>Ga0065712_10068109_pt1 | contig 14584 bp, 10 predicted proteins | sample MisRhiReplicate1_FD_59099 | JGI IMG/M metagenome (GOLD analysis project Ga0065712, IMG submission 59099) | Miscanthus rhizosphere microbial communities from Kellogg Biological Station, MSU, sample Rhizosphere Soil Replicate 1: eDNA_1 v3... | ecosystem: Host-associated > Plants > Roots >...
CGGCGCTGCCTGCTGGAAAGGATCGCTTCGGCGACCCGCCGCATCTACATCATCGCGCTGTACCTTCAGCACGATGAAGCGGGCCAGGAAATCCTCGATGCCCTTTACGCTGCCAAAACTGCCCGCCCGGAGCTGGAAGTGGTGGTGCTGGTCGATTGGTTTCGGGCGCAGCGCGGGCTGATCGGTGCAGGTCGCCAGCCGGGCAATTCGACCTGGTATCAGGCGCAGAATCTGGAGTACGACCAGGAAGTACCGATCTACGGCGTACCGGTCCAGACCCGCGAGCTCTTCGGCGTGTTGCACCTCAAGGGCAGCGTGATCGATGACTGCGTCATCTACAGTGGCGCCAGCATCAACAATGTGTACCTGCACAAGCTCGACAAGTACCGGCTGGACCGTTATCACCTGATCGAGAGCGCACCGCTGGCCGACAGCTTCGTGGACCTGGTGCACCGCGAAATACTGCCTTCTCCGGCCGTGCATCGCCTGGACCTGCAGTCTCCGCCCAGTTCACGCAGCCTGCGCGGCGAGATTCGTACGTTTCGCAGCAACCTCAAACGTGCGGCCTACGACACCGCCTCGGGCGAAAAGGAAAATGGTGAGTTTCGCGTCGTGCCGCTGCTGGGCGTCGGTCCGCGCAACGGTCTGAACCGCACCATTTGCGACCTGATCGCTTCCAGCAAGATCCAGCTGACGATCTGTACGCCCTACTTCAATCTGCCGGTGGCCGTGACCCGCGAAATCAACCGGGCGCTCAAGCGCGGCGTGAATGTCGATATCATCATCGGCGACAAGACGGCCAACGACTTTTTCATCCACCCGGACGAACCGTTCAAGGTGATCTCTGCCCTGCCCTATCTGTATGAGATCAGCCTGCGACGTTTCACCCAGAAGCACCGCAAGGCCATTGCCCAGCAACGTTTGAACGTGCACCTGTGGAAGCATGGCGACAACACCTTTCACCTCAAGGGCATCTGGGTCGATCAGCGTTATACCCTGCTGACCGGCAACAACCTGAACCCGCGCGCGTTCAACCTCGACCTGGAAAACGGACTACTGATCGATGATCCGCAAGGTCAGTGGACTGCGCCGCGACAAGCAGAGATCGCCCACCTGATGCGCAACACCCAGCGCGTCAGCCAATACGACGAGCTGGATACGCTGGCGAATTACCCCGAAGGCGTGCGCAAGTTTTTGCGCCGCGTGAGTCGTGTCAGGGTCGAGCGTCTGCTGTACCGGATTCTGTAGAAGACCCTGACGGCACAAGACGGTGTTCGCGATATTGTTCGCGGACACCGTTGCGATTAACCCGCCAGGGCAATCAACTGCTGACGCTGCGCATCGGTCAGGGTCGGGCCAAACCCGGCGCCGACGTTCTCGGCCATGTAACGCGGGTTCCCGGTGCCTGGAATCACACAGGTAACAGCGGGGTTGGCCAGCAGAAATTTAAGCGCCAGTTGCGGCCAGCTGTTCACTTCGACCTGCGCAGCCCAGCCCGGTAAAGGCTTGTCCTTGAGCCGCGACAACAGTCCGCCGCCACCAAACGGCCGATTGCAGATGACCGCCACACCGCGTTCCCTGCACAGCGGCAGGATCCGTTTCTCGACGTCACGGTCGTCAAGGGCATAGTTGATCTGCAGAAAATCCAGCGGCTCACTCTTGAGCACCGCTTCCACGTCAGCGTAAGCGCTCGAGGTGTAGTGGCTGATGCCGATGTAGCGGATGCGGCCCTGCTCCTTCCATTCGCGCAATGTCGGCAGATGGGTCTTCCAGTCCAGCAGGTTATGAATCTGCATCAGGTCGATCCGGTCAGTCTGCAGCAGCTTGAACGACTCCTCCATTTGCGCGATGCCTTCGCTACGTCCCCGCGTCCAGACCTTGGTCGCCAGAAACGCGGGGGATCGCGGCTCATGAATCGACAGCAATTCCCCGGTGGTCTGCTCGGCGCGCCCGTACATGGGCGAGCTGTCGACCACACTGCCGCCTGCCGCGAACAGTGCGTCGAGAACCGGACGCAGCTGCTTGTAGGCCGGGCTGGAAGTGGCCACATCAAAACCGCGATAAGTGCCAAGGCCAACGACAGGCAGCGGTTCATTGCTGGAGGGGATCGCTCGGGTCAGCATGGTCTTGCCTCCGGATGTCAGTTTTGAGGGAAGTGATGAAGGGTCGGACGACGATGGCAGCGTCGGCGGTTTCTGGTCACCGGCAGCGGTGTCGAACACCAGTGCGGCGCCTACACCTGCCGCCAGGGTGAGCAGTCTTCTGCGGGTCAGGTGATGGGGTGGCGTCATGACGTTCTCCTTATCTGTCCTGCACGTGTTTTATTTTGAGTGTTCAGGACCGCTTGGCCCCCAACTGCTTCCACATCTTTTGCGTGATTCTCTGCCGGTTACGGTAACCCTCCCACGGATCGCCTTTCAATTCACGCAGACGTTGCTCCAGATTGGTGACGTCCCATTGAGCCGAAGACGTAAGGCCCGCCAGTTCATCGAGCGCTATCGGCACCGAAACGGGAAGCCCGGGCCGGGCACGAACCGAATAGGCAGTGACCGTGCTGCCGCCACGGCTGTTGCGCAGGTAGTCGACGAAAATGCGACCGACGCGGTTTTTCGGGCCCATGGTGGCGGTGAAACGCTCGGGCAGCTGTTGGGTCACGAACTCGGCGATGGCTTTGGCGAAGCCTTTGACGGTATCCCAGTCGGCATGCCGGGCGAGCGGCACGATAATGTGCATGCCTTTGCCGCCGCTGGTTTTCAGAAAGGCCTCAAGCCCAAGCTCTTCAAGCACCGCCAGCACCATTTGTGTGGCTTCGATCATGCTGCGCCAGGGCAAGGCTGGATCCGGGTCAAGGTCGAGCACCAGGTGGTCAGGCGTTTCGATGCGATCGCTGGTCGACCCCCAGGTATGAAACTCGATGGCGCCCATTTGCGCGGCACCGACCAGGGCCTGAACCGTGTCGATTTCCATCAGCGCGGCGTGGCCCGGATCAAGCTTGCGGTCCAGTTGCCGGATATGGGGAATCGCCAGGCGCTCGGAGTGCTTCTGAAAGAATTGCTCGCCGTCGATACCCTCGGGGCAGCGCAGCAGTGCGACGGGACGATTGTTCAGATACGGCAGGATCCAGTCGGCAATCGATTCATAAAACTGGGCCAGTTCGATCTTCTGCGTGCCGCTCTTGCTGTCAATCACCCGATCCGAATGGCTGATGCCGACACTCGCGACATTGACCTTGCCTCGCGCCGTCTTGCTCGCAACGGGCGTCTGCGCAGCCTTCGTTTTAGCGCCCTTGGCAGCTTTGGGGCGGCTGGCAATGTCGGCTGGCTGAGGGTACTCACGTACCACCTCACTGGCGGGTTTGTCGCTGCGCAATCCTACGAAAGCGGCCTGACGCAGAATGCCTTCCCGCGTCCACTCCGCGAATTCGGCCTCGCAGATCAGCTGCGGCTCCACCCATTGCACACCCCGCGCCTGTGCCGAGGTGAGCTTCTTGTCGAGCGGCGAGGTGTCGCGCTCCAGCGGCTGTAACTGATCGTGCAACTGCTTAAGGGTCTGACTGGTGAAACCGGTGCCGACCCGCCCTGCATAGACCAGACCGTCGTCATCATTGACCGCCAGCAGCAAGGCACCGAACGCCGAGCGACTGCCCTGCGGCGCGGTATAACCGACGATCACGAACTCCTGGCGCAGTCGGCATTTGAGCTTGATCCAGTCGGCGTTGCGTTTGCTGACGTAGGGACTGCCGGCCCGTTTGCCGATCACGCCCTCCAGCCCCATCGCGCTGGCGCTTTCGACGATGTCCTTGTGCCCCGAACGAAACGCATCGGAGAAACGCAACAGACGACTGCGCTGTTTACCGAGCACCTGTTTGAGCGCATCGCGGCGTTGCTCTATGGGCACCTCACGCAGGTCCTCACCAGTCAGATACGGCATGTCGAACAGATAATACAGAATGTCCTTGCTGCGACCGATTTCAAAGGCATTCTGCAACGCCTGAAAATCCGGCAGCCCCTGGTCGTTGAGCACCACGACTTCGCCGTCGAACCAGGTATCCTGCAATTTAAGCGCCTTGATCGCCTTGGCCAGCTCGGGCAGCCGCTCGGTCCAGTCGTGCCCGTTGCGCGTAAAAAGCCGCACGTCATCGCCCTGAATACGCGTCAGGATGCGATAGCCGTCAAACTTGATTTCGTACAGCCATTCACCCGCAGGTGGCGCGTCTACCAGGGTGGCAAGCTGCGGGGTGAGCAACTCGGGGAGCGCGGCCTTCGCCTTTGTGCGGGACGACGTGCGGGAAGGTTTGGCCGTTGCAGTATCGGTTTTGGTCTTTGTCGACCGGGTTTTGGCCTTCGATGCCGGAACCCGTCCAACGCCGACGTGAGCACCGCTGATCACGCTCTGCGGCTGTTGCTCGGTAATGTCGTATTCGTCGGCTGGCCGGGCGACCGAATCCTTTTCCTTGATCAGCAGCCACTGCTCCTTGCTCCCGCTGCCCTTGAGCCGGGTACGCACCAGTGCCCAGTCACCGGTGAGCTTTTCGCCGATCAGCGTGAACTTGAGTTTGCCCTCTGCGTAGGTCTTGCGCGGATCGCCGTGAGGTTCCCAGACGCCACGGTCCCAGACAATGACGTCGCCACCGCCGTACTGCCCCTTGGGAATACTGCCTTCGAAACTGGCGTAGCCCAGCGGGTGATCCTCGACATGCACCGCCAGGCGTTTCTGGGTCGGATCAAGGCTCGGCCCCTTGGGCACTGCCCAGCTTTTGAGCGTGCCGTCCAGCTCAAGACGGAAATCGTAGTGCAGGTGGCTCGCGTCGTGCTTCTGAATGACGAAGCTCAACGCATGAGCCTTTGCCGAGCGCTTTTTGCTGCCCGCCTCGGCAGGCTCCGAGGTGATGTCGAAGTTGCGTTTACGCGTGTATTCGCTGACAGGCTTGGCCATGGTCAATGTCTCCGTACGGCTCAGGAGGCCTTGCTGGTTTTCTTGCGAGCCGGCGCACGGCGCTTGGCGGGTTCTTTGGTGGCGGGTGCCTTGGACTTGGCGGATTCGCTGGCGGACGCCTTGGCCTTGGCCGCAGGTTTGCTCGCCTTGCTCTTGCTGGCGCCGCCCTTGCCCGCCAGGCTGCGGCGCAACAGGTCGGTCAGGTCGATGACATCGGCGCTCTTGCGCTCTTCCTCGCCCTGATCGGTTTCAAGGTCCTGGATCTTGCCCTCTTTTGCCTTGGTCTCGACCAGTTGCATGATCTTGTCCTGAAAGGTGTCGCGGTAGTCTTCCGGCGTCCAGTCGGCACTCATGTCCTTGACCAGACGCTTGGCCATGTCGCGCTCGCTTTTGTTCAACTGCACGTCGGTGACCGCATCGCTCAGGTCCAGATCATCGAGCTCACGCACATCGGCCGGCCAGCGCAGGATCACCATGACCAGCGCTGAAGCCAGCGGCATGACGGCAGCCAGATGCTCCTTGGTGTGCAGCACCACATTGGCCAGCGCCACTTTTTTGGTGTCGTGAAGAGTCTCGCGCAGCAAGGCGTAGACCTTTTCGCCGCGCTTGTCGGGCGTCAGAAAGTAAGGGGTGTCGATGTTCTGCAAGGGAATCTGCTGGCTGTCGACGAAGCCGAAGATATCGATGGTTTGCGTGGACTTGGGATGCGCAGCACGGATTTCCTGCTCGCTGAGCACCACGTAACGGTCTTTCTCGTATTCGACGCCCTTGACGATGTTCTCGCTGGACACTTCCTTGCCGGTGACCTTGTTGATGCGCTTGTAGCCCACCGGGTCCATGCTGCGCTTGTCGAGCCAGTCAAAATCGACGCCTTTCGATGATGTCGCCGAAATCAGTGCCACCGGTATATGCACCAGCCCGAAACTGATCGCGCCCTTCCAGATTGCCCTTGCCATTGCCAGACTCCCTTTGAACTTAGAAAGGTGACAGGCCGGGGTAGGCAAAGTTTCGGCCGGCAGACGAGCGCCAGAGGGATGCAGGCAAGGCGTCTGGCGAGATAACTTTCCGCATATAACCCAAGCGTCTAAAAATATGGATTAACGTTCTTTTACGGAATAAATCTGAGTGTCTATAAATGGCGTCACTTCGAGGCACTGCTGACCTGCTGTGCGGGATCCAACAGTTGCCTTCACCGACTCTGACCCGGCCGACCACTCAAGGATTTTTCATGAACGTTTTCTGGTTTCTTCCGACTCACGGCGATGGCCATTATCTGGGTACGACCAAGGGCGCGCGCCCGGTCACGCTCAATTACCTCAAGCAGGTGGCGCAGGCGGCTGATGATCTGGGTTACTACGGCGTACTGATTCCCACCGGGCGTTCATGCGAAGACTCGTGGGTAATCGCCTCGGCGCTGGTGCCGCTCACTGAAAAGCTCAAGTACCTCGTGGCGATTCGTCCGGGCATCATTTCTCCAACCGTGTCGGCGCGCATGGCGGCAACGCTGGATCGACTGTCCGGCGGCCGCTTGCTGATCAACGTCGTCACCGGCGGCGACCCGGACGAGAACCGGGGCGATGGCAGCTTCCTTGATCACAGTGAACGCTACGAAGTGACCGATGAGTTCCTGAAAATCTGGCGTCGGGTCCTGCAAGGCGAAGCTGTGGACTTCGAAGGCAAGCACCTGCGCGTGCAGAACGCCAAGGCGCTCTACCCGCCGATCCAGAAACCCTATCCGCCGTTGTATTTCGGTGGTTCTTCCGACGCGGCGCACGATCTGGCTGCCGATCAGGTCGATGTTTACCTGACCTGGGGTGAGCCTCCAGCCGCCGTCGCACAGAAATTGGCCGATGTGCGTGAGCGCGCGGCACGCAAGGGCCGGACCGTGAAATTCGGCATTCGCCTGCACGTCATCGTCCGCGAGACCAGCGAAGAAGCCTGGAAAGCGGCAAGCACGCTGATCGAACACATCAGTGACGACACCATCGCCGCAGCGCAGAAATCCTTCTCGCGTTTCGACTCCGAAGGACAGCGCCGCATGGCTGCCCTGCACGACGGGCGTCGCGACAACCTGGAAATCGCCCCGAACCTGTGGGCAGGCGTCGGTCTGGTGCGCGGTGGCGCTGGCACTGCACTGGTGGGCAACCCCGAAGAAGTAGCGGCGCGCATCAAGGAATACGCGGACCTGGGCATCGAGAGCTTCATCTTCTCCGGCTACCCGCACCTGGAAGAAGCCTATCGTTTCGCGGAGCTGGTGTTCCCGCTGCTGCCGGAGCCGTACGCCAGCCTGGCGGGACGCGGCATCACCAACCTGACCGGCCCGTTCGGCGAGATGATCGCCAACGACCTGCCGCCGCAGGCCAAGTGATGTCGGTGCAACTGCTGACCCTACCTCACTCGCCTGCACTGGCCACCTCGATCAGGGCCACGGCGCAGGTGTTCGAAGATCCGAAATCCAGAGCCCTGCTGGAGCACGTCAGACAGGTGGCGCCGAGCGATGCCAGCGTGCTGATCATCGGCGAAACCGGCACCGGCAAGGAGCTGGTTGCGCGTCATGTCCATGCACTCAGCGCCCGCCGCGACAAGCCGTTCGTGGCGGTCAACTGCGGGGCCTTTTCCGAAAACCTGATCGAGGCCGAGCTGTTCGGTCACGAGAAAGGAGCCTTTACCGGCGCTATCGGCGCCAAGGCAGGCTGGTTCGAAGAGGCCAATGGCGGCACGCTGTTTCTCGACGAGATCGGCGACCTGCCCATGAGCCTGCAGGTCAAATTGCTGCGCGTCCTTCAGGAGCGCGAAGTGGTGCGTCTGGGTTCGCGCAAGAGTATTCCGATCGATGTGCGGGTGCTGGCGGCTACCAACGTGCAGCTGGAAAAAGCCATCAACGCCGGGCACTTCCGTGAGGACCTCTACTACCGGCTGGACGTGGTCAATCTGGAACTGAGCCCGTTGCGGGACAGGCCGGGCGACATCCTGCCGCTGGCGCTGCATTTCATTCAGGTCTACAGCCAGCGTCTCAGGAACGGCCCGGTCAGGGTCAGCCCGGAAGCCGAGCACAAGCTGAAAACCTACAGCTGGCCCGGCAATATCCGCGAGCTGGAAAACGTGATTCACCACACCCTGCTGGTCTGCCGTGACGGCGTCATTCAGCGCGACGACCTGCGCATGTCCAACCTGCGTATCGAGCGTCAGGATGAATACACTCAGCAGGAAGAGACCCCGGAACAGTTGCTGAACCGGGCATTCCAGACACTGTTCGAGGAGCAGGCCGGTGCCCTGCATGAAAAAGTCGAGGACGCGCTGCTGAGAGCCGCGTACCGGTTCTGCCATCACAATCAGGTACACACCGCCAGCCTGCTGGGCCTGACACGCAACGTCACCCGCACCCGGTTGATCAGGATCGGCGAACTGGCCGTCAACAAGCGCAGACCGGGTGAGGCCCTGCAGGGAGACCGGATGCTGCACCTCTCCGTGTGACCGGACCGTCGCTCAAGGACGAGCCATCACCTGCCCCACGATCCGAAAGCTGCCAAATGTAGCGCTTGTGGCCCGGTGGCGGCGCATCAGCGTGTGCAGATCCAGCTCGGGGCTTTCCACATTGAGACCAACGTCTTCACAGTGCGGCCTGGACTGCCAGAGCACATGATGCAACACACGCAGCCCGTCTTCACTGGCCTGCACGCTTGAGCTGATAAAACCTGGGCAGGTCGAGATAAAACGTTCGTCCCGCACGACCAGCGCATCGATCAGCTCGCGCTGATGCTGTGCCTCGACGACGAACTCGACGACCTGACTGTACGGATGTTGAGTAACTGATGACCCCATGGCGTTTCACTCCGCTGATGCTATTGCTACCAAAGTGCAGGCAGGGTAAAACCTCTACTTAACTAGAGGTCAAGCGGATTACGGAAAATGACTGCCCACCCGGAAAAGAAGCCTGCGCCGATGCTCACCGTCGGCCAGTTGGCGGCCCGCAGCGGTGTGGCCGTAACCGCGCTGCATTTTTACGAAACCAAAGGGCTGATCAGCAGCCAGCGTAATGCGGGCAATCAGCGGCGCTACCCCAGAGAAACCCTGCGTCGTGTGTCGCTGATCAAGGTCGCTCAACGCCTGGGCATTCCGCTGGCCAGCGTCCATACCGCCTTTCAGAACCTGCCTGAGGACCGCGCACCGAGCCCGGCGGACTGGCAGCGGCTGTCCGAGCAATGGAAAACCGAACTGGATGAGCGAATCCGCAGCCTGATCGCGTTGCGCGACCAACTGACAGGCTGCATCGGTTGCGGGTGTCTGTCGATGGAAGCCTGCCCCCTTCGCAACAAGGGGGATGAGCTGGGCAAACGCGGGGCAGGACCTTATCTGCTGGATCAGGCCTGAAACGTTGCGGACTCAGTCTGCCAGGTGGATGGCCAATGCTTTGGCCTGACTCGCCACATCATTCACAGCGGTACTCTCCCACCACATCCCGCGCAACGGTGGACCCATGGCGAACAGGCGTGAAGAATAACGGCCTTGCGCATCACGCACGGCGCCGCGGGAATCGGCTGCGATGCCCAGCGCCAAAGGCCCCGGCTGGATCAACCCTCTGGCCAGCAGTTGACGCGGTAGAGCACGATCAACGCGACGCCAGTCGTATTCGATGCCGGTGGAATTGATCAACGCATCGCCAGTGATTGATGATGGCTTATCATCGCCTCGGTAACGCAGCGTAATCTGCACTTGACCTGACGCCAGGGTCGAGACTCCCTGTAACGATGCCGCATGGATGCTCAGTCGCCCTTCCTTCAAGAGCCGCGCGACCAGTGCCGCACTTGGCGGCGGCGAGCGATGATGATGACTCTCCCACCAGGGCCGCACGTGACGGACGAACTGACGACGCTGCCTGTCGTTGGCCTGGTTCCACAATCGCCCAATGTTGGCGCGGACCGTGTCCAGCGGTGCCTGCCAGTCGATACCGCTCTCGATGGCCAGTTCACATTGCTCGCGGACCTTGCGAATCAACTGCCGGGTGCTGCGAATGCTGTGATCCTGACCGAGAAAATCCGGCCATTCAGGCGGCTGACGTCGCACGTGGGGTAACAGTCCGTGACGGGAGTAGACCTGAATGGGACCCCGGTGTCCGGCCTGTTCGAGCGACACCACGGCGTCCACCATTGTCAGCCCGGAACCAATGATCAACACCCGTGCCTTGGGATCGAGCTCGCGCATGACCTTGACGTCCCACGGATCGAGCGCCGCCGCATTGAGCCCGCTCGACTCGCGCTGCGGTGTACGCGACGCCGCATACATACCCGTTGCCAATACGGCGAAGTGCCCTTGCAGTACGCGGCCATCGGCAAGCGTGGCAGACACGCCGGCGGCCTGCTCCTGGATATCCACGACTTCGCCGTGCACGTGCTCGACGGACGATCCTCGGGTCGCACCCAGTGCCTGGGCTTCCCTCAAGCGCTGCTGAACGTAGAGTCCGAATACTCCGCGTGGTGGAAACAGCTCGGCGACCGGCACCCGTTGCGCGGCTGCCTCGGGCCAGCCGCCGTTGGCAAGGTATTCGGTGAGCCAGCGCGTCAGATCATCAGCGTCATCCGCGTCGGCACTCATGCGGGCGGCATTGCCATTGAGCGTGTGGCCGATCTCCGTTGCACTGTAAGCCTCACCGCGGCCCAGCTCTTCACGGGTTTCGACAATCAGGATTCGACGCTTTCCGGGTATGCGCAGCAATTGCACGGCCAGCATGGTGCCGCTCAGCCCGCCGCCGACAATCAGGATGTCGGCGGTCGGGTTATGGTCGTCGATCATCGAACGTGGCCTCTGGCGAATGTTGCAATGAATGGAGGTCGGTACGTTAAAGCACCACATTGCGCACAAAGCGCAGCGTGACGTTACCTTCGTTGCAATAACGGTGCGGCTGACTGCTGGGGAACATGTAGAACTCGCCGGAGCCGACCTTTCGAGGTTCGATTCCATCGGAAAACCGAATGGTCAGATCTCCTTCAACGACATAGACCTGCTCGCTCCAGCCTTCCGGGTCGGCATCGGCTGAATACAGGTCGCCGGGCGCCAGGCAGAACTCCCATAACTCGACTTCGCGCCGCGCATTGGCCTTGGCCAGCAGAACGGCCCTGCTGCCGTGAATCGTACCTGCCCACGCCAGTTCATTGATACGGCTGTGGTCACGAATGTCAGGTGCCTGAATCAAGTCGCTGAACGCGACTTCCAGCGCTTCGGCAACCCGGTCCAGGGTCGCCAGACTGACGTTCTTTTCACCGGCCTCGATGGCCACCAGCATGCGTCGACTGACCCCGGACCGTTCTGCCAGCGCAGTCTGGCTGAGGTCGGCCGCGTTGCGCAGGCGACGCACGTTCTGACTGACATGCTGCAGTACTGGCGCGCGCTGGGAATTTTCTTTGTCCATGGGAGTGCTCATCCGAATCCGTTGCGCATTATACTGCACACTTTCGCGACGCCATTGTGTGTCGACCCGCTTGTCACAAGCAAGGCCGTGGGATCTGGAGCCGACATGAAGTCTATCAGCCGTACACCCCGTATCAGCAAGGCGGAAGCCGTCCTCATCTTCATCACCATGCTGTGGGGTGGCACGTTCCTGCTCGTGCAGCACGCCATGACGGTCAGCGGTCCGATGTTTTTCGTCGGCCTGCGCTTCGCGGCCGCCGCCATGATCGTCGCGCTGTGCTCGATGAACGTCATGCGCGGGCTGACGCTGCTAGAACTCAAGGCCGGTGTCCTGATCGGCGCCGCAATCATGCTCGGCTACGGCTTGCAGACCATTGGCCTGCAGACCATTCCCAGCAGTCAGTCGGCGTTCATTACCGCGCTCTACGTGCCGTTCGTACCTTTGCTGCAATGGCTGGTTCTGGGACGGCGTCCGGGTCTGATGCCGAGCCTTGGCATCGTCCTGGCCTTCACCGGGCTCCTGCTGCTTTCAGGTCCGCAGGGCGCTTCACTGCACATGAGTCCGGGCGAGATTGCCACCTTGATCAGCGCGGTGGCCATTTCCGCCGAAATAATCATGATCAGCGCCTATGCCGGTAAAGTCGACGTGCGGCGGGTCACCGTGGTGCAACTGGCGACCGCGTCGATCCTGGCGTTCCTGATGATCGTTCCGACCCAGGAACGGCTGCCGGACTTTTCCTGGTTACTGGTATTCATCGCCGTAGGGCTCGGTGCGATGAGCGCAGTGATTCAGGTCGCGATGAACTGGGCTCAGAAAAGCGTTTCGCCCACCCGCGCAACAGTGATCTATGCCGGTGAACCCGTGTGGGCCGGCATTGTCGGACGACTGGCAGGTGAGCGTTTGCCGGGCATTGCCCTGCTGGGCGGGGCCTTGATTGTGCTTGGCGTGATTGTCAGTGAAATGCGGCGTCGGCCATCGACCGTCCACCCGATGACCCTCGAAGAAGACGGTGTGGAAAAAGCGGACTGAAACCACTGGCTGATGCTGAGACTCACATCAGCCCCGGTAAAGATGGCTTACAAAACGCCATCAGACACTTTTTGTAGGAAATTCGAAAAACTGTCCCTTTGGTCTCGAAGTGTCTGGCACGTATGATGCTTGATATTTCCCCGCAGATTAGAAGCCTATGTCCCTGATAGTTCTACTGCTTCTGCCTTTCATCGGCAGCTGTCTGGCGGCGTTTTTGCCGCACAACGCACGTAACGCAGAATCCCTTCTCGCAGGTCTCGTCGCCTTGATCGGCGCGGTTCAAATGGCCTTGTGGTTTCCGCAGATTGCCGACGGCGGCGTCATCCGTGAAGAGTATTTCTGGCTGCCAAGCCTGGGGCTGAACTTCGTCTTGCGCATCGATGGCTTCGCCTGGATGTTTTCCATGCTGGTGCTGGGGATCGGTGCACTGGTGTCACTGTATGCCCGTTACTACATGTCACCGGACGATCCGGTGCCCCGATTCTTTGCGTTTTTCCTGGCTTTCATGGGTGCCATGCTCGGGCTGGTGATGTCCGGCAACCTGATTCAGATCGTGTTTTTCTGGGAACTGACCAGCGTGTTCTCGTTCCTGCTGATCGGCTACTGGCACCACCGTGCCGATGCCAGACGCGGTGCCTACATGGCACTGATGGTCACTGGTGCAGGCGGTCTGGCCTTGCTGGCGGGAATGATGATCCTCGGCCATATCGTCGGCAGCTACGATCTGGACCGCGTTCTGGCCTCCGGCGACGCCATCCGTGCCCATACCCTGTACCCGGTCATGCTGACATTGGTGCTGATCGGCGCACTGAGCAAAAGCGCACAATTTCCGTTCCATTTCTGGCTGCCCCACGCCATGGCCGCCCCAACGCCGGTGTCGGCCTATCTGCACTCGGCGACCATGGTCAAGGCAGGCGTCTTTCTCATGGCACGCCTGTGGCCTGCCCTTTCAGGCACCGAGCAGTGGTTCTGGATCGTCAGCGGTGCCGGCGCCTGCACCCTGATTCTCGGCGCCTACGCCGCGATTTTCCAGAATGACCTGAAAGGCCTGCTGGCCTATTCGACCATCAGCCACCTGGGCCTGATCACTTTGCTGCTGGGCCTCAACAGCCCGCTGGCTGCCGTCGCTGCGGTGTTTCACATTCTCAACCACGCCACGTTCAAGGCCTCGCTGTTCATGGCGGCGGGCATCATCGACCACGAAAGCGGCACCCGGGATATCCAGCGACTCAGCGGGCTTATAAAGCTGTTGCCCTATACCGCGACGCTGGCCATGGTCGCCAGCGCCTCGATGGCCGGCGTACCGCTGCTCAATGGATTCCTCTCCAAGGAGATGTTCTTCGCCGAAACCGTGTTCATTTCCGCCACTGCCTGGGTCGAAATCGCACTGCCTGTCGTGGCAACCATCGCCGGTGTGTTCAGCGTGGCCTATTCGTTGCGTTTCACCGTCGACGTGTTCTTCGGACGAATCGCGAAAGACCTGCCGCACATGCCGCATGAGCCGCCACGCTGGATGCGTGCGCCGGTCGAGTTTCTGGTGCTGGCCTGCATCATCGTCGGCATCTTTCCATCCCAGTCGGTCGCGCCGTTGCTGGCGGCTGCCGCCCAGCCGGTGGTCGGCGGAACCCTGCCCGAGTACAGCCTGGCGATCTGGCACGGCTGGAACGCGCCGATGATCATGAGCCTGGTAGCGATGGCGGGCGGCATCCTTCTTTATCTGTTGTTGCGCAACTCCCTCAAGACCGATCGTTTTCCTGTTCCACCGCTGGTGGGACGCCTTAACGGCAAGCGCTTTTTCGAACGCAGTCTGGTGGTCGTGATGCACTGGGCGCGGCGCTTCGAGCGCAAGGTCAGCACGCGCCGGCTGCAGCCGCAGTTGTTCCTGCTGGTGCTGGCGGCCGTTATGGGCGGTTTCATTCCGATGTACTTCAGTGGTCTGACCTGGGGGGATCGTCCGAAGATTCCGGGCTCCGGCGTGTTCGTGACACTGTGGCTGATTGCGATTATCTGCGCGCTCGGCGCGGCATGGCAGGGCAAGTATCACCGCCTCGCAGCACTGGTCATGGTCAGCGTCTGCGGCCTGATGACCTGCATCACCTTCGTGTGGTTCTCCGCGCCTGACCTGGCGCTTACCCAGCTGGTTGTCGAAGTCGTGACGACTGTGTTGATCCTGCTCGGCCTGCGTTGGCTGCCCCGCCGTAACGAAGACGTCGC
>Ga0065712_10068110_pt1 | contig 14583 bp, 13 predicted proteins | sample MisRhiReplicate1_FD_59099 | JGI IMG/M metagenome (GOLD analysis project Ga0065712, IMG submission 59099) | Miscanthus rhizosphere microbial communities from Kellogg Biological Station, MSU, sample Rhizosphere Soil Replicate 1: eDNA_1 v3... | ecosystem: Host-associated > Plants > Roots >...
GTCCCAACCGAACAAAAGCCAGAGACACCGGCTGCCGCTCCTACATTCAATGCTGCTGCCATTGTGCTGACGCCAGAAGAGACGACGGATCGCACCCGGACCTTTAAGAGCACTGACGGCAAGTTTTCCGTTGAAGCGGTCCTACTTGCCATGCGTGATGAGGTTGCCCATTTGAAACGGGTGGACAATGGGAGCGTGATCGAAGTGCCAATGGCCAAGCTTGCAAACAGCGACCGCATTTGGATTCGGAAGTTCGCTGCGGCTGACAAGATTAGAAACCGCTACTAGTCAGGGCATTTACCTTCACGCTTCTTGGTGTTCGCTGTTCCCTCTATTGCTTCGCGAAGCGCCGCGATCTCCGTTCGAATCGACGCGAGCTCCGACTCATTAGCCTTGGGCCCAATAAACCATGCCGCCAAAAATGCGGAAAACGCGCTAAAAAGCCCCACCCCACCAAACATCAGAATTGCGGCTACCAAGCGGCCCTCGGACGTGACAGGGTAATGGTCCCCGTAACCCACCGTCGTGATAGTGGATACCGACCACCAGAGAGCATCCTCTGGAGTCTTGATGTTTGACTCTTTCGACGTCTCGAATTGTAAAATGGCAATACTGCAGAATATAACTAATAAAATCGCCGCCAAACTAGCTGCCAAAAACCCATTTTCGGCGCGGTGTTTCAGGACCGTTGTCGTCAGTACCCGAGTGGCCCGAAGTCCCCGCAAGACGCGTAACACTCGAACGACTCGGGCCAGCCTCCCCCATCTCGCGGCATTTAATATTGGAACCGACGAAAGCAGGTCCAGCCATCCCCAAGTGACGAAGTAACGCCATCGATTTTCTGCGCGCCACAGCGAGAATATGAAATCAAGAAAGAATACTGCGCAAACTGCATAGTCCGCGTAGTCAACAATCACATTTATGGCCGGATCAATGCGAATGACTGCCTGTACGCCAAGTGCACCTAGCGCATATATACAGAGCACAAGCATAAACAACTGATAGCCGGGAGACGACAACAGAGAGTGTTTCGCAAGTTGTTCATTCGGGCGGACTTCTAAGTTCACTCTCCCTCCTCGTTCGCTTGACGACACGTCGATCACGCCTCAGACAGAAACTCACCTGCTACGTCGATCGTCCTTCTCAAGTGTAACTGTCCGTTTGTCTGCTGACACACATTTTCCACTCTATGCAATTCGCCCGAAAAAGAGCACCGACCATGGGCGGTCACCACTGTAAACGGCAGGTGCGCCCAGTGCTAGACTCCCGCGCGGACTTACTACGACGGCGGGGTCACTACCAATTGTTACTATCCAGCGCCGCTCCATCCTGTCAAATACAATCGATAAGGATTGACGGACCTCACCACACGAAGGGCCATTGTGTTGGTCCCAAAAGAGAGCCGGTCGATCCTGGCGTCGTAGTGCGATGATAACAAGACGCGACTCCTGATTAGGCACTCCTTCTGTTGGGCCAAGAATTAGGCATAGAAGTCCGTCATGGACGAGATGCCCTGAGTCATCGCACATCGCGGACAATGCCGCCTTCGACCGAAATGCCAGTAACATGCCAGCGTCATCTGTCCAAGGTAAACGTTTCAATGTCATATCTTGGGCATGCAAAGCATCGCGCCACAACTCTTCAAACTCACTGCCACCGGTCCGACTGTCAATCAAGACGTTAGCGGACGTACCTCTGTCATTCTGAGTGGAGCACTCTATTGCCTTTAGTTGGGAATGATCAACCGCCTCTGATTCCGGCCCCACGCGAATCAGTTCGGTGATGTTCCTTTGCACAAATCGACAATGCCACGCGAGCTTCGCGATCTCAGACTCGGCCTCGCCCACTAGCAACAATAAAGGTCGCTCAAAGCAATTCCACTGGATGTCGCTCATCACCGGACTTATTCTGCGCGACTCAGAATCCCAAATCGCCAGCGGTAGCGAGCGACGCTTATCCTGCAAGCTTAGAATACAAGGCCCAGGCTGTGACTTTTGAGCACTGGCCAACCACTCGTCACTCACGCGGTCTCCCATAGTGCAGAAAGCGGAGCGCGGGAGCACTCGTCGCCACAATTGGACCTTGGCCTGATCGACAATATTCGTAAGCCCAATGACTTCACAACCAGGTGGCAAAGGTATTTCCTGCCCATCAAGCAACTCACCATCGGTAAGTACCAAAACCTGGTACTTTTGAAACTGTGCGCCATTGGCGCGGGCATGGATTGCAGTCATGACAGGAGCAAGAAAGCTCCCTTGGATTGCTGCCAGCTCTCGCAATCGCCGGTCTTCAAACCACCGAGTCGGGGTGAGGCTGCCGTCCTGGAGATGGCCGACAGTATCCGATCCTGAATCTAGCGGGAGGCCTGAACTGATTCGGTACACCCAAATAGCTAGATCGCGGGGAAGCGGCTTCAGCCACTTTCCAAGCCTTTCTGCGGCTTCGGAGATACCAGCGCACGAATCTGACATGTCAAACACCACTGCCAATGTGGTTGAGCAAGCCACATTGGGCAGAATCTCAACAATCCAGTTATAAGGAGCGTGGCCTGTCAAGGGCGACAGACGAGCCCTAAGTAGTGATTGGTCGCGCATATTCGGTTGTAGATTCCGGCGTAAGCACAATGCCCCTTAATGCAAAACACTCGATTAACTTCTTCTCCATGTCGTCGCTGGGAAATCCAGTCAAACGAAGTCTCTCAGTTGTGACCTCAAGTTGTACTTCCTGCAACAGCTCTGTATCAATGCACTCCTTCGTCTCGCCGTTGTGCAGCATTAGTACCTTCTGATTGTTAGAGCCTCGCCACCGCATTGGCCCTTCAAGCTCTCGGCGATACTCGCCGTCGATCAATATATCAACTTCTCTTAATAGTGAGCCAAATCGTTCTGGCTGTGCCTTCAAAGCCTCTAAACGGTATCCAGTGTAAACCGCTACAGACAGGCCATTGGCCTTAAGCTGGCGACTAAGTGCGGCAAGCGCGTCCGCCTGCTCAAAGGGCTCACCACCTGAATACGTAACTCCTTCACTTCCGGCGACTGACAATATCATTCTGGATAACGACGACACGCTAATCCACCTGCCAGCTGAGAATGAAAACAGATCCGGCTTCATGCAGCCTGGACATCGCCGATTACACCCCGCAACCCATATCACCGACCTTTGGCCGGGACCAGCAACAAATGACCGAGCCTGAAACTCACCCAGACGAACCTGATCGTGACGTGCAGTGGGAGCAATCGCATTTTCGATCAGGAATGTATTGTCGAGATTCATTCTCGCACCCATTCGTAATGAAGCACGTTTCGATCAAATGGCATATCGGCGATCTTGTCTGCGTCGATAGGATAGTCAACCCGAAAGGTCTTCCCTTGGCATTCGCTAGGCTGTAAGAACAACTGTTCGGCTAACGGGCTTAATACAAACCGACTTAAGAGGTTTCTTACGCCTCTTGCGCCGTTGCGAGCAAAGCCATTTGGATGGACCATTAGCAGCTGCCTGAAACCACGAGTGCAAAACAGACCCACTTTGTGCTTTTCGCCCAACATACGCGAGAGTGCTGCAATTTGTTGGTCGACAATTTGGCCCTTGATGTCGTCTTGGGTTAAAAAGCGAAACACCAATATGTTTTCCTCGCCAATTCGGTTAAGAATCTCAGGCCTTCCAAGACGGTTTACAAAAAAGTCCTTAACCTCTTCGCGGAAATGGTCGCACAGCTTGTCATAAGGAAGGGTGGCCAGGTTTTTATAGGCGTCGCCAGGTGTTGAGGACCCAAGCGATGGCAGTGATACTCCCGGTGTCTGAGAACGTGGCGACGCCCCCAGCGTGGGTGCCGTCCCGATATTAGATGTAAAGATAATAATCGCTTCTGAGAAATACACGGTGCGACCCATTCCATCGGTGAGCCGACCATCATCGAGAATCTGCAGGAACTTATCAAGGATTCTCCCGTGTGCCTTTTCAATTTCGTCGAACAGAACTACACTAAAAGGATGCTCGATAATCGCGTTTGTTAGTTGGCCCCCCTGGTCAAAGCCGACATAACCGGGTGGTGCGCCAATCAATCTGGCCTGTTGATGCTCTTCTGAATACTCGCTCATATCGAAACGGATCAAAGCCTTGTCGTCGCCAAATATTAGCTCTGCAATTGCTTTGCTTAACTCGGTCTTTCCGACACCCGTTGGTCCTACGAAGAAAAAGGCGCCTCGCGGTCTCGTCGAATGCTGCGAATCACCAGTATCGGTCATACCCAGCTTTGCCCGGACTAAGACGGGAACAACGTCGCCAACTACTTCGTCTTGTCCCTTGACACGTCGAGTAAGAATTTCCTTGGCATTCTTCAAGCTTTCCGGCTTTACTTTGAGCCAGGCATTTTCACGTGTGCCAAAGCGGAAAAGATCCAAAAGCTGTTTTACTTGCCGCGCTCCCAGTCCAAGGCGCTCTCGTCGGCTAAGCGTAGCCAAGCTGAACAGATCTTGCATCTTTAGACCTTCGGACAGGTTAGCCACAAAATGCAGATGGTCGGAATCCTGGGCAGGATCAAAACGGTCATCAGGATCTCCAGGGTCGAAGAGCCCATGACCGTATTGGAAAAACTCTTTACGCTCGTCGAGGGTTGGAGCCGGCACTAGAAGTGAACGCGCAAAGGGAGCCTGAGTATGCAGTTCAAGTGGGATTTCACTGGCAGTATTGAATATCAGAGCAAGTCGAGATGAAAGTGGCCCTTTGTGCGAAGGCGGACGAATTGTCATCGCTGCCTTCTGAATCAGCATGGATAGTCGGCGCTCCTCGTTAGTCTGCCGGTCGGTAAAGCTTAGGTAACGGTCAGTGAATCGACACACTACGGCAACCGGCGTCGAACTAGAGCGAAAAACATTCTCGTAGAGCGTCCGGATGAACTCTTCTGGAGCTTGTCGAACTGTCAAAGGTACTAACCAAGCTGATTCAGCGGTAACAGGCGTCGCTGTTGCTTTTGGAAGTGTTGGGCCCGTTAACACCGAACCTGTCGAGGGCGGTGCCTCTGAAAGTGGTTGTGCTGGCTGACCGGAGGCAATCTCCTGAAAGCGAGCCACCATCTCGCGACGAAGCGCAACTATTCCATCGACTGGGTCGTATAGAACTACAATCGGATAGCCAACTCGCTCAAATTCTAGCGCAAGCCAGATGTCGAACCACACGTACGGTTGTGTCTGAAGCGCAGGTGGCAGACTTGGCAATTGATCGACGTTCACCGGAAACACGTCCTTGACATTTCCGTGAGTAACGATAAGCGGGTCGAGAAGGATTGCATCTCGTAGATTCTTCTGCCACACAGGTCCACTCATGACTGATTCTCCGATGGTTCCCGATTCCCCCGTGGGAGTAACTTCGCATCCACTTGAAGGAGCTGTGGGCGGTCTCGGAGATCAGCGCGCTCTGGTTCAACGACAACACCTTTAAGTTTCATTTGATCTACGTACCTAAAAAATGCATCTTTGCACTGGTTGTCCTCGATTCCATTCCATACGGATTTGATTGTGTCGGTGAGGTCAATCGAAGCGACGACGCTCTGCCCGCCGCGAGTTGCGCGTAAAATCACCGCCCCACATGGATTCGCAGAATCTTCGTACTGCGGATCTGATACAAAGAAACCCGTTTCCTGAAGGGACGAAATCATGTCAGCGAGTAGCTCATTGCGTGTATTAAACTGTTCTCGAAGCGATCCAGCTTGATTGTGAAGCGCCTGCGCCTCTTGAACTATGTCCTTCGCGGAACTTACGGCGGGTGGCACATTTGCACCGCTCAAGTACGCCGACAGAATTACCTCCGCCTTTCGATTCCACTCCCCGCTCTCGTTAGCCAAGTACTGCTTCACATCCTCATCAACGGCAAGCTCTTCCCGCCACTGCAATATTGTCGAAATATCTTCGACGCCAGACAATTCATCGGAAGAGATTTCTAATTCCTCCAACTCGTCCTCGGGAACCGACGGAGCGCTCAGCGTTTCCTGGTTTGACACTAAGGATTTGGGAGTATCAGCAATTAACTCCGCACCATCCGTGTGTTCGCCTTGGTTCTTACGAGAAGCTTTTGCCTGCTCAAGGCGCGAAAGGTTAGACTTCCGGCGAATTGAGTCGCGATGCTGATTCGCAAGTCGCTCTCGCGCTAGGTCCTCAGATACTTTCATCCGGCGGGAATTGGCTCGCTCTGCGTGCTGTTGCCTTACTTTCGCCCTTTGCTCTTGAGCTCGTTGTGCCTCGCGCTCGGCCTTAAGTCGCTGTGCTTCTTGCCTGGCGATAACGGCTTGAGCTCGAGCAGCGCGTTCCGCGGCACGCCGTAGTTGGATCTGCGCTCGTCTGGCAGCGGCCAACACATAGCGATAGTTCTTTGGTCCACTCATTTAACTTGCCTCGCAACTAGAACTTGTCTCCCCCTCCCATGCGTTGCTCAATCGCATCCGCATGGAACGCCACTGTCCTTAGCGCCGACACAAACTCATCGAACTGCAGTCCCTCGGCAACTAGGCTATGCCTAACGTCAATGACCGACGTCGAACCAGCCGTGTTCAGCGAGAGACTTCCGACTTCGCTCAAGGAGTTCGTCTTTAGGGCCTCCTTGATGATCGAATGATGCTCAGCCTTGCATGCCCTGGATGTGAGGCGCACCAAATAGTCAGAGCTTTGCTTTCGCTGCTCCAACGACACTTTGACCACCTGAGTTCGTCCGCCAGAAGTTGCCAGCTTTGCCAGAATCGCCTGTGCGTGGTGCTCCAGCCCCACCACGAGTCCAGAAGACTGCAAAGCCGTGGCCAGTTGCTCAATGATCGTTGCCATTGTTTGGAATTCCCGGCTCTAATCTAGCAGTCTCCGGTCCATAAGACCACGCAGCTCTTCCATGACTATCCTGATGATGAATGCTAGGTGTCGAACCTGCAGGCAATCATAAACGCGACAATCGACAAAGTCGAAAAACGATTCTCCAGTCTCCGAATTCTCTGCCACCCCTATTCTGCCAAAACTCAACTCTTGACCAAGTGCCAATGCGTCCGGGAACCGATTGCGATGTGCTCTTCCAATTCTTACGCGGGTGCAAAGAACTAATTGGCGACTGGAATCAATGTCTTGCCCAATTTCAAGAGCAGCCAGCCGTTCCGAACCACTGACACCGACGCCCTTAGGAAGTAGCGTGTAGCCAGATGCAGTAACCTTCGCCTCGATACCCAAAAGCTTGGCAGCCTGGGGAACAATCATTCGGGTATCAAATATATGCGCCCGGTCATTTCGCACGGCATTGATGTACTCGCGGCTCACGGGCGGCTTGTAGTCAACCCCTGCAAGCTGCCGCACGACAAAACCGAGGGCGTGCGAAAACCGGCGGGTGAGAGTAGGTCCTGTCGCCTTTCCCCGCGACGTAAATACGCGGTTCGTCAGGCCGCCAACAAGCACAGTTTCAGCTTCGCCATTGTATGAGAATTCCACGCGATATAGGATGCATCCCAGCACAGTAAGGCGCATTCCTGTAAGTCTGACTCGGTGAGGGTCATATTGTCTGGCCTCTTGCATTGACTGCGCGACCTCGGCAACGGCAAGGGGACACAGCGAAGCTGGTATCCATGACTCAAGGGATCGCGTCGGCGCATTTATCATGGGCCAAGACCACTGATCAGTGGCAAGCACACTTGAATCTCCTTCGAGCACTGATGCGTCTACTTGCCATTCCTCAAATAATCGAACGTGGCAGCCTCCCGACGTCCCCTTTTTCGTCGTAAGTTTCCAACGCATGCGAAGAGATCCATGTCCCTCGCAACGACGGCATTGCACTCTACCGGCGCTGCATGCAGTGCAAGGTACTTGTCCTTTGTCACATTGTTCACAGCGAACAGTACCCCGCGTCCGGCAGACTTGACATTGTATGTAATTGCCGCTCGCTCCTATGTGTGTCCCGCCTCCTCCACACCGCGGGCAAACGGCTCGACGCGCTCCGCCGCAGTTGGGGCAAAGAACACGCGCGCTGCCGCCACAGTTCGTGCACGACGAACTTCCCTCTCCGTTACACGACTCACAGCTGCACGACTCTTCGTTTCCAGGCACATATACGGATTCGGAAGCCTCATGTGGTGGAAACTCTAGGGCGTTTATTGGAACTAGTTGAAAGACGTCATCGGATGGCCAGGGGCGCGCATCGACATTACCGTCAACATTTGGCTCCTCCAACCGCGAGAGAGATCGTTCAACATGTTGCACCTCCTTTCGGAAAAATGCGACCGGTTGACGGGTGACTGACGTAACGGTCACTTGTTCGCAAAAGTCGTCGGGGAGGTCGTGTCGTGACTGCGACCAGATACGAATCACATTGCCTAAATGAGAAAACAAGAGGGGGTCTTCGGTACCGAGTACTCCCTCCTCTAGGTCGGTCGGCACGAGATCAGGCTGCAAAACCGACAAACGGCCCACGTGGAACCCGTCGGGACGATAGGTGCTCGATGAGGATGAGTGCACTGCCACGTAATAACGTCACAATCGAGGTTGAAAATGTCGACACAGCGTCGCAGGAGGCGCACACTGGGAATCACAATCGACTCATCCGGCTAACGTGCCGCACTTCTGCGTGCTTGGTTTCAGGTCGTGGGACAGCAAAGATAGAGAGGACAATTGCAACGGCGCTAATGACAATAATCAGCAGGCAGGCTAACCAGCGCGAAACGATGGCGAACAGTACCCAATCCATGTAGGAACCTAGCAAAGTGAATACGGAGGAGATGAGTGTGACCGCCGCGACCGCCACAATGGCCATAGAAACGATGAATAGCGGAGGCGAACTACGTAATTCAGCCATCGTCTTTGGCGGAAAAGTATGTGAGGGTGCCATCTTCCAGCCGACGGCAGCCATTAGACAAGCACAGCAAAACGCAGCAACCATAAGATGTCTGGCGCTGAGTGCTGTTAAGAGAGAATGGTTGCCAGACGTGGTTCGGCGAAAGGCTATCGGCCTCCTGGCCTGTAAGCGCGGGATACTCGGCTCGTCCTGAGATAAAGGTGAAATTCGAACCTGCGCCATAATCGGAGGAGCATCAGTTAACTCGACAGGGTCATGAGCAGAGTCCAACGCGCAAAGAACTGCTGGGTCGGAGTGTCGTTCCTTTATCCAGTCACGCCATCGTTGCGTTTGGTCGAGCGAGAGCCGCGTCACATAAAGCCTCCTAAGTTGTTGCAATTCAGTGGCTACGAATACAGTATCAGTAGACCGTACGAGGTGTTGTACAAACAAGTCCGCGGCGGCTTCCCAGTCACCAGTGGCCGTAAACTTCGTTAAAAGGTGTTTTAGACAAGGAATAGTAACACGTCGTGAAAACCTTGGATTCGGTTCTGGGGATTGCGCATCTTCAAAAAGGGCCGTAAGTTGAGCGGCGACGATGGGAGCTTTGCACAACCTATCTGCGGCAACACGAAGTAATTCTGAGACTTGCGATTCATCCGCGGCGGCTAGCGTGCGGCACCACCGTTTGGCCTGAGGCGCATCCAGAGCCGCCGATTGCAAGAGAGTGTGAATAAATTCTAGCCGACGTAATGTCGGCCTTTTAGCGGCAGAGTCAATGATTGCATCGACCAACTCATGGTCCGCAGATTGTCTTGTCCGCGTTGCGATGTGGGAGGCAATCCACTTCTGCGAACCTGAATCGCCTTCGCCTTGGCTAATCATGGCCTCGATAGAAGCGCGAGGATTTCGACAGGCTGCATTGAATGCTTCATCACGAATCGCGCCTGGCCAGCGGGCATCAAGCGCCACTAGTGCAATTGCTTTTCCGCTATTCATGATCGCGGGTGCCGATAAGCGGGCCACCATATCGGCTCCCCATTGTATGACATAGGAATTTAGCTCGGGCATGTCATACTTGTGCAATGAGTCGGCGATGAGTCGGACATCATCTACACTAATTGCGGCGCACATCTGATTGTGCAATGCCACTGCTCTAGGAAAAAGTCGTTTGTTTGCTGGCGAGAAGTTCCATTTGTCCCACGAGTGTGCGGCAGCAAGTAGCTGCGAATGGCCCTTCGACCAAGTCGAGAGTATCGCCGTCGCGTAATCACCGCGTGCTTCTCTCGGTAGGGTGTCTGGTTGGTCCGTTCGAAGGATTAGAGGTCGACGGGGATCATGACGCTGCAGTTGTTTTTCAAAGAAAGGAGTGTCAGCGTATGTAAATACGATGGCAGCGTCATTTATGGCATCCTCAAGCTCCACAACGTGCGACACTGCGGACGTAACCACCTGACGTGACGGCGGTAATATTGCGAGGAGCTCGGCGAGTAGCGGTAGCACCATTGTTGCGCCCGATACGGGAATGCAGAATACCACCGCTCGACGATTCTCCTGAAAGTCGACAATCACGTCGGCGGCCGCCGAAAGTACATAGGGAACAAGACCTGTACTGACAAAGCTTTCCCAAGACGCAGCTGTTAGCAACGCAGACTCGTTGTTGTTTGACAGGTCTACATTTCGCGGGGGATCAATCCATTGAGGTGGGGCGGTCCACTCTGTTCGAAGCAGCTTTTGAGCGGCGGAAACAATCAATGCGGGAGCGATCTTTGTCTCGCGCATTATCTGGGTATTGAATAAGAGATGATGCGCAAGCGGCGCGCGTCGTCCAGTATGGTCGGTACCAAGATACACAGTCTGCGAAATCACGTAGTGCGTGGTTGATGGCCCGAACGCCTGAATTACGACTCGAGGAGGGAATGTCTCCGTGGACTTTCCCGATGGAAGCGGTGTGTACGCCCGATGTTGGCTGAGCGAGCTTTCCATCCGAGCTGGAAACCCGCGCGTTTGGGCAATGACACCTAGATTACTGGAACTTGGTTCCAGTAGCTCAGCCGCAGACGTGTAAATTTGTTCGTGAAACTCCATGGGAACATATTCACTTACGAAACCACCCGCGTTTCTGTTGGGATGGTGGCTTCGGCGGTTCGCCCAGACTCAGGGGGGCAGGCTCTACCGGTGCCTTGGTGAGCGGTTCAGGAGACTCTCGGCGAGTATCGGGTTGAATTGGTGCTGCCTTGGGGATCCACATCCATTGACCGGTCTGGGGATCGAGGACTTTGCATTCCTGATACTCGTCATCAAGTATCAAGATTCGCTGCGCAAATGGACTACACACTCGCATTCTGCCATCCCCCAAGTCCTGTGCGACAGCATGTGGAAGAGTAGCTGACGAACTCTCGCGTCGTTTAGTCCGGAGAATCAGCCTCCACCGCCACAGAAGCCATAGAAATGGGTCGCTTACGCGAAATGGCTGAACGTCCGATAGTCGAATCTTGAGTTCCTTGTCGTGGTCGAGCACTGGACTAGTGCCAAGTGCACTGACGGGGAAATATCGCACAACCTTGAAATTGGCCTCTGCAAGTGTAACGAACTCAGGACATAGCTCACTAAGAAATGCGCGAACAAGCAGAGAAATGCGATTAATCTCGTCAACGTCCAAGCCAGCTATTCCCTGCTTTTCGACAAACTCAATCGATGTCTGATCGATCATTGGTGTCGTACCACTTGTGCCATTTGCAAACGGCACAAGTGACTTCCATACATCGTACTTCTGAACGCACACTGCCAGTAGCGGCGGAAGTAGCTGCGTCTGCCCCAGACTCCGGTACTTCCTGATGCGGTTCATCACCTCCATTAGAAACGATTCTTGACGATTGTTCTTGCTGACCGTTGAGAGCTGCGGGTCTGTCGACCGATTGCTCAGTTTTGCTCTGACGGCCGGCACTTGAAGGGGATCGAAGGTAAAGATCACAGCGTCGGAATCGCCAAGATGTTGTGTGACGCGGACGTTTGTTTCCTTATCTTTCAGAAAATCAAACGACTCGCCCGCATTGTCGTACAACACAAGGTTCCAGTTGACCCTATCAGTATGTTTCGCTGCGGACGGATGTGCAGCCGTTGGTTGGAGAGTAAAAATGAATGGCTTGGGAAGCTGGACGTCCACATTGTTTGTTCTGATGCGATTATAAAGCGTACCTGCCTCTGGCGTCTTATGCAAACGCGTTAGTCCATTTGAATCCGCCGTAAAAAACAGTGCCCTTTCGTAATCGTGAAATGCTCGAACTTCGTGGCTATCACTATCCTGTAGCGAGAACCCAAATGATTGTGCTAAATGTCGGCGGAGGTGAAAGACTGCAGATGTTAGGAAGTAGGTCTTTCCAGATCCCGGACAGCCGGCTACCGATATGAAAAATGGACGTTTCACAAGTAGACCGGGTGGGATTTGTAAATGACATTGCGGACACGCTCTCTCGGTCATAGGCCATCCCAGCGAATCGAGGAATTGGCCTGAGCGGTCGGTTGTTATTTCATGTGGTGCAAAACGGCGATTTTCATTGTCTCCGAGCACCGTGTCGCCGAATAAGTGAGGATGTCTTGATATATAATGCGCCTCGTCCGCATAAAACTTGTGCCAGCAATGCGGGCAGACTACTTGGGATTGATACAGATTAGTCATTGTGAGATCGGCATTACGCCGCACCTACCCGAACAGCTGATATTTGATCCATTGCGGGCGATTGATCCCAGACACGGCGAAACGTGCGAAACGAGTTTCCGGTCCGAGGGTCCGCACCCCGTCGGTAGCTTACATGTTGATGAACGTCGATTGGTGCAGCTCCTCGAACGCTTACTTGCGCTTCGCTGGAGTCTGGTGAGTACAATTCGCCTGGGTCTGCCAAATCGGCGCTCCAGTATCGGGGGGAGAATGTAACCGACGTCCATTCTTGAAACTGACCGAGCCATACTTCGGCACCCCAATGACTACGGACTCCCGAAGAGCTCTCGGATGCGTCATGGCTCTGCGCCCCATACCCACTTGCTGGCATTTGTGAAATTTCCCATTCGACTTCCAATGGAAGTCTTGCGCCGCAAGCCCGTGCCACTGCGGTTGCCTCAAACCACGTGAGACCAACAATCGGGCGATCTGCTATATCCCACGCCCCGGATTCGCCCATGGACAACTGCGAAACCTGCTCAGCTAACTCACAACAACGCCTGTCTATCTGTGTCACGACCGACTTCAGGAAAAGTCGTTTTGGCCCAAATCGCCACCATTCAGGATTTGCGTATCCACCAACTGCGACAAACGTCTCAAAAAGTCGCCAAGTGACTGGGGAGGCATCCATCCAGATGGGGCGGCGCAGGCGGCGCATGTGCCGCGGAAAGGCATTGGGGACATGGTCGTCTCCAACCAAGTATTCTCCTTCTCTAATTGCAACGACATCAACTATCATTAGTAATAAGTGGAATGGTAGATTATAAATAAGTATTCGTAAAACAATATAAAGTAACCTGGCTTCCGCTGGCAGTGCTGATTGGGCTGACCGTTAGGACGCGGCGCCTTCGAATGAACCCATGATTTCCCCTCTTACGACGGTGAACGTTACATTGCCATCTTCGCGGCTTACATTGGGAAGGAGCATTTCGTCAAGGCGTGAAATGAGCGCCTCCACGTTGTCCTTAGAGAGAGCCGTCAAGAGAATAAGAGTCGCGGCAACACTGCCTCCATCGAGATAGTGAAAGTCGACCGCACCAACGTCTTCATCATCTCGCTTCAGCAGGAAGCGTTCCGATGAAGAAGTACGAAGAAGGCGAACAAATCGGATTTCATTCATAGTGGTGCCATTAGAGCCAAAGGCTGCGGCAATCGTGACGCGTTTATCCGCCGAGCAAGTTTCGCAGCCAAGCGAAAAAGGAAAGTCCACCGCGCCTCCCTTGGCTCGAAGTGTATCTCCATCCGGTTCCGGGAATGCCTACGGACGTATAGCGCCGCCCACGCGAATTGACCCCAACTCTGAAGCCTCTTACTCCTACAGAGCATCCGACCCCCGAATTACTGAGGGAAATGCGGAACGGGCCCAAGCCAATTGATTTGCGATACGACCAACCCATGCGCAACTCTTTCTCGTACTACTAGTTACATGTTATTCATCAACACTCGCACATATGTGAAACTATTTGAAAGATGCTACTATGGCCGCGGGTTGCCCGTGCTTTCGAGGGAAGTTGATAGTGTATGAGGAGTGGATTGCATTTGCAACCGTTTCCCGCAGCACTCTGGCCGAGCTGATGGCGGCCCAGAGGTTCAGCGGCACCTGGCGTTTGGTGACTTTCTGCTGGCACATCCGGACTGGGCTGTGAAGTACTCGGACCTGAAGCGGGCGTTAGCGGCAGCTTTCCCGGACAGCATTGAGAAGTACATGAACGGCAAGGACGCGTTCATCAAGGATGTGGAGCGGATGGCGGCGGGATGGCGAGCCGGGTAAAGTCTGCGGCTGCGGAGTAGACTGGTGGGAATGAGGACATCCCAACTGGAGAGCTAATATGGCGACAGAATTAACTTCGAACATTGATTGGTTGCGCACTGAGCTCGAAACCTCAATCAAATGGTTCAAGGACGAGGCGGACAAGCACAAACGAGTTCATGAGATATGCCGCTACTCCATCTTCGGCTTGACTGCACTCTCAGCCATCTTGGCGTCCGCCGCCTTGGTTGTGCCTGAGCGCGCCCAAAAGATTCTAAACGTCTCCGTTGTGGCGGCGACTGCACTCATCGGAGCCGCAGCATCC
>Ga0065712_10068111_pt1 | contig 14580 bp, 13 predicted proteins | sample MisRhiReplicate1_FD_59099 | JGI IMG/M metagenome (GOLD analysis project Ga0065712, IMG submission 59099) | Miscanthus rhizosphere microbial communities from Kellogg Biological Station, MSU, sample Rhizosphere Soil Replicate 1: eDNA_1 v3... | ecosystem: Host-associated > Plants > Roots >...
CGGGGGAGGTAGTTGGTGGAAAACTCTTTTAGGTATCGGAATCAGCGGGATCTCTGGCGCAGCGGGCGGGGGGATCACGGGCGGCAAAGGTGGCGCTTTTAACGTAGCGGGGAAGGCCATTGGCCGCGACAGCGGTGGTCCAATTTGGCCTAATCAACTCTACAAGGTTCACAAGGATGAACATATCGTGCCAATGTCGCCGGGTTACGTGATACCAAAGGGTGGTATGGGCCAGCCCGAGATTCATAATCACTATACGATCAATCTGCCCCAGGACTCGCGCGGCAACTATTCAACGCCGCGATCTAAACGGCAGCTATCCGAAACGCTGATCAATGCCTTGCAGTCATCTCAAACATAAATGGCGACACTTTTCGATGAAATCCTGTTTGATTCTAATCTGCTGACCGAGGAATCCGCGATCGGCTCGCCGGAGTATGCGAACACGATGATTCGTAACCCGGCGACGGGGATCTACAAGGTCAACGTCAATCGTTACGACTTTCAGCATGTGTGGAACATCAATACGAACTTGTTGAGCGCGGCGGAACTAGACTACTTCAACGAGTTCTGGGCGGGCGGGTTTGGTTCAGCTTACGGATTTCGCATTCGCATCATCAGCGACTTCTACATGGTTGATGAAGTAATCGGGACGGGCAATGGTTCACAAACCGTGTTCCCAATCATCCGCACGTACACGCGACCGGGCGCGAATCACAACTACCAGCGAAGGATTATCAAGCCTGTCGTCGTGCCTTCGCCTCTCGGTTCAAGTGTGGCCCTGTTTGAAGCCAATGGTGCGACGCCGCGAGTCATGCCGAGCACGCTGGGCGCAGCGCTAGGCGTTCCGGCGTTCACGGTGAAGCTGAACACGACGCCAACAACTGCCTACGTAATCAATAACACGACCGGCGTGATCACAATGAACTCCGCACCTGCCAATGGTGTGAGCGTGAAGATATCCTGCGAGTATGACACGCCAGTCAGGTTTATGAATAATTCATTTCAACAGAAGCCGGGAGTAACTTCCGACGTTGGCGGGTTGCAACTGTGCGAGATTCTACCCGCTGAATTAGGGATCGTCTGATTATGACCGTCTCTGCCTCCATGCTGGCTTACTTGCCTAGCAATATAACCTTTTTAATTCCCGTCTGGACCATGCTGGCGTCCGACGGTACGCGAGCTTCTTACGCTGCGCACACGCGAAACATAACCTTCAATTCCATCAACTACTCTGCGGCCCCAGTCGAGCCAACTCAATTCAGCCAAACGCTCGGGCTTGAGGCGAATCATGTTGAGTTATTCGGCGTGCTTGATACCACCGTAACGGAGCCGGACATACAAGGCGGGAAGTGGAAGAACGCGAAGATGGTGGTTGAGTACATTGCCTACGATCCTGCAACAGGAGCAGCTAGTGCCACGGTGATCGGTTCGGTTAGCAGGATGAAAGGACAGGCGGGAAAGTTCACCCTCAACAACGGCACTTTTCGGGTTGAGTTCCGCTCATTGTCGGATTTACTCAGTCAGGAAATAGGCGAGCTCACAAGCCCCGTTGATCGGAACCGCAGACCAGAAGATCTCGGCGTCTCAATGACTGCTTTCACGCACGCTCGATCAGTTACGGCGGTTACGAATCGCATGGTCTTCACCGTGGGCGGCACGGCACAAGCAACTGATTACTTTAAGTACGGACGTGCGGAGTTTACCAGTGGAGCGAACTCGGGCTTGAAGATGGAAATTAAATCGAGTGTCGGGAATGTTATTACGCTTCAGTTGCCGATGCGCTCCACGATTGCGATCGGCAACACCGTTACCTTGATTGCGGGCTATGACGGCTCTCGTGAACAAGCGAGAGATAAGTTTGGCGCAATGGAAAACTTCAATGGTGAATGTGACTTGCCGGGACTTCGGGCCATAATAAAATATCCTGAGTGAATTTAGATATGCGTCCAAATCAGTCGCTTAACGATCAGTTGAATCAGCGAGCGGTCAACGCCGTACACTTGCGCTACACGACGTGCCTCACCGCGGGCTCGGTGCCAATTCTCTCGAATATCTTTTACTTGAGCTTCAGTCAACTTCGCGGCGGCATTTCGTCCGCCTCGGGGCGTTTTAGCCTTAATCAATTCTCCGTGTTTGGTGCCTTTGGAAAGCAGACCATTGGCGGCTGCGTGTTCAGCGTTTTGTGCCCGAGTGCAATATTCAAGATTGTTCAGACGATTGTTGAGCTTGTTCGTATCGCAATGGTTAATCTCAGTCTGATACTCCTGTGGTTGACCAAGAAAGGCCATAGCAACGAGGCGATGTATGCCGAAGTGTTTCGCGCGCCCGTTGTAATAAAGGCTTACCCGATAGTATCCATCCTCTATCGGTGGCTGACAGATTCGGGAGCCCGTTTTTTTGCTCTTCCGCGTGGCTTTGAATCGGCCCAAGCTAGAAATTTGATAGCCCGGATAGCCTGGTATGTCACGCCATTCTTCGCGTTCAAGTTCTTCAGTGGTAAACTCTGGAGCAGTCACGACCTAAACCTCCGACATAGGTTAGTTTGCGGCAAGGCCCGTCTGGATGTTTGCAGCATTCAGCGGGTCGCTTTTGTTGGGCCATTATCTCAAATATGACCACCCTTGCACAATCCGATTACCCGCCACTAGAGCCACCGCAATTGCCGCCGACGTTCTTCGAGCGATTACGAGAACTAACAAGCGACAACGAGCACACGCTGGCGCTTTGGTTTATCGCATCTCGGTTGAATGATGGATCGGGGCAGTTCTGTGATCAGGAGAGTTTTGCTGCTCGGTTATTTGCGGAACACATGCTGGCAGGAGAGTTAACTAGCGATCTGCATCAACAATATCTACATTCTTCCGATGGCCTAATGGCGCGGATCGGTCAATGCTTTGGGGCTGACTTCGCCCAGCGGATTCGTGGTTGTTTATGAGCACACTTGCACAACGATTAGTTAGCGAGGCCGAGAGTTGGATTGGTACCCGCTTTCAACATCAGGGCCGAATTAAAAATCTGGGCGTGGACTGCGTGGGGTTTATCTCCGAAGTTGCAAAGGATGCGGGCGTGGGAGATCTGGAAATCCCAAACGATTATCGGCCCAACGAAGACGGCACAGTAATGCTCCAGCTACTCAACGAGCACATGACAATGGTTCCGACTGACGAGATGGAGCCGGGAGACGTACTCGCGTTTTGTGACGAAGCCCTACAGAATCCTGACATCCCTAAACACTTAGCTTTCGTCCAAGAAGTAACACCCAACACGACATTTATTATCCATGCGAGTCAGCATGGCGTGAGACGGCACCGGATTGATGCAGCATGGCGGCGGCGTATTCATAGTGTTTGGCGCATTCAGGAATGATCGAAGAACCTAAAGAACCGTGTGAGTCTGAGCCTGACCCGTTGAATGATGGCTACCTTTACAACGGAGAGGCGAGCTCCACTGCTTTAGAACTCATGAGACGCGCGGTGCTCGAAGAGACGCCTCCTCGCAGTAGTGTGCTCTCTCGGTTCAAAGAAAAATGGATCGAACTCGAAGCGAAGAAACGCGCTGAGATAGAAGCATCTCTTGGGCGTGGTGAGATGGCCGATCCAATCTTTACCCCCGCCTTCTTAATATCTCTCGCGGTTTCAGCGTCTCTTTCTGCGGCGTCGTTTTTTATTAGCCGCGCCCTTGCTCCCAAGCCTCCGCGGCAACAAGTCGGGAAACTCACCGGCTCCCTGCAATTTCAAAACTCCGAGCAAGGGATATTCATTCCCGAGATTTACGGAGGCTCGCCTAGCGCTTCATTAGTTACAGGATCTAATCCTACCTACCAAAATCTGGCGAATGTAACGGCAGGAGCAGGCGGCGCACTTACTAAAACCTCGGGCGGGACTAACTGGAATGCCGGTGCGAGTCACAATGCTTCAATTAGTTCCGGTCAGGATGCGTTCTACGAGTTCACTGTCCTGAGTGGTTACGCAACGGCAGGGTTCACGCTTGATTCCAGCCCGACCAGTGGCAATACGGATTTTCTATTCGCCCTGCAATGGAACCCTGATGGTTCAATCTCGATTAAATATAGTTCGACTCAAGTATTAGGCGCTGTGACGACGTGGGTTACAGGAGACAGGTTCCGGCTAGAGCTTCGCAGTGGACGCTTCCGCGTCTTTAAAGGCTCAGCCGAGATCGTTCCTGAGAACTTTATTTTCCCTGCTCCGAGCTATCCGCTGTTTATGGGGATTGCAATCCAGAATGTTGGAGCGGGAATCTCTGCCTCGAAAGTCCAAATCGGCACCATCGGCGCGACTCCCAATTCCGGTCGCGGCGGGGTCAAGGTGCCTGCGATCATCGTTTGGAGTTCGGGCATACGAAAACTTGTCACTACAACCCAAGTGCAGACGGGTGGTGGCAAGGGAGGTGGCTCACGAACACAGACGGTTGATAATATTACCTACAACATTGACCTCGGGATGATGTTCTCGCGCGGCCCGGTAAGCCTGTTGAGAGAATACGCAAACGCCGACATTCTCATTGATCAATACGACCAGTCCGCAAACCCGTCAGGTGTTTACGATCCGACCACAGGGCCAGATCCTGATTATGACCCAACTCTGCCGCCCGATCCGACACTCAATCACCCCTACTCATTTCTTCGCGTAGACGGTGACATTCCCTTTGATGGCGATAACATAGGAACCGGAACAATTCAAGGTGGCGGCTCCAGTTTTGCTATCTACCCTGGTAACGCTACTCAGCAACCCGATCCAACTATTGAAGCCGACACCGACGGAAGATATGGCGCGGGCTCGACCCCGGCTTATCGCAACCGCTCATTAGTGGTCCATAACGCGCTCTCACTCTCTCGCTGGGGTGGCATCGTTCCTAACATTACGGCGGTGTGGGAACACGAAACACTAAAGACTCTTGACGTGATTTTCGCCTCGTTGTGTGAACGTGTGGGAGTGAAGATAGCGAACGGCGACTATGACTTTTCCGGCACCCCGATTGAGTGTCGGGGGCTAGTAATTACCGGTAGAACCTTTGCGCCGAAAGAAATCATCGGATCACCGGATTTGCAGGTTGCTTACAACTACTTTGTCACGGAAGCTGAAGGTCAGATTGTCGGCTACGCAGAAGGAACAGAGCCATCGGTAACCATTCCTGATACGGATGTAGGGTGGCTCGAAGGCGACACCGAACTGCCGGACATTGCCCCTGAAGTCGATTCGATCATCGCGCCGGAAATCAGCCTGCCCCGAGAGGTTCACGTTAAATCGATCGATCCCGACAGCGACTGGGAACTGAACACCCAAAACGCGATCAGGCAGACCACTGACGGATCATCTGTCGAACTTTTAGAGCTTCAGATCACACAACTTTCTGACGAGCGTAGGGAGACGGCTCAACGTAAGCTCTACCGTGACTATGTAGCGGGTACGGCGCACAAATTTACGCTGCCGTGGACCTATTTGTATTTGTATCCCGGTTACAAAGTTACGATCACTAGAGCCGAAGGCTTTACGCACGTCATGCGGCTAATATTAATCACTGGGGGCGTCGGACTACTTGAATGTGAAGGTGTGGCGTTGGAACCTGAGACGTTCAATCAGCCCGTCAACGGCGTGTTTCCGCCGGGATATAGGCCCCCACAGCCTATTCCCGCTATGACGATAGTTTCTCTGATGGATACGCCGCTGCTGCGAGATGGTGACGCGACAGAGAACAATGGCATTGGGTTCTATATGTGCGGCACGCCGCGCACTGGCGTTGAGCAGAACTGGCAGGGCTTCGCGCTGTACGTGAATCGGAATGGCCTCTGGAGTTTAATTAGCAGTTCGTCACTTCCGGGTACCATTGGAACAATAGTTAGCGCTACGGGCTTAACAGCCGATGTCTTTGATCATACCGGCCACATCATTGTTGACCTGTACGGCACCACCGCAACGCTCTCATCAATTACTGAGGCAGACGCGTTAGCCGATGGAAGCAAAAACTATGCGATAGCTGGTGATATGGTTCTGCAATTCGTCACCGCCACCCAAGTTGCAGGGTTTCCTAATCGCTGGGATCTCAGCGTGCTACGCAACGGACTGCGTGGCACTGAGAGTTTTGTGTCGGGTTCGTTTACCGGCAAGCGATTCGTACTGATTGATGGTGCAGTAAAGTTCGTACCTATTGAAATCTCAGACATAAACAATACGCTGGAGTACCGAGCAGTTACGTCTGGTCAATCGTTAGGTGACGCAGCAACCGTTGATTTTGCGTGGACCGGGGGCACGCTGAAGCCGCTTAAACCAGCATCGATCTCAGGTGCCTTCGATCTCGCAGATGACAGCCTGACCCTTGATTGGGTAGACCAAAGCGCGCCAGTGGCCGATGACGCCTTCGAGTTGATAATCCGAAGCGCTGCCAATGGTGGTGGGACAGTTAAACGAGGACCGCTAACAATCAAGCCGCTGGAGTTGGCGCGGACGAGTTCTACGCCGCCATTGTTCCCGGATACAACACGATTCTCCGATCCGTTCCTGCCGCTGGACTCTGTTGTAGCTCTACCGTCAACGGCCTACGACTGGATTGCGCCGGGAGGATTTATCGCTCACTTTACAAAGGTAGAACACAACGGCGGATTGACGATAGCCTTGGCGCAAAGTGCCTTATTCAACCTTGTCGGAAACTCACATCTGGAAACACAAGTGCCATTGCTGAATTTTGATCCAACGCGTAATGACAACATCCTGCCGTCGTTCATGGGACTATACAGTGACGTTGGGGATTTCGTGGGCTGGATTCGCGGTGAAAGTGCTACTGAGTTACTTGAGGTCACGCCAGCCAGCGGCGGTTTCTCGATCCCTGCCACCTACACCGTAGCGCCCGGTGACAGACTCTCGGTATTGATTCAGGCCGACGGCACAGTGGTCTATTACGTGAACTATCTCGGCGCTACCTCCGATCCGTGGTGGGTGTCGCCGGTCAAGCTGGATCTGACATTGCAATACAGGGCGTTTTTCTACTATCGAGGCACCTTCACGACTGCTGTTCCCACCGGAACCGACATCACAATCGGCATTCGTAATACGCGCTGGCTGCGAAACATTCCTGAGTTCAATTACACCGGCACGATGCAGGAGGAGGACAACTCCGGCTCACTTCCCGCCGTGGTTCATGTCGGTGTGAGAAAGAAATCGTCTCACCCGCTTGGACCAGCAAGCGACTGGCTCTACGCGAGTTTTACGAGACCGTAAACAATGACGATAATCAGACCACCTGGACCCCTTAACCAGCTACTCTCGCAACTCCCTGAGACGTGGGATTCGATTGATGCTGAAGACCTCGGCACACGCGCTCGCCTCAACGCGGCTAGTGATCTCCCGGTCCTGTTCCGCAAAACGATCCCCGTAGCCACTGCCGCCGATCCTTCTACTCTCGGAGACTTACTGAACTGGTACAAGGCTGATTCTCTTGCATTAGCTCATGGAGCGTCAGTGACAAGCTGGGCGAGTAGTGGTGGAGGAGGCTCAGCAGCAACCCCGCCTGTGACTGCGCCGATCTACATTGCTAATGCGGTTAATGGAAAGCCCGCAGTGAGGTTTACGAGTGGCGCATATCTGAGCTTCACCGCGCGAACTACTGTGCGAACCGTCTACGTGGTCGTGCGCCATAACTACGAGAATCTGACTAACCCAATTCCCTCCCTTGCACTCGGACACGCCACGGTTGCCGACTGGGTGGGCAATCAAGGCACGCGGATCTTCGCACCTTCCGGATCAGTGGGAGCAAACATACTTGGAGGCGCGGCCTACTACAACGGCACACAGTACACCGTCGATCTAATCTCCAAGAGCCCTGACTTTGCGGTCTACTCATTTGTCACTTCAGGAAACACCAGCGTCTCAAGAATAGGAAGTGATCGAGACACATACTTCTTTGAAGGCGATGTAGCAGAGATCATTCTGTGCAGCACGGCTCACAACACCGCAACCAGACAAAGTGTCGAAGCTAATTTAATCGGCAAGTACGCGCGGAAGATGCCGCTCCTGTTGGTCGGTGATGGAGACTCAATCTCATCTGATCAGCCGTTGTTTGGTCAGGGCGTTGGAGACGCGCAATCCGCGTGGATCATTCAAACCGTTGCGAACCTAGAATCAGCGTTAGGCACGTTTGATGTGATCAACTGTTCGCTTGGCGGGCAGAAGTGGGTTGACTTAGTGACGGACGTTGCTACCCAGGTTGTGCCCCTTGTTTCAGGAACAGAGCGGCCGCGCTGCGTTGCGGCGGCGATGTGTGGCACTAACGATCTACTCAACTCCACCACCTTAGCGTTAATGGAGTCACGAGCAACCGAGTATTACTCGGCACTGAAAGCTGCTGGAGCGCTCGTGGTTGCAGTAACCATTCCGGCCTGCACGTTAAACGAAGCCACACGGCTTAGTTATAACCAGTGGTTAAGAGACAACTATACCGACTTCGCTGATGCGTTAGCAGATTCAGGCGGCGATACAAGGCTGTCCGACGAAACCAACACCGCATACTTCACTGGCGATCAGATCCACTTAACATCGGCAGGGTTAGCAGTAATCGCAGAGCACGTTGGCCCAGCAATTCTCTCAGCGCTAAGTGTCTCTGAACCTGCGGAGGTCGAGTTTGTCGATCCCAACTCCTACGAGCCCTCGATCTGGATACGCACTTCCACGTTTATGGGCTACGTAGATAACGATCCCGTCACCACTCCACCGAATAGCGCGATAACTGGGAATGTTAGCCTGACACAAGCCACTGCCGCGAATCGTGCGCTCTATAAAATCAATCTGCTCAACTCTAAGCCCGGGTTGCGATTCGACGGCACGAACGACTCCTACACTATCGACTCTGCTGAGTATCGAACGATCTTTATCGTGGCGAAGTATGCACCGGGAACTACCTTTGCCGACTTCAATGGCTTGATTGATCTGTCTGGAAACCGACATTTGCTCAACGGTGTCTCGGGAACGAGCAAGATTGCGGCAGGCACGGCAGGGCTGTTAGCGGCCTACAAAAACGGAACCGCACTGGCTTTCAGTAGTGGGTACGACTTCGCTCCGATCAACACTTATTGGATCGGCTCGTTCATTCTGCCAACAAAACTAACCGGCACAGGGACGCTCGGCATCGTTACAGGAGGGGCAGGTCGAATCTGGAATGGCGACATTCTGGAGTTGATCGTCTATCCGCAGAAGTTGACGGATGATCAGCGACACGATGTTGAAGGATATTTAGGCTACGAGTACGGGATAACTACCGGCAGCACTTTCACTCCCTCAACCGAAGGCGGTCGCCAGCACTTATTCACCGGTCCAACCGGCATACAGATTCTAGTCAATGGCAACGAGCTCGCTACGATCGCCACCAGTGGCGCGGTAACCTTAAATAAGACGCTCACGCTTCTGGCTGGTATCACAGGCGATTTAACGTGGACTGGGGCGGCGTGGGCGAGCTGGACGCCAGCCTGGACTAATCTCACGGTCGGTAATGGAACTGTGGTGGCTAAATACATGCGGTTAGGTAAGACGGTGATCGCGCGATTGTCGATTGTGTTCGGTAGCACGACGGTTGTATCAGGTAGTGTTAGCTTTACTCTGCCGGTGACGCAGGCAACTTACGGGGGCACTGCGGGCGTTACGTCTCTGGGCTTAGCGCGCTACTTTGATGCGTCTGCCGGATTCGCGTTTGAAGGGAGTGTTATCAACCTCTCCACTACTACAGGTCTATTCATCGCAATGGACGCAAGCGGTACGCACCTGAAGCAGGCAGTATTGAGTTCTACCGTTCCGTTTACTTGGACCACTTCTGACGAAATAGGGGTGCAGTTTTGTTATGAGGCTGCGTAGGTCTTACTTTGGTTTGTTTCGGTTCCCGTATGCGAGTTCAAGTGCCCGCATAAGAATCGGATCGGGCGGATCTGGTTCAGTCTTGCAGTACCTGTCGCACGTCAGGCCGCGATGCCCTTTGATGAAGCACGGGCTACATAAGCCATCGGCCAGTTCGCGCGTTGAATTCTCGCTTGCGGTGATTGCATGATGCTAAAACTTTGTCTTCCATTTTATCCCCTACGTCTCGCCCTTGCCATACGCAATTCCGCCCTCTCCCGCTCAACCTGCCTCACCACTGGCGGCGGATTTTCGCCTTCGCAGTAGCAGAACGCATCTCCACTTGGGAGTATTACCATCCAACAGGTGACAAGAATCTCCGCGACAATCATTAGTAACATTATCGTGTTCCTTTCTGTGTTGACGGCTTTATCAATCTACTGTACCTTTTCGCCACGCTCTAACATTCAAAACCTACGTGGGAGAAATCATGTATCGCTCAACATGTATTAGTGTCGGTCTGTCAATTCAACTGTTCGCCTCTGACAAAGGAGGTCGAACGTAAATGATACCCTTCATTCTATCCGCCCTGCTTGCTGGAGCGTTCTTTGTAACCAGCGAAACAACCATCACAGTTTGTGAAGTCCGGCTCGACTCACAGGGCCACACCTTTGAAGTCTGTCGTGAATGTCCCGTGTCAGGTTGCATAGACGGCGACTTCCCGCCGCCACCGGAACGTGAGCCAACGCCGGAGTTGTTTCCTGAAGCGCCATAAGTCATGGCTTAATTCCGGGTCAGGTCTTCCATCGCCCGCATCGCAGCGAACTTGATTGCCACCGCGCCTGACTTGCTGTCGAAGTTGGTCAGGGCACGGAGGATGTGTCGTGCGGTTTCCGGCTCGTAGCAATCCACTTGCGCGCCGAACAGGGCCAGAAACATCATCTGCGCGTGGATGCCGGAATCGATGCCGAGGGGTGGGAGGTGGTTCATGCCACCTCCAGCGCGGCGTCTCGCTCAGATTGAACCTCGCGGCAGGACATCAGCGGCGCGTGGTGAAACAGCACTCGGGTGACATCGCTTGCTGCGATTGGTTCATCGACTGAATCAAGGTGTTGCCTCAGCCATTCCGCCGACTCGTAGTCTTCAACCTTGAGACAGTAGACGTACGCACCGAAGACCCAGGTGTAAGCTGAACGCTGCTGGCGCTGCATTGAATGCTTGAAGTCGGCTATGTCGAACCTTGCATAGCGTTCCAGTCCTTGTGGTTCGTATCTCATACTCATTCCCTTGTCTGCGGTTATGGTTTCAGTCATTGATTTGCCTCTGCTTTTGAGCCGTCGATTAGAGCAAGTGCCTCCCTAACCTCGCGTAGCCATCCGACCGTCACCGTGATATTCGCGGTATCGCTGTCGTCGGCATCGCGCGTTGAAATAGATTCGGCAACCTCACTGACATAGCGCAGCGCCTCGTGCATCGCGGGCGCAGCAGTCTTCATCCGCTCGGCCTGTTCCTGTCTCCGCTGAAGCGCCGCGAATGTAAGGACGCGGCCCACGCCCTTGCAGTAAACGCACGTCGTACCGCTTACGCGCCCGTAGCCAAGACAGTCAGCACACATTCGCATCTCGTTCTCGCCTTCGCCAGTGAACCGACTTTCTTCGTGTGATTCGTTATTGTTCGGCATCGTTATCCTTTCATCTCCAGCGCTTGATCCATTTCTACCGAGTAGGTTGCTTTGAGAAATCTAGGCCCCGCTCAAATCTCAGGATGCCATTCATTTGCACCTACAAGATGCCGCAGTGCAAACTCTTTCGTGACGCGCATGATGTCGCCGTTTTCGGTTTTGACCGTAACCGTCACGCGATTGATTTTCAGGATGCGGAAGTAGAACAGCTCAACTCCGCAAGCTCCTGTGTCGTGGTACGTCTTGATGTAGCTCCCGATCTGCATTTGCGTCTCGTTCATCACATCTAGGCCCCGTTCATTACAAACAAGCGAAGCGTCATTAGTCATGCGAGCCTACGCATTGGGTTCCGTGTATTGCGCAGCTAAAAGAGATTGCGCAAACACAGCCCCGAATTGTCGCTAGCGGGCAACACGCCCGACCATCAACTTTTTGCTTTCCAGAGTTCAACGTCGCGACTACAAGGTTCGCTCTGCGTAGAAACTCAGCGTCGTACTCCTCCTGAGTTTTATCGTGGAGATACATCAGCACCTTGAAGTTGAAATCCGGGTTGCGTGGAACGGCGACCTTGAGACATCCCCAATGGTCAGGATCGAACTCAACCGATAACGGTTGCGCGTTGCGCCCCGGCGCGGTCAGTTTTGGCTCGTGAAACCACAGTAGTTGGTAGTAGTGGAGATGCCAGTCTCGATAAACATCCGACGCGCGGCGAATCTCTTCAAACGGCGGCGACGGCTTAGCGACTGCCTTTGTGGTCTGTGTCTTGGTCATTAGCGTGTCTCCCCTGTCAACACACACACTATACTACCGCGCACGGTAGGATGTCAAGTGTTAGTGAAAATAATAAATCCAGCCTTACTTCCGTGTGTGGTAGGATGGCAGGCATGTTGGATGCCGCAAAAGTACAGCGACAGGCACGTCGCGTGGGGTTGTTAAACTTCTACCAACTGGCACGAGGATTCAAGGCAAAGGGATTTAGATGCTCGGAGTCTCAGGCGAAACGGTTTTGGACAGGCGGTACCGATCCCAAGCTCAGCAGCCTTGAGCGTCTGTGCGAAGTGCTGGATTGCAAATTGACCGACTTGGTGCAGCGAAATGGTGATCGCTAAAGGAGCGCGTCTATGGCAACGATGAAAGCTAAGGTTGGACTGGCCGGGGCGGCTGTAGCTGTCGCCGCGCTGGCTGGGACGATGTTTCTGGTCAGTTCCAGCGACATTCAGGTGCCGGTGGGTGGAGATTTGAACGCGGCGATTGCCAGTGCTCCGTGTGGCGCGACCATCGTAGTCGAAGCTGGAGCCGCATATTCAGCCAACCTCACTCTGCCCAACAAGTCATGTACAGAATTTACTACCATCAAAAGCTCTCGCGCCGATGAACTGCCGGAAGGACAACGTATTACCCCCGCTCAATTCCCCCTGCTTGTCCGCTTACAATCCTCAGTCAACGCCGAGCCGGTTATCAAGACCGCACCCGGCGCGCATCATTACAGGTTCATCGGCGTGGAGATTTCAACGGTCAATGAGTCGGTGTTTGTCTACGATCTTGTACGTTTCGGCGAAGGACGTGGGGAGCAGAAGACCGCTGACTCAGTGCCACACCATCTTGCTATCGACCGCAGCTACATTCATGGCTGGCCCACGCAAGATGTTCAGCGCGGCGTAACGCTCAACTCGGCCTACACCGACATTACAAACTCGTACATCAACGACGTACACGGCGTCGGTTATGACACGCAATGCGTTGCGGGGTGGAATGGCACAAACACCGTGCGCGTCGTCAATAATCATCTGGAGTGTGCTGGCGAGAACATCATGTTTGGCGGCGCGGACTCAGCAACGGCAGATCTGATGCCGATCAACATCGAGATTCGCCGCAACTACTTGTTTAAGCCCTTGAGCTGGAAAGTAGGCCATCCCACCTACGCAGGCAAACACTGGACGGTGAAGAACTTGCTCGAACTCAAAGCAGCTCGCAACGTCGTGATCGATGGCAACGTCATGGAAAATAACTGGACTGATGGGCAGGCTGGCGTCGGAGTGTTGTTCACCGTGCGGAACCAGGAGTGCTCCAATCCGTGGTCTACGGTGCAGAATGTCACGTTCAGTAACAACACGGTGCGCGGGTCGGATGGTGGGGCATTGAACCTGCTCGGCAAGGATAACGAAGCTGAACCGGCTTACGGCAAGTGCAAAGACCCGGCAACTCAGGGGTCAGTGAGAGGCAGCGGAGTCACGATAACCAACAGCCTGTTCTACGACATCGGTGGATCGTTCCTGACGATGAACGGCTTCGAGGATGTGTCGATTAACCGCAACACCCACGTTCAACGCGGCAACTTCACCACCATCTACGGCCAACCTTCCCCGCGCTGGAAGTACACGAACAATCTCATGGTTGATCACGTCTACGGTATGTACATCGAAGCGGGATCAGGGCCGAAGGGGTTGGACATTCTGACGCCGGGGTGGATGGTTGAAGCGAATGTCATCTACTCACCCACCGACAAGGCTAACTGGCCACCAAACAACCAGTTTGTTGATCTTCCGGCATTACCGGCAGACTTTCGCTCGCCCTACCCGGCTGCGGGTGCGGACATCGATGCGCTCATCGCAGCGCAATCCGGCGCGGTTAGCCAGCCAATCCCGCAGCTATCACCTTCGCCCTTGGCAACCGCGTCAGTTACAGTGTCACCCAGCCCGCTGAGCATTTCATCTGACGGCACGCGATTACCCCCAGCGGCTCAGCTTATCGACTCCGACCGCGCGGTGTGGACTATCAATGGCATTGACATGCTGCGAAACGGGGCAGAGACAGGCGGACGCGGGTCGTTGCTCCTGTGGTTCGGCGGACGCATCTACGCGGTAGGGATTGATAGTAACTGGTGGCGGTGGATTGGTGGAACAATGTGGGAACGAGTGGCGGGTGATCCAACGGTGACACCTAGCCCGACGCCGACAGCGACTCAGGAACCAAGCCCGAGTCCGGTGCCGACCGCGACAAGTACGCCGACGCCGACACCTGCACCGACAGCCACGCCGCGCCCGTCACCGACAGGAACGCCGG
>Ga0065712_10068115_pt1 | contig 14565 bp, 12 predicted proteins | sample MisRhiReplicate1_FD_59099 | JGI IMG/M metagenome (GOLD analysis project Ga0065712, IMG submission 59099) | Miscanthus rhizosphere microbial communities from Kellogg Biological Station, MSU, sample Rhizosphere Soil Replicate 1: eDNA_1 v3... | ecosystem: Host-associated > Plants > Roots >...
GGCCGTGCGCTCGGCGACTCGGGCCTCCAGCGATGCGTTGGCTTCCTGGAGCGCGGCCGCAGCCACTCGTCGCTCCTCGTACAGCCGCGCATTGTGGATCGCACTCGCAATCTGGTTGGCAACGATGGTCACGAGGTCTCGATCGTGGTCCCCGAAGGAGCGCGGCACAGGACTCTCGATCGAGAACACGCCGATCAAATCGTCACGAATGATCAGCGGAATGGCGATCTGGCTCTCGGCGTTGGGAAGACCCGGCACCGGGATCGTGTCGCCCAACTGCGCCTGTCTGCCCGACTTCTCCATCTCACGCCGCTGTGCCGCGGCGTAGGCGCGCTGTTGCCCGAGGTTGCTGACGTGCATCATCCGGCGCTTCTGCGCCACCACGCCGATCACGCCGGTTCCAACCGCCACGCGACCGCCTACCGCCTGATTCTCGTAGCCGCGGCTGGCGATGACTCTCAACGTCGTGTTGTCGGGTTCGAGAATGAGGATGTTCGCGTGGTGAAACGCAAACAACTCGTCCATCGTCCGCAGGGCGATGTCGCAGATCTCATCGAGGTCGAGCGTGGAGTTGATGTCAGCCGACACGCGCTGAAGGATGCGGACCTCGGCGATCTTCCGCTCCAGCTCTGTGATGTTTGGACTCACGTCCATGGCGGGTGCTGAACTCTCTCGACGGAGAGCACGCGATAGATGTCGGCAGCGCGGAGCTTGAAGATGCCCGACATGCCAGTCATCGACGCGATCGCCTCGATCTGCATATCCATGGCGTCGAACACAGGTCCGGTCGTTTCGGAACGCTCGAATTGGAGTTGCAGCGCCCAGTGCGCCTGGCCGGCGATATCGAAGACGCAGACGAATGCGCGGGGGTTCTCGCGAACATTCCGAATCGTCTTGCTGAAGAACTGAAACGAAAGCGCCACGTGCGTCTCGTCGACGTAGTAGACCTGCGAGATGACGGTGGTGTTTGGTTTCCCGTCGGCCGAGCACGTCACCATCACGCTCGGCGTTCCATTTTCGAGCACGGGACGAATTTCCGATGGGAGTCGAGTCAACGGCATTTCAGGACTCGATCGGTGGCACAAGGCGCGTTCCCGCACCGGGGCCGGGCGTCTGCAAAAAGATCTCGAGGACCTCGAATTCGATGACGACTGCTGGCGGAGATACAAACGCGTTCAGCACGTCAACAGGAGCCTCCGGGTACAAGGGCCTGAGGCTCTTGACGAAACGACGTCTGACGCGCTCGACGATCTCGCTGTCCTCGCTCTGCGCGACGCGGTGGTGCAGATACTGACCTTTGAATTGATAGGTCTCGTGTGACGGGAACTCCTCGACGGTGACGGCGAGCTCTCGGTTGTGCAGGAGCGCGTCCACAAGGCGCTCGCGAAACTCTTCAGGCACGAGGATGCTCATCGTGCGTTGGTCCGCGCCAACGTGCCAACCGCAGACGCGATGACCGAACGGCACCAGGTCGCGATCACGGATGCCTGCATACGCCACGTTGGCGTATTGCTCCAAGAAACGAACGAGCTTCCCCGGGATCACGATGCTGACAGGCTATGCAATCCAATCCTCGAGGGTCAAGCGAACGACATCGTGCTCACGGTCAGGGCGCAGCGGCTCCGTAGTCCGTCTTCTCAGAACGTCGCGCTCGTTCAGCTCACCAGTTGCAGCAATTGCTCGCGGCTCGGGCCGGGGATTGGCGGGCGCGGCTTATCCTTCAACGCTTCGCGCGCGGCGGCCATCCGCTGCACGACGTCTGGACGCGCGAGAATCTTCTGCACCGGCGTAATCGTCCCGATGTATTCGAGCCCAGCGCGAAACAGGTCCGGATCCGCGATGAGTACCGACATCAGCGACACGATGCCTCGCGCCAGATCGTTGTCCGGCGGGGGCACCTCGCGGTTTTCGCGAATCGCCTGCATCTCGGCGAATCGCGCACGGTCGAGCGCGATCTGTGCGCGGTACCACGGCGTAATCTCGGCCTCCGTGCGTCGATCGAATTCCTCGACAAAGGCCCGCGGATCATCGCCGGACGCGCGCAAGGCATCTCGCAGCTGCCGCGCCTGAAGAAACCCAACCGTCAGGCCGCGGCCAGCCGATGGATTGGTACACGCCCAGGCATCTGCGACGGCTGCGAACCCGGTTACGATCGGGACCTCGTCAACCACGAAGCGGCGATATCGATCCGCGATGCCGCTCATCGCAAGCACTGGAGTGTCCGGACGTCCGTCGAGCCAGTGCGCATGAAGAGGGCACGCACCAATCACGCGCGTCCACCGATCTTCGTGTCGAAGAGTCTTGAGCGGCTGATCCCCGGTCGCGACGAAGATGGTGACCGACCAGGTGTCGTTGTCGCCCGGCAAGGTCAGCAGGGTGATCGACCCGATCGCCATGAGGGTTGACGCGCGACGCTGCGGGATGGTCCCGCTGAAATAGCGCGTGTAGTAGGTGAACCCGCAGTCTTCCTGCTCCTCGTACGGCGGACGCGCACCAATCGCCGCCAGCCACTGCGGGCTGCGCGACTGGCGTCCCATGGCATCGATCACGAGATCGGCACGAAGCGACTCGCCATCGGATGTACGGACGCCAACGATGTGAGGAATGCCGTCGGCCGCTGACGGTCCGGTGAGAAACCCGGCGACAGCCACTCCGCGGCGGATCGTGACACGAGGCTCGCGCTGAGCGATATCCGCGAAGACCCACTCACCAACCGGCCGGCGCGCAGTGAGCGTCCAGAGTTTGTCGTCGATCGGACGAGGGGACCGATCGCTGAACACCGGCGGGAGTGGATTCAGAAGATCGAACCGATTCGCGCCGGCGCGTCCGAGCGCGTCCTGGACGTCGGGCAGTTCCGACTCGAGTACCAGGCGCAATCCCGGCATGAAGTTGTGCGGCTGCCGGAACTGGACCACTCCTTTGCGCTCCCAACGTTCCCATGCAGCGAGTAGCGATGCCGGTGCTGGGTCGGCGTCGTGTTCGAGCACGGTGACGTCGTGACCGTCGCGTGCAAGTAACAGAGCGGTGCCGAGACCGCAGATTCCACCGCCAATGATCAAAATGGCCATGGAACGTCATCTTAATCGGGCTCGTGCAAATCGGAGGCAACGGTCCGCCGTGGTTGAAATCCCGTAGTGAAGAGTTGGAGATTAACGCGCGCCGCGAGCGGGAGGGGCTACACTACTCGGTCACCGAAGGCTGATCGTCATTTGTGTAACATCGCCAACCGCAGGGGTTGAGCCATGAGCGAGTCCACCCAAATCATCCAGGGTGAAGCCGACACCAGAGAAGCCTACAAGTCGGTGGCGCTCCGCCTGTCGCGGGAGCGAGTGACTGACGACCGGCCGCTCCGCGATGTGCTCAAGGAGGTGACGGCGACCGCCGCGAGCGCGCTGCAAGTCAAGCGGGTCAGCGTCTGGTTCTTCGTTGACCAGCCTCGTTCGATACGCTGCGACTATCTCCATCAAGTCGATCGCGCCGAGATTTACGAAGGCGCCATCCTGCACGCCTGTGATTTCCCCGTCTACTTCACGATGCTGGAGAGCTCGCGCGTCGTCCGATTCGTTGATCGTGCCGGCGATCCGATGTCAGAGGAATTCCGTGTGTCGTATCTGGCGCCCCTCGGGATCACGGCGATGCTCGACGCTCCGATTCTTCAAGGCGGCGAGATCATCGGCATCGTCTGCCACGAGCATGTTGGCAGCGCGCGCGAGTGGACCGATCCGGAATGTGAGTTTGCGGCATCGGTGGGCGACATCGTCGCGCGCCTGTACGCGGAGGCCGAACGGGTGCGTGCCGAGACCGCGCTCGAAGTGCATCGCGCGCATCTCGTCGAGCTGCAACAACTCGGTGAAATGGGTCGCCTGGCGGCGGGCGTGGCCCACGACTTCAACAACGTGCTGAACGCGGTCTTTGGCTACGCCGAGTTACTCAACGACGCGGCCGGCGATGTGCCGCAAGTGAACCGGCTGACGAGCGAGCTGGCCAGCATCGCCGATCGAGGTCGTGGACTGGCTCAGAACCTGATGATGTTGGGCCGCGTCAACGCCAACCGCGCCCGCGTGTTCAACCCCGCCGAGATCGTCAACGTGTCGATGCCCCTGCTCCGGGCCGCAGCCGGCGTCAACGTACGCCTGGAGACCATCGTCCCGAAGAGTGCCAGCCGCATACTCATGGACCCGATTCAACTCGAGCGTGCGATCCTCAACCTGGTGATCAACGCTCGCGACGCGATGCCCGCCGGCGGCGTGGTCACGGTGGAGCTCCGGGAAGAGATCGTGGGCCGCAGCGCTGAGTGCCAGGCCACATTTGTTGTGGTCGAAGTGAGAGACACCGGTATCGGCATGGACCGGGCCACCCGCGAGCGCATGTGCGAGACGTTCTTCAGCACAAAGGGCACGCAGGGACGTGGGCTCGGCATGTCGATCGTCAATCAGATCATCACGATGGCTGGTGGCTTTCTCCAGGTGGACAGCTCACCGGGAGAGGGAACGCGCATCCGGCTCTACCTGCCACTTATTGGCGGAGACGACTAGGACGCGAAGCCGGGCTCCACTCCGCCGATACCCGCACTAACATTCACGTGGTGGCGCGGGAGCGTTATCAGATCCTCGAAATCATCGGCAGCGGAGGCATGGGCGAGGTGTGTCTCGCCGACGACGTGATGCTCGACCGCAAAGTCGCGCTCAAGTTCATTACCGCGCCGGGCGAGACCGATGACCTCGACCAGTTACTCGTCGAAGCGCGCGCTGCCGCCGCACTCGACCATCCGTTCATCTGTTCGATCTACGAAGTCACGACGCTCAACGGTCGTGCCTGCATCGCCATGGAATACGTGCGTGGGGAGTCGCTCGAACGGCGGCTGCGCGGCGGGGCACTGCCGCTGGCCGATGCACTCCGCGTCGCGGAAGAGATCGCCGAGGCGCTCGATGCGGCACACAAACGGCGCGTCGTGCACCGCGACCTCAAGCCAGCGAACGTCATGCTGACCGAGGACGGACACGTCAAGGTCATGGACTTCGGGTTGGCCGCGCGCCTGCCGCACAGCGACGCGATTGACCAGGCCGTGACCGTCGCAATTGCCCCGACCGAGAACCTCGTGACCGGCACGCCAGCGTATATGGCGCCCGAGCAGATCCGCGGCGAGCCCGCAGATCGTCGTTCCGACATCTTTGCGTTCGGCATTCTGCTGTGTGAGATGGTCTCGGGCAACAACCCGTTCAAACGTACGAGTATCGACGCCACGTTTGCGGCCATTCTCCATGACCCGGTCGCGACGCTCCACAATCATCGGCCGCCGATTCCGGCCGCGCTCGATCCACTCGCGACACGACTGCTCGCAAACGAGCCGGCAGCACGGTTTCAATCCTTCGGCGACGTGCGCAGCGCGATCCGAAAGATCTCCGCCGATCTCTCTTCGTCAACATCGCGCCTGTCGGCCGCGATCGATGGGACGACCAACGACGGCGACAACACACTCATCGGGCGCGATCGCGAGCGCGCGCAACTGCTTCAGATCTTCAACGAGGCAACGTCCGGTTGTGGCGGTGTCGTCCTGCTCTACGGCGATGTCGGGGTCGGCAAGACTCGGCTTGCCGAAGAAGCGCTGGCTCTGGCGCGCCGGCGTGGATATCAAACCCTGGTCGGCCGATGTCATGAGCAGCAGGACACACCGGCGCTCATCGCGTACACGGAGGTGCTCGAAGACGCGTCCCGGCTGATGCCGGCTGCGTCGTTTCAGCAAGCGATCAAGGCGAGCGCACCGGAGCTAGCGAAGCTGATGCCCGAGCTACGTCGCCTCTTCCCGGATGTGGCGCCGCCAATGGCGCTGCCACCGGAGCTGCGACAACGGTACCTGTTCACGAATGTCCGCGAGTTCCTGACGCGCAGCAGCCGGTTCATGCCCCTCGTCATCTTCATCGACGATCTTCAGTGGGCGGACGAGTCGACGTTGCAGTTGACGCAGCACCTGGCGCAGCATCTCGCGAGCCTTCCGATCGTCATCATCGCGGCGTACCGCGAGATGGAGGCTCCGCCGGTTGCGCCAAGTAAAGGCACGTTTCACAGCCTGCTCGATCGATTCCGCGGTCAGACGCGCGAGGTTCTCACGCCGCAGGCTATCAAGGCGGCGCTCGATCAACTCGTCACCAAACGACAGGCCCGCTCTATCGTCTTGCGTCCGTTCACGCACGCCGAGGTACAGAGTGCGCTCGCCTCGTTCGGCAAGCCGAACCCGCCAGCACGGCTCGTACAGAAGCTCGCCGATCGCACGGGCGGAAACCCATTCTTCGTCGTCGAGTTGTTCCGGCACCTGAAAGACGAAGGACGACTCTTCGATGCGCGGAACGAGTGGATACGCGACCTCGATCTGGATGACATGGAGCTGCCGGACACGGTGCGCGTCGTTCTGGAGCGCAGGATCAAGCGCGTGTCATCCGCGACGCTCAACATCCTGAGCGCTGCCGCGCTGCTCGGACATCACTTCGAACCTGACTTGCTCGAAGAGGTCGCGGAGGTCGATAGCGAAAGGTTGACGGCGGCACTTCATGAAGCGGAAGGGGCTCGGATCCTGACGGGCCCTTCTGGCCGTCGCGATATCACCTGGCGCTTCGCGCAGCAATTGACCTGCCAGATGCTGACGGCGGCAATTCCTCAACAGCATCGCCAGCGTCTGCACCTGCGAGTTGCCGATGCGATGACGCGTCGCGATCACGAGTCGCGCCTGCAGGTGGCCGGAATCGCTCATCACTTGTACTGGGCCGGCCGCCTGGCCGATCCGTCCCGAACCGGTCGTGCTCTGATCGCAGCTGGCGACGCGGCACATGCCATGTACGCGAGCGAAGAGGCGGTGCAGCACTATCGTCGCGCACTGGAGGTGTTGCAGGAAGCGAACGGACACAACGACGAGCAACGGCCAGTGCAGGAGCGGCTCGCGGACTTGCTGGCGCTGCTGGGCAAACGCAGCGAGGCGATGGAACTGTACGAACAGGTGAACGGCGGATATCGCGCCGCGCGAGCGACCGCCGATCAGGCACGCATCGCCCGCAAGACCGGCACACTCCATTGGCACGCCGGTGATCGTGCGGAAGCGATGGCGTCGTACCGGCGCGCCCTTGAACAGATCACGGGCTCACCTGCCCACATCGAGGCCGCTCACCTGTATCAGGAATTGGGATTGGCCGCCTTTCGCAGCGGCGACAACACTCAGGCCGTCGAATGGTCGGAGCGCGCATTGCAGGCTGCGGAGCGCGCACTCACCGAGCCTGGCGCCGATGCGGCCAGCATCCGAACCGCGGCGACGACGGCGATCGCGCAGGCAACGAACACGATCGGCGTCGCGCTCGCGCGCTCCGGTCAGCTCGATGCGGCGCGCGAGCGAATCGAACGGAGTCTCGCAACTGCCCAGGATCTCGGACTCCTCGACGTCGCGTGCCGGGCCTACGCGAATCTCGGCGTCGTGTACAGCTCGGTCGAACCCAAGCGGGCGATCGACGTGTCGCTCAAGGGGCTCGACATCGCCTCGAAAATCGGTGCGGCTTCACTCCAGTCGTACATCTACGCGAACCTGGCCGCCGCGTACTGCGCATTGACCGAGCGCTGCGACACCGAAGGCCTCGAAGCGGCGAATGCCGCAGCGGCGCTCGACCGCGAACTGGGTCAACTCGACCACCTCGCGGTACCGCTCGTCGTCATCGCGCAAATTCATCAATGCCGCGGCGAGCTGACGAAAGCGGAGGAGACGTATCGCGAAGCGCTGGCGTTGGCGGAAAGAATCGGTGAGCCGCAGTTGATCCTGCCGTGCTACGACGGGCTCGCCACGATCCATCTGGACCGCGGCGATCGCGCGCGGGCGGAGGAACTCATGGAACGCGCGCGACAGCTGTGTGAACGGACAGGTATCGATCCTGATACCCTTCTGCTCTTGCCCTTCTTGTGTTGATGAGGAGGCCGACACGTGACGACCCATAGCCAAATGCCCGTTCAATCCGGCGATCGTGCACCCGACTTCGTCGTGCCAGCCGTGCACGAGGAGCGGACGATTTCATTGGCCGACTACCGTGGCAAGACACCGGTGTTGCTCGGTCTGTTTAGAGGCCTGTATTGCCCGTTCTGCCGGCGCTCGATGGCGAAGATGGCGGCAACGGCGGACGAACTGAAATCCCTCGGCATCGATTCACTCGCCATCGTCGGCACTGAGTTGGACAACGCGCGCTTGTATTTCAAGTTCAGGCCCACGCGCCTGGCGCTCGGTGCCGATCCGCAGCTGACGACGCATCGCTCGTACGGGGTACCGCGGCCGACGCCCACGCCAGAGATGATGGAGGCGGTCCAGAACACTTTCATCAATCCGACTGGTGAACTACCGGCCCCCCTGCCCATACCAGCCGCCGCACAGGCGCTTTCGGCCTTGGACGGCTATCAGCCAACACCGACCGATCTCCGCGAGAATGAAGCGACCTTCACTCAGCTCAAAGGCCAGTTCCTCATCGACCGCGACGGGATCGTCAGGTGGTCGCACATCGAGTGCGCCACAGAGGGCCTCGCCGGCCTCGGCAAATTTCCTTCACATGATGAACTGCTCAGCCTCGCCAACATCCTCCCCGGCAAGACTTCACGCGTTGGCACATAAGACACACGGCCGCGAAGGCCGTTAGCTGGTTTCCGGCGAAACGTCGCATTGGGTGTCAAAGAGAGGAAACCCCAATGCCGACGATGACTCAGATTGAACTCGTGCAGAAGACCTTCGCCGTCGTCGCCCCAATTGCCGACGACGTGGCGATGCTGTTTTATCGACGCCTCTTCGAGATCGACCCCCTGCTCGAGTCGATGTTCACCGGGAATATGGTCGATCAGCGCCGCAAGCTTGTGGTGATGCTGACCGCCGCTGTGAAGGGACTTCCGCGACTTGATCGACTCATCCCGGTTCTGCAGGACCTCGGCCGTCGCCACGCGGACTACGGCGTCGCTGACAGCCACTATGAGACGGTCGGGGCAGCGCTGCTGTGGACGCTCGAAAAAGGCCTCGGACCGGCCTTTACGCCAGAAGTCAAAGATGCGTGGGCCACGGTCTATGCCGTGCTCGCCTCGACGATGAAGGCGGGCGCTGAAGAGCGGTTGGCGGAAGCGTCCTAGGAAGGAGCGCGCACGGCGACGCGCTCGACGCGTCCCCCGGCCCGGCCAATGAGTAGACCGCCATCGGCATCGAACGCCAGACGAACGATCGCTGTACCGTCGCCGCGCACCTCAGTGAGCGGCGCGCCCGTTGTGGAGTCGAGCACGATGACGGTGCCGCCCAACAGGCTGAGGGCGACGAAACGGCGATCAGGGCTTTCGGCCACGATGAGTGGAGCGGCAGCAGACGAGGGAGCCCGAGCGACCGAGACCGTTGTCGGGAGCCGGCCCTCGAGGCAGGCACGAAGATCGGCCGCAAGATCCGCCGCCGACTGATAGCGTCGATCGGGATCACGGGCCATTGCCCGTTGCGCAACGTGTTCGATCGCGCCGGCAAACACGGCGTCGATCGATCCGAGGGGCGGCACATCGGTGTACAGGATTCGCTGCGCCGCGTCAGCAAGCGGCAGCCCGACGACGTCGAATGGCAATCGTCCCGCCATCAAGCGATAAAACATCACACCTAGCGCATACACATCGCTGCGGCCATCGACCTCAGTTCCGCCGTGCAACCGCTCGGGACTCATGTAGGCAAGAGTGCCAATCAGTTGTCCGTGCGCGGTTCGGATCGTCGAGTGAATGTCGAGGCCGGTCGCGCGTGCGATGCCGAAATCGAGCACCTTGGGCAGGCCGGTGTCAGAGACGAGGACGTTCGCCGGCTTCAGATCGCGATGGATGACGCCGCGTTCGTGCGCGTGCTGCACCGCCTGGCAGACGGCAATGACAAGCTCGATGCGTGCCGCAGGGCCAAGGGCGTGCGCATGCACATACTCAGTGATTGGCGGCCCGCTCACAAGCTCCATGACGAGATGCGCGGGGAGACGGCTATCGCCGCGATGAAACGCGAACACACTGGCAATGCCGGGATGCTGAAGCCGTCCGAGCATTTCGGCCTCGCGCTCGAATCGCTTCAGGACTTCGGGGTGACGGAATCCTCGACGCAGCACCTTGATCGCAACGGTGCGTCGCGGACGGTCCTGCTGCGCCGCGTACACGACGCCCATGCCTCCCGATCCGATCGCGTGAAGCACCAGAAAGTCTCCGAGCACGGTGCCAGGCTGCAGAGGGCCATCGACTGCCGCCATGTCGAGCGCAGGAAGCCTCGCCGGGTCGAGAAAGCCATCGTCGGGAACCTCGATGGCGAGCAACATCGCATCGACCTCGGCGCGCAGGCGTGGATCGTGGCCACAGCGCTCCTGCAACAGCGACTCGCGATCCGCAGGCGCAACGTCCGCCAATGCCAGGAAGATCGCTTCCGCCGGGCTGATGGGCTCCGTCACGGTGCACCGTCGGCGGACGGAGTCCCGCGCGAACCAAGCACGCGAAAGAGCCATGCGCGCGCGAATGTCCACTCGTTCTTCACGGTTGCCGGTGAGAGATCGAGCGCGGCCGCTGTCTCCTCGATGCTCAGACCTGCGAAGTACCGGAACGTGACGATCTTCGCCTTGCGAGGATCGGTGGCCTCCAGACGAGACAACGCTTCGTCGATCGCGAGTACGTCGGTCAGGTCGGGATCGACACCGGCGATCGCCTCGTCCACTTCGACGTGCGCGCCTCCCGCGCCGTGTTTGATGCGCCGATAATGGCGGGCGCGCTCCACGAGAATGCGGCGCATCGCCAACGCCGCGGCCGCAAAGAAATGTCCACGTCGATCCCATTGGCGCGGCTGGCTCGAGACGCGAAGATACGCTTCGTGGACCAGCGCCGTCGGCTGAAGCGTCTGGTGCGGCTGGCGTTCCCGGGCAAGCCTGGCCCTCGCGAGCTTGCGCAGTTCGTCATAGACTTCCGGCACGAGCTCGCCCGATGTTCCAGGCCGATCAGGATCCTGTGGAGCAGCGGTCACGAGGCGGCGACATTATGACACCCGAACGCATCGCCCGACTTAAGAGCAGCTTCACTCAGGTATCGGCTGAGCCACGTGCGCTTGCGGGGCGTTTCTACCAGGAGCTCTTCACCGCCGCGCCGGCTCTGCGATCGCTCTTCCCTTCTGACATGACCTCATTGCAGGGACACTTCGAGGCGGCCTTGGCACTCGTCATCAAGAATCTCGGAGACATGTCGGTGCTCCAGGAATCGCTCAGGGACCTCGGTGCACAACACGTGCTTTGGGGAGCACGGCCGCAAGACTACTTCGTCGTGCGTGACGCGCTGGTCCGCGCGATCAAGTCGGCGGCAACGACATGGAGCGATGAGCTCGAGGCCGACTGGCGGCATGCGATCACCGCGATTACGGTGCCGATGCTGCAAGGCGCAGCCGTGCATACCGCGATGGTCGCTGAGGAGATGGCCGACGACGACCGCGCCGACTGAGGACTATGACAAGAGCACCTGCATCGCACTCGGTCGCCTCGCACCTCGCGGTCTCTCCCGCGAAATATGACGCCCGGATTCGAACGCTGATCCCGCTGTACGACGAACTGATCGCCGAAGTCGCTCGTGCGCTCGGTCATGCCGCGCGCCCCGTAAAGACCATCGTCGATCTCGGGATCGGCACCGGTGCGCTCGCGCGTGCGTGCCTGGAGTCTGCACCGGGTGCGCGTGTCTGGGGCATCGATGCCGACGCAGACATGATGGCCGTCGCACGGGCGCGACTGGGTCGCCTCTCACGCCGCGCGACGATGACCACCGGCAGTTTCCTGGACACCGAGCTGCCACAGTGCGATGCGATGGTTGCCAGCTACGCGCTGCATCACATCCGATCGTCCCGTGAGAAGTTGGCGTTCTATCGCCGCTGCTATCGCGCCTTGCGTACGGGCGGCGTCCTGATCAATGGCGACTGCGCACCATCTTCGACGGCGCGGGGATTCGCGCGCGACCTCGACGTCTGGTTTACACATCTCTCAAAGTCGTTTGGCAGCCCCGCGCGTGGGCGGCGCGTGTATGAGTCGTGGGCCGACGAGGACGTCTATGTTCCGCTCGCTGACGAGATCGATCTGCTCGAGCGAGCCGGGTTCAGTGTCGACGTGCCGTGGCGCCGCTCCCCGTTCGCCGTCATCGTCGCCTCGCGCGAGGCGTAAGACGGCCTGACGCCAACTCCCGCGCGCACTGCCTTCGGCTAGAAAGTTGCACTGCTGGATGGTGTGCAGACCACTGAGGCACGTCATCCACGGATGGCACGCCATCCGCGAATCGTTCTCTTACTGAAGATTGGGCTCATCGCTGCAATTGTCACGGCCACTGTGCTGGCGATTGCGCAGGACCAGCAGACGGTCGAGCTTCGCAGCGTGATCTCTGCAGAAGATCCTGCCGCTCCCGAATATCTCGCGACGCTCGTTGCTGCCGACCTTGTTGAGGGCGATACGTACGACGTCCTCGTCAACGGTGATCAGGTCTTCCCCGCCATGCTTCAGGCGATTGATGGGGCCCGAGAACGCATCAGCTTCGAAACCTACATCTACGACAAGGGACGCGTGGGCGATCAGTTCACCGACGCCCTCGAACGCGCGGCGCGACGTGGCGTGACCGTGAACATCATTCTCGATGCACTCGGCACGGGCAGCATGGACACGCACCATTTCGAGCGGCTGCAAGAGGTTGGCTGCCGCATCGTGAACTTCAACCCCACCGCGTGGTACACGCTCGAGGAGTTGAACTATCGCACTCATCGAAAGATTCTGGTCGTGGACGGCGCTGTCGCCTTCACCGGCGGCGTCGGCGTCGCCGATCACTGGCTTGGTAACGCGCAGGACCGGGAACACTGGCGCGACACGCACGTGCGCATCGAAGGTCCGATTGCGCGAATCCTCGAGGCGGCGTTCTACGAGAACTTCGTCGGCGGTGGGTTCACGGTGACACCGGTCTTGACCGAGCCAGGCCGTGCCCACGATGCGGACGACCAGGCGATGGTCGTGCGCAGCTCACCCTCGAGCGGCGCGAGCGATCTGAAGCGGCTGTATCTCCTCGCGATCGCCATGGCTCGCCATTCAATCGAGATCAGCTCCCCGTACTTCGTCACCGACGAATCCACGATGTGGGCATTGGACGACGCACGTAAACGAGGTGTCACGATCCGAATCCTGGTGGAGAGCGACATCACCGATCACAAGTCGGTGAAATATGCGTCGCGCGACGCCTACGACGGCATGCTCGACGGAGGCATCCAGATCTACGAATACCGACCGACCATGATGCACGCCAAGACGATGGTGGTTGATGGTCTTCTGAACATCTTCGGATCGGCGAACTTCGACAATCGGTCGCTCGAATTGAACGATGAAGTCAACGTCGCGGTGTTCAGCCGCCGGCTCGCGGCACGTTTCCTTCAGGATTTCGACAACGACCTGCGCACCTCACACCAGTGGACACTCGCAACGTGGCGTGAACGGCCGTACACCGACAGAGTTCACGAGTATTTCTGGAGCTTCTTCGGTGAAGTGTTTTAGGGTAAATCGACAACCGTGTACTTCTGACGACGATCAATGTCACTGACCTGACGTTGTTCGTGTATTCACAAAATCCAATCGGTACCAAAGCAACTCGCATCGAAGGGTTCGCTACGGTTGTGGTGAACTACCACTCGATCAAGCGGTTAGGTGGGCCGATCGTTTTCCACGCACACGAGCAGCTCAGCCGGTAATCCACATCGGCACGACCCGTGCTGCTGCCTGCGAACGCGCTCGCTTCCACGTGGAGCGCATTGCGTCATCCCCCGAAGACGCACCCTCATCTTACGAACCTGACAAGGAGTGAAACATGAAGAACGTGTTCGTCGCAGGTGTGCTGCTGGGCGTCGCAGCCCTCGCGAGTCCCGCGTATGCGCAAGGCGATGGCAACGGGGGATTGAGCGGGAGCCACTACAACCTGAACATCCTTGGCAAGGACAACTGCGCCGGCGACGACCTCGAAGGGTCGAATCGTCACACGATTCAGGTGCTCCTGAATTTCAAGGATGCGACACCGACCGACGTGAGCACCGCGACGCTCGACAAGCGGAACAAGATCTTTTTGCAGGAAGGCGACTTCCAGGTGATCGATGGGAACGCGTGCGATAGCGACGGTGCGCTGTTCCAGTTACCGGCGAACCCGTTTACGTGCCCGGTCGACGATCCTGATTGTCTCAACACCGATCCGACGTTCCAGGAATATCTGGTGTGGGCGCGCGCGCGCAGTGGCGGTGGATCAGCCACGATCACGACGTGCCGTCAGGACAAGGTGACTGGCGAATTCCAGTGTTCGACCGAGAACACTCTTGACGTGCTCACGCGCACGAAGGGCAAGAACACGAACAACTTCACGAACGTCACGAAGGAGTTGACGACAGTCTGCCTCGACACGGACGCCGACGGTGCGTGCGACACTCGTTCGGGCATTTTCTCTGAAGCAGCATTCACCTACTTCTGGGATTACGACAACAGCGGCCTGCGCCTCGCGCAGTTGCGCTTCTACCCAATTCCT
>Ga0065712_10068116_pt1 | contig 14565 bp, 10 predicted proteins | sample MisRhiReplicate1_FD_59099 | JGI IMG/M metagenome (GOLD analysis project Ga0065712, IMG submission 59099) | Miscanthus rhizosphere microbial communities from Kellogg Biological Station, MSU, sample Rhizosphere Soil Replicate 1: eDNA_1 v3... | ecosystem: Host-associated > Plants > Roots >...
CCCTGTCCCGGTTATCCACACCATTCCTGACACGTTTTACGAGAAGCTCAAGTTTCCGAAGAAACCGTTCACGCGGGTACCGGATACAAACTACGGTAAGCTGAAGTTCAAGAAGACAGGAGGCTAGCCATGAGTACCCGGGAAATAAACCTTATTCGTAAGGCCTACTGCCACAAACGCAAGATCAGTGACGTCAATTCAGTCACCTTCGCGTTTCAGCGTGTGAATCGTATTACAGGGAATCAGGTGTTCCTCGTCAGTCAACTGGCCACCGTGCCGGATATCTACGAGCACCCGCGATTGAACGTGGCGCCGTATAGCCAACAGAAGTCGCTGAGCCTCCCGAAAGATATGCAGGAGAACCGCGAAGCCATGCTGAGTAAAGAAAGCATGGCGGCGTGGATCAACAAACAAGTTAACTTGGAATTGCTTCCTGAAGACATTGGCTTTTTGGTCCTGGGCGCCAAGCAACTCTCGGTGGTCATAAGTCCGAATTCTATGCGTTTTCAGGGCTCTTTCATTATCTATTTCTTATAGGAACTTTTTTCGATGACGATTTCTAGCGCTGAAGCACAAGACCAGAACCGATCGGTGGTTCCTACGCAAACTGTCACCAACACCGCCTTCGGTAACCTGATTGGTAAATGCTGCACCACCAATCAGAAGATCAACCTGCCCCAGTACACGACCCTGAACGAACGCTACAACATCATGGGCGAAGACTCCATCGGTCTGAAGAATGGCCGTGATTTTGAACTGAAGTTCTTTGGTATTGGGATCCGAGGTTCCGATTGCGACGGCAAGACCGATCTGGGTACCACCAAACTCAAGGTGAACCAGCATCAGCCGATCGACATGAACCTGTTCGTTCCGATCCCGTTCATCGCGCGCCCTATCGCGAACGATCTGGACAACATCAACCGCCTGAAGTACCGCATGCGCGTGATCGAGGTTTGGCCAGACGGTGAAACCTACGCTGTGTATTACCTCAAGGTGATCAACTTCGACAGCTACGACCCGTCGGTGAACAAGATCACCCGCGACGACGCTGGTAACGAAAGTGCCAAGCCCTACGTGCCGACCAAAGATGACCTGTTCAATCCTCAACCGATTGACTTCACCTCGGTCAACGCTGTGCCGATCTCCGACACCTACTTGAACAGCTCCGCGATCCTGGATTGCTCGCTGTCCCAGCAGGACCTGAACGAAATCGCCCTGGCGTGTAAAGGCAAGTTCGGCGACACCAGCTACGCTTCGATCAACGAAGTGATGGTGGCTTACGGTATCGACACCCAGTTCGATGGTCAGATTGCCGGCGGCGCAACCATCAAGTACACCGAAGTGCTCAGCGCCGTTGCTGCCCACTACGTAACCGAACGTGACGGCCGTAACGCCATCACCAACACCAAGGTCCAGCTCGCGTACGACCACGGCGCCAGCGAGCCTATGCTCCTGCACACCAACGCGACCCAGACCACGACCCAACAAGGGAACTAACCCATGGACATTCCAGCCATCCTGAAGGACGAGCCCCACCTTCCTTTAAGTGAAGGGATGCTGTCCTCTCAGGCCGTCGGTCTCTGCAACATGTTTTACGCTACCTCCCTGAATGAAGGCGACTTCAAAAAGACGCAAGCGTTCAAAGATAGCGACGGGAAAATCCGGCTGGAGTTGATCCACTTCAACACCGGCGATGTGATCGTGTCCTTCGTCAACAAGGCAGCGGCAACTGCTGCGGCTCAAGCCGAATGGGTACTCGACAACCCTTTGATGTCTGCACCTGACACGTTCGCGTGGTTGGGATCCCCTGTAGCCATCCACAGCGCTGATGAGCTGGAGTTCCTGGACGAGGTAGGGGTTGGTAACACTTACCCTACTGAGGCGACTGACAACACCGTGGCGTGGAAACTCGCTCAGCTGTTGAACAGTTACCGCTTCCTCGGTCAGTGGGTATCGGGAACTATCGGTGAGCAATGTGCCGGTGGTTTCAAACTCGTCTACAAGGGTGTTGCTGAAGATGCCCCGGATGAGTTCCTGCTGTACGGTCCTGATGTGGTTGCCGTTGTTCAGATCCTGCACGGGTCTAAGCAAGGCTACGTATGTCTAAGGAGCTGAGGCACCCTGGTTGGGTGAGGGTAATGGGGATTGACCCCTCAACCACCAACATGGGTGTGTTTGTCGTCGACGTGAACATCGAGAAGTCGGAGAAGTTTAAGTTGGTGTATGCCAACACGATCTACGGCGAGAAGGTGTGTTACGACATTCCTATTCAGTTTGATGACTTGGCTGGCACGCGACTCCTGGCACGAACCTACGGCTTGTTTCGCAGTCTTAAGTCTCTGGTTGAGATCCATGAACCGGACACTGGGATCTGCGAAGATAACTTCATGGGGATGTCTCCTCTGACGTTTAAGCAGTTGATTCAGTGCGTGGGGTTGCTGCGTCAAGCCTTCATCGAGAACGACACTCACTTGTCGTACGTCTTGCCGAACCAAGCCAAGGAAATTGTCAAAGCCAACTTCCGGGGCACTACCAAAGAAGATGTACAAAAAGGCCTTAAGGAGTACGGGTGCCTCGACGTTGGTGACTTCGATATCTCACTGATGGACGAACACACAACCGACGCTGGTGCGGTCGCCCTGTACCGTTGTGAACAGATTGCCAAGGATTATGGGGTATACCAAGAATGGCCGCTATCAATACTGAGCCAGGAGGAGCTAGCGAGACACCTGCTCCCATCCCCGTTCAAGAAGAAGTAGCCCCGAACATCACCGTTGAAGCTCCACCTGGTGGGATTGAGCGGGAAGTGTTCGGGAAGTGGAGTGTCATGCTGCGCAACATCTTTGGTGCGGTGACAGTATGGACTCTTTGCATTGCAGCACTGGCTAACGCCTGGACCACAAACGTTTCGGTTAAAGACCATGGTCAATGGCCGAGCGAGATCTCCATGATCGTTATGAACGTGGGACCGATCATTGTGGCCTGGACCTGGATGAACGCCAACAAGACCATTGCCACTCTGATGGAATTGATGCCGGTAGCGGACAAGATCCGTAGTCGGGTGGCGTCAGCCATTGCGCCGAAGGATCCGAAGCCACCTGAGGACCCTCCTGCGCAACAATAAAGCGTTGGACAAGCAAACATACCCCTTACCCATCCGGACGCCTCCAAAGGGCTCCGGATGGGTAAGGGTCTATGCCGCATTACTTCGGTTTTGACGCAATGGCTTTAGCGGCTGCTTCAAGTGCTGCTATTGAGCCAGGCGGGGGCGGAGGGGGTTCGCCCATGGAATCAATCAGGACAGTGATGTTGGCAACCAACTGCACGATAGTCTTTTGACCGGCGTACTCATTCATCCTGGCTTCGTCCAATAACCGAGTCACTTCAATCAGCTTGACTCGCGTTACCTTGTAGCACTGATCCTTTATGGAAGCCGCAAACTTGGTACAATCATTCGCTAAAAGGAATGTAGTCAAGTCCGCTAACAAAGATTCCGGTAACTTAGGATCGTGACCCTGTACTTGAGGAATGACCCGGGTCAGTCGTTCCTTTGTACTTTGCAGCTGGGTCTTGTAGCTCGTGATCTGCACCTGCTGTGCCTGAGCCTGAAGGTAAAGATTGCCCTCCGAGACCGTCGTCCGGTGCGAGCATCCGGAAAGGGTTCCCAGGGACACCAACAGGAGCAGTAAGATCAACACCGAGTTCTTTAAGTAACTCACCATAACCGTTATTCCTGGCAGTTTCAGCAGCATTCATTTGCCGCATCAAGGTTTCGTTAAGAGCCGTTTGGGTTTCCCCAGACTTCTCCAAGTTCGACGCCACCTTTTCCAGGGTACCGCGCACGTCCTGCAAAGCAGTCAGTGTTTCGGAATCCAGCGTCGGTGGGTGTCTGGGGAAGAAGTACTGGAACGCGAACAACCCCAGAATCAAAGTCAGCAAGAACATGGTAATCGCAGAACGGACTTTGTCCGTAAAGAAAGCACCGGCTAAGAATACGCCCATAATTAGGCCTCTTGAATCAAACCGCGAATGTAAAGGAGATACCCTTCGTGAAGGGTGCTTGGAGAATGCCTGTTGGTGTAACCATGAAAGAGTTCCCCCTCGTTATGGACACCAGTAGTCTTGTTCAGGTAGCGCTTGTTAACGCCGATGTCGATGTCGAGCAACCTCCGGTTAATGATGCGACGGGTAAAGTATTTGGGAAGGAGTCCATTACCTACCATCAACGGGATACGCTTCGTTTCTTCCGTGTGAAACGTGAAGGGGTACTGATACTTGGTCACAGGTTCCAAGCTCACGTACAAATGCGGGTTGTCCAGCACAATAAGGAAAGACGACTTGTCCGTCAGAAGCTTCTTAAAGAAGTCCTCAGTCTGGAAGAAGTCCTTACCAACCACTTGACGATCCTTATCAATCACCGTGGTCAGGTCAATCAGTTCCTTCGAATCAAAGACCCGAGTGAACCAATCTACACGCTCCGTGCGAACTGTTGCTCCTTTAGGACCGTTCGGCTGGATAACGTCGTCGAAGTACAAACGACCACCAAGCGAAGCCCAAACTGTTTTACCCACCAACGACACCGGTGCATCCAGACGCAACGAACGGTAAGTGTCGTGATCAACGAACTCTATTTGTTCAGCGGTGATGGGATAAGTATTGAGGGTGGAGACCGTGTTGAGGTTGATGCAGTTCACGTGGACGTTGTCGTTCACGTTGAAGTGCTTACCAGCGTTCAACAGGAAGATGCAGCGGTTGCCTTTGACCGCACGCACCAGGTGGCCGTTAATGGTCCACAGGCAGCGATCAACCAACGCCTGGTAATCAACCTCGGTGTTGTCCGTCTTGGTCACCCGGATGTCCGGTGCAGACGATTTGGTCAGCAGGTCCTGACGGTCGTCGGAAATCCGCACGTCACCTGGAAGAAGGGTAAACCATTCGTACTGAATGTCGTGACTGGTGGCGAAACGGTATTCGGTACCTGGGAGCTTGTTGCTGGTGATCAACGGGACCGTGGTCTTGGTATCCAGCCACTCCTGGATCGTTCCAACAAACAAACCGAGCTCGTCCTGGTACTTGATTGCGTCGATTGCAACGTCGCGTTTGGCCAACGCGTCAGCGACCACAATGGTGAGATGACTGTACAAACGAAAAAGTTCTTTTGTGGGCACAGCGGAAATATCTAAAAGTTCTTCTCCTCGGGGGACCAGTTGGTTAATGCCAACAGCCCTTTTGTAAGTGTACATAGGGGGTGAGCTCCTTACGATTCTATGAAAATTCGGCCCTATAGACTAAGCGTAGGCGCCGTCCTCACTATGGGGTACAGGTCATAAGATATCCCCCAGGATCACTACCAGGAGCGCTTTAAATGGCCCAGATTGTCTATGAATGGAACCCCTTTCAAGAACGCGTTGATAATGACATCAAACAAGAAGTCATCAAGACCGCCAACCAGACCAACCGAGTAGAGTGGGTACCCCGGGCTGCGCCGTTCTTCAGTCGTAATTTCAAGCTGTGGCGTCAGGGCAGCCCTACCCCGCTGGTACTGGGGGTTGACTACTGCTTTGGTCACACCTTCGAACGTTTTATCCTTGGTTACAACCGGAACTGCTTCGGTTCTGTGATCATGCTCAAGCCAGTCGCTAACGAAGTTCTGTTGGCCGACTACAGTTCCATCGGTGGTCCTTTTGTACTGGACGAAATTGCTTTCGCCACCCTGGTTGCCAACATCATCAACAGCCCACGTGTGGCTGACTGGGCTGACTTGGTTGATGTACCGACCGAGTTCCCAAGTGACCCACACACCCATCCAGCGACTCAGACCTATGACTACCTGGAATTCATGGTCAACATCCGCAGCCTGATTCTGGCTATCACTGACCAGAGCCAAGGCCTGACCGTTAAAGCCCTGCTTGAGGAACACATGGCGGCTCCGCTCATCGAAGCCCACCGTGGTAGTGCTGAAGACATCGGTCTGGAACTCGTGCAGAACATGGGTCCGGCCACCAGCGCTGACTTGGAAGGCAGCAGCGGTAATAAGCTGGTTACCATGGCCATCTATAAGGAAGGCCTCCGTATGCTGACCGCGGGCACACTGAAAATCGATTAAGAGGTCAAGGTATGCAATTCCCCATTGTTCAGGAATACAGGACTGATATCCGCCGGGAGAATCCTGAGAACGAAGTCCCAGACGAACCGTTCAAAGTAGCCGCCGGTAAATTCACTCGTGTTATCGTGCCTCGTCATGCACCGTTCTTTATTAAAGGTTTGAAACTGAAACACACCAACGGCGAGCCCATGATCTTGGACGAAGACTACGAGATCTTCCGAATCATGCCTCGCTTAACTGGTCTTGCTGGTGAAGGCGTGGCGTGCATGGTGACTCTGAAGAAGCCAGAGATTACCGAGGGGCTGATCTCCTATCACGTCGTTGGGGAGTTCCCTCTGCTCGACAGCACGATGCTGGCGTTGATCGTTGACGCCATTAACGATGACCGTCCTGTGTACTGGGAGAACCTGCAAAACAAACCCACGGTCTTCCCGCCAACCCTCCACACGCACAGCATGTTGTACGATTTGGTCTGCTTCCAGGATACCATCGAGTTCCTGAGCGAAATGCAAGCGTTGATTGAAGCACAGGGCATGGACATCATCGAGCGTCGCCTGACCCACTACATGGAGTTGGTGGACTGGTACATCGGTGTCTACGGGAAGATGCTGGATAACTTCCTGAAGAATCATGCCGAGTCCTACGACGCTCACGGCCTGACCAAGCTGGACGTGCACCTGGAAAAGGTCGACAACTACCCGACAGCTACTTCGGGTGATGTGCTGCAAGGTCGTAATGACATGCACTTGCGTCCTCAGGAGTTGAAGAACATCATCGAGCACTACGGTTTCAACAGCGATGAGTTCCTCGAAGCCAAGGTGATGCCGGTGGCCCAGTTCGGTAACACCAACTTCATCCCGCCAAACATTGATGGTTCGTTTGAAGGGTTGGGTGGGACGATCGAAACCGGTGGTATGTGTCTGGAGAACGACGGCACCATCACGTATCTGTGCAACCGCATGGACGGTCGTACTCGGGGGTTGTACTTCTCCGTTATGTCCGACGCCAACGATGGCAGCGCGATCAAGCTGACGTACACCGGCTTTAAGTACGAGCACCCGCGTTTCGATCCGGATGGGGCTAACGTTGACCGTATCTGTCAAGGCAGTGGCAGTGAATGTATTCTGGTGGGCGACAGCTTTCAGGACATCTACTACGTTGGCCTGACCAACGGTTCCTTGGACCCTACCAAGCACGTTTATTCAAAGATCAACCTGCGGCCTTTGGTTGAGGCGATCTATTCAAATCCCGGGGCAGTAAAAGTAGCAAGCGTGATCGGCATGGTGAGTGTCGCCATGATGGCCGACTGGGTGTACGTTATTCTGTCCGCTAACGTGCCAGGTCCGGCAGCAGATGCCTCAGTCGGTCAGAACCTCAACTACAAACACATCTTCCGTGTGCCGATCAGTAGCATCCAGGCGCAGGTTGATGTGGTGGCAACACGCCAGAACGTCAGCTTCATGGACGCGGACGGGGTGCAGGTAAACAACAGCCCGTTTTATCGCTGGTACACCAAGCAGGTTGATGGCAACGGACACGTGACGAAGGCGCTCTTTACCTTCTCGCCGTACCCTTGTAACAACTTCATTGGTCCCTACCGAACCAGTGCGACTTTGGTGGCGCAGAACCCCAACGCCCCAGGGACGTACGCGTTGAAGTTCATCTCGGGCTACTACGCGGCTTATACCTCGCCTACAGTGAACGGGTCAATGGACCAGACGCCGGAGATCAACTACGACTTCAACCCTTATACAGGGGTGATGACGTACAAGTCCCGGACTGCGGAATTCAATGTGAACTTCGCAGCGAACCCGATTGTCCCGCCGGCTTATGCTCATAAGTACGCCAAGTACCTGATGCTGTTTTTCTATCAGTGCCAGGGGATGAACGTTCTGGATGACGGCCGGGTGATCTCGGCAGGTGCGTACGGGTTCTCTGGGTTCCCTCGGGGTGGGATAGTCAGCTCCATGGCTAACTCCAACTCTCGGTACGCCACGGTAGCTCGGTTGTGGGGGACAGGTTCTGACCTCACTATGGTTGGCGGTGGGATCATCGCGGAAACCATGGTAAGCCCGACGGAGAACAACATCAACGTTCGTGCATTGCTCTACGGTCCAGGGGGTGAGTACTACATCTCTGGTCAGAAAGCAATCCCCACCAAACTTGGGTTGTACTGGAAGACTGTATCCGGGAAGCTTGCAGTTCGTTCGGAGATCCAGAACCTTTACATGGGGAACATTGTTTCCCGTCCGCTGACGAACAACATCCGTCGCGTAAACGCACTGGCAGGGATGGGTGGTGCCACTGTATCTGTACCGTCCGCTAACCTGGACTTCGCAGGTATTGAGGTGGGTCAGTCCGCTCTCTGCGTGAACTCCCAGAAGCGTTGGTTTAACCGCGAGTTGATGGGTAATGCATGGTCGGGTGGCATTGGCGACGACGACATTGTCTTGATCGCCACGCACAACCGTCGCTTGGACGCAGATGGGACGTTCACCATTGTTCCGACGTTGGAGATTCTGTATCCCTCCAACATTGTGGCAGCGCTGAAAGCCCAAGTGCAAAACCCAGGTATCTTGGCGGCCTCTCGTGTGCCCGGCATCGTAACTGTGTGCGACCCAACCTTCTCGCCTATTGCGAACTTTGGTTGGTTACCAATCACGGTATCGATCCAGTACACCGGCGTACCTGGCGCGGATCAGAACACGCTGTACGGAACGATTCTCTCCATTCAACCCACTTATGTGGCGAGTGGTGGTCGTTACGTGGTGACCGGATTCACGGTGATCAATGCGTTCCACTGGTCGGGGATAAGCCGAGCGATGAACACCCCACGCATCTTCGGTTCAGGTGAATGGACGGACACCCCTCAAACCACGCTGGGTCCAATGCGGGTTCAGTATTACCTGAATGGCAACAACATACAGGTGTACCACGGCTGCGGGGTAATGGCTCAAACGCCAGGCGACGCTTACACCATGGACTTCTTGTTGACCTACAACGACCGCACTGCTACACACGCCTGGACCACAGCTGCTCCTGTTGAGCACTCCAGTCGAGGCGCGGGTGTGATCATGACGCCGGATAACGGTATTCAGGTCATGCGGGGTTGGGATTTGTCCACAGGTGGTGCTGCAACGATCTCCGAGGGGATTGTTAACTATCCTCTTGTGGGTTCGGTGTATCCGGAAGTCGGTTGGGTAATCTTCTTCAAGACTGACATCAACGTAGTCTTCAACGGCACGCTGTATGTGCTGCCATTGGGAACCATTGACCTGCGGGATATCGACGCAGCCCCTCAATGGAAAACGTTCTACATCTACGCCATCCTGGATAACGGCGTGCCTCGGTACGACATCTCCCGGGAGAAACGGTTGGAGACCAACTACCAACTGTGGGTGGGAACCGTGGTCACGAACGACCGTCAGATCCTCACGATCGAGCGGTACAACGTGTTTGCGCTTGACGGTCACCGTATCTCCGAGACCAAACGCGGGAACTCCATTCCAGCGGCATCGGGCTTGGCGAACACGGAAGGTCAAATCCCTTGGCTGAGGACGCGTGAGCTACTTCCTTAAACAACAACGTGTTGGAGGGGAGGCAGGGGTGATCCCCTCCTCCCTTCCCTTTTAAAAGGTTAACGCAATGGACCCTATCAGACTGGTAAAGTTTGACATTCATGGCATTGAACCCGTCAATACTTTTGTCGGGGAAGTGATCAAGCTCGCTGACAAGACTTGTCCGTGGGTTATTCCAAACGCATCACCCTTCTTCGCTGAAGCCGAACTGACCACCGTTTATGATGCACGCGGCGCAGAGATGAAGTTGGACCGCGACTACTTCCTTGAAGAAGAGTTCGTTCCGTTCTGTGAAATTACCGGGCGTTCGATTAAGTGTTTCATTCGACTGTCCCAAGACATCCTCGACAACAATGCTCAGATCTCTGTTGATTACCAGAGCATTGGTGCTCACTTCGTTCCTCGGAATGATCTGGCCGATTGGCTGGAGAAGATCAAGCACGGCAAGATCCCAATTCCGTGGAGCAAGGTGTTTGACGTTCCACCTACCCTGCCGTCGTCGTTGCACTCGCACGCCATCAAGACCGAGATCAGCGACTGGTACGAGTTGACATGGTTCATGGCTTACCTGTCCAACGTAACGTTGACACGTGATCCGGAAGCCAACAACAAGGTAACGGCGGCGGTACGTATTGCCTTCGACCGTCTGAAGGCTGCGAAGACTACCCGCCTGGCTCAGTTGGCCGCTCACGATGGCGACTACAACGTCCCGCACGGCACCACCAAGTTCGACATCCTCATGGGTAACCATGACAACTACGACACTGCCTCGTTAGCGGAAGAGTTGCAGGGTCTGCGTAACGACGTGCTCAGTACCCCGATGGGTGTGGCAGAACTGGCGAAGACCTACAAGCCTGATACGGATGCTGCAATGTATCGCGGTATTATGCCATTGAGTCGTTTCGGTGGGGACAGTTTCATTCCACCAAACATCAGTGGTTCGTTTGAAGGCATGGGTCAGCAGACTGAGTGTTCCGGTATTTGTCTGGAGCCGAGCGGTTTGGTAATGTTGCTGTCTAACCATTACGACGGCCGTACCAAAGGTCTGTACTTCTCGACAGTTGAGAACTACAACAAACCCAACATCCGCATCACGTACACCAACTATAAGTACAAGCCGCCAGTACTGGCGACCTTGGGTATAGACGTGGATCGGATTATTGCCGGTAGCGGTAACAAGGTCATCATGACCGGTGTTAATGGAACGAACGATTGGTTCATCGCTCTGACCAACAACACATTCGATCCTGGCTCCCACAGTTATGTACGCTGCGATATGAGCGCGCTGACTGCGTTCTTTGGTTCGCCGTACGGTAACTCTGCCACGTTCGGTAACCCAGAACAGGCCACCATCCACCACATGGGTACCTACCTGGTTCTGGTCCAATCCTGGAACGATGCAGGTAACCCTAAATCCAGGTTCTACCGCGTATTGACAGAGGACGTTCGTGCTGGGCGTAACGTGACATGGGTTGCCATGGCGTTGACCTACGTCGATTGGGACGGCACCCCGTATAACGGCGTTCTGGATTTTGTTCCTCAGAAAAGAAACGTCAACGGCGCTGGTAAGGTCACTAGCTTCGGCCGGTTCCTTGGTAAACAACCGTTTGATTACATTTCTTACCTGCGACGGAACATGAGTCTGTCTTGGGCTCAAACCGGCGGTGGTGGTAACCATTACATCCACTTCCACAGCTACTTCCATATGGTTTACACCGACAACTCTGGGATTCCGTACACCCAGATCCTTGCTGGTGTAAATGAAATGTTTTACATCCTTAACCCTTCGAACGGGGCGATGTCGCTCCAAAGCAAGTCACCCCAGGTACTGATGGACTTTTTACCGGGTGCCGATCTGTTGGCCGGATACGCCCAATACCGGGCATTTACCAGCATGCTTGTCGCTTATCAGGCGCCTGCGACGGTAGTGTTCCCGACGGGTGAACTGGCGTCCGCGGTGATTTTCGAAGGAGCGGCTGAATTTCCGGTGCGGTTTCAGTACACGTCATTCAATGGGATCACCAACGCTGAAAGCCTGATGTCCAGACCACTCGATACCAACACGTTGTCGGTGAAGAGTCAGAGTGTTACTACACCTGTTGTGGTCCCGGCTACTAAGAACGGGTGCTTCCCAGCAACCTTGACCTATGAGGCTGATGGGGAACTGTTCGAAGCAGCAGATCAAACCGACCCTGGACTTGCTCGTAAAACGTATTACCGCAAGGTAAGCGGTGGGTACGCCATTCGAGAGGGTGTGAACAACCTGACACTGGGAGCTAACATTTATTCCCGTCCTCTGACCACGGAGATCTACCTGTCCAACCTGCTTCACACCGATGGCACTATGAGCATCACTGGTGATGCGGCGGCACTTGCCGCTGGTGGGGTAGAACTGGGTAGTGGCTCGTTGAGCTATTGCGGATGGTCTTCGTACTACGCCGCAACAGAGTTCATCCCGGAAAACCCAAAACTCCGGGCACCGGCCAGTGGGAATGTGATGGTGTCGTTTCCGCGGACTTACACGAAAACTCTGGACCCAGTAAAGAAGGAAGCAACCTTTGAGGCAACCAGCTTCTACGGGTTCCGTTGGGCTGTGATCGATCAGATCACAGCTTACTGCCCTGGTGCGACTCGAAAGTGCTTCACCATCACCCATTTGGGCGGTGAGAACGGCGGGATGTTCCAAGGGTTAAACTTGTCCGTGATCATGCTCAACTGGATTGTGGAGGGGACTGCTCGTTATCGTTCGCGGGTAATGATCGCACGCCCTAACGTGGAGGCGCCAAACGCTGATCACCCTGGTGTTCATCTGATCACCAGTTTCAGCATGCTCCATGTTCTTGGCGATGTGTCGACCGTTCGTGAGTCGGTGTTCAGTTTGCGTGAACAGTTCATAAAGAATCCACAGGTCTTTCAGAGTAAACCTAACCTGACCGCTTACCGCAGCGGTAACAACCTCAAGGTGAAGCTGGTCAGCGCGCACTATCACGTTCCTGTGAGTTACGAGGGGGCTATCCAGACAATCTTTGATCTGAACTTAGCCACTAACCAGATTGAAACACTGGCGGTCGGCTCGGTAGTCAGGACTATGAGTGAGGCGTGTGTGATGTGGCCGGGGGTTGGGATGACCGACGTTACGCTGGTATCCAATGACCCGGAGAACACTTCGATCACTGTGCCGAACTCGCCTTTCCGTTACACAGGGGGTGGTGCCGCCATTTTCCTCAAGACCGGTGTCGGGTACATTGTTCCGACTTCCGTTTATCCTGAAACCGGTTGGGTGTTGTTCTGCCAGCCGAACATCAAGATGATGGTGAACGGGTCGCTGTACGAAATGGGTGGTGGTACGATCGACTTGCGTGACGTCGACAGTGCTCCGCAGAACAAAACGTTTTACGTCTACGCGACGGTGGAGGACGATGAACCGAAGTACATCATCTCCGTCACCAAAATGCGTAAGTCGGGCAACATGCTGAAGGCAGCAACGATTGTTACGAACGACCGTCAGATCCTGACCATTGTTCGTCACCAGCCGTTGATGATTGGTCCTTACCTGCTCAGCTACACACGAGAAGGCGGGATCATTCCGATGAGTACAGGCTTCCCCCATGACGAAGGCGACTTCTACATGCTGCGGAACGCTGAACTCCTGCCGTAACACGATTGGGTCCAGGGGAAGCAATTCCCCTTGGTTCCTCCACTTTCAACACGGAGTAGCGCTATGATTATTGTCAGGCCTATCGCGGAACCTCCTTTTGTGGAAGATCCCCAACCCACATTCGGGGTCGTCATTCAGAAGTTGAATGATATCACCATCCAGGCCGAAGAACGTCAACTGGAGTTCAACCGCAACATCGCAGAAAAGCTCGAGCAACTCGATGCGCACGTTACTGCGTGGATTAACGGTACTATCGCTCCTATCGATGCTCACTTGGCATTGCGCGGAGCGGTTCACGGTGAAACGAAAGCCACTGTGGGACTCAGCAAGAAGGATAACTTCCGGACGGCTACCTTGCAGGAGCAGATCAACTGGGCGAACGTCAACGCGTTTGTAACTCCCCAGGGCGCCAAGGCTTCCATCGAGGCAAACACCGGCCAGTTCGATTTGACCAAGTATCAGCGCAACGGTGTGTTTCAGTTTGCATCGTACTACTATCCGGATGATTACCCGTCGAGCCCTCCAGCTACACCGGAACCTCCTCGTTTCATGATTCCGAATGGTCGAGTGCCGATCATGATCAACGGTGACCGTCTCCTGCTGTCGCCACGCTGCGATGAAGCACGGTACACCCGTCAGAGCCTGTTCCTCAGTTTGCCGTTCACAGGGGCCTCCAGAGCTCGTCTCAGTGAGATCACCAACCAAGTGGTTCGCTACACCGGGACCAACTGGAACATGACCGGGGCTGATATCAGTGACGGTAAGGTAGGTTTCTTCCGTCCTCTGGCTGACAAGTCGATTTACAACTTCACCAGTTCACTGCCGTTGCCGGCGGGTAACCGGAACTACCTGTTGTACAACCGCTTCCCTAACACGACCTACAAGGGTTTGGGGGTCACGGCGAAACTGACAGGCGGTGTGTTGACGATTAACCATCGGTTCTTCTACGTCAATGCCGTGGAAAGCAACCCTACCATGACGGAGTTGGTGACCAGTGCGTACATGGCTTCGTTTGACAAGATGGGCGGGACGGCTGTTGCGCCAGCTAACGGTAGCCACATCTATAACCTGCTTGATTTTATCACTCTGCCTGCTGGCGCTACTATTGCGGCTGATGCTGATTACCCTGATGCAATAACCACGTTGGTGTGGAACTCGATTGACTACGAGATGTACCTGAACATCAACGTTCCGGTTGTGGTCACTTTGGGTGGTGTCAGCAA
>Ga0065712_10000781_pt1 | contig 14555 bp, 13 predicted proteins | sample MisRhiReplicate1_FD_59099 | JGI IMG/M metagenome (GOLD analysis project Ga0065712, IMG submission 59099) | Miscanthus rhizosphere microbial communities from Kellogg Biological Station, MSU, sample Rhizosphere Soil Replicate 1: eDNA_1 v3... | ecosystem: Host-associated > Plants > Roots >...
ATACAGTATCGCTAACAGTTGATGGTAAAGTTTACTCACAAACATTCACAATAAAAATGGACCCCAGAATTAAAACATCTACTGCCAATCTTCAACAACAGCATGACCTTTCATTCCAATGTTATATGGGAAGAAAAGAATGCATGAGTATTCTTGATGGGATTCGTTTATATCGCTTAAATCTTAAAAACCAAATCTCAAACGTCAATGAATTAAATAAAAAAGATAAAATTGCAAGAGAATTAGAAAATACTCCACAGGGAAGTACTGAACTTAGTTTCGGAAGATTGAACGGAGGCTTTGCTTCTGTCTTTGGCGCCTTACAGGATAGTGACACGCCGCCCACAACACAAATGATAAATGCAGTAAAGGAACTAACTCAGCAAATGATCGTTTTAAAAAAGAAATGGGAGGAGTTAAAAAAATAGATCGTTAAACAAATTCACCATTTATCATAACCTTATCAATATGATCCGAACCAAAAGCGTAAGGCAAATAGGCTAATGAAGGAATTGGTTTTGTAAAAATCAGGTTTGCTTTTTTACCTATGGTAATGCTTCCTATCTTATCTTGTAATTCCATTGCAAAAGCACCATTAAGTGTAGCAGCATTAATAGCTTCTTCAGGCAACATCTTCATCCCTGTACAACTCATTGCTACAACTAAATTCATATTCCCTGAAGGAGATGAACCTGGGTTATAGTCAGATGCCAAAGCGATTGCGCATCCTGCATCTATCATTTGTCTTGCCGGTTGAAATAGCATACGAAGAAAAAATGCAGCAGTTGGCAAAAGAGTTCCAATAGTTTGAGAATTTGCAAGCTTATTAATAATGTCCCCATTCACGGTTTCCAAATGATCTACCGAAACTGCATTGAGTTTTATACCTGTTTCTACTCCCCCGGAAAAATTAAGTTGGTTCGCATGTATCTTTGCTTTCAATCCCTGGCGCATACCTGCTTTACAGATCGTTTCAGTTTCCTCTGGCGAAAAAAATCCATTTTCACAAAACACATCAATGTAATCAGCCAGTTTTTCTTTTGCGATCACAGGCAACATTTCATTAATGATAAGATCTATATAGCCTTTGTGATTCTCTCTATATTCTAATGGGTAAGTATGGGCTCCAAGAAAAGTTGCTTTGATTGAAATCGGCGATACTTCTTTTAATCTTTTGATCACACGCAACATCTTTAATTCACCTTCTACAGATAATCCATAACCGCTTTTAATTTCTATCGCACCTGTCCCCAGTTTAATTACCTCATACAATCTTCTCCGTGAAACATCAAAAAGATCATCCTCACTCATTGCGTTCAACTTCTTAGCTGAATTTAAAATACCACCGCCTTTTGCAGCGATCTCTTCATAACTCATTCCTTTTATTTTGTCAACAAATTCTTCTTCCCTGCTTGCGGCAAAAACCAAATGTGTATGTGAATCACACCAACAAGGAAGAATGAACTGACTTGATGCATCAATAGTTTGTTTAAAGTTTGAGGTTTGATGTTTAATGTTCTTCATTTCACCGAACTCAACGATGACTCCATCCTCAATGATCAAGTAAGCATTATCAATACAAGGAAGAACTGACAATTCCTTTCCCTTAAGAAGTTTTGATTCTTCTCTTACGCCTACCAACTGTTTAATATTAGATATTAGTGTCGCCATTTTTATAGCTCACTCCAAACTTGCTTTGCAAATTGTTCTAATGAAGGATCCCTTGCTCCCATTAGCAATAGTACACAATTATCAGTGAGATGAGGACGAACAGTCGAGACAAGATCGTTCCTGTTCTCAACAAAAAAAGCATTTGCACCTTTTGCTTTCAGGTCATTGATCAGGTCATTTGAAGAAATATCTTTTGTAGTTGTACCGCCTGCATAAAATATTTCACTCATCCATATTTCATCTACTGGTCTCAGTGCCTTTGCTATCTCATCAACAAAATCGTTTCGTAAAAATTTTGTCGGCGCATAACCATGTGGCTGAAACCATGCAACTACTTTTTTTGCTACAGGCTGACATGCCATAATGCTTGCTGCACATTTTACAGGGTTATGAGCATAATCATCAATCAGCCAAACACCGTTCTTATTTCCATAAACCTGACTGCGGCGATAAATGCCTTCATATTTTTTTAAAGCAGCCGCACTTGTTTCCAGGTCAACTCCAATTTGATGGGCTACCGAAGCAGCAGCAACTGCGTTCTCCATATTGTGTTTACCTAAGGCGTGAATGGTGAATGATGAATCGTCAATAGTAAACTGAATGTTTAACCCTGTCTGTTTAAAATCTTTAGAAATATGACTTGCCGGAAAATTCTCATCAATAGAAAAATCATTGTTTATATCCTGTGATAATTTTCTTGCAAGCGAATGAGATCGGTTAACTGCAAATTTTTTACTGTTATTTTTAAATACACTAAAAATTTCCATCAGGGTATCGATTTCTTTGTGATCCTTATCAATATTCAGCAACAATCCAATTTCAGGTTTGTAATGGATAATTGATCCGTCACTTTCATCTGCTTCGATCACTAACCAATCACCTTTTCCCACTTTTGCATTTCCGATCTTACCTTCTTTTATAATACTCGTAAGTCCAGCACCACTAATAATACAGGGTTGCATACCTGCATGTTCAAGTATTGCAAACAACATAGCAGTCGTTGTACTTTTTCCCGAAGTTCCACCGACAGCAATTGTCTTTTTACTTTCAGCGATCAGGGCAAGCAGCTCACTTCGTTTAATGATCGGGATGTTCAGTTGTTTTGCTTTCTGTACTTCATACACTGTATCTTCAATAGCTGTACTTATAACTACAAGATCAGTTTTATCATCAATGCCGGAACCATCCTGCAAAAAACATTTGACCCCTTCTGCTTCCAGTTTATCTTTTGTCTCATTGAGTTCACCTTCTTTAAAATAGCGATCGCTGCCGGAAACATTTTTGCCAATACCCTGCAGGTATTGAGCCAATGCACTCATACCGGTTCCGGCAATGCCAATAAAAAATGGGTTTTTAAAATCGCTGAGCGAAGAAATCATGTTTACAAATATAACCATACAGGCACTTCATTTCCCTGCCAAGGAAAATTTAGTTCGCATTCTTCAATCTTGAATAAATAGCGGTATCACTAAATTCCCCGTTGAAATAAAAACTTTCTTTTAAGTGTGCCTCCTTTACAAACCCGGTACTTTCCAATACAGATGAGGAAGCAATATTTTCAGGACTAAGCAATGCTTCCATCGAATGTAATCCCAATACAGAAAAACCATAGTCCATAACTGAGTTGATCGCCTCTTTCATTATTCCTTTTCGCCAATGATCGGGATGAAGAAGATAACCGATCTCACTACGATAATTTTCTTTTTGAATATTCCATAAACATATTGTTCCGATAACTACTGATGGATCACTTAAGAAAGTAATCCCCCAGAGAATAGATTCATTTTCATCAACAGCTTTATTGATCTTGCTGATAAATTCTTCCACTTCTGCAATTGTCTTCGCTGGTTCTTTTCCCAAATAACGCAGTACATTTTCATTTGAACGCAGAAAAAACATTTCATTAGCATCCGTTTTTTCAAGCTTCCTTAATAAAAGCCTTTGGGTTTTCAATTCAGGAAAGGGAGTAAAGTTTAGTACAAGCATTTATAATAATTATTATTGTAAAGATCTCCATTCGTCTTTTGTCATCTCAAATTTTATTTCGCCTTTGCCATGTATCCCTGTCCCTTTCCATCCTGCTTTGCGGTAAAAAAATTCTGCTCTTGTTCTAGGTGAAGTTCCCAGCCAAACAGTTTTATCTGTTTGCGAGAAATACCAGTTCATCATTTCATCATGTAATCTTTTTCCAATTCCTAGTTTTTCAAAATCGGGATGAATGAACAATGCCCAAATGTTATTATCTACCAGGTCTGCAATAGCAAATCCAACGATCTGTCCATTGATCTCACAAACCCATCCCCTGCCACGGCGGGTTATATAATCCTGCACATCACTATCNGGAACCAGGGCAGGGTCAGACAAACGATTTTCTTTTACAAGATTTCGGACAACCTGTATTTGAGNTATATCTTTNATTTCAGCAACNCGGATATTCATTTTATAAAGTTGAAAAAATTATAGAAATGAAAAAATCTATTTTGTCTTCACAAGTAATCCACAAATGGATCTGCTCTTTAATAAATAGATAACATCGAAAGGTTACATCCATAACTTTGCGGTATTAAGAGCAACGAAAGTCCCGTTTTGATCCGTTTTCACGATGTGCCTTGCTAATGAACGGTAGTTTAAGACAGATTTAAAAACTTAAAAGAAAGAAAATGGTACAAAAAACCTACTACAAAACAAAAGAGTATTGCAAAGTAAAATTTTCATTTGCAGCNGATGCTGCNGAAACTATTGAAATTCTTGGTCTCAATAGCGACTGGAAAAAGTCTGTTATCATGAGCAAGAAGAAAGACGGAAGTTTCAGCGCCGATGTAAACCTGCCAAAAGATTCTACTCATGAATTCAAATACTTAGTTAATGAGGCTTTGTGGCTGAATGATCCTGAAGCTGATAAAGAAGTTCCAAACGAGTTTGGTGGAAGCAATAGTGTGATCGTTATCTAAGGCTTACATGCTGATAACTTTTTGACCCGGTAACTTTCAGATTTTAAGAACCTGATGGCTACCGGGCTAGCTATTTTTATCCTATTCCTCTGAATTATGTCCATTACCATCGTATATTAACAGCCTGGAATATTACTTGTTGGATTAATTCAGCAAATAAATTATGTTGACATTCGAAAACAAAATATACGGTTTATGAAATGGTCAAATTTTTATGCAAGCCTGTTTTTTACTGCAATCTTTTTTTGCTCATGTTCCGACGATGCCGATAAAAAAGAACCCAGAGCAACGACAGGAACAGTAACCACTACAACCACAAATACCAGTGTTGCCGAACAAAAAAGATCAGATGTAACCGTACAAGGATTAAAAGGAAAAGTGCAAATAATGTCTGAATCATTTTTGGCGGTCGAAGGACCCAAAAAAGTGTTATCAAAAAACGTTTTCAAATATGATGCAAATGGCAGCCGGGTAGAATTAGTAAATTATAAAGCTGATGGCAAGGTGAACTCAACGATCAGATCAACCTACGATGCAAACGGTGTATTAATAAAAGAAGAAACACTTTTAAGTGATGGCACCGTCAATCTTATTTCAACAATAAAAACAGATGCAAAAGGAAATAAAATTGAACAACAAGATACCAGACCAACGGGCAATGCCATATTTAATTATAAATACTATTATAAATATGATGATGAAGGCCAGCAAATAGAAAGGGTCGCATATCGCGGAAATGGAACGTTTTTATTCAAGTATACTTTTAAATATGATGACAATGGGAATAAAACTGAATGGATCCAAATAGCTTCGGACAGTTCTGTGGTGGGAAAGGTCATTTACAAATACAATGAGAAGAATAGCCTGGTAGAAGAAATACATTATGGCAAGGAAGGGAATATTACAGAGACATATACTTACAAATATGATTTTGATAGAAAAGGCAATTGGACCCGTCAAAAAAAAATGCAGGATGGCAAACTGGTAGAAATTAAAGAAAGAGATATCGAGTATTACTAAGGCCTTTAAAAATTGATCGTTTGCCTGATCTTTCTTGTGATCAATGCCATACTCAGGTATTTAATATTTAAGAAATCAAAATGCCTAAGCAATAAAAACGTGATCGCCGTTTCTTTTAACGCAATAGCATTATTAAAACAATCCAGCGCTTTATCTCTTGATCCGGCTCTTGCATAATCTATACCCATCCATACTTGCGAAACATACTCACTCTTTTCCTTGAGTTCATTATAATTCTTATCCACTTCTTTTTCCATTGCCGAAAAATCCCCATCAGTATAGAATTTTATCAAAGCTTTGTTCCTTGATCTCTCCGCTGCCGCGATCGCTTCCTCTTTATTATTTAAAAACCAATATAGTCGGGAAATATCTTCATAATAAATCTTCTGGAGTGAAGGGTCGACTACGGCTTTGTCTATAAGCCTTTTTTGTAAAGTGATCGCTTCGTCAGCCTGGTTATTATTTACAAGAGCTCTGATCCTATTTTCAACGAGGTAATCCCACATCGGATTCAATTCGGTGCCCTGCGCATAAATTTTTAATGCTTCTTCTTTTTCTTCTTTAGCCTCTAATAAAATGCCGAGCCATAAATACACGTTGGCCTGGTTGGCATTCAGATCAATAGCACGACGATATGTTATCTCCGCTGCATGCCAGTCAAATGTTTGATGATACCAGTACCCAAGCGTGGCCTGAATTTCGCCGGAAGAAGGATCAAGACCAAGCGCCGTATCAATATTCTTTTTAGCGAGCCAAAGCATTCTCACCGGATCTTCATATCCACGAAACGAAGAAAGTAAATAGGTGGTAGCAAGACCTGAGTAAGCATCTGCAAACGTCCTGTCTTTTGTTACCGCCTGCTGAAAAAGTTCTCTTGCAACTAAGAGATCGGTNTTATTTCTTTTTTCAACTAAAAATTTTCCCCGCATATAAAAATCATANGCCTGCAAATTCACTGTTGGTACATAATCCAGTTGCTGCGATTCTTTTTTTGTNAGGGTTGTATTAAGTACCGATGCGATCGCCAGNGCAACCTCACGTTGTATCGTGAAAATATCATCAACCGGACGGTCATATGATTCNGACCATAAATGTTCATCAGTAACTGCATTGATAAGCTGCGCGGTTATGCGAACTTGTTTCAGTGATCGCTGTACACTTCCTTCAAGAATTGTAGCTACACCAAGCTCTTTTCCAATTTCTCTGATAGTTTTTGGCGTCTTTTTATATTGTGTTACAGATGTACGGGAAATGACTTTAAACGATTTTATTTTTGAAAGTTGGGTAATAATATCTTCCGTAAGCCCATCGCTGAAATATTCCTGCTCTTTATCGCTACTCATATTTACAAAAGGCAAAACGGCTATGCTATTTTCATCAATTGCCACTTGTTCATCATTCGGACCGGTATGGTAAACCGTTTTACTATATTCTGTCAGCACTTCATAGATCCTGACTGGGGTTTTTACATTCTTCAGAAATTCTTCTTTTATAAAAACCGAATCCATTCCCTTTTTATTGGCGATATTCCTGTAAACCATTTCAGAAACATAGATACCACCGGGAGGTGATAATGCCTGTATGCGGGAAGCTATATTTACTACATCCCCAAATACATTTCCATCACGGATGAGCACATCACCCATGTGAATGCCGATACGAACAGGCACTTTTGGTTCTTCATTAAAATCTGTTTGTAAAAGTTTAGCGAACTCCACGGCGTCCGTTGCGCTGTTGAAAAGAACAAGACATCCATCGCCGTAATATTGAATGACCTTTCCTTCCAGCTCTTCAACAATAATATCAATTACATGCCGGAAACGGGTGATCTTTTCCAGTGCTGTGTTTTCATCTTCCTGCATCATAGCGGTATAATTCACTATGTCTGCAAAAAGAATTGCAGCTAATTGATGAGAATGTTCAGCCATAGGTTGAATGTTGGGCTGTGAAGTTAATGAAAAGCAATTTTGATTGAAGCCGATAATTAAACAAATGGGATAATTTTCCCTGTAATAAAAATAAATGATGAAAAGGAAACGCTGATCTATGAATTAATAAGATGCTAATTTTTTTGTGTGGTAGGCTGTTCTTTTTTTTCAGGGCTCTTGAGCAATTTAAAATAAGTTACTTTAAACCGATCATTTACTATTTCGCCCTGAACTTCTGCTTTTCTAACAGCATTACAAAAGCCATCTTTTGCATGTGCATCACCATGTGAGTCTATATCAGTACCGTCAACAAAATAAGATTTGCCATCTATTCTCACAGCAAGTTCACATCCTTTACCAGAAAGTTTAAACTGGCACTCGCCGCAGGCGGTTTCTACTATTTGTATTTTTTTATTAGGATCAGGCCTAGATACTTTCGGGTCGCTTTTTTGACCAAATGCACTGCTGATAAATAACAAACAAACTATACTGCTAAAAAAGGATCTCATAGACATATATTAATATAGCAAATCTACTAATAACTCCGTGAAGATATCATCGTAATCTGTCAATAATAAAACCCAGGCTGCTTTTAAACCAGTATCTACTGATCAAGTCTTTAGAAAGGCTTTTTATTGGCAACCTATTTGAAAAGTCTGTCGTTTTTACTTAAGTAAGTTTTATCTTTAGTATTCAATCTAAAAATTGTGCAAATACCCGGAGAAACTGCAATAAAGAGGAATTCCCCGATTTACTTAAATGCATATGCACAATTTTTATTGTCCTTTACTTTTTACTCTTTACTTTCTTTTCAATCTTATTCTCAAATATGTCCGCCAAATATTGATTTCGAAACCGGCACTTTTGATCACTGGACATGCTACACAGGAAATGTATCTGCAGCTGGTGGAGTAAATACTATTTATCTTTCTCCCTCAGGCGGTCCTGTGCCGAACCAGCATACTATGTATACGGCGCCAAGCACAGAACTGGATTATTTTGGTGGCTTCCCTGTTAACTGCCCAAATGGAAGTGGACATTCCATAAGACTTGGAAATAATTCCGGCGGAGGACAGGCTGAAGGGATTTCATATGAATTCACNATTCCNGCNGGGCAAGATGTTTATTCACTTATCTATCATTACGCAGTCGTTTTCCAGGATCCTAACCACGAAGTTTTTCAGCAACCNAGATTAGAAATTGAAGTAACCAATATAACAGATAATACGGTACTCAATTGTTCCTCATTTACTTTTATTCCATTTGGAAGTATACTTCCTGGTTTTTTTCTTTCTCCCACTCAGCAGGATACCACAAATGTTTGGTGCAGGGATTGGTCGGCAGTAAGTATAAACCTTAATAACAATGCCGGTAAAACAATTCGCCTTTTTTTTAAAACAGCAGATTGCACATTTACCCGCCATTTTGGATATGCTTATATAGACGTGAATTCTGAGTGCAGCAGTGAGTTCGTTGGAGCTACTTATTGCCCTGACGACGCTTTCGTTAATGTAACCGCCCCTTTTGGTTATCAGAGCTATACATGGTTTAATAACAATTTCTCACAAGTACTGGGAAATTCGCAGAATATTATCTTTAATCCACCTCCACCAGTCGGAACTGTTATTGCTGTGCAGGTAGAACCTTATGATGGGTATGGTTGTCGCGATACCCTTTATGCCAAACTAATAGATACATTAACCGTCATTTCCAATGCAGGAAGAGATACACTTTCATGCAATGGTAACCTGGTACCGATTGGCGCCAACGCGAAACCGGGATTGATCTATAAATGGGACCCGCCAACAGGATTGTCTGATCCATATATTTCTAATCCACGAGCCGGACCAAACATTACTACTACATATGTGCTTACAACCAGCAGTGCAGGAGGAGGCTGCCCTGACAGGGATAGCGTAGTTGTGGTGGCATCTACCATTGATACCTCAATAAGTGTTCTTGGTAAACTTGCTTATTGTATCACAGGTGAGGATAGTACAGTATTTTTTGTTAATCCCACGGATAGCATTCAATGGCTAAAGAATAATTTCCCGATAAATAACCAGCACAATGTTCGATATAGAGCCAATCAATCTGGTACTTACCGTGCTATTCTCTATAACGACCAGGGCTGTGTTGCCTTAACAGCAGAAAAGACTGTTGTGATTGAGGCACCCCGCCCGGGAATCACTTACCCGATTGAATATGCTGTAGTAAATTATCCGCATCAACTAAAAGCCAGGGATTTTGGTATTGGTGTTGAATGGAGTCCTGGCACATTTTTAAGCTCTACAAATAGCCTGGTTCCTTCATTTAATGGAACAACAGATAAACTTTATACAATTGTAATTGAAACCGCAGCAGGATGTGTGACGGTGGACACACAACTCGTGAAAGTTTTTAAAGAGGTAAAATTTTATGTGCCTTCAGGGTTTACACCTAACCAGGACGGTTTAAATGATTATTTAAAACCTATTCCGGTCGGAATGAAAGAGTTTAAATATTTCAGAGTTTATAATCGCTGGGGACAATTGGTGTTTGATATGAAAGACGATCCGAGAGGCTGGAACGGGATGATCAACGGTAAACCACAATCATCACAGGTAGTCGTTTGGATGGCAGAAGGCGTTGGAGTAAACGATGTAATTTATAAACAAAAGGGAACTGCTGCGTTGATCCGATAAATTAATGAGGTATGCTAATGATGAGAACTACAAACAAATACTTCCATAAGATCCTACTTTCCTGCATTTGCTTTTGCTTTATCGCAACTCTCAGTGCACAAAACAAAACTCCTTTATTTAAAGTAATTGGCTTCTACACAGCTAAAGAAGATCTTGCACATATAAGCTTTGTTCATGAGGCCAATAAATGGTTCCCTCAAATGGGCGCCTTATATAATTTCTCTTACGATTCCACCAGTAATTGGAACGATCTTAATGAAGAGTTTCTTTCTCATTACCAGGTTGTGGTCTTTCTTGATACAAGACCTGAAAAAACAACACAAAGAGATGCATTCAAAAAATATATGGATAATGGAGGCGCATTTATCGGCTTTCATTTTGCAGGTTTTGCTTTGAATAATTCTGCCTTTCCTCAAAACTGGGATTGGTATCACAATACATTCATTGGTGTAGGGCAATATAAAAGCAATACATGGCACCCTACTTCAGCCATCCTTCGTGTTGAAGACTCTACACATCCTGTTACAAAAAATTTACCAAAAACTTTTAAGTCATCACCAAACGAATGGTATCGCTGGGAAAAAGATATTCGTTTAAATCCCGATATAAAAATTCTTTTGTCGATAGATGCAAGTAGTTTCCCATTGGGAAATGGACCAAAGCAGTCTGAAATATGGCATAACGGATATTATCCTGTTGTTTGGACCAATAAGAATTACAAAATGCTTTATATCAATATGGGTCACAATGATATTGACTACGACAATCGGACTAACAAAGAATTATCGTTTCAATTTGGAAATGACATCCAGGATAAAATGATCATTGATGGGTTGATCTGGCTGGGGACCCAGAAAAAATAGTTTAAGCTATTTTAAACTTGCCATATCAATTACGAACCTATACTTCACATCACTTTTTAAAAGTCTTTCATACGCTTCATTGATCTTTTGCATTGATATTATTTCAATATCTGCTACGATATTTTTATCAGCGCAAAAATCAAGCATCTCCTGTGTTTCAGCAGTGCCGCCGATCATAGAACCAATAATGCTGCGACGATTTTTTAATAGTTCAAAAGGATTTACATGAGGTTCATCTTTGGGAAGGCCAACAACCAATAACTTGCCATGAAGATCAAGCAACTTTAAATACACTTCATAGTCATGATCAGCGCTAACAGTATCCACTACCACATCAAAATGACTGTGATGCTTTTTCATCGCAGTTTCATCGGTGCTTAAAACAAAATGATGCGCTCCAAGTTTCTTTGCATCTTTTGCTTTTGATGGCGAAGTGCTGAGCATTGTAACTTCAGCACCCATTGCAACCGCAAATTTTACTGCCATGTGTCCAAGACCACCAAGACCTGCAACTGCTACCCTGTCTCCCGGTTTTACATTTGCAAATTTTAATGGAGAATAAGTTGTGATGCCAGCACAAAGTAAAGGAGCTACTCCTGCAAGATCGAGTTTGTCTGAAACACGATACACCCATCTTTCATCACAAACTATCTGGGTACTGTAACCTCCTTGTGCAATAGTTATCTTATCTCTTTCATAATTATTGTAAGTACCCGTCATCCCTTCTGCACAATATTGCTCCATAGAATTGTTACAGGGTTTGCATTGCCTGCAACTGTCAACCATCACGCCAACACCAGCTCTGTCACCTACGTTGAATTTCTTTACATGACTACCAACTTTGATCACTTTTCCAACTATTTCATGTCCCGGAACCATTGGATAAATAGAACCACCCCATTCATCTCTTACCTGGTGCAGATCTGAGTGACAAACTCCAGAAAATAAAATATCAACTAACACGTCATGCTCCCTTAGGTCTCGTCGTTCAAAATTGAATGGCTCTAACGGTGAAGTTGGGTCTAAGGCAGCGAATCCTTTTACTTGTATCATTTCAAAGCTTTATTTATCAAATTTATCGAAGTATGCTTCTACATACTTATTTTTTTTAAATAAAAACTATCTTTAAAAATATGAGAAAATACTTACTGCTAATTTCGGCTCTTTGCAGCACGATATTAGTTTCGGCGCAAGTACTGGTTAGAAATGAACCAAGACATCACAATGTTTTTGAAAATGAATTTGCACGTATTCTTGATGTGTATTTAGCTCCAGGAGATACAACAATGTACCATGTTCATAATACCCCATCTGTATTTATAGTTTATACAAATACAAATGTAGGCTCACAACTTATAGGCCAACAATCTCAAAAAGGCGCAAACATTACGGGTGAAATATCCTATGATAGTCTAAAAACTCCACGGACTCATCGCGTTTGGAATGAAGACACCAGCTGGTTTCATGTAATGGACATCGAATTAACCAGCACCAAACAAAAAAAGAATATAGCTGTTTTACAAAACTCAGCTTTAAAATTACTATTTAACAAGGAACAGGTAATTGGCTACAATTTAGAATTAAAAGCAGCAAGCGATATACAATTGCCTCCTTCAGAAGTTGGCTATCTCCTTATAAGCAAATCTGGATCGGCTATTGAATTTAAAATAAATGATGCTGTACAAGATCGTATCATGAAACCATCGCATTATATATGGGTAGAGGCTGGCAATAATTTATCTATGAAAAACTTAGAAAACCTTTCAGCAAATATGGTGCTTTTACAATTTAAATAGGCCGCACAGTCTTTTTAACTAAAAGCCCCGATGATCTCATCGGGGCATTTTGATTTGATCACTAAAATTTATTCGATCGGAATTTTCTTTGCATTATGTTTAAGCCATGTATCAAAATCTTGTAAAGCAGGATCTAACTGTCTTGAATAAGGCACATGGCGTGTAGAAACACACACTTCTTCAAAATCATGATAGAACTGGAACATGTTTCCCAATTCATCTGCTCCAGGGAAACCAAAACTTCTGTACAGGTCAGGAGAAACACTATTATATCTTACTTCTTCACCTAAAGCTTTTGTTAACGATGCGGCCATCTGGCTGCAAGTCGGCTCATCTCCAGCTACACCAATTCTTTTTCCAACAAGCTCAGTTCCTTTTTTAAAAATACCATAAGCACATTTGCCGATATCAGAAGATCCAATGCCTGAAAGCTTTTTGTCTCCCATCGGAAATGTAATGGCTAATACACCATCTTCGCCACGCTTAGGTCCTGCTCCGAAATAGATCATATTTTCCCAATAAAAAGAAGCGAGTAGAAAAGTAGTCGGTACACCAGCATTAATAAAATATTGATCTGATTCTCCTTTAGCATCGAAATGCGGTACTTTATATTTCCCTTGCAAGATTGGCATACGATTATCGGTAAGTGGAATATAGTGGCGGGTATCTTCTAGTGTTGACCATATTACATGTTTCAGCCCGGCATTTTTTGCAGCCTCAGCCATAATTTTTGCTTGTGCTATTTCTTTCTCCGGAGAAAAGTGCGCCCAGAAAAATGTAACACAAAAAGCACCATAAGCACCATTCATTGCTCTCTGTACATCCTCTGCATTATCAATATCAGCAACAACAATCTCTGCACCCATTGCTGCAAGGTTAGTTGCATGTTCTGAATCCGGGTCCCGTGTAACTGCACGAACAGCGAAATCACTGTGCTTATCGTGAAGAATTGCGCGGACCAATCCGCCGCCTTGAGCACCGGTAGCTCCAAATACTGTTATGATTTTCTTTTGTGACATGTTATAATATTTTTTGAGCAATTTATGGTACAAACATCAATAGACTCTTGACCTATGATTGTTTTTCAAAAAAAATCCTAGCTATTTTTTCGGTAATATTCGCAAACTTTATTCATTAAACAGATCTCACATTTCGGTTGAGGCCGGCAAATCTCTCTCCCCAGAAATGACATCGCCATTCCAGCATCCCAATCTTTTTGCGGTAGTATTTCCTTTATTTGCTTTTCAATTTTTTTAGGGTCAGCGCCTGTTGCTATTCCAAGTCTTGGCGCTACACGTACCACATGTAAGTCAACGATCACACCTTCGGCAGGCTTACCAGCTTCACGCAAAATAACATTAGCGGATTTACTTCCAATTCCTTTTAATGCAGTAAGCCCTTCGTGAGTGAGTGGAATATTTTTATCGTCTTTTATCGTCTTTGCAATTTCTGTTAACCATTTTGCTTTATTACCAAAGTTTCTCACTTTACTTATAAATGGAAATAATGTTTCTTCGGTAGCTTTTGATAACGCTTTCATATCCGGAAATGCTTCAAACAATTTTGAAGCGATGTTATTATTAATGTTTTTATCAGAATCCTGCGCTGATAAAACAACCATTACTAATAATTGATAAATATT
>Ga0065712_10000893_pt1 | contig 14554 bp, 10 predicted proteins | sample MisRhiReplicate1_FD_59099 | JGI IMG/M metagenome (GOLD analysis project Ga0065712, IMG submission 59099) | Miscanthus rhizosphere microbial communities from Kellogg Biological Station, MSU, sample Rhizosphere Soil Replicate 1: eDNA_1 v3... | ecosystem: Host-associated > Plants > Roots >...
CAGGTGCGGCGCAATCCCACGCCGGGTGGTTTCGACTTCTGGTAACTCGGGCATGTGTACCTCGTGAAGGGGGGATCAGTGCGCGCCCAGTTCGCGGATCGACAACTTCATGCTCTCAAAGTCGTAGTCCGACAGGCCCACGTAATCCAGCACCAGGTGGCCGATGGCATTCCACTCATGGTCCACCGACTGGTTGCCCAGCACGCGGCAGGACGAGCAGATGTGCTCGGCCATCTTCAGGATCGCCAGCAGGTTTTTCAGCTGCGGATTGCGCGACGTCTCATCGCTGAAGATCGCCAGGGCATTGTGGTGGTTGGCGATGGCGTCGGTCACATGCTCCGGCAGGCGCCAGGACTTGGCGGTGTAGTAGCCGACCACCGCATGGTTGGTGTTGAACGCGTTGTTTTCGGTGTCGACCACGCGGCAGTCGGGGCCGGCATTGGCGTAGGCCTCTTCGAGCACCGTCATGTAGTTGGGGAAACGCTTGAGCATCAGCGGCACGCCGCAGTCGTGGAACAGCCCCAGGGCATAGGCCTCGTCCACCGCCTGGGCGCCGGTGCGCTTGGCCAGGGTGAGGCAGGTCATGGCCACGTCCTGGGCGGTGTCCCAGAAGCGGTTGAGGGTGACGATGGTGTCGTCGCTCATCTCGCCCCTGATCGACAGGGCGTTGATCAGGTTGATGATCGAGCGGCTGCCCAGCAGGTTCACCGCGCGCTGGATCGAGGCGATCTTGTTGCTCAGGCCGTAATAGGACGAGTTGACGATCTTCAGCAGCGCGCCGGAGAGGCCCGGGTCCTGGGAGATCAACCGCGCGATCACTTCCAGGTCCGGGTCGGGCATGTACTGCTCCATCTGCAAATCCACCATGATTTGCGGCTGGGGCGGCACGCTGATGCCTTGGAGGGCCTGCTGGATCTGTTCGGCGGAAAGCTCTTGGGACATAAGTACACACTCTGGGCTAGGTGGGGATTCTAACCCTTATCTCCCCCCGGCTGACACCTCCCCGCACATCCGGCAGCCCGGCCATTTCCTACATAACAAGGTATACTCCCGCTCTTTTTTCCGGAGCGACAGTCATGTCCCTGCCAAGCCTGCGTCTCAAAGCCAACGCCGATCGTCGTTTGCGCAACGGCCACCTGTGGGTCTACAGCAACGAAATCGACGTGGCCGCCACCCCTCTGCACGGCTTCCAGGCGGGCGACCAGGCCATCCTGGAAGCGGCCGGCGGCAAGACCCTGGGCATCGTGGCCATGAGCCCGAACAACCTGATCTGCGCACGCCTGCTGTCGCGCGACATCAAGTTGCCACTGGACAAGTCGCTGCTGGTGCACCGCATCAACGTCGCCCTGTCCCTGCGTGATCGCCTGTTCGACAAGCCGTTCTACCGCCTGGTCTACGGCGATTCCGACCTGCTGCCGGGCCTGGTGGTCGACCGTTTCGGCGATATCCTGGTAGTTCAGATCGCCTCGGCGACCATGGAAGCCCATAAAGACGACGTGATCGCCGCCCTGACCCAAGTGCTCAAGCCGAGCGGCATCCTGTTCAAGAACGACTCCGCCGCGCGCGACGCCGAAGGCCTCAACCGCTACGTCGAAACCGTGTTCGGCCTGGTGCCGGAGTGGGTCGCACTGGAAGAAAACGGCGTGAAATTCGAAGCCCCGGTGATCCAGGGCCAGAAAACCGGCTGGTTCTACGACCACCGCATGAACCGCGCGCGCCTGGCCCCGTATGCCAAAGGCAAACGCGTACTCGACCTGTACAGCTACATCGGCGGCTGGGGCGTGCAAGCCGCGGCCTTCGGCGCCAGTGAAGTGTTCTGCGTCGACGCCTCGGCCTTCGCCCTAGATGGCGTGGAGCGCAACGCCGCGCTGAACGGCGTCGCCGAGAAGATGACCTGCATCGAAGGCGACGTCTTTGAAGCCCTCAAGGAGCTGAAAGCCAGCGAAGAGCGCTTCGACGTGATCGTCGCCGACCCACCGGCCTTCATCAAACGCAAGAAAGACATGAAAAACGGCGAAGGCGCCTACCGCCGCCTGAACGAGCAAGCCATGCGCCTGCTCAGCAAGGACGGCATCCTGGTCAGCGCCTCGTGCTCCATGCACCTGCCGGAAGACGACCTGCAGAACATCCTGCTGACCAGCGCCCGCCATCTGGACCGCAATATCCAGATGCTGGAACGTGGCGGCCAGGGCCCGGATCATCCGGTGCATCCGGCGATTGTCGAGACGCGGTATATCAAGAGCATTACGTGCCGGTTGTTGCCTAATAGCTGATTAACATCTGAATAGGGGATCCAAAATGGATCTCCCATGATTTCATTACATCTAAGCCATTCCGCCCGACCGTATTTTACCGACTGCCTATTAAGCATAGAATAACTACCCCACGCCACTTCGTAGTACCAATCCGATAAAAAAACTCGAATATTCCTACGCGTTTTTTTCTTGAAATTTCATCATTAAATCCTATCATTCAATTGTCACCGATGACGGCGACACTTTGATTGAATATAAAGTTGAAAATAAATAAGGAGATCCAAAGTGAAAAATATCAAACTGGAAACTTCCCACATCGCCAACTTGGCTTTCTTGGTAGCACTGAAAGCCCGCTAAGCAACTAAAACGCTGGGGAGTGCCGACTACCCAGCGTTTTTCCGCTCCGCACGGAGGCAGTGCAATGCAGATAAACCCTTATATATTTATACTCCCCAAAACACCTACAGCGATAGTTTGGAACTATAAAAATCACAAACAATACGAGCTCAACCTAGAATACTCAGTACGACTCACCAACCTGATAAACGATCCAAAAATCTTCGATGATTCAAACCCAATAGACACTCAGCTATTAGAAGCCGAAATTTTGACAGACACACCGTCTACGCCAATTAATTGGGGCTGGGATGAGTTATCAAAAATTTTCCATATTGGCACCAAAAACATACCTTGTGACCGAATGCCCGAAAACGCAGACGAATGGGCGAGCATCTACTTAGACCATTGTGCAAAAACATTATCAACACCTCCCCCTCCAGACCGAATACACAAACACGAAGCTGACACTCCATTAATTCGCTTACCAGCACCTATTAACCTTTCAGAGAATTCACTTCAAAGTGCATTGCTCACCCGAAAAACCTGCCGTACATTCACAGGCGAATCCGTTGCCCTGCAAACCATAAGTACAATTCTTTACTTATGCTTAGGACACTTAAACGAACGAGCAAACAATGTTGATGAAAGTATTGCAAAAGGACTCGAAGCCCGAAGGAGCAGCCCTTCCGGTGGGGGATTAAACGCGTGTGAAGGTTTCCTTTACGCTAAAAATATAGATGGGTTGAAGCCGGGCATTTACGCTTATAACGCATCCGAGCACACTCTAAGCACCGTCAATACGCAACTGAAAACGGCATTGGGGCAAGTGCTTTCAGGACAGCACTTCATTAACGAACTCCCGGCAGGTCTCTTCATCACTTGTCGATTTGACAAACTCTGGTGGAAATACGAGCACTCACGAGCTTATCGAATGGCTTATGTCGAAGCGGGACATATTTCACAAACCTACCAACTGGTCGCGACAGCGATGGGACTGAGCACTTGGTTAACGGGCGCACTTACAGACAATCAAGTTGAATCCTTATTAGGATTTGAAGAAAACAATCCTGAACAAGTTTTATTTTTTGTCGGGTGCGGTAAAAGTGACGGACAAGTGATATGCAGGGAACTAAAATCGCTGCTAAACAACCGAGGGTAGGAATTATGGTTGAGCCGCTCATCGACTCTGATCTGTGGAAAGCCAGCTTCACTCTTGGAGACTGGAACACCCGCGCATCAGTAAGAACCAGCGATTACCAATACAAGTTACCTCAAGATTTAGAAAAACAGCTGGAGTCAAGAGATTGGTTTCCTCCCGCCCTACTTCCCTATCTTAAACATCCGGAAGTCAAATTAGCCGACAAAGCCATCACTAAGCGTCTCTGCGCCAATCACTTAGTAAACTTCCTAAACTACACAACACTACTTGAACACCAGATCGTTAATCGCTCCGTAGAAATAATAATTCATGACGAGCTTGAATTTACGATACCTTCTCGTATGAAAACAGCGGCACTGCAGCTTTACACTGACGAAGGTTATCACGCGCTATTCTCCTATCAGCTTGCCGAACAAGTCAGTAAATTTTATGATATGGCAACTCAATCAACTATCCACAGACGAATAACAAAACTCAATCAGCTAATCGATACCACCCCGAATAAGCAGAAGTCGATCACGTGGCTTCTAATTGGTTTCGTATCGGAAACCATCATTGCAAAAGATCTACGTGATGTTTATCAAAAAAACTTGGTCTGCTGCGTTCAGGAGATGCTCAAAGATCACCTCGCTGACGAGGCCCGACACAGTCGATATTTTAGCGAAGTCTTTCATTATTTGTGGATTCAGATGAGTGACGAGCAACGAATTCTATCTGCCAAACAGCTCTTAGATATTATCCTTATTTTCTTTGAGACGGATAAGAAATGGCTCGAATTGAGTTTACGAAGCGTGCAATTAAGTGAGACCACTGTCGATCAAGTCCTGACCATGATGGCTGACCCGCACGCCCATATTCTTCGCGCTCGCGAAGGTGCCAGCACCACATTTCAAGCATTGAAAAAAGCAGGTTTTTTTAAACGAACTGATATTCGCCAGCTGTTCTCAAATGTGGGGCTTATAGATGAATAAGACACGTACCGCTAACGGTAACAAAAAAAGACAAAGGTCGGCGATCGTGCTATTAATGACCATGGTGTTACTTGGTGTTTTCCCTCTAGATGTTTTACTCCCTTCTTTCCCCGCACTGGCTGAACACTTTCAAAATAAACCTTCGGATATTGCGTTCTCTATTAGCCTTTTTGCTATCGGTATCTCCCTATCACAACTTTTAATCGGACCACTCTCAGATATCGTAGGGCGCAAGGGGTTGTTGATTGGCGGGATGGTTGTATCCATTGTAGGTGCCACCGGTTGCGTATTCTCGACCGAATATATGTGGTTTCTGATATTTAGAATGGTCCAAGCCATCGGTTGCGGCTGCTTCGTGCTGTCACAGGCGTTGGTTCAGGATATGTTTGAAGGTAAAGAAAGGGACCAGCTGAGAATCCTGATGATCACGGCGAGTGGCATTTTTATTTCAATATCTCCGCTACTTGGTAGTGTACTGCAACAGATTTTTGACTGGCCTGGCAGCTTTTTTCTTTTTATCGTATTGGCCCTTGGCGTTTTGTCAAAAGCGTATTTTTTACTAGACAATCATCATGTAAACTTTCATCCAAAGGAAGATATTTTCTGCGCTTATCAACGGGTACTCAGCAACCGCAGCTTCGTCGGTTACTGGCTAATTGCAGCAATTGCTTTCGCCTGCCACTTTTCATTCATCGTCATATCACCGCTCATCTTCATGGATCAGTTGCAGCTATCCACTTATGAATTCTCACTAACCTTGCTACTTTACGGCGCGGCCTATATTGCTGGCGGCATCGTAGCTCGCATACTCGCTAATAGGCTGGCGCCCAAGGTTCAAATCGTGCTCGGTTTGGCCCTGATTTTTTGTTCTGGGCTATTGATGCTCTTTTTTTCCAGCACTTTTGAGCTTTCAACGATGACAGTATTAATCCCAATGATCGTCTGCACCACCGGAACTACCATTTGTCGGCCCATCGCTACCTCTAAAGCTATGGACGTGTTTCCGGAAAATGCAGGCACCGCGGCGTCGGCTGGGAACACTTTAATTTTTATACTGGGTGGATTGATTAGCGCATTGATCAACATGAATACAGATAACCCGCAGATGACCCTGGCATTAGCTTTTTTGCTGCTGAGTACAGCGGCCCTCGTGTTGAATTCGTTGATTTCACGTCGCCTGGAATTGCTGAACGTCGGTTGAACCCGCCAATACACATACGCCCATTCCCTCCAGCCGCCAGCGGTGTAGAATCGGCCCTATTCATCGCCAGTCATCCCCCGGCGGGTCTATGAGCTCAAGGCCAATGCGCACGGCGATCCCGTCACGTTTGCGGCAACTTCCGGACACCAGTGCCATTTTTCGGGTGTTCCAGACGTCAATAGAAGCTCACTCCCCTTTGATACCGATTAGCCGCCCGGAGTGCTCCAATGCCTGATTACCGCTCGAAAACATCCACCCACGGCCGCAACATGGCCGGCGCCCGCGCACTGTGGCGTGCCACGGGGATGAAAGATGACGACTTCAAGAAGCCGATCATCGCCATTGCCAACTCCTTTACCCAGTTCGTACCCGGCCACGTGCACCTCAAGGACCTGGGCCAACTGGTCGCCCGCGAGATCGAGCGCGCCGGCGGTGTAGCCAAGGAATTCAACACCATCGCCGTGGACGACGGCATCGCCATGGGCCATGACGGCATGCTGTACTCGCTGCCGAGCCGCGAGATCATCGCCGACTCCGTGGAGTACATGGTCAACGCCCACTGCGCCGACGCCATCGTGTGCATCTCGAACTGCGACAAGATCACCCCCGGCATGCTGATGGCCGCCCTGCGCCTGAACATCCCGGTGATCTTCGTCTCCGGCGGCCCGATGGAAGCCGGCAAGACCAAGCTCGCCTCCCATGGCCTGGACCTGGTCGACGCCATGGTCATCGCCGCCGATTCCAGCGCTTCTGACGAGAAGGTCGCGGAATACGAGCGCAGCGCCTGCCCGACCTGCGGGTCGTGCTCCGGCATGTTCACCGCCAACTCGATGAACTGCCTGGTCGAAGCCCTCGGCCTGGCATTACCGGGCAACGGTTCGACCCTGGCCACCCACAGCGACCGCGAACAGCTGTTCCTGCAGGCCGGCCGCACCATCGTCGAGCTGTGCAAGCGCTACTACGGCGAGAACGATGAGTCGGTATTGCCGCGCAATATCGCCAACTTCAAGGCGTTCGAAAACGCCATGACCCTGGACATCGCCATGGGCGGTTCCACCAACACCATCCTGCACTTGCTGGCTGCGGCCCAGGAAGCCGAGATCGATTTCGACCTGCGCGACATCGACCGTCTGTCCCGCCATGTGCCGCAACTGTGCAAGGTCGCGCCNAACATCCAGAAGTACCACATGGAAGACGTGCACCGCGCCGGCGGGATCTTCTCGATCNTNGGCTCCCTGGCCCGTGGCGGCCTGCTGCACACCGACCTGCCGACCGTGCACAGCAAATCCCTGGCCGAAGGCATCGCCAAGTGGGACATCACCCTGACTGACGACGAAGCCGTGCACACCTTCTTCAAGGCTGGCCCGGCCGGTATCCCGACCCAGACCGCGTTCAGCCAGTCGACCCGTTGGGACACCCTGGACGCCGACCGTGAAAACGGCTGCATCCGCAGTGTCGAACACGCCTACTCCAAAGAAGGCGGCCTGGCCGTGCTGTACGGCAACATCGCCCTCGACGGTTGCGTGGTGAAAACCGCCGGTGTGGATGAATCCATCCACGTCTTCGAAGGTCGCGCCAAGATCTACGAAAGCCAGGACAGCTCGGTTCGCGGCATCCTTGCCGACGAAGTCAAGGAAGGCGACATCGTGATCATCCGCTACGAAGGCCCGAAAGGCGGCCCGGGTATGCAAGAGATGCTCTACCCGACGTCGTACCTGAAATCCAAAGGCCTGGGCAAAGCCTGCGCCCTGCTCACCGACGGCCGTTTCTCCGGCGGCACCTCGGGCCTGTCCATCGGCCACGCGTCACCTGAAGCCGCTGCCGGCGGTGCGATTGGCCTGGTGCAGGACGGCGACAAGGTCCTGATCGACATTCCGAACCGCTCGATCAACCTGTTGATCAGTGACGAAGAGCTGGCGGCACGCCGGGTCGAGCAGGACAAGAAAGGTTGGAAGCCGGTGGAGAAGCGTCCGCGCAAGGTCACGACCGCGTTGAAGGCCTATGCCCTGTTGGCGACCAGTGCCGACAAGGGTGCGGTACGTAACAAGGCGATGCTGGATGGGCTGTAAGGGCTAACCGCCACACATGAAAATGCCCCGCTAAATGCGGGGCATTTTTATATCCGGATGTAATCAGAACTGCGGTGTGTAGGTCATCGTAAACATCACATTACGCGGATCGCCGTAGTAGTTGCTGCCCCAGTTCGCGTTGTAGGCCGGGATGTAATACTTCTTGTCGAACAGGTTGTACAGGTTCGCCGCCACGGTGAATTCCTGATTGATCTTGTAAGCCACCCGTGAATCCCACAGCGCATTGCCCGGCACGCTGAAGGTGCGGTCGTAGGCTTCGGTGCTGCTTTGCGCGGTCACGCCGGCGCCGACACTGAACTTCTGCCAGTCACCCGGCAGTTGGTAATCGCCCCAGACCTTGAGCAGGTGCTTGGGGGTCCAGGTGCTGAAGATCTTGCCTTCGTAGGTGTCGTCCTTGAGGAATTTTGTGGTGTTGTAGGTGTAACTGGAGGCCAGTTGCAGGCCTGGCAGCACTTCACCGCTCAAGGTAGCTTCAAAGCCTTGGCTGCGGACTTTGCCCGAGGCGACCGAGCAGTACCAACCATTGCAGTTCATCGGCCCTTGCAGGTCCTGGACGCCACGGTTTTCCTGGTCGTAACGGAAGATGGCAAACGAGGTGTTGAGGCGACCCTCGGCCAACTCGCCCTTGATGCCCAGTTCGTAGTTTTTGCCTTCGATAGGTTTGAGCAACGAGCCGGAGGTGGTCAGGTTGGTTTGCGGCTCAAAGGCATCGGCATAGCTGGCATAGGCCGACCATTGATCATTCAGGGCGTAGACCAGGCCTGCATACGGCGTGACCTTGCCGGTGGTTTGCGTGGTGCTTTTCTCGGCTGCGTTATACACACCGCCAAACCCGCCCTGGCCTATGTATGAATAGTCATACCAACTGGTGCGTGCACCGACGATCAGGGTCAGCGGGTCCAGGACTTTTACGCGCCAGGTGCCATAGATGCCCTTCTGACGGATGTCATACCAGCTCTTGGAGGCAGCGCCGTCCCTGAACAATTGCGATGCGTCGCGCTGCGGGCGGTTGTGGTCGATGTTGAAGATATCCGCACCGGGATTTGACGCCCGAGCCCACTGGTCATTGGTGGTGAGTTTGGAATAGTTGGCACCCAGCACCATCTCCTGCTGCAAACCCAGCCCCTCGAACTTGCCGTTTACATACACATCGGCGCCGCGGCTCTTGGTATTGAAGTCGGTGATCCAGTCCACGTAGGGCACAGTGCCGCCGCCTACAGGGACGGTGTCCCATGTCGCCTGGTAGGTTGCGTCGTTGTGCTCGTCCATTGCCACCAGCGACGCTTTCACCTTCCAGTCCTCGTTGAAGCGATGCTCGATATCGGCAAACACCTGGGTCTGGTTGTTGACATTACGGTTCCAACTGGCGCCAACGAAGGTCGAGCGCGACAGACCGATATCGCTGCCATCGGCGTAACGCGGCAGCGACATGAAGTTGGGGCGCGAGTGGCCTTTCTGGTTGCTGATGCCGACGCCGACGGTGGTATCGGGGCTGAAGTCGTAGTCCACGGCGCCGTAGACTGTCTGATTCCAGCCACCGACGTAATCGACAAACGAATCCGTAGTGTCGTAGTCAGCCACAAAACGGCCGCGCAACGTGCCTTCGGCGTTCAGCGGGCCGCCAGCATCCACTTGGGTACCGTAATGGTCCCATGAGCCCGCCTTGGCGGTGATGGTCACGGTCGGCGCCTGCTGACCGCGCTTGCGCACCAGGTTCATCGTGCCGCCGGGGCTGTTGGCGCCTTGCAGCAAGGCGGCCGGGCCGCGCAGGGTTTCGACGCGGTCGTAGATCGCCATGTTCTCGGTGAGGTAGCTGCCCAGCGTGTAGGTATTACGCGGGATGCCCACACCGTCGTATTGCAGGGTGCCGACTTCAAAACCACGGGAGAAGATGAACATGCCGGGGCCGGGAGATTTGGTCGCGGTCAGGCCGGGCGTGCGCTTGACCACCTCGGAGAGCTTGGTGGTGTTCTGGTCATCCATCTGCTTGCGGGTCATGACGCTGACCGATTGCGGGATGTCCTTGAGCTTTTGCTCGCCCTTGCCCAGGGTCACGGCGCCCGTGGTGTAGGAACCGCTGCCTTCAGTGGTCACGCCCAGGTGTTCGGCGCTGATGGTGGTGGCGCCGACTTCGATGGCAGAGCCTGTGTCCATGCGCTTTTCCAGGGTCACGGTGTCCGCGTTGATAAACGCCGCACTCAGCCCGGTACCGCCGAGCAGTTGCCCCAAGGCTTCGCGCTGGCCGAGGTTGCCTTTGACACCCGGCGACAGCACGCCCTGGGTCAACTCACCCGACACCAGCACCTGAACTCGCGTCACCGCCGAAAACGCCGCCAGCGCACCGTCCAGGCTTTGCCCTGCAATATCGAAACGGTAGGTCTGGGCCTGGGTGGTTTCGGCGGCCTGCAAATACAGCGGCGCAGTGCCACAGTCCATGGAAATGGCCAGTGCCAACAAGGACCGTGCGGCGAATCGATGTGCCATGGATGGTGCTCCCCGGTGCAAAAAGTCTGTGATCGGCGCCGCACTACTTGAGAGTGCTTACTATTTACGCCTCAGTGATCAAGGACGAGTGCCTGGGGAGAAACCCTGAAAGTTTTTTCAAAAAGTTGCGATTACGATGCCTTGCCTTCGCGCAACACCAGTAAATACGGGGTGTAGTGCTCGGCACGCAGGTTGAGGGTGTACTCCAGCGCTTTGATCACGGCTTCGGGTTTGTCGATTTCAAACACACCCGACACCACGCGGTTGCGCAGCGCATCACCTAGCACCAGAGTCTTGCCGGGCCAATAGCGATTCAACTCGCTCACCACTTCCGACAGCGGCTGCTGGCGGAACACCAGTTGCCGTTGGCGCCAGGCAAAGCCGCTGGCCGGGTCGAAAGCATGCACCTCGGCCAGGCGCTGGCCTTGATATTCCACGGCCCGCCCTGGCTCCAGGTACACCGGTTCACCGCTGCCGGCACTGACCTGCACCTTGCCCTGCGCCACCTGCACCCGCGTCTGCGCATCGCGCCGCGCAACGCTGAACTGCGTCCCGACCACCTTCACCCAGCCGTCGCCGGACTGCACCACGAACGGCCGTGTCGGATCCTTGGTGACGTCGAAAAAGCCTTCGCCACGCAGCAAACGGATTTGCCGTTCGCCCCCGCTCAAGCGGATCTGCACCGCGCTGTCGGTGTTGAGTTGCAGGTGCGAGCCGTCGGCCAGTTCGATGCTGCGCGACTCGCCGGTGCCGGTGGCGTAGTCCGCGCGCAGGCGATCGAGCCATGGCGTGTTCTGCACGGTAAGCCCCACGGCCAACAACACCGCCGCAGCACACGCCCAGCGCTGCCAGGCTCGCGCCGGTTTGCGCCAGGCGGCCTGTTCGGCGCGGCGAATCACCCGCGCAGGTTCGCGCAGGCCGCCGAGCATCGCCTGCACTTCCCGCCAGGCGTCATCCTGGGCCGGACCTTGCCCCAGCCAGGCGGCAAAGGCGTCCATGTCGGCCGGCGTCACGTCGTCGGCCTGCAGGCGGAAATACCAGCCGGACGCTTCGTCGAACAACACGTCGGCAGTGGAGGTGGCGGTCATGAGCGACATCCTTGTTCATCGCAGGCAAGCCGCGTCTTGATGTACGCGCGGCATTCAATCAAGGCGCGACGCAGTTGGTATTCCACACTGCGTGCCGTGATCGATAGACGTTCGCCAATCTCGCGATAGGAAAGTTCGTCGACATGATAAAGCAGGAAGATCTGCCGAGTCGCTGGGGGCAACGCCAGGATCGCATCCTGCATCAGTTGTTCCTGTTGGTAGGCGGCTAATTGCTCGTCGGCCCCCGGATTGCTGCACGGCAGCTCTTCGCTGGGCTCGCCGGCGTCCAGGCGCTCACGGCGGATGGCCTGGCGCTGGTGATCGCGCACCAGATTGCTGGCGATGGTGAAGAGGAAGGCTGGGAGGTTGTCGATCTTTTCGCCGCAGTCCATGCGAGCCAGGCGCAGGAACGACTCCTGAGTCAGGTCGGCGGCCACCTGGGCGCTGCCGGTGCGGCGAGTGACGAAGGCTTCGAGGGCTTTCTTCTGCTCCGCGAACAGGCGCGCGATCTGCGAATTCCAGGAGGGCACAGCACTACCTTGAGAAGAACGGAGGGTTCAGGAAGTGCGCACGCTAGCAGAGGATGAGATTGGTTCGCAATTGATATCTATTTTAGGCTGGGTTTTGTAGTGCTATTCAGACAGCCATCGGGCAAGCCCCCTCCCACCTTTTGATGTGTGAACACCTTAAAAATGTGGGAGCTGGCTTGCCTGGGATGCAGGCGACTCGGTGTTACTGAATCTCGTCAGGCTTGACGATCACCCAGTTCTTGTCCGCCGTCACCGGCAACCCTTCCTTGGCTTGCGCCGCTGCATGCTTGGCGATCATGCCGTTGAGTTGGGTCATGTATTTGTCCTTGCGGTTGATCCACAGGTGGATGCCGCCCTTGGCCACGTCCACATCGTGGAACAGCATGTAGCCGTCGCTGGTCGGCGTATCGCCGCCGACGATCACCGGTTTTTTCCATTCGTCGATGTAGGTGAGGATCGCCGCGTGCTTGCCGGCCATCCAGGTCGCCGGGGTCCACAGGTAGGGGGTCAGTTCCAGGCCGAGGTTGGCTTTTTCGTCGTATTTGCCGGCGGCGATCTGTTTACGTGCGGTGGTCAGTTCGCCGGTGTTGCGGTCCTTGAGCAAGGTCGTCACGCCGATGACATTCTCGGGTTTGACGTTGTAGCCGTACTTGGGATCGGCGGCGACCATGCGCACCAGTTCTTCCGACGCGGCGGTCATCACGTACACCTCGATGCCGTTTTCCATCAGCTTGTTGTACAGCTCGGCCTGGCCGGTGAAGACCTTCGGCGGTTGTACCTCGGACTGCTTGACCACGTCGCCTTCAAAATAGCTGACCGGCACCGGTTTGCCGGAGGCCATCAGTTCATCCACCTGGACCTTGAGTTCCTTGAGGGTAAAGCCGGAAAACACCTGCGCAACCCACGGGTAGCAAACCATGTCGTCGACTTCGCAAAGGCGGTAGTAGTAACTGAACAGACTTTCCTTATGGTCGGCGGTGTCTTTGAACGGCATCAGCTTGAGCGACGGGTCGAGGCTGTCGCGGGTGATCAGGCCCTTGTTTTCCATGTAGGGCAGCAGGGATTCTTCGAGGTCGTAGCGGTAGCTGGTGTTGTCCATGTCGAACACCGCAAAGTTACCCTTGTTGGCGTTGGCGGCGATCATCTCGTTCAGTTGTTTGGCGGCGGGTGCCGGCCAATGTTTCAACTCGGTTGCGGCGAACGCCTGGCTGGCGAGTCCGAGGCAGAATGCGGCGGCTAGTAATTTCGGCGCGAGCTTCATAGGCGTTGTCTCCCTGAGTGAAAGACATGGACGCTAACAAATCCCTGTGACAGTTCCCAACACGAGCACGACGGTGTGCGTCCTGATTCCGTCACGGGCATACGCCAGAGCGTCAAAGCCTTATTCCGAAAACGACAGCTGCCATTCCATATCGGTATTAAATCAATATATTTCAAGCTGTTAGGATTTCCGGTTCGCAATCGCGGGCTCACGCGATTGGCTGCCTTCTCAACGGAGCTTCAATGAATCTGCCCCTGATTCTCAACTTGCTGGTGTTCGTGGCCCTGTTGCTGGGCCTGGCACAAACCCGTCGCACCCACTGGAGCCTCGCCAAGAAGGTTCTGTTCGCCCTGGTCCTCGGCGTAGCGTTCGGTACGGCCTTGCACGCCATTTACGGCGACGGCAACCCCGTGCTCAAAGCCTCCATCGGCTGGTTCGACCTGGTCGGCAACGGCTACGTGCAACTGTTGCAAATGATCGTGATACCGCTGGTATTCGCTTCGATCCTCAGCGCCGTGGCGCGCCTGCATAACGCCTCGTCCCTGGGCAAGATCAGCTTCCTGACCATTGGTACGCTGCTGTTCACCACCGCAATTGCAGCGCTGATCGGTATCGGCCTGACCAACCTGTTCGGCCTCACCGCCGAAGGCCTGGTGGCCGGTACCCAGGAAATGGCACGCCTGCAAGTGATCCAGAGCGATTACGCCGGCAAGGTCGCCGACCTGAATATCCCGCAGTTGCTGCTCTCGTTCGTGCCGGCCAACCCGTTCGCCGACCTGGCCCGGGCCAAGCCGACGTCGATCATCAGCGTGGTGATTTTCGCCGCCTTCCTCGGGGTTGCCGCGTTGCAACTGCTCAAGGATGACGTGGAAAAAGGCCAGAAGGTGCTCAACGCCATCGACACCCTGCAAGCCTGGGTGATGCGCCTGGTGCGCCTGGTGATGAAGCTGACGCCGTACGGTGTGCTGGCGCTGATGACCAAGGTGGTCGCCGGTTCCAACCTGCAGGACATCATCAAGCTCGGCAGTTTTGTGGTGGTGTCGTACCTGGCCCTGGGCCTGATGTTCGTGGTGCACGGCCTGCTGCTGTCGTTGGCCGGGATCAACCCGCTGCGCTTCTTCCGCAAAGTCTGGCCGGTACTGACCTTTGCCTTCACCAGCCGCTCCAGCGCGGCGG
>Ga0065712_10001768_pt1 | contig 14524 bp, 11 predicted proteins | sample MisRhiReplicate1_FD_59099 | JGI IMG/M metagenome (GOLD analysis project Ga0065712, IMG submission 59099) | Miscanthus rhizosphere microbial communities from Kellogg Biological Station, MSU, sample Rhizosphere Soil Replicate 1: eDNA_1 v3... | ecosystem: Host-associated > Plants > Roots >...
TGTTACCGCTGTTGAATTCCTCAGAGCCGGAAATCGGCACGTAGACGCGACCGTCGTGATACTTCACGCTGCCGGTGATGCGCGCGACGACGTGATCGTCGACGCGGGTCTTCCAGAGCTGCCGGCCGGTCTGTGCGTCGAGCGCAAACACGTTGGCATGGCCGTCGCCGAAGAACACGGCCCAGCGCGCGTTGCCTTGTCCGCTCACCGCGCCGACCATCGGTGAATTGCGCACGATGGATCCGTTCTGGAACGACCAGTAAACGCAGCCGCTCTTCGCGTCCAGCGAATAGGTGTATCCGTTGTCGCCCGACGCGAACACACGGCCCGCAACGATCGACGGCTGCGAGTTGTTGGTCACGCCCTTCGGGAAACCGAACGACCACTTCAACTTCAACTTCGACACATCGGCCGCCGTCAACCGCGCGGCGGCAGCGGACTGAAAACGTGTGTTGCCGAGATCGTTCCCCCATCCATTCCATGCGGGACCGCTCGCCGGATCGCGCATCGGCGGATTCGTCGAGCAGCGATTCGGCATCGCCTTCGCCTCACCGGCGCCGACGCTGCCCATCGGCCGCCCGCTCATGAACTCGGCGACGCGCTGCTTCTGGATATCGGTGAGCACCACGTTGCCGTGATTGCGGCCGGCGAGCGACTCGAAGATCCGCTCCGGCGCCAGTTGCCGGATACTCGCCGCCGTCGGCGTCCCATCGGGCGACTCATTGCGATGGCAGCCGTAGCACTGTCCCTGGAACGTCGCCCATCCACTCTCGGTGCCGGGTAGTGGTGTGCCACGTCCTGCGGGTTGTGCGGCACCTTGCGCTGCGGCGGGTGCCGGCGCCTGCGGCGGGTTAGCCGGCGCTTGCGCGCCGATGAACACGGTGCAGACGAAGAGCGCAGCAGCCGACACGGTGCCAATGACAGATGCTCGATCGATACGGCGCACAGGCAGAGTCCTCCGGGGATAAGTATACGTGTCGCCGGTCGGGCCTATCGCTGGAGCCTCTTACGCTTGTCGGTGCGAGGGGACTGACGCGGGTCGGTGCAAGTCCTCTTACGCTTGTCGGTGCGAAGACGGCTTGCGCATGTCGGTGCAAGCACAGCTACGCTTGTCGGTGCGAGGCAACTATCGCATGTTGGGTGCGAGGCGGCTAACGCATGGTCGGTGCGAGGGGACTGACGCGGGTCGGTGCAAGTCCTCTTACGCTTGTCGGTGCGAAGACGGCTTGCGCACGTCGGTGCTAGCGCCTGGTCATCGTCAACTGATGCTGCGCCGATGTGCACTCGACCTGCGGCGCCGCGCATGTCGGGCGCTCGTTGTTGCGACGGCCGGACAGAATCATCACCGCCGTGCCGGTGATTCCCGAGTAACCCGACGATGTCGTACGACCCGATGCGGGAGCCGCCTGAAAGGCTCATTCGGAGACGGCGAGATTATACGCGCACCAACCTGCCGCCTCTGATCCTGTGGATGCCGACGGATCGGCGTCGATGTGCTACGCCCCTGGTGCCCGGTAGTCGATGCTCTTCTTGCTCGCTGCGTCGATCTCTTCGGGTGTGATCAGTGGCAGTGTCGAGAGTCGGACAGCGCCAGATGCGTTCACAGCCAGGCTGATCCCCAAGCCGGTTGTCGTATCCGGAAGGTCCGCAATGATGAACGCGTCGTCCTCCCCGAACGCGTAGTAGAACACTTCTACCTTGCCACCGGCGGCTTCGATGATCTTCTGGACGGCGGCGCGTCGTTTGGTGCCGCCCTCCTTGAGCAACCCCTTCGCGCCGTCGCTGGTATAGGTGGCCTTGATGAGAAACTTTGGCATGACGTCCTCCGAAGGCCGCGATGGTAGCACCGCGCTCGGCATGTCAGGCTCATCTGGGGAGTGAAAGACCGCGAACACGTGAGGTTGCCCGGGCCTTGACCGCCTGACTGAATTCCTGAAGCGACTTGTGCACGCTCTCCCGTCCGAGGCGTTTGGCGATCGGTTCAATGAACCAGCCCAACATCGTCGGGAAGCTTCTGCTCAGACCGAGCGTCTCCGTTTCGCAAAACACGCCCTCGTCAGTGGCGATCAGATTGTTGAACGTCGCGGCGCGCCACAAATAGCCGCTATCGTGACCCGCCGGACGGCTGCTCTCAGAAGGAGTACCGGCGTGCGTGATCTCGCGGATGTCTTCTGATGTCGAGATGCTGTAGACGCGGCGGTCGTCTGGATAGAAATACTGCACGCGGGATGTCACATCGAGGATGGCACTCAGGCCGCCACCCGATCCCTTGATCCGAAGCAGCACTCGATACGTGTCGCCGTCGCGGCCGAGCAGCTTGGATGCCACGACGGGCGTATAGATCTTGTGATACGCCCCGTATTCGAACGAGACATCAAGCGCGTCCTGCAAGGTCACGCCGGAGATGAACGTGGAACCAGCCCAGTGATGCACGAGCCCACTGGGAACTGACAGGATGCCGTCCTCGCGAGCCGGTCGCACGTCGATGGTCACGCTGCGGGACGGCTCGCTCGAAGCCGCGCCCGAGGCGCCGTCGCGGGCGTGATCGACGAACACCCGCGTCGCGCGTTCGGCGTACTCGTCGTAGGCGCGCCGAGTCCGGTCCTGCAGATCGGCCGCAGCCGCAATGCCCACACCCACGACGAACGCGCACAGTATCGTGAAGTGGACAAGGCGACGCCCCATGCGATCCATAATGCGCGACGTGCCCACCGTCCGTGAAGCTGTTGTGTGCCTGCTGCGTGAGCTGGGGATGACGACCATCTTCGGCAATCCCGGCTCAACTGAGCTGCCCTTCTTCCGCGAGTTCCCCGACGATTTTCGCTACGTCCTCGGATTGCAGGAGTCGGTCGTCATCGGCATGGCCGACGGGTACGCGCAAGCGACACGCAACGCGGCACTTGTGAATTTGCACTCGGCCGCGGGCGTCGGCCACGCGATGGGCAACATCTTCACCGCGTACCGGAATCGCACGCCGCTCGTCATCACCGCCGGCCAACAGGCACGCTCGATCCTTCCCTACGAGCCATTTCTGTTTGCGACACAGGCCACGAAGCTTCCTGAGCCGTACGTGAAGTGGAGTGTCGAGCCTGCACGCGGCGAAGACGTGCCCGGCGCGATCGCGCGGGCATATCACATCGCCATGCAGGCGCCATGCGGTCCGACCTTCGTCTCGATCCCTGTGGATGATTGGGACCGCACGTCCGAGGCGATCGGCAAACGGACGGTGAGCCGCACCTCGTATCCGGATCCAGAGCTGATCGCCACGGTCGCGGAGCGGCTCGATCGCAGCGCGAAGCCCGCGTTCGTCGTCGGGCCAGGCGTCGATCGCAACGAGGCATTCGATCAGGTCGTCGAGCTCGCCGAACGACATCAGGCGCTCGTATGGGTCAGCCCGATGTCATCGCGCTGCAGCTTTCCCGAGCGACATCCGCTGTTTGCGGGATTCCTGCCGGCCATTCGCGAGCAGATCGTCAAGTCCCTCGACGGCCACGATCTGATCGTCGCCTTCGGCGCGCCAGTGTTCACGTATCACATCGAGGGCTTCGGTCCCCACATTCCGCCTGGCGCCGATCTGGTCCAGATGATTGATGACGGCGACGTCGCGGCGTGGACGCCGGTGGGCACATCGATCGTGTGCAGCGTGCGGCACGGCGTCTCCGCCCTGCTCGAGAGATCGAATCCGCCGTCGCGACCGGCGCCGACAGGACGCAGCGCGCCACCCGCCGTCGTGACGCCCAACGATCGCATCTCGATGGCGTATCTGATGAAGACGTTGTCCGATCTTCGTCCAGCCGATAGCGTCATCGTCGAAGAGTCGCCCTCGAGCCGACGGACGATGCAGACGTATCTGCCGATCGATCGGCCGAACAGCTTCTTCACATGCGCGAGCGGCGGGCTCGGGCACAGCCTGCCAGCCGCGGTCGGCGTCGCGCTTGCGGTGTCCTCGAGGCGGAAAGTCATTGGACTGTTCGGCGATGGCTCGTCGATGTATTCGATCCAGGCGCTATGGTCGGCTGCCGATCTCAAGCTGCCGCTGACCATCATCATCGTGAACAACGGTGGGTATGCGGCGCTGGCGGAGTTCTCATCGCACTTCAACATCAAACAGCTCGTTGGCACCAAGCTGCCCGGGATCGACTTCGTGGGACTGGCGCGGTCGATGGGCTGCGGGGCGGTGCGGGTGGAACGGCCGCACGATCTCAGCTCGATGCTGACGGCGGCACTGCAGTCGCCCGTGCCGTATCTCGTTGACGTGGCGGTTATATGAGTGGAATGGTCGCGGACTCGCGACGGACGTCGATCAGCGCGGCTCATCGCCGCATGCTCGTCTCGTGTTTCCTCGGCACGACGATCGAGTGGTACGACTTCCTGGTTTACGGGTTCCTCGCGCCGGTCGCGTTCAACAGTCTGTTCTTTCCCTCGCTGAGCCCACTCGCCGGCACGATCGCGGCGTTCGGCGTCTTTGCGGTGGGGTTCGCGGCCAGGCCGCTCGGCGGCGTCTTCTTCGCGCATTACGGTGATCGCGTCGGCCGCAAGCCGATCATGGTCTCGACGCTGATCCTCATGGGCACCTCGACGACGCTGATGGGGCTCACGCCGACCTTCGCGCAGATTGGGATCACCGCACCGCTCGTGCTCGTCGCGCTGCGATTNTTACAGGGCTTTTCGCTCGGTGGCGAGTCGGCCGCGGGCCCGCTCCTCGCGATGGAGAGTGCGCCTGGCAATACGCGCGGCTTCTTTGCGGCGCTGGTGTCGAGTGGCGCTGCCGCGGGTACGGTGCTCGGCGCGCTCGCGGTGTTTGCGGTCGGCGCGCTGCCACGAGAGCAATTGCTGTCCTGGGGCTGGCGGCTGCCCTTCCTCCTCAGCGCCCCAATCTTTGCGATCAGCTTCTACGTCCGCATGAAGGTCGAGGAGTCACCGATCTTCGAGCGTGCCGTGCAACGCGCCGCGCCGGAGCGGGTGCCGCTGCTGGCCGTGCTCCAGCGCTGCAAGATCCCGACATTGCAGGTGCTCTTCTGCGCAATGGCCGAGTCATCGACGTTCTACTTCACGTCGGTGTTCGGCCTNTCGTACGGCATTCAAACNCTNAAGCTCAGTAACGGCCTGCTGCTCTCGGGNGTGGCGNTCGGAAACGCCATCGGCATCATCACCAACCCGGTGTTCGGCGCACTCTCCGATCGCATCGGCCGACGTCCGCTGCTCGGCGCGTCGTACTTCCTCGCGGCGCTCTACGTCCTGTTCCTCTTCTTTCCCTTGCTGCGCACCGGTGCCCCGGCCATCGTCATTCTCGCGATGGCGATCCCGGGCGCGATTCTGCAACCGATGTCGCTGGCGGTCAGCGGCAGCTTCTACCCCGAACGATTCGGCGACGCGAAGCTCCGGCTGTCGGGCGTTTCCCTGGGACGTCAGCTCGGGACGATTCTTGGCGGCGGGCTGATGCCGATGATTGCCGCATCGCTGCAAGCATGGTCCGGGGGCTCGCTGACCTGGGTGCTCGCCTACTTCGTGCTGATCTGCGTGATGGCGGTCGGCGCGGTTATCTCGGCACACGAGACCGCGAAGGTAGACCTGGAGCGATTGGCCTAGACGAACGCTGGCATGTCCTTGAACGCAGGCGACCGGCTCGGCTCCTACGAAGTGATTGCGCTACTCGGCGCCGGCGGAATGGGCGAGGTGTATCGAGCCCGCGATAAGAACCTCGCGCGCGACGTCGCACTGAAAGTACTGCCCACCGCCTTTGCGCTCGATCCCGATCGCCTCGCCCGCTTCAGGCGGGAGGCACAGGTCCTCGCGGCGCTGAATCATCCGCACATTGCCTCGATCTTCGGACTCGAGGAATCACCAGGCGGAATCGCGTTGGTGCTCGAGCTCGTGGACGGGCTGACACTCGCCGATCGGCTCGTGCATGGGCCGCTGCCCCTCGACGAAGCGTGGCCGATCGCCCGCCAGATCGCGGAAGCGCTCGAAGCGGCACACGATCACGGAATCGTTCACCGCGATCTGAAGCCGGCCAACATCAAAGTGCGCGCTGACGGCTTGGTGAAAGTGCTCGACTTCGGTCTCGCCAAAGCCTTTGCCTCGACCAGCAGTGACGTCAGCGCCGAAGCGTCGCACTCGCCAACGCTTATCAGTCCTGCCGCCACGCGCATGGGCGTCATCATGGGCACGGCCGCCTACATGAGCCCCGAGCAAGCGCGCGGCAAGACCGTTGACAAGCGCGCTGACGTATGGGCGTTTGGCTGTGTGTTGTACGAGATGCTCGTCGGCACGCGTCCCTTTGCCGGCGACGATGTGTCTCAGACCATTGCACGGGTCATCGAGCGTGAGCCCGACTGGGATGCGCTCAGCAGAGTCGCACCCTCTTCGATTGTCCGTATTGTGCGGCGCTGTCTTCAAAAGGACGTCAACCAACGGTCTCGCGACATCGGCGACGTGCGCCTCGAGCTTCTCGAGGCTGTCGCGCACCCGGAGCGTCGCGACGCCGTGGAGACCCGCGGTCGCCGCTTCCGGACTTCAACCGCGCTGCTTCTGGCGGGCGTGGTGCTTGGCGCTGTGACCGGCGCGCTCATCACCGCTTTCCTGCGTGGCCCCGCACCGGTGCCGACCGAACGAGTCGCGCATTTAAGTACCGAGATAAGCCTGCCACCCGACGCACTGCTGGCTCTCGACTCCGCGGCCGCGAACATCGGCTACGACTCCACACTGCTCGACTTGTCACCTGATGGGCGCACGCTCGTGTGGGTGGGGTCATCGCCGGATGGGAAGGTTCGACTGTTCGCCCGCGAGCTCGACAGCTTCGAGGTTCGACCACTCGCTGGCACCGAGGGCGCGCTCCATCCGTTCTTCTCGCCCGACGGCCACTCGCTCGGCTTCCTGACGAACGACAAGCTGAAAACGTACTCGTTCGTCACCGCTACGACGACGACGATCTGCGATGTGGCAGTCGGAGTCACCGGCACGTGGACCGCGGACGACCAGGTCTTCTTCGCTGCTCAAGAGGGCCGACGGCTATTCCGCGTGAACGTCCGGGGCGGCGCTCCCGTCATGGTCGCCGATGCCCGGATTGGCTACAGATACGGTCGCGTCACTCCAGACGGAGCGTCAGCGTTGGTCACCTATCGGCAAGCGGGTATCGGCGCCGACTTCGCGCAGGTCCGGCTCGTGAACCTGGCGACGAACGAGGTCAAGACGCTCACCACTGACGGCTACGATGCACGGCTCACACGGACGGGCAACCTGGTGTTCGGCCGATCCGGCCGGGTGTTTGCGGCGCGATTCGATTCCAAGCAGCAGACGGTAGCCGATCCGGTCCCGATTGCATCAGACGTGCGCATGCATGCGCTCTATCCTCATCTGCAGCTGGCCGTATCCGACAACGCGCTGGCGTATGTGCCCGGTGGCGATGTAGCGGTTGCCTCGCTGGGGTGGGTCAGCCGGCAAGGCCAGACCGAGTTCCTGCCGATGGAGCCGCGGGTCTACGGATCGTTCGACCTCTCCACCGACGGTCGGCGTCTCGCGATTCAGGTGGGCGACACGAATGATTTCATCCTGATCTATGACATGACTCGGGGATCGTCCCGCCGGCTGCCCGCGACCGACAGCGCCGGCTGGCCGAAATGGTCGGGAAACGGCGAGATGCTGGCTTACACGAGCTTTGCAGAGGGGAAGCCGTACCGCATCATGGTGCAGCGAGTGGATTCGGATCGTCCGCCTGTGCCGGTCGCCGAGTCGTCGTCTCGGCTCACGCCGAGCACATGGAGCCCGGACGGCCGCCGGCTCACGTATTACGAGTTCCCGACCAATCGCATCGCGGCGGTGTCCATCCCGCTCGATGGCTCCGCGCCGTCGCCTCCCGAAATCATGAGCTTTACGGCGGCGACCCACGATCTGTCGCCCGACGGCCATTGGCTCGTCTACGCCGACAACGGTCTCAACGTCCGCGCGCTGCCAGTGGGTGAGCGCGTCCAGAAGATCTCTGACTTCGGGAGCGAACCGAAGTGGTGCCACACATGCAATGAGATCGTGTTCCGGAACGGGAACCGCTGGTTCGCCACCGAAGTGAACGCAGGTCAGTCCTTCGACTGGAAGCCGCCGCGCATGATCCTGCAAACCCAATTCAACGACAGTCCCGGACAGTCATTCGGCTTGTCTGCGGACGGCAAACGAATTCTCGTCGTGAAGCGCAAGGAAGAGAAGCCCAGAAATACGATTCGCGTGATTCACTCCTGGCTCCCTTCGTGAACCTCGCGCCTCGCCTTCGAATACAGGCCCACGCTATTGAAAGCTCACGACGGTGCCATCGGGCTTGGCGACCATAGCGGTCTTTCGTGAGCCGCGCACGGTCAACCGATACTCGACGTCGCTCCCACGTGTGACCTTCAGCCCGCTGACGTAAATCGCGCGCCGATGCGAGTGCATCGCCGCCGCGACAGGAGCCGGAAGTTCCTTCTCGTCCACTTGCTCGGCCACTTCGATCACGCCACCGTTCGCATCGTAGAGCACGGTCCGCCGTTTGCCGCTCTGCGCGCCGTCCACACGGAAGACGGTGCGGCTCCCATCGCGTTCCTGTGTCGCGGAGGAGATCGTCGCGCCAGGGTACGCTTTCTCAAACGCAGTCTTGACCGCCGGCGGTATGGCCGGGGCCTGAGCAAACGCCACCGTACTCAGCGTGATGATGAGAGCGAGCATCCGCATTCCATTTACTCCTACTTGACCCTCTGTGCCCGCCACGGCAATTGAGGCTCGTCGCCGGGCTCCACCAATAACACCACGCGGCCGCCGCGCCAGTTGGGACGCAGATGCTTCCCCACATCGACGACATCGCCCGCGAAGGGCGATCCGGAGTCCGTGCGGATTTCTGCAATGCCGCGCGCGCGTATCGCGGCAACGGACTGCACACCGCTGAACGCATCGGGCCACGGCCACTCGTCCACGTGAACGACACGTCCATCGTCGCCGCCGGCCGCAAGCGCGATGGCCGCGAGCGCCCCGATGATGCCCTGATTCGTGCCGCCGAGTCCCTCGAGGTGACATGCCGAGGACGCAGCGGCCGTGCGTGCATCCGCCTGGGTGACAACTTCATTCTTCGCACGCGAAGCGAACGCCGTCATCTCGTCTGACGCCCGCGTCCCCACCGCGAGGCCCGGATCGCTACCCTCGACAAAGAACGCACGCATCTCTTCGCGCACGCTGGCGATGAGCTCGTGCAGCGGCACCTCCTCGCCATGCGGTAACTGAATTGATGCCGAACCGTTCCCGCTTGTGAATGGGACGCGTGGATCGAAAAACAACTGATGCCGGCACACGATTGTGCCACGCGCGACGCGACCNAGCCGCCGGACTATCTTCCGTGCCAGCTGATTGGTGCCNGGGCTGCCGACNATGTCNGTGTCGTCGATGCCGACGTAGATCACACGTGTGGCTCTTTNTGTTTACGGTCGTTGAAGTGAAACCAGCAGAGCGCCCCGAACAGACCAGCGATCACACCTGAGAGCGTGTAGGTCACAGATGCCTGGAGCCACCAACTGTCGAAGCCCCGCCCTCCGGCGAGATCCAGACCGAGAATCTTAAACGTCGCACGCGATCCAAGCGCCAGCAGATTGGTCACAACTCCCGACAGCACCAGTGCCGCATAGACGCGCCAACCGCCACGCGCATGCCGAACCGCGACATCCATCATGGGTCCGATGAGCAGCAGGCTGACGACTGATCCCGAGCCGTAGCTGGCCCCACCGACGCCCGACAGCAGCCAGGCGGTTCCGATCGCGCCGGCACTCATCACCGAACCAGCGAGGCGACGTGGCGCAAGCGCAAGGCCCAACACCATCGGCAGGGCGGCCAACACGATCGAGTGGCCTGGTATGCGCAGCGACAACTTCACGTACGCGACTGCCGCTGCTGCGGCCGCACCGCACGAGAGCAACAGGATCAGTTCAAGCGCCGAGATGCGGCGTTGGGTCCGAACGAGCGACGGAAAGCGGACCGCCCCTGCCAGGCCATCATGAACACCAAACCAGTCGTTCACCATCTGTTGCTCCCGATTACCCGTCCGTAGGGCCGGTCCTTTTGGACCGGCCTGAACTCAGTTTGCCCGAGCTCGGAGTGTCAGCACTGCCGCGCGTCCCTCACGCGGCAGGCCGTAGGCCTGATCGTATAGGTGGTCGAAGAGATTCGTGACATCGAGCGCGAGATCGAAGCGTCGGGTAAGCCGTTGCGTGAAGCCAACGTCCATGAGCGTGTAGCTGTCGGCGCGCATCTGTACGGGCACCGCACCGCGCGAGTCGAATAGCTGCGAGCCTGTCTGATACACGGCACCGCGGACAGCGGACGTTGCCATCGGTGACCACACCCATTCGAGGCTGCCGCGATGATGCGGTCGCGTCTGCAGCGGGCGCGTCACTGCGCCCTCCACGCTGACTGAATGGAGATAGCTGTAGGCGCCTCGCAGATCGAGTTTCGGAATACGCGAGGTCTGCACCGTCAGCTCGGCGCCGCGGAAGCGGTACCGATCCTGGTTTTCAAAAGGCAACCCTGACAGCCGCTCGATGAAGTCTCGCGCGTGCGTGGTGAACGCCGAGAGGCCTACGCTCGATGTCGTCCCGAGCTTGTAGTCGGCACCCACGTCCACACCATTGGCGTGCTCGGAACGCAGATCCGGATTACCTGACGAGGTGTTGAACAGTTGATCGATTGACGGCACACGAATCTTGCGCGTCGCCGACGCGTGCAGCCTCAGCATGTCGGTCGCATCGAAAGACACACCCGCGAGCCACGTCGGATCGGTCTCGGTTTCTCCTTCTGGGCGCCGCTGTGTGTTGACCGCCGCACCGATGACGGTGCCAAGCCGTGTCGTCGGCCGCACCTGCCATTCTGCGCCAGTGGAATAGACATCCACGTGTCGATCGATCTCGAACGCGCGCACGCCGAAGGTTGCTGGGGGAGTACCGGCGCCACCACCTCGCCCGCCACCGCCGCCGCCACCGCCCGAGGCCCCGCTCGCCGCGACATCGCGAATCACGCCGTCTGAATCGAAGGCTTCGCGACGCTGATTGATGGCAAGCCGCAGCCATCCGTACCGATCGAGATCGAGTCGGCCCAGCACGCTGCTCCCGGTAACCGTCGTTCGTTCGCGCGACTGGAACGTTCCCTGGACCAGCGGATCATCCATCGACGAGAACGTCGCATCGTCATAGCGCGCGCGGTCTTCGCGCTGCCGGTTCCTGTAGACCCAACCGCGGATATTGAACCGTTGCCACGGGGTGATCACCATGGAGACTTGTCCAGACGCGGCGCGATAGTCTTCGACCCGCTCGAACCGCGGCTGCTGCGCAAAGATGTCGCTGGTGTCAGCCACCGTGCCACCGGGAACGCCGTAGCTTCCGTGACCGAAGAACCACTCCGACGCGATCGATACCGCTGACGAGGCTCGATAGGCCAACGCTCCACGCACATCACTTCGGTCGCGGTCACTGTTCAGACGACGGCCGCCATCTTCGAGTGGGGTCGGAACGAAATCGCCGGGCAAACGGAATCCCTCAGTCGTGTAGCCGGTCGCCGTACCCGTGAACGACCATTTGCCTACCGTCCGTGCAACGCGACCGCCAATACCTCTTTGATCCGGCGTTCCGCCGCTCACGTCGAGCGACGCCTCCGGCCTGTCATCCACCGTGGTGATCTCGATCACGCCGGCCACCGCGTTGTCGCCGTACAAGATCGAGCTGCTGCCGTAACTGACCTTGATCTCGCGAATCGCCTTCGTCGAAATGCGCGCAGGGTCGAACTGACCGTCCACCGTCGAATTCACCTGCACACCGTTGATGAGCAGCAGGACATGACGCGAACGAAACCCACGGACGTCGACCCGCGGCGTGCCGTCACCGCCCGTCCGCACATAGATGCCCGGGATGAGTTTCAGCGCTTCGTCCAAGGTGCGTGCGTTCCGTGACTCGATGTCGGCGCGCGTGATGCGTCGGGTGGTGCCCACCTGCTCGACGATCTCGGAGGGCTCAGTAATGGAGACGGAAAAGGTCGGGATGTTCTGCGCCGCTGCGGTCATCGGCAGCAGCGCGAGGAGCGCCGCGAGAGTCGGGCGCGTACGTGCTGTTCTTATGATCAAGATGCCGCCCATGTTGTCGCGCTTCGGGCAGCACCGGCCAATCGATTCTGCCTATGAACCAATACGCGGGCTCGATGAACCGCGCCGGCGGACGGACTATCGCTGCCGGCGCAATAGGATAATAACGGTATATCGCCCGGGACCGGCAAGGAACAGACCGGCCAGAACGAACGCGTTCTTGAGCGCGTGCTCGGGCTGTGGCATCTCACGGCCGAACTGTTCGATCGTGGCGAAGACCATCACACCAAACATCGCCACGCACACCGGCCGAAAGAACAACCCGGCGGCAAACAGCAGTCCGCCGACCCCTTCGGACAGTGCAGCGGCCAGGCCCCAGGCGACGTGGGCGAACTCGATGCCGACATTCGCCACGGCGTCACCGATGCGCTCCCATGTCTGGGGCCCGCCAGCCAGCTTCGGGTAACCGTGATGCCAGAAGAACGACAAACCGAAGCCGAGGCGTAGGATGAGTAATCCGAGATCGCGATAGTGGTCCATGTGCCTCACGTGTAGGGCGGGTCTTGCTCTTCAGACCCGCCTTGCCTTTCTCTATAACGTCCGCGGACGCCTCGGCGTTTCAGGTGGACGCTCGGCGTTAAGATGTTGGCGCGCGCGCCCGCGCGCGCTGGAGATCGCCCCACATGAGACAGCTGCTGTTAATGGTCGCGGTACTAGCCGTTGCGCGCGTGGCCGCCGGTCAGAACGCGGACGACTACCGCGGCGGGTGGAGGACGAACGCCGGCGAGGCGCACACCTATCAGTTCTCGATCCGCGACAACAAAGTCCGCGGCGTGTATTGCACCTACTGCGCTGACGCGACGACGCTGGCGTTCATCGACGGCACGTTCGGGCCCGACGGAATTGCGTTCGAAGTCACGCACGTCAATGCGGACGGCAGTACTCGATACACGGACAAGGCGACTGCAAAATTCAGCCAGGGCCGTCTCATTGTGACCGGCACGAGCGGTGCGCGCGGTGGCGGCAGGTTCGAGCGAGTGCTGATCAAGGATCCACGCGGACCCGATCCGATCCCTGCGAAGGTTTCCGTGCTCCCGAAGGATCGTCCTGCGGTGCCAGCGAACATCCAGCGGCGCAACGCCGATGGCGCAGACGGTCTGCCCTACATTCAGCCCGGTCCGTGGAAGTCACAGCTGACCGAGAAGGATGTGATGGGCGTGTGGCTTGGATTCGGTGTCGGTGCACCGAAGCAGTTCTTCATCATCAAGAAAGTCGGCGACAGACTGCGTGGCATGGTGTGCGGTACGTGTGACAACCCGTACACCATGGCAGCACTCGATGACTTCCGCATCGAAGGCGACACGCTGAAATTCAACATCCTCCACGAGGACTGGGGCGATGGCGAGATCCCCACCTTCGAGAAACACGTGACCGCCCACGTCGGCTGGAACGAGATGCGGTGCACGACGGCGGCCGATCATCAGCCGCCGCCACCTCCGCCACCGCCCGGCCGCGTTCCGGGATTCTCCCTGCAGGGACCAGTTCCGATCGAGGCGACATCGGGCAACGTCTGGCCTGAGTGGCCGCCGAAGAACACGTCATCGCCGCGCTGAGAGCGTCGCTGTCAGACGAGTCCGGTCGCTCTCGCGAGCAACACGACTCCCGCTCCGGCGCAGACCGCACCGATCGTTCGCGCAACGCGCTCACCCGCCGGCGCAAGACGTTCGGCCGTGATGGCGACAGTCACGATCGCCATCACACGAAGATCCATCACTCCGATCACCAGGAGCGTCAGGATCAGATTGCCGCAACACGACGTGCAGTGGACGCCGAGACGCATGCCGTGTCTCCAGGCGCTGCGCGGGTCACCACGCAGCGGCCCCACGTGCGCTGATTCGTACCGGAAGCAGGCCAGGTGCTTCGCCTTCCACGTCGAGAATTGGAATGCACCCGCGAGCACCAGCACGACACCAGCAGCGAACGGTACTGCGCGAGCGAGCGCCGGTTGCCGCATCTCCATCTGCGCCAACGCGACGCCGAGAGGAAACGCAGCGACGCCGAACAGGATCCACACGAAGAAGTAACCGGCGCCGACCACTGCAGTCAGCCAACCGAGACGAGCGCGTGCGATGTTGCCAACGACCTCGCGATAGCGTCGCAGCATGGGGACCAGCGACGGCAGCATCATCGCCACCATCATGACGGCCCACATGCCGACAAACGACACCGCAGTCATGGTCCACGTCCGGCCTGGCATCCGCATCCAGGCCATCGACATCGTCCAGCCGCCGGGCATCAGCATCCCGCCCATCGCCGACATGGACGTGCTCCACACGACCGTCACCACGACGCTGGCGACGAACAGCACAGAAACGACGAGGACGCTCACGCTGCGTACTCGTCGCGACGACGCCACCATGCGCCCTTTTCGTTGCGTCCCCGGGGGGC
>Ga0065712_10000393_pt1 | contig 14469 bp, 9 predicted proteins | sample MisRhiReplicate1_FD_59099 | JGI IMG/M metagenome (GOLD analysis project Ga0065712, IMG submission 59099) | Miscanthus rhizosphere microbial communities from Kellogg Biological Station, MSU, sample Rhizosphere Soil Replicate 1: eDNA_1 v3... | ecosystem: Host-associated > Plants > Roots >...
TGGGTAGTGGAACGCCTGTAACTATTTTAAATCCTGGCTTCGCAATCTCACAGCAGTTTTCTATCCCTGTGCCGGGAACGATGCCAGGGGGCACTCACTTCCTATCGATAAGAATGAAGGACCAGGCAGGACATTGGAGTTTGTTTGCAAAAGATTCTATTTCGGTGAGCGGAGTTGCAGCCACAATTTCCTGCCCGGGAAACGTTGAAGTGAATTCGCTACCGAACCTATGCTATGCAATTGTAAATAATATTGACCCGACGGTTTCACCTGCTGGTGCTGCTTACACCTACACACTGAGCGGTGCAACAACAGGCACGGGAAATGGAAGTGCAAGTGGATTACATTTTGGCACTGGTGTAACAACTGTCACCTATGCGTTGACAAATTCCCCAACAATAAATTGTTCGTTCACTATAACAATAAAAACAATTCCATCAGTAAGCATTTCTGCTCAGGATACAATAACCTGCGGCAGCAGCGTAAATTTTGTTGCAGTTCCAACAAATGCCGGATCTAATGGAAGCTACCAATGGAAAGTTAACGGAGTAAATGTTGGCACCAATAACCAATTGTTTGTTGACACCGCAGTTTCCAATGGGGATAAAATTACGGTAGCATTAACCAGTTCTCTTTCATGTGCCAGCCCGTCAACGGCCACATCAAACCCTGTTGTCATGACGGTGACCGGGATAACACCATCGGTATCCGTAACTGCTTCCACAACCACGCCTTGTTACGGACAAGCTGTAACATTTACTGCAAACCCTGTCTATGGAGGCGACACACCTGTTTATACCTGGAGAATAAATAATAACATTAATAATTTTGGTGGTGGCGCCACGTTCCAATCAAGTTTGCAGGATGGTGATTCGGTTTCTGTGCAGATGCATAGCAGTTATGGCTGTGCCAGTGTTTATGATGTTCAATCAAGCTGGGTGGTGATGCATGTAACTCCTTCAGTAATGCAAAATCTAAGCATCAATGCGAGTGCAACATCTATTTGCCTGGGTCAAACGGTAACCTTTACTGCTCTACCGGAAAATGCCTCAAGTCCCGTTTATCAATGGAAACTGAATGGAAATAATGTGGGAAGCAACAGCTCCACTTATCAAAACTCTACGCTGGCGAATCATGACACAGTTCAATTGTCGATGACTTCCTCAGGATGCGTGATTCCTCAAACAGTCAACTCAAACGGCATTGTGATGAATGTAAGTGGGTCTGGCAATTCATCGGTTATTATCGAAGCAACTTCAACATCAATTTGTTCGGGACAGCAAGTAACATTTACTGCAACACCAACAAACGGCGGCAACAATCCAAAATATGAATGGACTTTAAATGGTAATCCAGTTGGAAGCAATAGCAATACTTTTCAAAGTTCAACATTACAAAATGGAGATAAGATAAAAGTTATTATGACTGCATCTTCTCTTTGTTACTCGTCTTCAGCAATATCATCAAACGAAATAACAATATCAGTGAATACATCAGCTACCACTTCAGTAACGATAAATGCATCGACAACAAATTTCTGTTATGGAACGTTGGTCACATTTACTGCTTCACCAACAAATAGTGGAAATCCAACTTATGAATGGAAAGTAAACAGCCACAATGTTGGAGCTACCTCCAGCCAATGGCAGGTTGATGGTTTGTTGAATGGCGACACCGTGACTTGTGTAATGACCTCGAATGCTTGCGGTGGTTTACAAAATGTAACGTCAAACAGGATCGTCGTAACTGTTCAGTCTCCTGTTGCTCCTGCTGTTTATGTTATTCCTGAGCATAATCCCATTTGCATTGGTAATACTGCGAAGTTCACGGCTAATCCTACAAATGGTGGTGATCATCCATCTTATCAATGGAAATTGAATGGTGTAAATGTTGGCAGCGATTCTTCAGTTTTCAGTTATAATACTGCCCAGCAAGGAGATTGGATCCAGGCATTAATGACTTCTTCATTGGGCTGTGTCCAGGCAGTTACTATCGAATCCAATTTGGTAGAGATGTATGTTGATACAATTCGGACATATTATCGCGACAATGATGGCGATGGTTATGGAAATCCTGATTCAACCCTAAGAGCATGTGGAGTTGATGAAAATTCTGGTTGGGTTTGGTACGGCGGCGATTGCAACGACAATAATGCATTAATACATCCGGAAGGAACAGAAATATGCGGCAATGGAATAGATGACAATTGTAATGGACAGACCGATGAAAATTGTACCGAAGGTCTGCCTGTATTAAATGTAAAAACATATCCTGTCAAAGAAGGTGATATTGGATACACAACGGTTGATATTGAAGTGACTCTTGATCGTCCTGCTGTCTCGGCTGTTAGATTAAACTATGCTACAAGTAATGATGATGCGATAGCCGGATCAGATTATGTAGCCGCAAATGGAGTATTAACAATACCACCGGGATCTTCATCAGCTACGATACAGATCAAAATAATTGGTGATCTGTTAAATGAAAGTAATGAACGATTCTTGCTCAATTTCAGTAACCCGGTTAATGTTGTCCTTCCCAATGATCCCCGCAGTCGTTTTATGATAATTGATAATGATAAAGGAAAGGGAAAAGGTAATAATACAATTGCGAATAATGACCAGACTCCTATCAAAGAAGAAATATTTAAGATACCAACCGTAACAAAACGTAACCAGGTTTGGGTGATACCACAAATTGGAAATTATGAAAATGAAGTTTTGATCGTGAATGTACAGGGCCAATTGGTGAACAGGTTCGTCAACTACCATAATCAAACTGCTCTTGGCAATGTATCAACAGGTTTATATTTCTATCGAATCAGGATAATGGAAAGCCCCGGCCAGTATAAATATTATTCCGGCCGATTATTGATCACTGAATAAAATCTCTGTTTTGTGTGTTCATGGTTCCGGGTCCTGCTTCTGCGGGACCTTTTTTATTTTTTACTCAATTGTCAATAGAAATGAACATAGTAATTCCAAAGCTGGGTCTATGACAAATATTCTGTTTAAATTTAAGCATGCAACGAGTCACCTTCCTTCTTGCATACTTTTTTATTTGTACAAATTCTTTTGCGCAACAATATCCTTTTGTTCATTATACACCGAAAGATGGTTTGATCAGTAATGTGATCAGAAGCATTTACCAGGATAGCAAAGGCCGCCTTTATTTTGCGTCGGTCCATGGATTAAGCGTTTATGATGGTTCCCGCTTCACTAATTACAATTCAAAGAACGGTCTTAGTTTCGATGTAGTGAATTGTATAATGGAAATGGGCAATGATTCTGTATGGATCGTAACGAATACTAAAAGCATCAATTGCCTGGTAAACGGTGAGCTCAAACTTTTTCCTTTGAAAAAAATGGACTTCATCATTAACAATATGTGTAAAGATGAAAAAGGTAATCTGTATGGAGCAGCTGAAGAGGGTCTTTGCATGTTTGATAAAGATCAGTTCATTAAGCTTCCACTAACAGATTTAAACGGTAAGAATATCAATTCCTATCTGTCATACGTATTTTCGGCGGGTGACTATTTACTTATTCAAAGAGATAATTCAATGTTTCCGGGACCTGCCGATATCCTTTATTTATATAATAAGATCACCAGAAAGGTCACTGCAGAATTATCCAATATAAATACTGTTCAAATGGCTCCCGATGGACGTATCTGGGCTGGCACAAAGGATCATATTAAAGCAATTGATACAGCTTTGCTTAAAAAAGGTGAATTAGTTCTGCAAGACTTGCCGGATAAATATGCACAAATAAAAAACCTGGGAAATTTCTTTCTCCTTTTTGATGGGGGAAACAATTGCTGGCTGGGAAATCAAAGTAATTTATTGATAAAAGTAAATGCAGATGGTTCCAGTACGACATTTATACCTCAATCAGGAATGAACATGTTTGCAATTAATTTCATTATACGGGATCGTGAAGGAATTACCTGGATAGCCAGTAGTAATGATGGAGTAACCAAATTAGTACATAGTAACTTTTCTCATATCGAAGAACCTTTTGGCATCAGTCATCCCTCGGATATCTCTTATAATGCAAAAACCGGAAACTTACTGATCTATTCGTCTTCGGTACACACTGCAGCAATTATACATGACAATGAAAAAAAATATTTACGTATCAAAGGTTCGGTTAGTTTCACCCGGTTAATAGAAAGTCAACATAGCTTCTTTGGAATCTATCGTAACAGCATTTATAAGTTGGATCAAAAGAATGATCTGCTTTATCCGGCAAAAATACTTTCCGATTCTTCTGACAACGTGTATCCGGATTTCATAATTGATAAAAATGGTAACTTACTTGTATCTGGCAAATATCATTTAAGCGCTGTTATCGATGGCAAAAAGATTTACCAAATAAGCGTTCCATTTTTTGCAGATGTCCCGGTTTCAGATAGCAAAGGAAATATTTGGCTGGCTACCCGTTCAAATGATCTGCTCATGTATCAAACGCATCCGGAAGACCCATTGCATTACCTGGAACAAAAACTTCATTTCAAAAAGGAACTTGAAGGAATTTCACCCCGATCCATCATTATTGATAAGTATGACAATATCTGGATCGGAACAAGAAATCATGGCATTCATGTATTTTCTCTGATCACTGGAAAACTTGTTAAGAAATATATCATTACTCCCGCATCGGGGTTATCTGATGAGTTTACCACAAATCTTACTTGCGATACTGAAAATATTATTTGGGCAAGTAGTGTTTCAGGACTTGATAAGATCATAGTAAGAAATGGAATTCCTATTGTTGAAAATATCACCAGGCAGAATAATATTTATCAAAGCATTTTTAAGGTTGCGATCGATAAAAACAAAACAGTTTGGGGACTGAGTTCAAATGGTCTTATAAAGATTATACCGGAGCCAGAACGACCGGTTGACTATTCACCGCAGTTAATGGTAAGCATGATCAAGGCCGGGAAAGATACGATCACCAATAAAACCCAGCTATCACACAAACAAAACAATCTCAGCTTCAGTTTTGCAGCTACTTCTTTTCTTAATGAAAAGCAAGTGATGTATAGTTATCGCCTGCTGGGCGGAAGCAACGATCAATGGTCAGAGTCATCAAACAATGCAACGATTTCATTTATTGATCTACATCCGGGTGATTACCGGCTGGATATTAAAGCAAATTTCCCGGCACATCGTTACCCTGAACAAATGATCAGTTATAAATTTTCAATAGCTCCTGCATGGTGGCAAACATGGTGGTTCAGATCAATAGCTGGATTAGTGATCATTGGATTATTCATTTCTGGTTTTCGTTTTTATTACAGAAGAAAACTGGAAAAACAAATGGCTTTCCTGGAAAAAAAACAGGCAATTGAAAAAGAAAGAACAAGAATTGCTACTGATATGCATGACGATCTTGGTGCAGGCCTGTCACGCATAAAATTTTTAAGTGAATCAATTGGTATTAAAAAACAACAACAACAGCCTATCGAAGAAGATGTAAATAAGATCAGGGAGTATTCGCATGAAATGATCGATAAGATGGGAGAAATTGTCTGGGCGTTGAATGAAAAAAATGATTCGTTAAGTGATCTACTGTCTTATACCCGTGCTTACACAATGGAGTATCTTTCACAAAACGGTATTGATTGTAAAACAGAAATGCCGGATAGTTTTCCCTCTGGCTTTGTAAGCGGAGAGTTTCGCAGAAATGTTTTCCTGACGATCAAAGAAGCATTGCATAATGTTGTAAAACATTCACAGGCTACGGAAGTTAAACTGACTGTGACTATTAATCATCATCTTTTGATCCGATTAAAGGATAATGGAACAGGGTTTAATAAAAATAATATACGCTTATTCAGCAATGGACTAAGCAATATGGAATCACGGGTGAAGGAAATTGGTGGTAAGATCGAGATAATAAATAAAGAAGGAACACTTGTAAATCTTTCGATCCCCCTGGATACATAACTTTTGTTCTATTGGGTAACTTGCCAGTTAAAATTACTTTCGGTAAATATGAGTATAACTTTAGCGATAGTAGAGGATCTTGATGAAGTAAGAGATGGGCTCAAAAATTTTATTTCCCTCAGCCAGGATTTTAAAGTACTCGATACTTATAAAACAGCGGAAGAAGCTGCTCATGATCTACCAAAATTGAAACCGGATATTGTGATCATGGATATTAACCTTCCAGGTATGAATGGCATTGAATGCATCAGGCAAATAAAAGGTAAGACGCCCGGCACACAGTTCATGATGTTTACAGTTTATGAAAATGATGAAAAAGTTTTTGAAGCTCTAAAAGCCGGCGCTTCAGGCTATCTCTTAAAAAATACAGGACTTGTTCAACTAATTGAATCACTAAAAGAACTGCATAATGGTGGCAGCCCGATGAGTGCCAATATTGCCCGCAAGCTGGTATCTGTTTTCAGAGATAAAGAAAATGCCATCGAGCCAGTTGAAGTTTTATCTGGAAGAGAAAATGAAATTCTCCAGTTGCTTGCAAAAGGTTTGCTTTATAAAGAAATAGCTGAGCAAATCTCTATCTCCGTCAGTACCGTTCGCCAACATATTCATCATATCTATGAAAAGCTCCATGTGCAAAATCGTACAGAAGCTATCAACAAAGCGTTTGGAAAAAAATGAACCGCACTTCTCTCAAACTAACTTTTATTCTATTGCTTGCTTCCATCATGAATGATAATTTTATAACAACTTATTAATTTATTATTCCATTATTCATTTATTCTAAGAGGCAGGTTATACCTGCCTCTAACTTTTGTTCTATTGCTGCTCACTTATCTCTTACATACCTTTTCCTGCCAGATAAATCATCTTTTATAATTCCGAAAATTAGCAGCTATGAAGAAAGTATTTCTTTTAACCGGTCTTTGTGTTGTTACATTATTTGCCAATAGCCAGATCTTAAAAAAAATTACTGACCGTGTAAAAAACAGAACTGAGTCAAAGACAAATGAAAAAGTGGATACAAAGGTTGACCAGACTGTTGATTCTGCCTTTAGTAAAACTGAAAAAGGAATAAAAGATATTACCAAAGGAAATCCTGATAACAAAACCACAACCGCTGACAGCAGCATGACTCTCAATAAAATTGATGCACCTATGGTCAATAGCTCTTCCATCAAATCGTACAGCAAGTATGATTTTGTTCCGGGCGAAAAAATTATTGTATTCGAAGATTTCATGCAGGATGCAGTCGGTGATTTTCCTGATAAATGGAATACTAATTCATCGGGAGAAATTGTTACGATTGAAGGAATGACGGGGCATTGGCTGCGTATCAACAAACAAGGCATCTTTATGCCGGAGTTTATTGATTCCCTTCCGGACGATTTTACATTTGAATACGATTTGCTTTGCGATAATCCCGGAAGAATATGGTCACTTTATACAAACATGGTAGCACTCGGTGATAGAGCTCACCCAGAGAATTGGCAACAAGTTGCCAATCGATTTACATTCACTGTTGGTACGGGCGAAGAAAACAGCAGTTCAGTGATCGAACGTGTAAGAGACAATTATACCGAAGCTGGATCTAACATAATTACAAAAAAATTTACTGATAAAACAAAAATGGTTCACATTGCTGTGTGGCGGCAAAAAGAAAGAATAAGGGTGTATTTCGATGAAGAAAAAGTCTGGGATATGCCAAAAGCATTGGCGGCAGATGCAAAGCCCAATGCTATCTTGTATTGGCTACAAGGTCCCGGCCAGGATGCCAGTTATTATATGGGTAATCTGCGACTTGCGGTTGGAGCACCTGATACAAGAAAGAAAATTCTCGAACAAAACAAATGGGTGACACATGGGATATTATTTGACGTGAACAGCGCTACCATTAGACCTGAGTCCTACGGTACTTTGAAAGAAATGGCAAATGTGCTGAAAGAATTTGCTGACCTCAAAGTAAAAATTGTTGGCCACACTGATGCAGATGGAAACGATGCAAGCAATCTTGATCTTTCTAAAAGAAGAGCAGCTGCAGTGAAAGATATGCTTGCAAAAGAATTTGGAATTGATGCAAGCAGAATGGAAACTGATGGCAAAGGTGAAAGTGAGCCCATCGAAAATAACACTACTCCGGCAGGTAAAGCAAATAATAGAAGAGTTGAATTCATCAAGATCTAAAATTGATAGTATGCGTCTTCTTTCACTTCTGCTTTTTTTCTTTTCATATTCCTTGGTATTACCTGCATCTGCACAGATACCAAAAGATGTACACCAGCAATTGGACCAGGGAACTAATGATTTAAAAAAACAGGTCACCGATCTGGAAAAACAAATTGCTGATGCAAAAAAGAATAAAGAAGATCCGGCGACGATTAAAGAAATGGAAGATCAGTTAGCAATGTTGAAAAATCAATTATCACTGATCAGCAAAATCACAAAAACCGTCTCTACAGTTCCTACTAAAACGATACAGCAGGTAAGTGATAATTCGGATAATGATATTCCAAAGTTTCCCAAATTTAATCCTGCAGAGATCGAAGCACTTCCAAAGATAAATTCGAAAGCAGCATTAACAAGTTATGTAACCGAACTCCATAATCGTTTCCTGAAAAAAATAGATCCAGAGTTAATTGCTTCGTTCAAACAAATACAATCACAACTCGAAAATGATCCGGAGAAAATGGCATCAGCCGCATTATCTGCTTGGTATAACCAGGCTCCATCTCAATCTATTTTATTGATCACAAAAGCAGCAATGCAGTCAAATGCATCTGATCTTACCATGAACAATCTTGGTGCGATCCTGAATATGGGCGGTTTGGAATTAAAAGCTATTCCCATTTTGAATTATCTCGTCGATCAGTATCCGAATAATGCGATGGTATTAAATAATCTTGGCCAGGCCTATGCAGAAGTTGGCGATTTGAATAAAGCCATGATGTATCTCGGTCGTTGTTTGCAAATCGAACCTAATCATCCCCAGGCAAATAATACAGCAGGTCAAATAGAATTATCAAGAGGCAACAGTACATCTGCTACACAACATTTTAAAAATTCTTTGAATGGTGCATATAGCGATGAAGCGGCAAGACGGGTCAGGTTTGTAGAGGCCGAAATGGACATCAATGATTATATCAAGAATCATATACGCATGCCCGAATACTTCAATGAAGACAAATACAATGTTCCTCCACAATGCGCAAATGTGAATGATGCAGAAAACTTAACGGCGGTATATAATGGTTATAAAGACATGGTTGGAAATATTATTGCCCGGTTTTATCCTTTGAAAACTGAATACACCGATTCAACGAATAAACATCTTAAACAAAGAGCTAAAGATGCATTAGCCTTAAAAAAACTGACAAACCCGCCATTTTATGTACAAGCCGGATATGCATGGGATGCGCTACAAAAAAAATATAAAACTGACCGGGAATGGCTAGCTGAGGTTGACAAAGATTATGAAACACGAAAGCAGCAGGCCCTTGATAAGTTAGATAAATCCGGTACTACTGATTGTGCAGCGCAGACACGCCAGATCAATGCATATTTAAATGAAATGGCTGATATCACAAAAGCATGGCAACGAAAACACATTGTCATCAATAAAAAATATATCAATCAATTCATTTATTGGTCCTTTCTTTTTTCATTTTCCTCGGATGAATTTAAAATGAAATATTATTTATGGGTAATAGATTACCTGGAGGAAATGCGGCGAATTGCACGAACAGAATTGTGGGGACCTCCCTGCAAATCGATGGACCAAGGAAATACACCAGCCGAAGAGATACCATTTGAAGAACCAAAATGTCCAATAGATTTTGAATTAAAACTTATCGTCGGAAAGATCGCATTGAACTGTCAGCGATTTTCTTTCGGCGGTGGAGAACTCGTAAAATTCAAATACGAAAAAAATTTTTCATCAAAACAATCAACATTAACTGTAGGAATAGGCGCAACGTTTGAATTGGGCGGGAATGTCGGAGGTGGTTTTTCAGGCAGTACAAGTATCGATCTTGGTGAGGCAGTTTTTTTAACATTGGATGGCAATAATAATTTTTCTGATTTTGGAATGAATGCCAAAGCATCAATTTCCGCAGATGTCTCACTGGTAGGAGAAAGTCTTCTTTCCGGTAATGCCGATGTAGGATGTTCTGCTGGAGTTAATTCTGGATTGACGTTGTCTGGTAGTGCATCCGTTACTCCTCCCGGGCCCTTGAAAGGTTTGTACTGAGCTTCACAATTTTATTAAACTGCTAAAATTTAAAAATGAAATAAAAAAAATTATTGAAGAGAATTTCCCAGTTGAAAAATTACAAGTGATGATATATAAATATTCTTTAAACTTATAAAAATGAAACAAAAAATTCTTCTCGCCATTACTTTGGCTATTGCATGTTCATTTATTACAAAACCTTTTTCTTTCACAATTTCTGCAATTGATCCTAAAAGTGGAATCGCAAAAGTCACATTAGAAAAATCAACTGCGGCGATTCAAACAAAAGGCAAAACATCCGCTACTTCTTCTTCCTATACTATCAGCAATGCAACATCCCAGGTAAGAATAAAGATTAACGATGCTGTTTTTCAATCTTCGACAGGCTCGTACGATTCTCCATCGGATAATATTAGTTTATATAAATTAAGTTCCGGAAAGAGCCGCAGTTTTATAATAAATACTGATGGCACAACGAATGCAGCATTAATACCTGTCAACTTTATTCCCACTGAGACCCGGGTAAATACAAAAATAACTCCAAAGCAGGCTCTTGTTCCTGGCGAGTATGCGTTTGTTGACATATCTACTAAAACCGCTGATGGAAATATAACAGTCTGGTGTTTTGGGATTGATAATTAAAAACATTGATAGTAAACTCAAGGCCTTCTATATCGGCCTTCATTATTAATTTAAAAACTTATAACATGAAACAAAATCTCTTCGCCGCAGCAGTAATTATGTTCCTCACTTCTTTTACTGTTCCTTTAAAAAAAACGGATGTAAAATTAACCCCTGTATCTTCTTCCTATACATTTAGTGTGCCCGGCACAACAGGTATGCCTGACATGAGTTTAGAGGAGTTATCAGCTGCTTACCAATCCACAAAAGTTAAAACGACAGCATCCGTTCTTACAATAGCAGGAGCAAAATCAACTATTCGTTTAAAAGTTGGAGCTGGGGAATTCAGGGCTCATCCGGTTCCTGGTGTCGTGGCCACATCTTCCACTGATATTAGCCTATACAAACTTAATACGGATAAAAAAAATAGGAGCCTTTCATTAGATGCCACTGGTGTTATTTCAGCGACAAAGGTTAATATTTTTCTTGTTCAGTTGGACGCACAGACATACAGAATTGCTATAACGGGTGGTATTTCTTCACCTGGTGAATATGCATTCGTAGAAAAAAATATGGTAGCCACTAACAGCACATTAACCGTATGGTGTTTTGGAATTGATTAGAACAAAAGCTATTCCAGTTGGTAGTAGTTTTCAATTTTTATGAAAAAACAAATCATCATACTTCTTCTTTTTTCCATTCAAGCATCAGCACAGAATCCCCATTTTCCCAAAGTAAAAATTTCTGTTCCTTGTAAAGACGAATTCATCAATAATTATAAAGGTAAATGGCTGATCCATGAGTCTATCAGCGTAAACGATTATCACGATGAAGTAATGAAACGTTTAAATGCAATAAATGATCTTGTCAGGCAAATTTATCCTGAACCTACAGGCGCCGATGCAGGATGGTCCGCCGAATTCGCCAAAACATCTTTTGCAGATGAGGTGAAATTTGTCCAAGTAGAAGATCGTGATCCGGAAGAAACAAAAACCAAGATCAACCCTGCCTATAGGTACCGTTACAGTTGTATTTTATTCCCCTGGCTCTGTACAGAAAATCCAAACGAGATCATGAATATGTATCCCGAAGGCAGCAGTGGCAGTATTGTCATAAGTGCGAACCAGTTGGAGATCCTGAATGAGAATTATGCTGACGGAGATGAATGGAGGATCGATGGCAGACCGATTAAAAGAAAAATGTTTGCAGCAGGAAATTGGAAAGGTTATGATATGATGTCTTCTGTAGGAGGAATTTATGCAAACGCCGCTTCTGAACATTATGTATTGATCAGCCGTGATGAAATTTTGCCGTATATACCTGTTTCAAGAAAACAATTTCTGGACAGAGCCATTCAATATGTTACAAGATCTTATGATGAGCTTATAAAAAAAATACTACAGGCTAATGAGGCTTTGCCAGTGCAATTTCGTTCTCCTCAAGAAGAGATAGATAGACAAAAGGCTCAAAATACAAAAGCAAAAAATGAGGCACTAAAAAAACTGAATGATGCATTGGAAAAAACAACAAAAGACGGCCTGCTTGGCGCACCGGCTGTTGTGCGGATTGATCCGCTACTCATGAATGAAGGACCCGTTTTCCAATCAGAAGCGGAAGGGGGTTGCCTACTCGCAACAGAGAATCCAAATTATTTCCGTAAAGAGCTGCCTAAATATGTCCCCCAATTTTTTGTAATTGAATTACTGGCAGGAGAACCAAAGCATTCCAATATGAACTTCAAGGAAATTATTGAAAAAAATTTCCCGATCGAAAAACTGAAGGCGATGATCGATAAATAAAATTTATTATTATGAAAAAAGAAAAAACTATTTTGATCTTGTTTCTAGTACCATTATTTCTTTTAACCAGTTCTCTTAATAAACGCAAAAAATGTAATCTCAGTTCACACGAGGTTGAATTTACTTTTACAGGCAATGTTGCATTGTACGGAACTCCCAAAGATTGTGGCTTGTTTAGCCCCGACACAGTTACACTAAAAGGTTTATTATCCGGAGATGAAAGCGTACATCCAGGTCCTTATGATCCTGTAGTATACGCAGGTGTTCTTCACATAAAGATCAAAATGGCAGTCTGCAGTGTTAAGCGGGTTAAAGGTGAAGACCAATTCTGCACAATGACTGTAAACGGCAATGGCCCGGTGAAAACTGAGTTGGAGATCGACACTGCAGCGGGATATGGTTATATCAAGATCGATTACGATTCAACAAAACTCGGAGCTTTTACAAGACACGTTTATGGTACATGCGACCCTCAAGAGATGAAGGAAGAAGAGGATAATGTGCCAAATAACACTATTGCTGCCATATTCAATGGCCTGGAATTGCGAAGTCTTAAAAACACTCCAAAACTCCGGACTGGCACATATACTGAGTCGGGTCCTGATGGAAAAACAGTTGTCAAAGTAATCCGATGAGGTGATATGCAAAAACAAGATCATTGATAACTTACTCGATAAAGCTTAAGAAAGTTGATCATCTTCAAAATCTAATAACCGAACAAACATATCTATTCATTAGCCAATATTGCTTTGGATGATTGAATAAAAAAAACCACCCTTGATATAAAGGATGGCTTAAAAAAAATTAGATCATTTATTCCCCTGGTTGTTCTTCTTTCGCTTTAAAGGTTTTTACCTGTTGTGCATCCATAGTGATAGGTATAGCACCAAGAGCTTTACTTACCGGGCAATTTGCTTTTGCATCTTCTGCATATTGAGGGAAATCCTTAGCCTTCAATTTTGGGACTTTTGCTCTTACTTCAAGGTGACTGCCGGTTATCACACCGCCTTCTAATGTTACTGTACATTTTGTTTCGATCCGGCTGGGAGTAAAACCAGCAGCGCCTAAAACAAAACTCAGTTTCATTGAATAACAACCTGCGTGAGCAGCTGCAATTAACTCTTCAGGATTTGTAAGCGGTCCACTTTCAAAACGGCTGCTATAATCATAGGCTTTATTCTTTAATGCCCCGGACGCTGTAAGTAGTTTACCACTTCCTTCTTTACCGGAGCCTTTCCAATTGGCGGTTGCTGATCTTTTCATGTGTAAAATTTTAGGTTTGTAGTTAATAATTCATGCAAATTTCCCGAACCAACAGGAATTGCATTGTGAAAATATTATTGTGGTTGAATCTGATCTTCCATTTCAGCCAGCCGGTTTTCCGGCTCGTTATATTCAATTATAAAATTATTCTTTCCTTCTCCCAAAACGATCTTCAAAAATTTTTGCTGCACTAATTCAAGCAAGCTAAGGAAAAGAAAAATGGCATGCACCCTATTATCACAGTTGCCAAATATTTTTTCAAATGCAAGAGTTTTCTCCTCCTGTGCTTTTGAAAGCATAAAATCCCTGCTATCCTCCATTGTATATTCATATCGAATAACGGTATGAACAGGTTTGTTCTTTGTATCATGATAACGCTGCATTACTCTTTCGAATGCACGCATCAGCCTGAACATAGTGACAGTTTCTATCTCTGTTCCTTCCGCAGCCTCCTCTCCTATTTTAGATAATTCTTTTTGCAAGTTTCCTCTTTTCACCATCAGCATCCTGTTGGCTTCCATCTCTGCCATTTGTGCAGATGCCTCTTTGAATTTTTTATACTCAAGTATCTTATTTATCAACTCCTGTCTTGGATCTATCTCTTT
>Ga0065712_10068121_pt1 | contig 14453 bp, 11 predicted proteins | sample MisRhiReplicate1_FD_59099 | JGI IMG/M metagenome (GOLD analysis project Ga0065712, IMG submission 59099) | Miscanthus rhizosphere microbial communities from Kellogg Biological Station, MSU, sample Rhizosphere Soil Replicate 1: eDNA_1 v3... | ecosystem: Host-associated > Plants > Roots >...
GAGCAGGTGCGGTTGCGGCGGTCACACGAACTTTGGGCGACGACAACTTCTTTACGAGCGCTTCGGTTTCGCGCACCGAAAGGCGGCGCGAGATCGCCTCACGGGCGCCGTGCCGCTGCGCCGCTGCGTCGGGCAGCGCCAACAGCGCACGGGCATGACCGGTTGAGAGCGCGCCCGCTGCGAGATCGGCGCGCACTTCCTCGGGCAGTTTTAGCAGCCGCATGAAGTTGGCGACCGAGCTGCGATCCTTGCCGACGGCCGCCGCGATCTGCTCTTGCGTCAATGAGAACTCGTCGGCCAGGCGCTGATACGCGAGCGCCTCATCGATCGGGTTGAGACCTTCGCGTTGAAGGTTCTCGATGAGCGCGAGTTCCAATAACTGCTTGTCGCCGTCAGCGACGTCGCGGACCACGACCGGAACACGCTGGAGTCCAGCCTTCTGCGCCGCGCGCCAGCGGCGCTCACCAGCAATGATTCGATACGTGTTGCCAGTGCGACGCACGAGGATCGGTTGAATGATGCCGTTCGCCTTGATCGACGCGGCGAGCTCCTCGAGCTTCGCATCATCCATGTTGAGGCGGGGCTGCTGCTGGTTCGGCGCAAGCAGATCGATGTCCACTTCGATCGGTCCTGATCGCGCAGGTTCGGGAGCATCTGGAATCAGCGCGCTAAGGCCTTTGCCGAGTGCGGGGCGTCGTTCGAGCATTGTGGTGTCCGTTTCTATGCAGCGCGTCGAGCGAGCAACTCTTTCGCGAGTGCGACATATGCGGCCGCGCCGCGGGATTTCGTGTCGTACAACACGCCGGGGATTCCGTGACTCGGCGCTTCGCCGAGTCGCACGTTGCGCGGAATGATCGTGTTGAAGACCTTCTCTTTAAAGAAGTCGCGCACGTCGCGCGCCACTGACTGACCGAGGTTCGTGCGGTCGTCGTACATCGTGAGCAACACGCCTTCGATGTCGAGCGCTGGATTCAACGCGCTCCGCACACGACGCATCGTCCCGACGAGATCGGCCAGTCCCTCGAGCGCAAAGTACTCGCAGTGGAGTGGAATCAGCACCGCGTCTGCGGCGACGAGTGCATTGAGCGTGAGCAGTCCAAGCGACGGCGGGCAATCAATGAAGACGTGATCGAACTCGCCGCGCAGCGGATCGAGGACGCGCTTCAATCGATGTTCTCGCTCAGGCAGGGCCACCATTTCAATTTCAGCGCCGGTGAGATTGCGGTCCGCGGGGACAAGCGACAGGTTGGCGACGCGCGTTGACAACACGTACGCGGATGGCGGCGCGCTATTGGTGAGCAACGCCTCGTACACGGTGCCGGCTTCAGACCGTTGCGCCTTCGACCCGACGCCGCTCGTCAGGTTGCCCTGAGGGTCGACATCGACGAGGAGAACTTTCCGGCCGGCCACGGCGAGGGACGTCGCGAGGTTAATGGCTGTGGTGGTCTTGCCGACGCCGCCCTTCTGATTGGCGACGGCGATGATGCGGCCCTTGGGCTCTGCGTGTTCTGGCATACAACAGATATTTCTGTCTACCTGCTTGCTGGGCCGGTGCAACCAATGTAGTACCTACGGGATCCCGCGTCAAGCGAGGAATTGACGAGGCGAGTGTTTCACGTGAAACACCGAAGAGGCGAAAGTTCGGCGATCCAGTGTTTCACGTGGAACGTTTGGCTCGATCGAGTCTCTTGCTGAGGACCACGAGCCGACTGCCCTGGTCCTCTAGCAGCGGAAAGGTGGCCTTCCATGAGAGTGGCGGCATCAGGCTGCCCGGTGCTTCCGCGCCAGACGCCGTTCTGAAGAGGAAGAGCTCGCCACCCGGCCGAACGAATGCCTGAAGATTCATAAGAACCGAACCTTCAACACGCACCGCACGAAGAGTAAGCAAGTCGTGCGCTTCGTGGAGCGACGGCCTGGACAGCAACTCTTCGAATCGCGAGGTGACGACCTCGGCATCAGACAGTTCGAGCGCTCGTAGTGCCTCCCGAAGGAACACAGACTTACGCGTCTTTGCCTCGACCAGCATCAAGTGAGCCGAGAGCGAAAGCGCGAGCGGAATCGCCGGCGAACCACCCCCGCTCCCGATGTCGATCATCCGAGTCACCGGCGCGGTTGCGTGCTTTGCAGCGACGAGAGGTTCGATAAGCAATCGATCAATGGCCGCCGGTGCCTGCTCTTTGAGATCAAGACCGGTGAGGTTCATCTTCGCGTTCCACGCAGTGAGAAGCCTGAAATAGACCTCGAGTTTGGTTGCAAGGGGCGAGGAGATCGTCACTCCGGCACGTCGCCCGCGACGGGTGAGACGGTCGTGAAACTCGCGACTGCTCACTGCTCGGACGCGGCTTCTGCCGGCAGTCTTCCGAGGAAGGCACCCAGTACAGCGATTGCGGCTGGTGTAATTCCAGGGATCCTCGAGGCCTGTCCGAGAGTCTCTGGTCGGACCTGCGATAACCGATGAACGGCCTCGGCAGAGAGTCCAGGGACCCGCGAGAACGGAAAGGCGCTCGGAATCCGACGACGTTCGTTCTTCTTCGATCGCTCGGCGTGCGCCATCGCCTGGCGAAGATACCCTTCGTACTTGATCGATGTTTCCAGGCTGGCGAGATCGAGGTCGGGTGACGATGGATCGAGCTCCAGGGTGACGGCGCCAGATTCGACGAAGCTGCTAATGCGGACTTCCGGCTGCTTCAACAACTGTGATGCCCGCAAACGATCGCCAGACGGACTTCGCACGAGCGTCGATTCAAGAGCGGTGGTGTTCCGATCGAACCGTGCACGGCGTGCCTCGAAGTGATCCCAACGCTCATCATCAATCAACCCGAGTGAACGCCCAGAGGGCGTCAAACGCAGATCAGCGTTGTCGATTCGCAGCAGCAGCCGATGCTCCGCGCGTGATGTGAACATGCGATATGGCTCGAGGCATCCACGCGTGATCAGATCATCGACGAGCACGCCGATGTATCCCTGATCGCGCCCGATCACAAACGCCGTCTCACCACGAACGCGCCGTGCCGCGTTGATACCGGCCACGATCCCTTGGGCGGCGGCCTCTTCATACCCCGAGGTGCCATTGATCTGACCGGCGAAAAACAGCCCCTCAATTCGATTCGTCTCCAGCGTCGCCTTCAACTCCGTGGGTTGGACGAAGTCATACTCGACGGCGTATCCGGGTCGCATGATGACGGCGTCTTCGAGGCCCGGCAACGCATGAACGAGCGACTCCTGCACCTCTCGAGGCAACGACATCGAGAATCCATTCACATAGATCTCGTCGACGTCGAGGCCTTCGGGTTCCAAGTACAGCTGATGTCGCTCACGCTGCGGGAACCGCATGATCTTGTCTTCGAGCGACGGGCAGTACCGCGGGCCGATTCCGTTGATCTGACCGTTGTAGAGCGGACTCCTGTCGATGTTCTCGCGAACGAGATCGCTCACACGTTCGTTCGTGTACAGCAACCAGCAACGCGCACGATTTGAGAGCCGCGTTGAAGTCTCGAACGAGAACGGGACAGGCACCTCATCACCAGGCTCCTCGGTAAAGAGTCCGGACTTCACGCACGCGTCGAAGTCGATACTGTCTCGATGGAGGCGCGGTGGCGTACCTGTCTTCAATCGGCCCATCGCGAACCCGCGCATGCGAATCGATTCGGCGAGCTCACGCGAAGGAGGCTCACCATGTCTTCCGGCCGGACGCTGCTCGTCTCCAACGTGAATCAGTCCGTTGAGGAATGTGCCGGTCGTTACGATAAGTGCACGACACCTAACGATCTCACCATCCTCTGTCGAAAGACCGATCACACGGTCGTCTTCAACAAGAATTTGCCCAGCTCTCCGATAAACCCATTCAACATTGGGTTGACGCCCAATTTGATCCGCGACCCACTTCCCGTAGAGTCGTTTGTCCGCCTGCGCGCGAGGAGACCACACTGCGGGCCCACGGCTTCGATTGAGCAACTTGAACTGGATGCCGGTCGCGTCGATCGCACGGCCCATCAGCCCACCGAGTGCATCGATCTCACGAACCAGATGACCTTTTGCGGTTCCACCGATCGCGGGGTTGCATGGCATATGCGCCACTGTCTCGAGTGACAGCGTGCACAAGCCAACATGACACCCCATTCGAGCGGCGGCGTACGCCGCTTCCACGCCAGCATGCCCCGCTCCGATCACAACGACATCGAAGGTCATCGACAAATCTCGTTCACTTCCCGATACAGAACCGCTCGAAGATGTGCTCCAACACGTCTTCGCTCGTGTGCGTTCCCACAACCTCGCCGAGACTCGCACGCGCCGCATGCAAGTCCGCGAGGAGGAACTCCTCAGAGACTCCCTCTTCCTCCGCTGCAGCTTTCGCCCGCGCAAGGTTCGCGCGAGCATGTTCGATCAGCGCCGTGTGACGCACGTTCGTAATCGCGCTCGAATCGCGAAGCGGCTCACCACCACCCAGCGCGGCGACAATTGTCCGTCGCAACGGATCGAGACCATCTCCCGACGTTGCAGAGACACAGACGGCGTCCTCGCGACGCCATACCGCTGGCTGATCGCTCTTGTTCGCCACGATCACGCGCGCGCGACTCGTCGTCTCCGTCAGAAGTCGCGCATCGTCAGCCATCAGCGGTTCGGCAGCATCGAGCACAATGACAATCAGATCGGCGATCTCACGCGCGCGCGTGCCGCGCCACACGCCCTCGACCTCGATGCGATCGGTCGTGTCGCGAACGCCGGCGGTATCGACCAACGTCACGCGAAGTCCGTCGATGTCGCAGGTCTCTGACACGAGATCACGTGTCGTTCCCGCCGTCTCGGTCACGATCGCTCTCGAGTGACCGAGAAGTGCATTGAACAGACTCGACTTCCCGACGTTGGGACGTCCGGCAATCACAACAGTCGCACCCTCGCGAATGAGGCGGCCGCGTGACGACGATTTCAGCAGGCCGTCGAGCTCGTCGATCACACTCATCACAGCGCACGCGATCGCCTTCGGCTCAATGAAGTGATAGCCCTCGTCGGGAAAATCGAGCGACGCTTCGAGTCGAGCCACGAGATCGAGGAGACGCGTATCGATTGCCGCGATCTTCGCGGTGAGAGTGCCCTCGAGTTGATCGAACGCGACGCGCGCCTGCAATGGTGTCACCGCGTCGATCAAATCCGCGACCGCTTCCGCTTGAACCAGATCCATCTTGCCGTTGACGAATGCGCGCAAGGTGAATTCACCTGGCCTCGCGAGTCTGGCCCCGGCGTCGATCGCGATCTTCAGTACCTGTTGGAGGATGACCGGACTGCCATGCGTACTGAGCTCGACGACGTGCTCGCCGGTGTAGGAGCGCGGCGCAGGAAACCATGTCGCGATGACCTCGTCCACCGGTCGTTGTGCGTCAGTGTCCGACGCGCGCACGCGCGCGAAGGTAGCGTGCCGCGGTTGCAGCGGCTTGTCGCGAATCAGAATTCGTTCGGCGACCTCGCACGCGTCACTCCCGCTGATGCGTACGACACCCAGACCTCCACGGCCAGCCGGGGTCGCGATCGCGACGATGGTGTCGTCGGGAGAAAACATGCCGCTCGCTGTCTCAGGGCACACATGCCCCGCGACGCTCGACCGGTCAGCGCCGGGCCGAGATGATCACGGTCTTCATGAACGCATCGCCGATGCTTTCGGAACTGACGGAGGGATCCTCGGCGATGGCCAGATGCACAATGCGACGCTCGTACGGATTCAGCGGACCCATTTCTTGAGGCGCGCCGCTGCTGCGAGCCTTCTCCGCGATGAATTTCGCCATCTGGCGAATCTCCGCATCCTTGTCTCTGCGGAAACCATTGCAGTCGACGACGATGCGGTTGTCGTCGCCCAGCTGCCGGCGGAATGTCGTCGCCACGAGATGTTGGAGGGCTTGCAGGCCTTCACCGCCGCGACGAATCAGCGGACCACCGTCCTCTCCCTCCAGGTTGATCCGCGTGGCTTCCGGCGTCTCTTCGATTGTGGTCCTTAGCTGCACGCCCATCGCGTCGATGACGCTTTGGACGAACGTCGCGATTTGAGTGGTCAGAGTCTCGTTCACGCTGCGCTTCTCTCGATTCGGTTGACGGTCCGTGCGACGTGATTCTAGTTCTTGTTCTCTGCGCCTGCAGTGCGGCCCGACCCCGCGCTCTTGATGCGCCGCTCCGCTGGCGGTTTCACGTTCGCCACCGCCGGCTTGCCGATCCACCAGTTCGTGAAGTACTGCTGGCCAATGGCGAACAGGTTGCCGACGAACCAGTACAGGACCAAGCCACTCGGGGCGGCGAGGAACATGACACCAAACATCAGCGGCATCATCATCATGATGCGCTGCTGCGCGGGATCCGCAGTTGACGGCGTCATCTTCTGCTGCCAGAACATCGTCACCGCCATGAGCACCGGCGTGATGTACAACGGATCGCGCTCGGACAAGTCCTTGATCCACCATCCGAAGTCAGCGCCGCGCAATTCGATGGACTGAGAAAGCAGCGCGTAGAACGCGAACAGGACCGGGAGCGTGAGAAGCATGGGCACGCAGCCGCTAGCCGGGTTGACGCCCTTCTCCTTATACAGCCCCATGATCTCGGTCTGCATCTTCTGCCGGCCGGGATCCGTCATCTTGAGACCCGAGTAGCGATCTTGGATCGCTTTCAACTGCGGCTGCAGCGCCTGCATCTTCCGCATCGACACGAGACTCTTGTGTCGCAGCGGGAAGATCAGCAGGTTGATGATGATCGTGAGGACGATGATCGACCAGCCCCAGTTGCCGATGAATCCATGCACCCACCTAAGCGATGTCAGCAGCGGCACGGCCAGGATCTTGAACGTGCCAAAGTTGATCGCGCGCACGAGCTGAATATCGACGGACTGCAACAGCTCGAACTGCTTCGGACCAACAAAGAAACGCACATCCTTCGGCGGTTGCGGTAAGCGGATCGTGTGCGCAAGCAGTTGTCGCTGCGTGTTGTTCGGACCCGGAAGCGTGACCGGCTTGTACTCAAGCCGCGCTTTGCCTGGCGTCACAGCCGCAGCGATGAAGTAGTGATCGTCGACGCCGCCAAATCGAAACTCGCCCTCGTGCACCGGCTGCTCGGCAACCTTCGCCGCAGCGATCCGAGTGACGTCACCGTCCACTGCGAAGATCGCCTGGGGCGGCTGAACATAGTTGCCAGTGAAGAAACTGCCACCACCCGCGCTCGCGCCGGCGTCACCGAGGCCAGGGCCCCATGCAATCGTCGGATTGAGCGTCTGACCGCCACTCGCGACATCGGTCGAAAAGGCGACGACGAAGTTCTTGGGATCGAATCGGAAGTCCTTGCGAACCCGCAGGCCTGCATCGTTCGCGTACTCGAAGGACACAGTCGTCGCCTGTTTCGTTGCATCAACTCGTCCGCCGACGTCTCCGGAGACGCGGTAGAGCGCCGCACCCAGCCGACGGGTGATCGCCGCATCGTCCACCACCAGAGTGAACGGCCTCGGTTGATCCGGTGGCACATCTGACGGTACGAGATCGACCGGCTTTCCAGCCGCGTCGCGATAATCCTTCAACCGCCAGTGCAGGACGTGACCACCTCGATTGGTGAGCACGACGACAGATGTCACAGTCTCGACGACGATCTCGCGTTCGACGGAATCGGAAATCTGTGCGGTGGGCTCGTGTTCGGCCGGTGCTTGCTCGACGACCTTGGGTGTGGCCGGCGGCGCGGGCTGCGCGGGCTTTTCCTTTGGCTCGACGACGTCAACCTTGGGCTTCTGCGGCGGGACAAACAAAGCCTGATAGCCGTACAGCACGGCGAACGACAACAAAATGGCGACGAAAACCCTGCGTTCCATGTAGTGGTTCTACGAGCGCGGGACGGGATCGTACCCGTGCCCTCCGAACGGTCTGCAGCGGGACAACCTGACCAGACCGAGCCATACCCCACGACGGACGCCGTGAAGCGTTACCGCTTCCGTCATGTAGTCCGAGCAGGACGGCTGGAATCGACAGGCCCCGGTAAACAACGGCGAAATAAGTATTTTATAGCCTCTTATGAGGCCGAGAACGATTCGGGCGGCGAGCGGGCCTCGCGCCGGCTGGCTGCCCTCGATGGCGTCGGTCAAGGGCGTGTGCATAGTCGTTCTCGAGACTGGCAAAAGACGCGTCAAGCATTTCCCGGCGCGGGACGATGATGACGTCCAACCCGGTTGTAATCTTATGACGCCTGAAGATCTCCCGAGAGAGCCGCTTGGCGCGATTCCGCTCGACCGCAGGACCAAACTTGCGGCTGGCTGCGATCCCCAACCGTGACACTGAGCCGCCGTTGGCGACCACAAACAGCGTCATGAACCGCGCGGGAACACGCACGCCTGTCGAGTAGGCACGCTCGAAGTCGATTCGGCGGCGCACTCGCTCGGCGGTCGTCAACCCGAGCGGTTGAACCACAACTATTGCTCGTCGGAGACCGTCAGACGCTTCCGTCCTTTGGCGCGCCGGCGCTTTAACACGATGCGCCCGTTCTTGGTCGCCATGCGGACTCTGAAACCGTGCGTCTTCTTACGGCGCCGGGTATTGGGCTGAAATGTACGCTTTCCCTTCATGCTCGCCTATATGCAGAGAATGGCTTTCGCCGAGACTGGACCAAACCCCAATACTAACTGTCGCTCGAGCAGAGTGTCAAAGGATTCACCGAGTCGGTGTGAACTCTGTGCTACAGTCGCGGGTTCATCGGTCTGAGGTATGGCGAAGGCGGTTCGGTTCCTCCCCCAAGATTTCCACAACTGTGGAAAACATTGTGGAAAACACAGGCCTTTACTTGAGCTCCACAAAATCACGCTGTTTTTTGGGCTTTTTGGGCGTATTCCGGTTCGAAACAGCCGAGTTTTCGAGGGTTCCTGGACCGTTAGATGCCCGCTAATTGCGGTCTCGCCTCGGTATTCGACAGGCGAAAGTGTTCTTCACCATCCTGTATCGAGCTGACGTCATGGAAGCAACAATCTGGGATCAGGTCCTGGCTCGAATCGAGACCAAGGTTAATCGGCACAGCTTTTACACATGGTTCCGCCCGACCACGCTCTTGTCGGACGGCGGCGGGGCGCTCACGATCCGGGTCCCGAACCCACTCTTCAAGGATTGGCTCACCAAACACTATTCGGTCGTGCTTTCCGAAGCGCTCGCCGAAGTGCGCCGGCCCGGGGCTGGCCTGATCTTCGTGGCAGAAGGCTCCGCCATTCCGGCGGCGGCTGAGGAGGCTACTCCGGTCGAGGCCGAGTCGCCGTCGTCGTTACCGATCGATACGCCAGCCGTTCCATCCGGCGGGCTGAATCCCCGGTACACGTTTGACACGTTCATCGTTGGATCCTCGAACCAGTTCGCGCATGCGGCCTGTCGCGCTGTGGCCGAGGCCCCGTCCCGCTCGTACAACCCGCTGTTCATTTATGGCGGCGTGGGACTCGGGAAGACGCATCTGATGCACGCCGTCGGTCATTACGTTCTGCAACACGATCCGACGTTGAAGCTCACATACATCTCGTCAGAGCGGTTCATGAACGAGATGATCAATGCGGTCCGCTACGACCGCATCCTCGACTTCCGCGAACGCTATCGGACCGTTGACGTGCTCCTGGTGGACGACATTCAGTTCGTCTCGGGCAAGGAAGGAACGCAGACCGAGTTCTTCCACACGTTCAACGCGCTCTACGACGCGCAGAAGCAAATTGTGCTCAGCAGCGATCGACCGCCTAATGAAATTCCAGCGCTTGAGGAACGTTTGCGATCGCGCTTCGAGTGGGGCCTTACCGCAGATATTCAATCGCCGGATCTCGAAACCAAAGTCGCGATTCTCAAGCGAAAGGCCGAGGCCGAAGCGGTACCGCTGCCCGACAACGTCGCGATTTACATCGCCGGCCGGATCAAATCGAATATCCGCGAACTCGAAGGATCCCTGATTCGCTTGATTGCCTATGCGTCACTCACCGGGCGCGAGATCTCACTCGATCTGACACGTGAAGTGCTCAAGAACGTGCTCGAGCAAGACGACAAGGCGATCACCATCGAGAGCATTCAGAAGTTCGTCGCCGACTATCACCAACTGAAGACGGCGGATTTGAAGTCTCGCAATAATTCGAAGTCGGTCGCGATGCCGCGCCAGGTCGCGATGTATCTGTGTAAAACACTCACTCAGGCATCACTCCCTGAGATTGGGAAAAGTTTTGGGGGAAAGCACCACTCGACGGTGATTCATTCGATCAAGAAGGTCGAAGAGCTCCGCAAGAATGATGGAGATTTCAACAAGCTGATCAGCAGTTTTCTGGAGTCATTTCGGTGAATTCATCGGCGTCCACAGGGTCGCCGAGACGAACGTCTGTGGATGGTTGCGCGGGTCGTGGATCCACACAAGATCCGCGACCTTCGCGCACGTCCAACCCACAAATTTATCCACAGCGTAAGTTATTGAATATCAGTAATTAGCGACGCTCAGCTGAGTTTTACGCGACACCTTTTCTTCTGTATAATTCTTTATCTCTTCTGATCACTTCAGTGGAGTAGATCCACGACTCCACGGTCGGGTTCTTTAACGCAGGCACGCCGCTCTGCTTCGAGGTCATCACAAAGCCTATGGAACTCGTGGTCAGGAAGACCGAGCTTCTGCGAGAACTACAACTCTTCCAGGGCATCGTCGAGCGGAAGAACACGATCCCGATCCTTGCGAACGTGTTGATCGAGGCCAAGGGCGATGAAGTGCGTATGCTCGCCACGGATCTCGAAGTCGCGTTGCGGAGCCGCTGTGCGGCCGCTGTCGCCAAAGGCGGATCGCTCACGCTGCCGGCGAAGAAGTTGTACGAAATCGTGAAGGCCCTGCCGGAGACGGACGTCCGGATCGAAGAGGACCGCAACGGCGTCAAGGTCGCCGCCGATCGCTTCGATTCACGGATGCAGACGCTGCCGCGCGAGGACTTCCCCACTCTTCCCGACGCCAGTGGCGCGGCACGCGCAACACTGCCGCGCGCCGCCGTCAAGGAAATGGTCGCGAAGACGCAGTATGCGATTACCGGTGAGGACACGCGGTATTTCCTCAACGGCGCAAAGTTCGTGCTGAAGCCGCAAAGCCTCACGCTGGTCGCCACCGATGGTCACCGCCTGGCCCTCGTCGATGTCAAACACGAGACGGGCGTCTCGCAGGACGTCGGAGTGATCCTCCCGAAGAAGACGCTGCTCGAACTGGGCAAGCTGCTCGCCGAAGGTGAGGGCGATATTCAGTTTGAGAGCGGAGAGAACCATCTGTTCTTCGAAGTGGGTGGACGCATTCTGATTTCCCGCATGATCGATGGGCAGTTTCCTGCCTACGAGCGGGTGATCCCGAAGGGGAACGACAAGACGATCGAATTCGATCGCGAACGGCTGACCAGCGCGGTCAAGCGTGTCGCGCTGTTGTCCAACGAGCGGTCTCGTGCGGTGAAATTCGAGATCGACAAGGGCAAGGTCGAAGTGACGTCCAGCAGTTCGGAATTTGGTGAAGCGCATGAACAGCTGCCGGTCGAGTACGCAGGTCCAGCGCTGAGCATCTCGTTCAATGCGCAGTATGTGCTCGATTTCCTCAACGTCGTGGAGACCGACGTCGTCTCCCTGTCGTTGAAGGACGAGGTCAGCCAGGCTGTGATGAAGCCCGTAGGCGCCGATGGCTACGACTACACCTACGTCATCATGCCGATGAGGATTTGATCGGCGCCTGCCCGACTCAAGACGGTTAAGGACACGCGTGGAACATCCGGATCAGCAGCACGCCGAAGAGGCCGACGCGCTCCTGACAGGCGAGAAGCCTGCGCAGGGAGAGACCAACGGGAACGGCTCGGTCGACGATTACGGCGCGGACAAAATCAAGGTACTCGAGGGACTCGAAGCCGTCCGGAAACGGCCGGCGATGTACATCGGGTCCACAGGTGCGCCCGGCCTCCATCATCTTGTCTACGAGATCGTGGACAACTCGATTGATGAGGCGCTGGCTGGCTTCTGCGATCAGGTCAACGTCACCATCCACATCGACAACTCGGTGACTGTGGTCGATAACGGCCGCGGCATCCCTGTCGATTCGATGCCGGACGGTCGATCGGCCGCTGAAGTTGTACTGACCGTACTCCATGCAGGCGGCAAGTTTGAAAACGCGGCCTACAAGGTCTCGGGTGGTCTGCACGGCGTTGGTGTCTCGGTCGTCAATGCACTCTCTGAACGGCTCGACCTCGAGATCTGGCGCAACGGGCACGTCTATCAACAGACTTACGAGCGTGGCACGCCAACTGGCGCGCTCGAGGTCACCGGTACCACGCAGAAGCGTGGCACGAAGGTCACCTTCAAGCCCGACTCGCAGATTTTCGAGAGCACCGACTACAGCTTCGACACGCTCGCGCAACGTCTGCGTGAACTCGCGTTCCTCAACGGTGGCATTGTCATCACCATCGACGACGAGCGCGATGGGAAGTCACACAAGTTCCAGTACGACGGCGGCATCGTTTCGTTCGTCGAGCATCTGAACAAGAACAAGGCGAACGTCAACGACAAGCCGATCTTCATGCGCGGCACGAAGGACGGCATCGATGCCGAGATCGCGCTGCAATGGAACGACGGCTACACGGAGCTGGTGTTCACCTTCGCGAATAACATCAACACGCACGAAGGTGGAACGCATCTCTCAGGGTTCCGCTCCGCGCTCACGCGTACGATCAACGCGTATTCGACGAAGAGCAACCTGGCGAAAGATCTGAAGGACGCGAGTATCAGCGGCGACGACATTCGCGAGGGATTGACCGGCGTCATCAGCGTCAAGATCCCGCAGCCGCAGTTCGAGGGACAGACCAAGACGAAGCTTGGTAACACTGAGGTCAAGGGCATCGTTGAGGCGATCGTCAACGACAAGCTCGGACAGTTCCTCGAGGAGAACCCGGCGGTTGCCAAGCGCATCATCGGCAAGGCTGTCGATGCGGCGCGCGCACGCGAAGCAGCGCGGAAGGCGCGCGACCTCGTCCGGCGCAAAGGCGCGCTCGACGGCAGCAGCCTTCCAGGCAAGCTCGCCGATTGTCAGGAACGCGATCCGGCGCAGAGCGAGATCTACATCGTCGAGGGCGAGTCTGCAGGTGGGTCCGCCAAGCAGGGGCGGGACCGTCGCTTCCAGGCGATCCTGCCGATCAAAGGCAAGATTCTCAACGTCGAGAAGGCCCGCTTCGACAAGATGCTCAGCAGCGATGAGATCAAGACCATGATCGCAGCGCTGGGCACCGGCATTGGCAGCGAGGACTTCGACGCCGATAAGGTCCGGTATCACCGGATCATCATCATGACCGACGCTGACGTCGACGGGTCGCATATACGCACCCTGCTGCTGACGTTCTTCTATCGGCAGATGCCGCAGCTAATCGATCGTGGTTACATCTATATCGCGCAGCCGCCACTGTTCCGCGCGAAACGCGGACGCAGTGAGACCTACATCAAGAACGAGCAGGACCTCGAGGTGTACCTCGTTCGACGAGCGGTCGAATCACGTGTCGTCAAGCTCGCCGATGGCACGGAGATGTTCGGCGAGACGCTCGAGCGGCAGCTGCAGCGATCGGAGGCATATCGCAAGCTACTGCAGCAGGTGACACGTCGTGGGCACCCGCCGGCGATTGTGTCCGCGCTCCTCGAGTTCGACGCGCGCGACAAATCGTTCTTCGAGCAGCGCGACAAGCTCGACGTGATTGCCGCGCGCATGACGACACCGACTCGGACCGTCACCGTCACACGCGACGACGAGCACAACGTCTTTGCGCTGTACGTCGAGGATCGGTCACCAGGCTACCCGCGTCGATACGAGATTGGCGTGGAGTTCGTCACCTCTGGCGAGTATCGCCTGCTCACGTCGGCGTATCGCGAGATCCAGGACATCAAATTCCCTGTCGTCGTGACGACCAGCGATGCTCCACGAGACGAGGAGCCCGAGGAGGCCGAAGCGGCGCCGGCGGAAGGTGGTGAACCCGCCGCGGCGCCAGCACAAGCGGCGACGCCACGGTCACGCAAGGAACCCGACACGACGCTGCACAACGTTGACGAGTTCGTGGAGTTCTTCGTCGCGGCCGGCCGCAAGGGAATCGCCGTCAATCGCTACAAGGGTCTTGGCGAGATGAACCCGGACACGTTGTGGACGACAACGATGGACCCGGAGCACCGCACGTTGCTGCAGGTCCGCGCCGAGGACCACGCCGAGGCGGACCAGATGTTTACCACGCTGATGGGTGATCAAGTCGAGCCACGTCGCAAGTTCATCGAAGACAACGCCCTCGACGTGAGAAACCTCGACGTGTAGTCCCGGCGCCTGGCTCACGTCAGGCCGCCGCTCAGATTCATGACGACACCGACCGCCAACCGCATTCCGATCAACATCGAAGACGAGATGAAGCGCTCGTACATGGATTACGCCATGAGCGTAATCATTGGCCGAGCGCTGCCCGA
>Ga0065712_10068123_pt1 | contig 14433 bp, 11 predicted proteins | sample MisRhiReplicate1_FD_59099 | JGI IMG/M metagenome (GOLD analysis project Ga0065712, IMG submission 59099) | Miscanthus rhizosphere microbial communities from Kellogg Biological Station, MSU, sample Rhizosphere Soil Replicate 1: eDNA_1 v3... | ecosystem: Host-associated > Plants > Roots >...
GGCTTGCCGGCGATGCTTTTTCTGAAGCGGCCTATCAGTGACCGAACGGACGCCATCGCCGGCAAGCCGCCTCCCACAGGGTATGCATTCAGCCAGATACTTACGTTTGGCCCCGTTTTTGCGCGTCTTCCGGGCTTGTGTACAACGGCGGGTGCTCTGCGTGGGCATGAAGCCCGTGACGCTCTGCATCACTTCACCGCTTTTGCCCATCGCCTCGGGATGCGTCACACTGACGCCATCTCGGGCAGCCGCCCTTTATTCAGCAGAAGCCGTATGACCCGCTCTCCGTTCCGCCGTCTTGTATTCGGCACGCTGCGCCGTTTGCTGTACCTCTGGGTTCGCTCGGAAACAATCAATCAATCATCTTTCACGCTCAATCTGGATCGCAGCCGGCCGGTGTTCTATGCCCTGCAATCGCCGTCGATCAGCGATCTGGCCGTGCTCGACACCGAATGCCGCAAGGCCGGTCTGCCTCGCCCGGTGTTGTCGGTGTCGGTTGGCGATCTGATGGAGCCTGCAGCGTTCTTCTACCTGACGCCCTCTCCCGACTGGCTAGGCCGTCACGACAAACGCGGTGCGCCACCGACGCTGGAGCGACTGGTGGCTGCGATCGGTCAGAACCCGACCGAGGATGCGCAGATCATTCCGGTCAGCGTGTTCTGGGGGCAATCGCCTGATCGTGAGTCGAGCGCCTGGAAGCTGCTGTTCGCCGACAGCTGGGCGGTCACAGGACGCCTGCGTCGTCTGGTGAGCATTCTGATTCTGGGCCGCAAGACCCGTGTGCAGTTTTCCGCCCCCATCCACCTGCGTGAGCTGGTTGACGAGAACAAGGGCTACGAGCTGACCCTGCGCATGACCCAACGTCTGCTGCGCGTGCACTTTCGCAACCTGAAGAGTGCTGTCATCGGTCCAGACGTGTCGCACCGGCGCAACGTGGTCAAGGGGCTGCTGGACGAGCCGCTGGTCAAGCAGGCAATTCTTGAGGAAGCCCAGCGCGAAAAGATTTCCGAGGAAAAGGCTCGCGAGCTGGCACTGCGTTACGGCAACGAGATCGCTTCGGACTACACCTACTCGGCAATCCGTTTTCTGGAAGTGGTGCTGAGCTGGTTCTGGAACAAGATTTACGACGGCATCAAGGTCAGTCACATCGAAGGCGTGCAGGAAGTCGCGCCGGGTCATGAAGTGATTTATGTGCCTTGCCATCGCAGCCACATCGATTACCTGCTGCTCTCCTACCTGCTGTTTCGCAATGGTCTGACGCCTCCGCACATTGCTGCGGGCATCAACCTCAACATGCCGGTGATCGGCAGTCTGTTGCGGCGTGGCGGCGCGTTTTTCATGCGTCGCACGTTCAAGGGCAACCCGCTGTACACCGCCGTGTTCAATGAATACCTGCACACCCTGTTCACCAAGGGTTTCCCGGTCGAGTATTTCGTGGAAGGCGGCCGCTCGCGTACCGGGCGCATGCTGCAACCCAAGACCGGCATGCTGGCCATCACGATGCGCAGCTTCTTGCGCAATTCGCGCATGCCCATCGTGTTCATCCCGGTGTACATCGGTTACGAGCGCGTACTTGAAGGCCGTACGTACCTGGGCGAACTGCGCGGTGCGACCAAAAAGAAAGAATCGATCTTCGACATATTCAAAGTCATCGGCGCGCTCAAGCAGCGCTTCGGTCAGGTGTCGGTGAACTTCGGCGAACCGATCAAGCTGGCCGAGTTTCTCGACTCCGAACAGCCGGACTGGCGTGAACAGGAGCTGGCTCCGCAATTCAAACCGGACTGGCTGAGCGGCACCACCCATCGTCTGGGTGAGCGCGTGGCTCAGCACTTGAACGAAGCGGCTGCCGTCAACCCGATGAATCTGGTGGCCGTGGCGTTGCTGTCGACGCATCGTCTGGCGCTGGATGATCAGGCCATGGAACGGGTGCTCGACCTGTACCTGACGCTACTGCGCGCAGTCCCGTATTCCCCTCACACCACGCTGCCGGAAGGCGACGGCCGTGCGTTGATCGAGCACGTAAAAGGCATGGACCTGCTGGCCGAACAAAAGGATGCGCTGGGCAAGATTGTGTACCTGAACGAACAGAACGCGGTGCTGATGACCTACTACCGCAACAACGTGCTGCACATTTTTGCGCTGCCGTCGTTACTGGCCAGTTTCTTCCAGAGTTCTTCGCGCATGAGCCGGGAGCTGATCCTGCGCTACACACGGGCGCTGTATCCGTACCTTCAATCCGAGCTGTTTATCCGCTGGCCGCTCAACGAGTTGGATGAGGTCGTGGATCAGTGGCTGGCCGCCTTTGTCGAGCAGGGCCTGCTGCGCCGCAAGGACGACGTCTACATACGCCCGGAGCCAAGCTCCCGCGAGTTCGTATTGCTGACCCTGCTGTCCCGCGCCATCGCCCAGACCCTGCAGCGCTTCTACATGGCCATCTCCCTGCTGCTCAACAGCGGTCAGAAAAGCCTGACCCCCGAAGAGCTGGAGGACCTGTGTACGGTCATGGCCCAGCGACTGTCGATTCTGCACGGCCTCAACGCGCCGGAATTCTTCGACAAGAGCCTGTTCCGCCACTTCATCCAGACCCTGCTCGACCTGGGCGTATTGCGCAAGGACACAGCGGGCAAGCTGAGTTACCACCCGCTGCTGGGCGATCTGGCTGAAGGCGCCGCGAAACGCGTATTGCCGGCCGAAATCAGGTTATCGATTCGTCAGGTGGCGTTGCACAGCGGTGAGGATGAGCAGAATGTCAGCACCGAGGAAGGAGCAGCGTAGGCATTATCCGTAAGCTATCGGGGAAAACTGGACAGGTGTTTTTTACTCTTCTGGGACTGCTAGGGTTTGGTTCGCATCAATGACTGGTGCCAACCAAGGAAGATCGAAATGTCCAGCGAACCCCGCATACGCCTTCAAGGCGAAGTTTATTACCTGCCACGCATCGCACTGCCCGAAGGCTGTACCCTGATCGTCAAACTCGAAGACATCAGCCGGGTCGATGCCGCGGCTGACGTCATAGCTGTCAGCGAACAGGAAATCACCCATCAGGTGCCTCTGCCGTTCGAGCTGAGCTACGTTGCCCATCTGCATCCGCAACAAGGTCATACCTATGCCCTGTCGGCTCGAATCGAACACGCAGGTCAACTGCTCTGGATCAATGACACGTCTCATGCGGTCGAATTGGCAGATCAGGACCAGAGCGGTTTGAAGATCAGGGTCATACAGGCCTGAGTCTGCCAGGCCTCAAGTACCAAGGTTTGTTTCAGCGGGGCATTTTAATGCCCTGCTGTCTGTCAGGCAGTCGCCCCCTCTGCTTGCCCGCTCCATGCAGTGCCCGCCCGATGATCGTTTGCGCACCTCGACTTGCCGGTGTCAGACGCCCGCATCGACTTCCTGATACGCTCAAGGCATACAGCACCGATATCTGCCTCGATGCTGCTTTCAAGACCTCACCAAAAAGGATGCTGCCATGCTTCGCCCTACGTTTACCTTTGCCGGCCTGTGTGCAGGCCTGTTGTTGTCGGCCAACGTCTTCGCGCTGTCGCTGGGTGATCTGTCGCAATCCGATGCGACGGGCGGCCTCAAGGATGCCCTGACCCAGGGTGCACAGGTTGCGGTCAAGCAACTGGGCGTGCCGGGTGGTTTCAGCAAGAACGAGGAAGTGCGTATCGAACTGCCCGGAAAACTGGGTCAGGTCGCCAAGAAAATGAAAATGCTCGGCATGGGCACTCAGGTCGATCAACTGGAAACCAGCATGAACCAGGCGGCAGAAGCCGCGGTGCCACAAGCCCAGGCGCTGCTGGTGGATGCGGTGAAGAAGATGAGCGTGACCGACGCCAAGTCGATTCTCAGCGGTGGAAAGGATTCGGCAACCCAGTACTTGAGCAGTAGCAGCCGCGAGCAGATCCGTACCAAATTCCTGCCCATCGTCAAGAAAGCCACCGATCAGGTCGGCCTGGCCCAGAAATACAACGCTTTCGCGGGCAAGGCTTCTTCACTGGGCCTGCTGGACACCAAAAGCGCGAACATCGAAAGCTACGTGACAGAGCAGGCGCTAAATGGCCTGTTCGAGATGATCGCCAAACAGGAAGAAAGCATCCGCGCCAACCCGGCCGCTGCGGCGACAGGACTGGCGAAGAAAGTGTTTGGCGCGTTGTAAGTACGTCGTCATGAACTTGTGGGAGGCGCCACCACGTCTTCGACGTAGCGCTGTCGCGCAGCAAACTTGGTGGGAGCGGACTTGTCCGCGAATGCAGTATTTCAGCCACTGCATCTGCGTCGGATGTACCGGCCTTTTCGCGGACAAGTCCGCTCCCACAAAATCGAGTTCCTTCAGTGGGTTACAGGTTGTTTGATAAGAGGCGGCTTGCCGGCGATGAGGTCGAAGCGGTATGCCCGAAGAAACGCGTCATCATTCATCGCCAGCAAGCCGCCTCCTACAGTCCGGTGAGCTGCGGTCGACGACAGGGTGACGCCTCCCACGGTCGGATACTCACCGCGATAACAGCCGACTTATATACCCTCAACCTTCTTCACCCTGAACCACGCCGCATACAGCGCGGGTAGAAACAGCAGCGTCAGCGCAGTGGCGACGATCAGGCCGCCCATGATGGCCACGGCCATCGGGCCGAAGAACAGGCTGCGCGACAGTGGGATCATCGCCAGTACGGCCGCAAGAGCAGTCAGTACGATGGGCCGGAAGCGACGCACTGTGGCTTCGATGATCGCGTGCCATTGATCCAGCCCTGCGGCGATGTCCTGCTCGATCTGATCCACCAGAATCACCGAGTTGCGCATGATCATCCCCGAGAGCGCAATGGTGCCCAGCATGGCCACGAAGCCGAACGGTTGATTGAAGATCAGCAGGAACAGCGTTACCCCGATCAGGCCCAGCGGTGCGGTCACGAACACCATGAGCATGCGTGAGAAGCTGCGCAACTGGATCATCAGCAGGGTCAACACGACGAGGATGAACAAGGGAACGCCTGCATTCACCGAGTTCTGTCCGCGCGCGGAATCCTCCACAGTACCGCCAACCTCCAGCAGATAACCGTCCGGCAACTCGGCGCGTACCCCATCCAGCGTCGGCATGATCTGCTTCACCAGCGTCGCTGGTTGATCCTTGCCATAGATGTCCGCGCGCACCGTCACGCTGGGCAGGCGGTTACGGTGCCAGATCACGCCTTCTTCAAATCCGTACTCCAGCGTCGCCACCTGAGACAGCGCGACGCTGGCGCCGTTTTGCGTCGGAACGGCCAGGCTGGACAGCGCTTCCAGTTGCTCGCGCTCATTGCGTGTGCCGCGCACCATGATGTCCACCAGTTCGTCGTCTTCGCGATACTGACTGACGGTTGAACCGGTGAGCGAGTTGCGCAGGAAGGCCGAGAGGTCGGCGGTGGTCACGCCCAGCGCACGTGCGCGATCCTGATCGATGTTCAGGTGCACGACCTTGCTCGGCTCCTCCCAGTCCAGGTGGACATTGGACACATGAGGATTCTCGCGAACCTTGTCCTGCACCTTGCGCGCCAGCGCCCTGACCACTTCGATGTGCTCGCCAGTGACACGGAACTGCACCGGATAGCCAACAGGCGGGCCGTTTTCCAGACGCGTTACCCTGGAGCGCAGGGTCGGAAACTGCTCATTAAGATGAGTGATCAGCCAGCTGCGCAGCGCCTCGCGATCCTCGATGCTGCGGGTGAGCACCACGAACTGGGCGAAGCTGGGCGCAGGCAGTTGCTGGTCCAGTGGCAGGTAGAAACGCGGCGAGCCGGTGCCCACGTAAGCGACGTAATTGTCGATGCCTTCGTGGCCCTTGAGCATCTGTTCCAGACGCTTGACCTGCTCGCCGGTGTTGACCAGCGACGAGCCTTCGGCCAGCTTCAGGTCCACCATCAGTTCCAGACGCCCGGAAGCCGGGAAGAACTGCTGGGGGACGAACTTGAACATCACCACCGACAGGACGAACAACCCGACCGTGGCGACGATAACGGTCTTGCGGCGCCGTACGCACCAGCCCACCAATGCGCGGACACGTTTGTAGAACGGCGTCGCATAGGGATCAGGGGCATGGCTGCCATGCTTGGCTGCGTGCCGTTTGGCGAGATCCGGCAACAGGCGGTCGCCCAGATAAGGCACGAACATGACTGCTGCGATCCACGAGGCGATGAGCGCGATGGTCACCACCTGAAAGATCGAGCGTGTGTACTCACCGGTACTCGATTGCGCGGTGGCAATCGGCAGGAAGCCCGCTGCCGTGATCAGCGTGCCGGTCAGCATCGGGAATGCCGTACTGGTCCAGGCGAAGCTGGCGGCCTTGAGCCGGTCGTAACCCTGCTCCATCTTGATCGCCATCATTTCCACCGCGATGATCGCGTCATCCACCAACAGACCCAGGGCAAGCACCAGCGCCCCCAGCGAAATCTTGTGCAGGCCGATGCCCAAGTAATACATGGTCGCAAAGGTCATCGCCAGCACCAGCGGAATGGCCAGCGCGACCACCATGCCGGTGCGAACACCCAGCGAGAAGAAGCTCACCAGCAACACGATGATCAGCGCTTCGGCCAGCACCTGAACGAACTCGCCGACACCGGTCTTTACCGCAGCAGGCTGATCGGACACCTTGCGCAACTGCATGCCGACCGGAAGGTTCTTCTGTAACCGGGCGAACTCGGTTTCCAGCGCTCGTCCCAGCACCAGAATGTCGCCGCCGTCCTTCATGGCCACCGCCAGACCAATCGCATCCTCGTCCATGAAGCGCATGCGCGGCGCAGGCGGATCGTTGAAGCCACGGTGTACATCCGCCAGATCGCTGATTCGAAACGTTCGGTCACCCACCCGGATCGGGAAGTTGCGGATCTCGTCCACGCTTTGAAACTGCCCGCTGACCCGCAGTTGGATTCGTTCGCTGGAGGTCTCGAAGAAGCTCGCCGAGGACACCGCGTTCTGCGCCTGCAGTGCCTGTTGCACCTGTTGCAACGGCAAGCCCAGCGTGGCCAGCTTGACGTTGGACAGCTCGATCCAGATTTTCTCGTCCTGCAGGCCGATCAGTTCGACCTTGCCGACATCCTTGACCCGTTGCAGCTGAATCTGAATCCGGTCGGCGTAATCCTTGAGTACCGCGTAATCAAAACCCTGACCGGTCAGCGCATAGATATTGCCGAAGGTCGTACCAAACTCATCGTTGAAAAACGGCCCCTGAACGTCGGGCGGCAGGTTCTGGCGAATATCGCCGACCTTCTTGCGGATCTGATACCAGAGATCAGGCAGGTAGGCGGAAAAGATCGAGTCACGCGCCACGAAGGTGACGGTGGATTCTCCAGGCCGCGAGAACGACGCAATGCGCTCATACTCGCCGGTTTCCATGAGTTTCTTTTCGATACGATCCGTGACCTGTCGGGCCACTTCTTCGGCGCTGGCGCCCGGCCACAATGTGCGGATCACCATGGCCTTGAAGGTGAAGGGCGGGTCTTCGCTCTGCCCCAGCTTGGTGTAGGACAGCGCGCCCACAATGGCCAGAACGATCATCAGGTACAGCACGACCTGGCGGTGACGCAGCGCCCATTCGGAAAGATTGAAGTGCATCGGGCCTACTCCTTGGCAGCCAGTTTCACGGCCCGATTGCTGCGATCCACCGGACGGACACGCTCACCCTCACGCAATACATGCCCGCCTGCGGCCACGATCCAGTCGGTCTCCTGCACGCCCTGAACGATTGGCACCGACTCCTGACCGTACGGGCCAACCTGGACCGGGACTCGCGTCACAGTGCTGTCAGGGCTGACACGCCAGACATACGTCGCTCCGTTCTCGGCGGTGACTGCCGAGAGCGGCACCGCCAGCGGCACGGCATGCTCGGCCGCAATGAATACCCGCGCGCTCTGGCCAAGCTCTGCGGGAACCTGCCCGCTGGCAAACGCCACCCGCGCCGCAAAGGTGCGCGAACGGGGATCAGCGGACGGTGACAGCTCACGAATACGGCCTGGGAAGCGCTGATCGCGCAGTGTCCAGAGTTCGACAGAGACCGGCTGACCGACCTTGAAGCGGGCAAAATTCTGTTCTGGAAGGCTGATCAGCACCTCTCGCTCACCGTCAGCCGCCAAAGTAAAAACAGTCTGCCCGGCAGCAACCACCTGCCCGACCTCGACCGAGCGCCTGGCGATCACGCCATCCTGAGACGCACGCAGCACGGCGTAAGCCGTCTGATTATCAGCCACCGTCAGCTCGGCCTTGATCTGCTTGAGTCGGGCTTCGCCTGCGCGATAGAGGTTTTCGGCGTTGTCGTATTGCGAGCGGCTGACCATCTGCCGATCAAGCAGAGTCTTGTACCGATCCCGCTCGGAACGCACCAGTTGCAGGTTGGCTTCGGCGGCAGCGACCTGTGCACGGGTGGCGTCCAGTTGCAGGCGTACGTCCTGCGCATCCAGTTCGGCAAGGGGCTGGTTGGCCTTGACCCGCTGCCCCTCCTCGACCAGCCGCTTGCTGACCTTGCCGGCGATACGAAACGCCAGCTCAGGCTCAAAGCGGGCACGCACTTCGCCAGGGTAGCTGTCCATGGATTGAGCGGAAGGCAGCGGCTGCACCACCATCGCGGGGCGCACGAAAACCGGGGCGGTGGTTTCCTGACCGCACGCTGTCAGCAGCGAGACCAGACACAGCGGCACGAGAAGCGGCATGACATCGCGGAGCATGATGTAAACCTTCATCAAAACAGGCTTGGAATAATTGTACTGGCGAGTATATTAAAAATTATCAAACTCACCAGTACATTATTTGAACCTTATGCCTGATACCCCACCCAACAGCGGCCCCGGCCGTCCCAAGGACCTCGAGAAACGCAAGGCCATTCTCGAATCCGCGAAAAACCTGTTCGTCAGCAATGGCTACGTGAACACCAGCATGGATGCGATCGCCAGCGAAGCCGGCGTCTCGAAGCTCACGGTCTACAGCCATTTCACTGACAAGGAAACGCTGTTTTCAGCCGCCGTGGTGGCGCGTTGCGAAGAGCAGATGCCTGCCACGCTGTTTCATCTGGCAGAAGGCGCGACCGTCGAGACAGCGCTGCTGAATATCGCCCGTGCCTTTCAGTGTCTGGTCAACAGCCCGGAATCCCTCGACCTGCATCGCTTGATGGTGACGCTGGGCACTCAGGACCCGCAGCTGTCGATGATCTTCTTCGAGGCCGGTCCGCAAAAGCTCGTCAGCGAGATGGAACGCGTGCTGGTCGAGATCGACACAACCGGCAGCCTGCGCATCGAAAGCCCGCGCCGGGCTGCCGAGCACTTTCTGAACATGGTCAAAGGCATTCACAACTTCCGGCTGCTGGTGGGATGCAGCACGCCACCGGACGCGGATACCGCTGAGCGGCATGTGCAGGAAGTCGTGAAACTGTTCATGCGGGCCTATCAGCCTGAACAGTGACGGACATCACGACCGGGTTAATCCACAGCCTTGGGTTTGAGGGCTTTCTTCGGATAAATGTCATAACGACTGGATTTGCCATCCAGCGCATAACCCGGCTTGGGCCCGTCGATGCAGGGCGCCTTGCGCGGACGCTTGACGACCACACGGTGCGTGGCCAGTGCCAGCGCGGCTTCCAGCAAGGCAGGCGCGTCCATGTCATCGCCTACCAGCGGACGGAACAGGCGCATCTCTTTTTTGACCAGTGCGGTTTTTTCCCGGTGCGGGAACATCGGATCGAGGTAGATCACCTGCGGCGCCTCGCCCTGCCAGTCACGAATCAGCTCAATCGAGTTGCCGGTCAGCAAACGCATCTGACCAATGATCGAGCCCACGTCACGGTCACGGCGCCCGCGTGACAGCCCGTCTTCCAGCAAGGCGGCGATGATCGGCTGGCGCTCGATCAGGCTCATCTCGCAGCCCAGGCTCGCCAGTACGAACGCATCCTTGCCCAGCCCCGCCGTGGCATCCAGCACGCTGGGGCGGATACCCGGTTGAATGCCGACAGCCTTGGCAATCATCTGCCCGGTGCCACCGCCGAACAATCTGCGATGGGCTACTGCGCCTTCGACAAAATCGACACGAACGGCGCCAGGCGCATCGTCACCCAACTGCTGCAATTGCAGGCCATCGTCGGTCACCTGCAGGGCAAAATCAGCCTGTTCATCCTGCAAAGGCAGGCCCAGACGCTCGGCCCACGCGGCCGCCTGATCCTGCCCGTCCGCTGTCAGGGCTTCGACCCGGATACGACTGCCTGCCTGCTGTTCACTCATTACGTCTACACACTCAAAAAATGTTAATGATCAGCAAAATCTGCCGATAACCAAGTATCCGGCATTTTGCCAGACCCAACGCCAGTACTGATCGCTATGTCAGACATTGTTCAAACATCCATTGGCTATTTGTCGCACTCAGGCGACTTTAGCGTCCGCAACAGCCGCACCCTCGGTGGTGTCACGCAGTTGTGGTCGGATGCTTTTGCACGCGCGATGGCTGACCAGGTTGCCGACAGCACGCCGATTCCCGTGCACCCAAGCAGTGTGGAAGTGGACGTCGAGACCGGCGAGCCTGTCGCAGGCGCCAAGACCCTGAGCAAGATCGTCGAGCAGCGTGCCTGCCCGGTGGCCGACACCGAGGTCAAGCCGCCAGAGCCGCTGTTCCTGCCAATCGCCGAATTCGAACTCGATCTGCTGCCACCGCCAGCCGAGCCGTTCAGCATTGCTGACATGATCGAGCAACAACGTCATCTGGAATTCGAAAGCAACTGGGTGCGTCCGACCGTCCTCAATGCTCACAGCGATGTGACACCTGGCCCGGCACCACAGACCCGTCCGCTGCACCTGCCTATCGCAGAGCTCGAATGGGATCTGGCTGACAAGCCAGTCCTGCCCCTCGACGAAAAGACCATCGCCACCCAGCAGCGTCAGTTCGATTACGAGAACGTCTGGGCACGTCCGCTGATTCTGCAAAACCTGCGCATGGCAGCCTGATCAACGACACACCTGCCAACGCCCCATGTCCACGTGAAAATGATCACGATGCGCCGCGTTGTACTCCGGCCCCAGCACCGTGCTGAAATTCCTGCAGGCCCCGTCGCGAACCAGCCTCAGAAAACGCCCCTTGTCCCCTGCGTCATTCCAGTCTTTGAGCAGGTTGATGCGCTGACCATCCGCCAGGCGAAATCCGGCGATGTCCAGCGCATTGGCCGTCGCATGCTGGCTGAGCCTGCTGTTGGCGCGGTTATAGATATTGCGGCAGGCAAAACTGCCCAAGTGATCAATGCGTGCAACGCGCTGACCGAACACTGTTTCAGCCGCCGGCTGCAGCGTGTGAATGTCGAACAGCACGTAGGCCACTGCCAGTGGGCAACTGGCCAGAAAGCTGCTGCTCAACGCCACATCACCACCCTGCACACGCAAGGTGTTCTCCAGCGGACATCGCGCCGACGTCGGGCTGTCGGCCTGCCGGCTGAAACGCAGGCCCGACGCGCTCAGGACCTGATCACACAGCGCCGGATCATCCCGCAGGCGTGACAGCTTGAACGGCGTAAGCAGATTCGGCTCGGCACGCACATCCAGCGCAGCCCAGGGATTCCATTGCGGCGGTACGTCGATCCAGCCACGCCACACCGCAACCACTCCAACCGCACACAGGGCCAGCAACAACAGGAACACGCGCATGCTCAGCCCTTGAACAGATCGTTCAGTTGGTCGAAGGGCAGCGCCTGTCCGGCATAGTTGAAGGTGCCGTAGTTGCGGATTTCCTCGGCAGCGCGATAAAGCCCCCCAAATGCCGCACGGGCCAGCGAGGAGCCGACGCTGATGCGTTTGACACCGCACTCGCTCAGATCCGCCACCGACAGTGTCACGCCGCCCAGGCCCATAAGGATATTGACGGGCCTGGGGGCAACCGCACGCACCACCGCGATGACTTCTTCTCGGGTCCGCAGGCCCGGTGCGTAAAGCACGTCCGCCCCGGCTTCGGCGTAAGCCTCAAGCCTGCGAAGGGTGTCAGCGAAATCCATCCGCCCATTCAGCAGGTTTTCGGCCCGCGCCGTGAGCATGAACGGAAACGGCAGGCTGCGCACCGCAGCGACCGAAGCCCGGACGCGTTCCACCGCCAGATCGAAGTCGTAAATCGGACGGTCTGCCCGCCCGCTGGCATCTTCGATGGAGCCACCCACGATGCCCGCCGCTGCTGCCTTGAGCAGCGTTTGCGCGCAGCCTTCCGGGTTGTCGGAGAAGCAGTTTTCCAGATCGGCAGCGACAGGAAGCGAGGTGGCCGCCACGATATCCGCAACGTTGGCGAGCGTGTCATCACGGCTGATCGCACCCTCGGCGTCCGGACGACCCAAGGTAAACGCGAGGCCTGCGCTGGTCGTCGCCAACGCTTCGAACCCCATCGAGGCCAGCAGTTTTGCCGAACCGGCATCCCACGGATTGGGCATCACGAAGGCGCCATCGCGCTCGTGCAAGGCCTTGAACGTCTGCGCTTTGAGAAGTTGTTGCGAGTCCATGTGCGTGCTCTCCGGGTGACGGGCTTCAATCAACCCACACCTATCGACCTCAGAGCAAGCCCAACTGCTCGACCTGCGGACCTCGATCCAGTTCAGGCAGCGGTGGCAGCCCTGGCAGGCGCACCCTCAGTTGCTCATGAAAACGTCGCGCCAGCTCGGGCGCGCGCAGGTTGTCCGGTGTGTGCAGGAACACGTAAGGCACCCGCCCTTCTTCGATCCAGACCGCGACTTTTTCCACCCACTGCACCAGAAACGGGTCATTGGCCTCAAGCTCAGGGCGGCCAATGAATCGGACCTGAGGATGCTGAGTGAGCGCTGCCGGACGTGCAGGCACCTTGGGCTTCTTGGACTGCGCGTGCAGGACCGCGGGGTCGCTGGATACACAACTGAACAAGGCACGCGAATCCAGACAGATGCGCTCGATACCGCGATCCAGCAGCAGACGATTGAGCATGCGTTCCTCATCGCCCTTCATGAAGAACGCCATGTTGCGGACTTCCACAGCAAGCGGCACATTCAGTTCATCAATGAAACCGACCAGCTCAGCCAGGCGTTGCGGCGTGAAACTGGCCGACAGTTGCAACCAGAACGGCGCAACTCGCTGACCCAGCGGAGCCATCAATTGAATGAACGTCTCAGCAGCGGTCACTTGGGCGCGCAGGTCACCGTCGTGGCTGATGTCGCGGGGAAATTTGGCGGTGAAGCGAAAGTCTTCCGGCATCACTTCAGCCCAACGCTGCACGGTGGAGGCCGCGGGACGGGCATAGAACGTGGTATTGCCTTCGACAACGTTGAAAACCTGCGAGTACAGGCTCAGGAAATCAGCCGGGCGGGCGTCATCGGGATACAGCGAATCACGCCAGGCGTTTTCGCTCCAGGACGGACAGCCGAGGTGATAAGGCAGGTCGGACACAATCAGACGTGAAGATCGAGCCCCGATACTTCAAGGTCCCAATCCACAAAGCTGGCCGTGGTCAGGTAACTGGCCAGGGCGTTGGCGACACGAGAGCTCATGGAGCGGGGAAAGATGATGTCCTGAGGACGCGCAGGTACGTTGCCAGTACTGCCGATCGGACCCTGGTCAGCGTCGCGACGGGACGCGCGCGCAGGCACCGGCAGATCAACGTCGGTGGTGACTTCTTCGAAAGAACCCTCAACCGTCGAAGGCTGCTTCTGCGGCTTTCGCTTGATGGGGTAAGAACGTTGTGATGGTCCGTCAATGCGCATCGATAGTTACTCGGCTTCTGTAGTGGCAATTTAACGTTACAGTCCGGATACTGGCAAACTTCCTAACGTTAACTAGACCACACATATTGCAAATTGTTTGAGCCCGAGGGTTTTAAGTCACACTAAAACGATAAACGGTAGATGGCAAATTGATACAACCGTTGCAATCGCCATAACTTGCGAGTTGCCGCGCGCGTACTAACGCGCCTTCGGCGTGGCAACCTTGTCACGCAGATACACCGGCTGCGCATCATCGGCCTGAACGGCTTCGCCGCGATGCCAGGCAAACGTGGCCAGCGTCAAAAGGTCCTGAGCGTGCGGCAGCAGGCTTGCATCATGCCCTGACAACGCGACCGGGATACGCTCGGCGTAGCCCCACCCCGTACCGGCACCGAACCATTCACCCGTTATGTCAGCGGGCAATGCGGCCAGTTCAGGTGCCATCACCGCTTCATTGCCGACCAGACGCATCTCGCCTGCCGTTTCGCGATAACAGCCCCAATAGACTTCATCCATTCGCGCGTCGATGGCAGCCGCCACCTGCGACACGCCTCGCTCGCGAAAGGCACGCTGTGCCAGCACTGCCAGATTGGAGACCGGCAATACCGGACGCTCCAGCGCGAATGCCAGCCCCTGAACCACGCCAATAGCAATCCGTACGCCGGTGAACGCACCCGGACCACGGCCGAACGCAATGGCATCCAGCGCCGACATAGCAATACCTGCCTCGGCCAGCA
>Ga0065712_10000595_pt1 | contig 14429 bp, 12 predicted proteins | sample MisRhiReplicate1_FD_59099 | JGI IMG/M metagenome (GOLD analysis project Ga0065712, IMG submission 59099) | Miscanthus rhizosphere microbial communities from Kellogg Biological Station, MSU, sample Rhizosphere Soil Replicate 1: eDNA_1 v3... | ecosystem: Host-associated > Plants > Roots >...
AATGTGATTGGCACCCTCAACACTGCTCAGGCGGCTCTGGAGGCTGGGGTCGCCAATTTTGTTTTGATCTCGACGGACAAGGCTGTCAGACCCACGAATATTATGGGCAGTACCAAAAGACTCGCAGAGCTGACATTACAAGCTTTGAGTAAAGAAGTTGCGCCGGTACTTTTTGGCGATTCGAGTAACGTATCAAGGGTTAATAAAACTCGGTTTACGATGGTTCGATTCGGAAACGTATTGGGGTCTTCGGGGTCTGTGATTCCACTATTCTACAAGCAAATTAAATCTGGCGGACCTCTAACGGTAACCCATCCAAAAATTACGCGTTATTTCATGACGATCCCTGAGGCAGCTCAATTGGTTATCCAAGCGGGTTCTATGGGAATGGGAGGGGATGTGTTTGTCCTGGATATGGGTGAGCCCGTAAAAATTGTGGAACTGGCAGAAAAGATGATCCACCTATCGGGATTAAGTGTTAGTTCAGATAAAAATCCGCACGGCGATATCGCCATCGAATTCACCGGGCTGCGCCCAGGAGAAAAGCTGTATGAGGAGCTTCTCATTGGTGATGACGTCGTTGCAACAAGACACCCAATGATCATGAGTGCAAATGAAGACTATCTCTCTTGGGAAACCCTCAAAAATAAACTGAGCGAACTGATCAGTGCTGTGAACGATGATAATTATTTACTGGTGCGTCAGTTATTGCGTGAGTCCGTCAGTGGATATTCCCCTGACGGAGAGATTGTAGATTGGGTGCATGAGCAGCAGCGTAGGCGACGAGAGCCATAATCACGGGATGCTTCGCCGGTTGCTAAGCCTTTAGATTACTTATTCTGCGGTAGCAAGGAGACAAACAACTCACGATTCTGAATGATTGATTCAGGAGCGCATAACTTGTGCTCAGAAAAGTCGAGAATATGCCTGCGCTTTTCTTGTTTTTCTTGAGGTGTTGTCTTGGAAAATGCATCTATCACCCGTGCAAATGACTGGGGCGTGCCAAGCGGTAAAACCCAACCGAGATTATCTTGTTCAAGCGAACGCCAAGGAGTTCTATCACTTAGTAGAACAGGCGTTCCAGCGCTAATCGACTCGGCGATCACATGGCCATAGTTTTCCCCCTGTGTGGGAAAGAGGAATAAATCGTACACAGAGAATATTTCTCTAACATCATCAGGCATTACTGTTCCGCAGTAGTTGTATTGAATGTGATCTGGTAGGGACGAAAGTAACTGTTCGCAGTGCGCCCAATAAGGTAAATCTTCCTTCGGGCCATAAATATCAAATTGGAGGCTGCATGTAGTCTCTGCAAGTATGCTTATAGCAAAATCGAGATTTTTCATGGGCGATATTCTCGATAGAAAAATAACGCGTAAAGAGCTTTCTTCTGTTTGATGCGGGGGGTGGAGGTTGAGCGAAGCTGGCGACGGTGAATTAACAGATGGTAAGTCTGAGGCGATTTTTATCTCGCTCTTATCAATGCCTAGTGCTTTTTCAATATCGTTCGCTTCAAATTCACTGGACGCCTGGAAAGTTAAATTTTTACCCAGGCGCAAAAATTGAGAAATGGCAATGTAGAGTTTCTTCTTGATTTTTTTTATTTCTAAAGCTGCTGAAGAAAACTCTCCCCTAGGGGCAAGAACGAAAGGTGTCGAATGATCACGCGATAAATAACGGTATAGAAGTGGGAAGATAGTAAATCTGCAATCAAAAAAACTATTCAAATATACGATGTCATGAGGTGTGGATTTTATTATTTTACGGATGCCTAAAAGGTTGAGCTTTTCTGCAGGTAGGTAATAGACATAGGCGTTTCCTTGGCGCTGCCAAACTTCGTGCTGGATGCTATGGTAGGGTATTGTATCGCCCAAGTCATGATTACGAGTGACGATCCAGAACTCAAGAGAATCATCTAGATGAGCAACCATATTTTCTATTGTGCGGACGGGGCCGCCACCTTTATAGCCCGGTACATAATAAGAAGAAAATGTTAATATTTTTAACTTGTTCATGTTAGGTCCGAGATGGTTATACATTTTAATAAAGAATTGCTAATGAAGTTGTTTTCTAGGAAAAGGTATTTTTTGGGAAAGATAAATGGCGAAAAGTCCGAGTGAGCATAGAAAAAGATAAAATAATAAACCTGGTACGTTTATACCCATTTGGGCCGCGGCAGTAGATATTATACTTGCCCACAGAGCAGTTAAAAAAGCGTTTGAGAAGATTTTGTGAACTATAAGCTCACTAACCAGTACGGTATATGTGATTAAGAACATGCAAGATATTACAATTAGCGTGCTGCCTGATAAGTAGAAAAGTGAAATAGGACCAGGTAAGCTAGCAAATAAGAACTTTTCTGAATCTGAAAATCTATAATCTGAGTTTGCGATATTTTGAAATTGCGTAGTTTTTCCAATTTCTACTTTTTCAGTTAGAACTGAAAGGAAAAGTGTTCGATCTTTTTGCTTGTAGGAAGATGTTGCCATTAGCCCCTCTAGGCCAATCCATCGATCCACAGAAAACTTTGAAAGCTTTAGTATACTATTTTTGAAAAGACTTATTTCAAAGTTTATAGAGGGCTTTTGAACCAGCCCGGAATAATGATAATCGCGAATGGAATTAACTAGCGGAAATGTGGCGGCGTATAGTGCGAGCGCGCAGATTAGTATTAAAGCAGAGGATTTTAAGTTGAGATTTTTTGTTAGCTTTCGATTTAAGAAAGTTGCCATAAAAATTGGTATGATATGAAAAACAAAGAGTCCTCTACTCAGCAAGGAAATAGATGAGAAAGTTGCTTCAAATAAAGATAATAATACAATGTAAATATTTGCTTTGGTTAGGGAGAACTCCCACCACAATAAAGTGGCTATGGCCATAGCGAAACCAGTAGACATTAGCCAGGAAAAAATTGCATTCAGAGGCCAGATTATAGTCTTCGGGACTATTCCTATTTGTTGGAATGAAAAATAAATATTTATTACCGAAAGTATGATTATTGATGAAATGAGTATAATCCAAAGAGGGAGTTTTAATTTTTTGTACAAGGTTGGCGGTAATGGAGGGGTTTCTATAATTAAAGTAGACTGGTTTTTATTTGCAAAATTATAAAAATAGCGAGCAGCCAAAACGCCTATTACACCACAAGAGGCTACAAGCAGTATATTGTCCCATTCGTCGCCTGATCCGTTGAATTGGCCGATGGGCTCAACATAGTCATACTTAAATAATAAATGAAGTGTGGCTTTCAACCAAAATCCTAGCCATAACATGACTGATAAAAAAGTATATCCATAACTAACCTTTGAAAATAGTCCTGACAGCAGTAGAGCTAAGAATATAAGGGAGAAAAAAATATAACTATACTGGTTGCCAGGGTATTCAAAGGTGGCTAAAAGAAATAATGTTGACCACGAAAGCACCAGAAAAAATATAAAAATGTATTTTGCTTTTTTGCATGCAAGGAGGTGGAGAGAGAAGATCTTAAGTGCGTTCATAATTAGAAGTCTCTATATTTAGAAAGAGGTTTTTATCTAAAATTTAGAAAGACCAGCGCCCGTCGTGCTCCAATAAAAAACTTTCCTTCCGGACGAATTCTAAAAAAGCACAATATTTTTATTGTGATCATAGATTTTTTTGAAGGCACAATTGAGAAATTATTACACAGCTTTTTCCAGCGCTCAGCTAAATTTGGGTGATCTGCCGCGATCCTGATGTACATTCTAAATGCGTTTTTGAATATCATCTCGTGGGTTTCTTTTTCGGAGTGCTGTAAGACATAAGTAAGCGCCATGTCGACATCCTCAACGGAGACCTTGTACCCACTGTTATAAATGTTCACAACTGAGCTAACACATGAAGTGTCACATCCCCATTGCGTTAGCAAGTGATTCCAATAATTTTCCTGAATACCTCTTGATAAATTCAATTGCCGCAAAGCAGAGGAGGTGGAAATTTGAGTGGTGTGAACTCGATATTTAAGCAGAACCTCGGGTACGTTAGCCATCTTCCAGCCGCAAATTGCCGCACGAACCCAGAGATCATAATCTTCCGCCTTATCCCACTTGTGTCTATATTGTAGTCGCTTGACAAAGTCGGCGCGCATCATGACTGTGGGATGTGCAAAAGGTGATATGAAGAGTAAAGCTATCTTAATTGCACTGTCGGATTCCGGCAGTTTGACAATGCGTTTATCAGTCGTACCAAATCGTTTAACCCAACTTCCAACGATGTCGGCACCTGAGTAGTTTAAATACTCTAATTGCTTTTCAAATCTCGTCGATATTGCGATATCATCTTGGTCCATACGCGCAATCCACGTGCCTGTAGCTAGAGCGATGGATTCGTTGAGTGTATTAGCGAGGCCAGCATTCACTCTGCTAGAAAGTCTAATGCGGCGATCTATTTTTTCGTACTCTCGTAAGATGCTGAGTGAATTATCCGTTGAACCATCATCAATGATTATCAGCTCGAAATTAGACACGGTCTGATTTAATACTGAATCGATCGCGGATGCCAGGTGTGCAGCACCGTTATATACCGGAAGAATCACTGAAATAAGTGGTGCAGTATTGCATTCATCAGAATTCATGACGGTGCTTCCATAGCCAATCTCTGGTTGTTAAAAGGCCATCTAGAAAATGAACTTTAGGGCCCCAGCCTGTGTGGCTCTTGAGCTTTTGAGAATTGAGAATATTTGTACTCACATCAAAGCCCCGCTTTGGTAAATGTTCAACCTTGATATCGCAATCGATATCTTTCATTATAGGTCTCATTNTTTCAATTACATCCATATTACTGAGGCCCACTTCTGATCCTAGATTGTAAATCTCCGACAGTTTACCGTTTTCCAACGCATGAAATATTCCGGAGGCTACATCACTGACGTAGAGGTAGTCTCGCACGCTTCCAGCCTGGCCAAAAACTTTGATAGCAGAACCTTTTATTGATGAGGCGATTGCAGTGGCTATAAAGCCTTGACCGATGAACGGACGTTGACCAGTACCATATGCATTTGCAGGGCGAACACAGGTGAACCGAAGATTATGGGTCATAGCATAAAGAAAAGCATAACTTTCCAACGTAAGCTTCGTCACACCGTAAGGTGATATCGGTTTTGTGGGATGCTCTTCACTTATAGGCAGAGATAGCGCTTCACCGTACACCGTCCCGCCTGAGGAAACGAGTACCAGCTTTAATCCACGGCGAGCGACCTCTGCAAACAACTGCACAGTAGCTGGGAGGTTTTGCTCCAAATCAGCTAATGGGTTTTCAAAAGATGTATTGGGTACTGTCGCATAAGCGAGATGGATTACCTCCTGATGCGTATTCAATATCTTGCAAATAAGATTCTTATGGGCAAAATCTCCGGCTATATACTTAGCCCCTAGGGGAACCTCATAGCGCGGCTTAGCGCTTCGCCCAAGGACCGTCACGTTTCTTCCTGACGCCACCAGTTGTGCAACAAGAAAGTGACCGATGTAGCCTCCACCCCCAATAACGAGTGTGGTTAGACCTGGCGAGAATTTACTGATCATAGGCTGATCCAGGTCGGCGGGATAAGATCATCTATATGATTATTAGTGTTGAACCAGCTTTTCGGTGTAATGACGATTTTGTCATTATTCGCATTTAGCCAAGCTCCCCACCAACTGAATGAACTGTTCGCAATGATGTTGTGTTTGCAGAGACTCATAAGTCTCATGTCGTTGTAGCTTGCTGCCCCATTGTTATGATCTACGTAACAGTGAGGGTGCTCTATTTTTAAATGTTCTTTGACCCAGTTTATATCATCTGAAAAAATGAAAAATGTTGGCGGTTTATTCATGTGAGTAAAATGGCTTATGGCAGCCTGGTAGTAATCCAAAGAGCATGCGCTATATGCTGAGTTATTCACATAGTCGCCTCTTCGTATATGTAGGCTCACCGCCTCTGTATTGCTGATTAAGTTTGCAATGCGCGAATTTTCATTGTCCATAGGTAGCTTGAACGAGAAATCTTTTCGGATAATAGATTCAATATTTTTGAAGTAGCGTTCGCTCTGCCAGTATCCACTCAGATAGGTGTTGTCCGATAAGTCCTGAAAACCCCGCCAGTATTGAAATGATGGTTCAATACTCAATGTGGTTTTGCGCAACCAGGTAAGACGAGGGCGGTGCAGAACACTACGAACGATAGTAGGGGCTTGCCAGCCGAGAATTTTTTTTATGTCCGAGCTACTGGCTATTTTAAAGTCGGCGCTAAATATTTTATTGAGCTCAAAGCCCTGATGAAGGGCGTATGAATCGAAAGAAGTAACGTCTAGGAGTAACTCTGTATTTTTTTCTACAGAAAGTGCCTTGGCAGCTGCATATTGAAACATTTGGTTGCCTAGGCCGCCTATAATATGCGCAATTATCATTTCAAATTTTCCTCAATTGCACACTAAGTAATCTAGAGGTTGCAGGGTTTTTCCATAGCATTATAAATAATAAACAAGCTACGATTAGCGACGTAATTATGATATATCCTATTGCGCTAATCCAGCTGGAAGCATATGGGATACTGTCGATAAGACTCGCCATTCCTAGCATGCAAAGGAGTGAGCTGAAGCAGCGAAATTTATCCAGTTTGAATTTAACTTGGGTATACATATTTGCAGTCATACTAACTATCATGGCTAGCGCACCTGCCACTAAGGCTGCTGCGGCCCATTTTATATCAAGTTGGCGTGTACCAGAATAAAAAATACAGACTATAATCACCGTTGCGCCGAGTGCGTAAGGCGTTGCAAGAGAGATTGTTTTTCTCCGTACATGCGCGGCGTTACCAAGGAGATTTCCTAACGCTCTGCAGAGCTCCACAATCGCTCCTGCAGCTACAAAGAGCCAAGCATCACTGTACTCTGGAGCAACTAGTAATTTCAGGAGATAAGGTGCCGTTAAGATCGTCAAGCCTGCGATCAAGAGATAAGTTGGCACCAAAGTATTCAGTAGATCTGAGACTGCTAGTTCAATCTCCGAGTTGTCAGATTGTTCGCTTACCCTGCGGAAAAAAAACGGGTACAGGAATTGAATTGCAAGCGATTCGATCAAGGCCCATATCTGGCCAGCCAATTGAAGCCCGACAGCAATGAACCCAAGCTGCGCCAAGCCCCAATAAAATTGAATGGCAAATCGATAGCCCGATAGTTGAATCCACATAAGGCCTGCCGCAAGTGATAGCGGTAGACAGTAGCTGATAATCACATCTTTGGATAATAATGGAATTTTCGGCTGGCGACGAATCTCCACTGAGACTTGTTTATTTAACTGGTATCGTGCTCCCAATGCACCTACCGCCATTCCTATCGCTTGGCCGACAAACCATGAGGTTGCTGACGTCCATATGGCTACAAGCAATATCGAAGTAACAAGACTCGTAGAAGACGTTACTATCGACCAAAAAACTGAGTGCCCTCGAAACCCAAGCATGTTTAACATTGGGATGAACGTTGCATTCCATGTTCCGGCAACGACCATAGCAAAGACAGGGAATATATTTAAAATAATCATCGTCGAGTTGGTAGGGGGAAAGACTCCTAAAGCAATAATTGCCCCAAAAGTAGAGGAGGCAATGACGTAAAAGCGATACGATTTTAGCCTCGGAATTATCGTCTTGTCATCCCACCACCTGTGGGTATTCAAATTTATGTGTTGACCGACGGGATTTATAAGAAATAAACCACACAGCATTTGAATCGTTATTAATATGGCCAACTCACCGTATTTCTCGGGCGGAAGGAATGAGGTGACAGCGCGAATTGAAATCAGAGCAATCAACGTTGAGATAAGTCGGCCGGAGCTGATTATTAATAATTCTTTTTTAACGTTCAAGGTCTTTAACTATCGTATTTACGATAGTCTCCGCGAAGAACGGTGAACTAAATGGATGAGCCAGCTTGCTCTTTAAAAAGTCTGCGATGCGCTGTTGATATGCGGTGTATTCAGAGTCTGGCATTTTTTTTAGGAGGTTATAGAGATCCTGCATGTTGCTAAATTTGCGTCGATCTATAAAACAATCTGCCGGGATATAGTCGGTTATATTGTTGGCACCCCAATAAATAGGAATGCAGCCTGCAAAAAAACAATCAAAAATCTTTTCAGTTATATATCCGGGTAAATCTTTGACATTTTCATAACAAATGGAAAATCTGGTTTTTTTCAAAACTTCATATTTGCTTTCTATTTTCCCTCGGTAGCTCGGGAACGGTTCTGATTTTAGAACGCGGTTAATAAATGGCCACGTTCGCCGTTGAATTTTTCCGATATAGCCAGCTTTTGCCGCGGGTAAATTCCAGTCTATCCCGTATAGATGGAAGTCTGCGGGCGCATTTTTTTCGAACCATTTTATTGCAATGATCCGTTCAGAGTAGAGGTCATTAGTGCTGGCTATCGTTAGTGCTCTGTTGCTGGAGATTAAGCAACAAAATTGATTCCTTGAAGTAATACCGTCTACGTCATTAACTCGTAATTCATTTGGGAAATTTATTTTAATGATGTGATCATTGTCTACGAGACGCTCATCCCATGTAAAAACTTTACGGTAACTGGAAAACAGCTTGTGATTTCCATTTTCAGGTTTGATGAATTTCGTTTCAAATAACATCAAATATTTATCTGCGCTCAATGAGCCTGGCTGTACATCTTGATGTAATTCAAATGCAACTGGACTTTGTGTTGCGATATCTGACGTTTGTAGTTGTATGTTTTTTTTAAGCAGTTCTTCTCTCAGTAGGGCGTAGGGCGCAAAGCAATTGTCCCTATTCTGAGGGCTTCCAAGATCAAAGATTGTATTGTTGCGCATACCTGGAGCGCGAAGTATGGAAACTTTCATTGCTTGGACCTGCTTATGTTAACTTCCAACTGTTGGATTATCGATTTTGCTTCATGGTGCTCGTGTTCCCACCATCGGGAAGCAAGAATAAGGTTCTGATCATCTGCGGAGAAACGGTACCTGATCAATCGCGCAGGAACGCCACCAACTATAGCGAAGGGCGGAACATCTTTGGTCACAACTGCGTTCGCGGCGATCACTGCTCCGAAGCCGACGTTAACACCTCGTAATATTACCGCATCAACGCCGATCCACACATCACTCTCAATATTGCAATCATGCTGGGTAAGTGTTTTCCAAGGGGTTTTATAAAAAATAGATGATGTGGAAATATGATCAAGTACGTGCTCGCCCTGACCGATAGATACGTTGTTAGCAATTGAGCAAAAACGTCCGATATTGCTTTTGGTAATATTTGTGTGTTCGCCGATATAAGTATAGCTGCCAATCCTGCTTTCTGAGTCTACATGAGTCTCATAGAGTGTTTCGATGCCGATTGAGGCCCCTATAGCTTTTGTAGAAACATGCGTAGATCGAACGTTGTTCCGTCCACGCATATTCTTGCAAGTTATTGCAATCTTATTTTTAAATGCCGAAATAAATCGCATTAGGCTTGAATGCTTTTAAGAAGATTGAATGCCTCTGGTATGGAGTAGTGGTGGTTCCCTACAAATAACCCGAATCGGTCAATATGCTCAGCATTTTTCAGGTCACCGTGTACTTCTGAGTCGAAATATTTAACCACTTCATTTTTTGCAAAATTTCCGGCTACAATTGGTCGACACTCAAAGCCGAGGTCAGTAAGTTTTTCTACGAGATATTTGCGCGTCAACTTACTGCCTGGGCGAATCACTAGGCTAAACCCGAACCAGCTGGACTCTCCAAGCTCTCGTTGGATAATAATGTCTGGGTGGTCTGTCATTGCGGCCTGTAGCAGCAATCCATTTTTACGCCGCTCTTCGATCAGGCTAGGCAAGCGTTTTACCTGCTCAACGCCCAGCGCACCCTCAAGCTCCAGAGGACGGACGTTATATCCCGGCAGCACAAAGCGGAACGACTCCTCAAATGGATCATCGCTTTTATCGCTGCACACCAGGTTTTGCTTGGGCAAATTGCGAGTCCAGCCGTGCGCTCTAAGCGACAGCAAGATCTGATACAACTCCTCATCGTCGGTTACGATCAAGCCTCCCTCCATCGTTGAGATGTGATGACTGAAGAAGGAGCTGAAGCTGCCCATTACGCCGAATGTACCGGCCTGTTTGCCGTTATAAGTTGCGCCCATGGATTCGCAGTTATCTTCAATCAGCACGATTTTCCGATCGCCGATGATTTCTTGAATACGCCCAAAATCGTTTGGATTACCAAGTAAATTGACCGCCATGATTGCGCGGGTTTTATCCGTTACAGCAAGCTCGAGCTGTTCGAGATCGTAATTGAGCGTGTGGAGGTCGATGTCTACAAATTTGATCTTCAGACCATACTGGTAAAGTGGGTAGTAGGTAGTGCTCCATGAAACTGCAGGAACAATAATCTCGTCGCCTCTTTGTAGCTTGATGGAGGCGTTTTGCGTGTAAAACAGTGCGGCGACAATCAACAGGTTGGCCGACGATCCGGAGTTCACCATCACACAATGCTTACTGCCTACAAATTCCGCAAAGTCCCGTTCAAATGCCTTGACCTGCTCACCCATTGTAAACATGCCGGTGGCGATGACGCGCTGCATCGCTTCAAGCTCTTCCTTCTCCCATGAGGAGGTAGCCAGCGGAAATTTAATGCTCATTGTTGATGCTCCAGATAATAGCTATAAGTCTTTTCAATACCTTCTTGCAAACTATGTCGCGGCTTCCATCCCCACGATATTTGGCGCTCGATGTTCACAAGTTTTCGCGCCATGCCCACAGGTTTAGTAAGGTCGTGCTCGAACGTCCCTTCATAGCCCATTACTGTGGCTGCAGTGCGGTAGTAGTCATTTATTGAGTGGTCGTTACCCAGACCTATATTCATATAGCGAGGGACCGACTCAAAATGCTTAATTGCGTGTATTAGTGCATCTGCCAAATCGCCCCCATACATGAACTCCCGTCTGGCAGAACCATCTCCCCACACATCGACTGAGGGCGCCCCCGTTTTCTTCGCTATATGGAGTTTGTGAATAATAGCCGGTAACAAGTGTGAGTGAGCAGGATCGAATTTGTCAAAACGTCCGAAGATATTGCAGGGGATCAGCGTCTTATATTGAAGTCCTTGGTTTTCACGTGAAATATAGTCGCACAGTCGCGCTGTCACTATTTTGGCCAAGGCATAGCCTTCATTGGTCGGCTCCAGTTCTCCCGTCAGCACCATATCTTCGCTGAGCGATCCGGTATGGTTGCGAGGGTACATGCAGGAGCTACCGAGATTGATCAGGCGGGGCACGCCTGCGAGCTGTGCTGCGCTGACGACGTTGCGACCTATATCAAGGTTGTCTCGAAGGAAGTTCACAGGCTCCCTGACGTTCGCTTGGATCCCTCCTACCTTTCCTGCCGCGTGAATGATGAAGTCAGGCTTATGCCGCTCAACGTAAGCCTGCACCGCGAGAAAATCCCGCAGGTCCAGCTCGCTGCTGCGCGGAGCTAATACTTCAAACTCGCCAATCTCGGGATGGTCGAGCAAGTTGCGCCCTACCATTCCTCCTCCGCCTGTCAACAGTATTCGTTTCGTGCTCATTGGATGGGTAGCCAACTCAATTATTCGTTATAGCTGAACGTCGTGTAGCCGTGTTGATTGACAAGCTCATCACGCTCCGCGCTTTTAAGGTCCTCGCGCACCATCTCACTGACGAGTTCTTCGAATGTGATTTTTGGCGTCCAACCCAACTTCGTTTTCGCTTTGGTTGCATCTCCCAGTAGTGTTTCCACTTCAGTTGGGCGGAAGTATCTTGGGTCTACTGCCACGATGCATTTACCATCCTCGCTGTACCCTTTTTCGTCTACGCCCGAGCCTTGCCAGGTAATATTAATGCCTAGTTCGCTGGCCGCTGCGTTAACGAAATCACGGACACTGTATTGCACGCCTGTTGCTATAACAAAGTCTTCGGGGGTTTCTTGTTGCAGCATCAGCCATTGCATTTCTACGTAGTCTTTTGCGTGACCCCAGTCCCGCAAAGAATCCATATTGCCCAGGTACAGGCATTCTTGAAGGCCGAGTTTTATCCGAGCAAGTGCGCGAGTGATCTTGCGCGTGACGAAGGTTTCGCCTCGAATCGGACTTTCGTGGTTAAAAAGTATTCCGTTGCAGGCGTAGATCCCGTAAGCCTCTCGATAATTGACGGTGATCCAGTAGGCATATAGCTTCGCAACGGCGTAGGGGCTGCGTGGGTAGAAAGGCGTGGTTTCTTTCTGTGGCGTTTCTTGCACGAGGCCGTAAAGCTCGGAAGTGGACGCCTGATAGAAACGGGTCTTTTTTTCCAAGCCAAGAATTCGGATGGCTTCAAGAATACGCAGCGCACCGAGTGCATCGGAGTTGGCAGTATATTCAGGCTCTTCAAAAGAGACCGCTACGTGGCTTTGCGCTGCCAAATTGTAAATTTCGTCCGGTTGCACTTTTTGGATAATGCGCGTCAGGCTGGACGAGTCGGTCATATCTCCGTGGTGCAAGAAAAAAGGCAGGCCCTTGTCATGTACGTCATGGAATAGATGATCGATGCGAGCGGTGTTGAACAACGAGCTCCGGCGCTTCATGCCGTGTACTTCGTAGCCCTTGCTCAACAATAATTCAGCAAGATAGGCGCCATCTTGTCCAGTTACGCCTGTGATGAGTGCTTTCTTAATCATTTGCTCTTCCATAATTGTCTTCGAATCTAACGATATCGTTTTCACCCAGATAACTACCGGATTGGACTTCTATTATCTCAAGTTCAACCATTCCCGGGTTCTTCAGGCGATGGATTTCCCCGATGGGGATGTACGTGGATTGGTTTTCGGTCAAAATAAAAGTGTCAGCGCCGCGTGTCACTTCGGCCGTCCCTTTTACAACGATCCAGTGTTCGGCTCGGTGATGGTGTTTTTGCAGTGACAACGAGGCGCCTGGTTTCACACCAATTCTTTTGACCTGAAAGCGATCGCCCGTATCAATACTGTCGTACCAACCCCAGGGTCGCGAAACTTTTCGATGGGTGATCGCCTGACTGCAGTTTTCTTTTTCCAGTTGCAGGACGACGTTTTTAACGTGTTCTACATGATCTCTGTGGGTTATCAGGACTGCATCCGGGGTATCGATAATCAACAGGTTTTCAGTGCCTAATGCGACGACTGGTCGGTGTGGCGCGTGGATGAACGTGTTTCGGGATTGGCTTATTCGACCTTGGCCGTGGATTCTGTTACCGAATTCATCGGCTTCGGTCATTTCAGCCAGCGCATTCCAGCTACCTACGTCACTCCATTGCCCGCTGAATGGAGCTACTACTACATGGTCATGGTGCTCCATTACGGCGTAGTCAATGCTTTCTGCACGGCAGGTCGCAAAACTCGAAGCAGCAGGGCGGATAAAAGATGTTCCACCTGCGAGCCGTTCTGACGTTGCCTCATCGAAGGATGCTCGGCAGACCTCCAGAATGTCCGGTGCATGGCGTTCCATCGCATCAATCAGTACTGTGCCTTTGCACAGGAAAATCCCTGCATTCCACAAGACATCGCCCCGCAGGAGCAAGGTCTGCGCGGTGGCAGCATCGGGCTTTTCTATAAAACGTTCGACGCGGCTACACCCATCCTTTTGAGCAAGGCCTTGCTGGATATAACCATAAGCGGTCGAGGGAAAGCTCGGCAGTACGCCATAGGTGACGATTGCTCCGCCTTGGGCGTGAGCAACGCCAAGCCGCACGGTTCTTGCGAAAGCTTCCGCATCCGGAATGTGGTGATCAGCTGGGCAAAACAGCAGTAAGTCTCGCCCTTCTTTCACACTGCTCAGCGCTGCAAGTGTCATGGCGGCTGCCGTGTTCCGAGCAGACGGCTCCAGAATCACTGCGCCCTTCAACTGTGTCGAGTGAAGGCCCTCAGAGACTAGAAACCGGTGATCTTCAGAAGCGACTAACAGCACATGATCCGCGAGGAGAGATACGCGTTCCAGTGTCAGTTGTAGCAGGCTTTTCTCCCCGATTAGAGGTACAAACTGTTTTGGAAAACTTTTGCGTGACAACGGCCATAGCCGAGATCCAGAGCCGCCACAGAGAATAACCGGGGTGATTGAGTTAGATGTCATCAGTGGTCTACTTGAACAAAAAGCCTAAAAAGCCAGTAAATGGCATTACCTACGTGGATCTCGACGAATTGAAATATCTATAAAGATATCTAGCGGCGTTGATATGCTTGGTCTTTTTGTGGTAGCTGCCTGACTCCACGCCGTAAGAGCTTTTCAGTTTCATACAAGTCAAAAAATCCTTTTCGCCGGACGTTTGTGAAACCCTCTAAGGGCGAGTTGCCATTTTTTTGACTAACTCTATATTGCCATCAGGTACGCTAACCTAATAGTTTACCTTATGCTTGGCGTGCTTCAAGTTTTACCTCATGCAAGGACTCTGACGTCATTTTTTAGCTGTTTTT
>Ga0065712_10001119_pt1 | contig 14405 bp, 17 predicted proteins | sample MisRhiReplicate1_FD_59099 | JGI IMG/M metagenome (GOLD analysis project Ga0065712, IMG submission 59099) | Miscanthus rhizosphere microbial communities from Kellogg Biological Station, MSU, sample Rhizosphere Soil Replicate 1: eDNA_1 v3... | ecosystem: Host-associated > Plants > Roots >...
CTGTATCTTTGGCAACCCACGCTGGTAGTTGATCGCCGCTGGCCGCGCTGTAGCCGACGTTGAGCTTGTTGGTTTGTGCTCGCAACAGGGGAGTCGAACCGCCATTAACCAAAATCCACGCGGCTAGCAGCGTCAGCGGTCTAAGTCGCATGATCTAATCTCCTCGGATGAAGGCTAATAACTGTATAGCGGAGATCCCATAGATGCAAAAGGCCCCGCAAGCAATCAGCTCGCGAGGCCTTTAGCATCAAATGAGACAGATGCAGTCGATTTTTTAGCCTTCAGATTTTTTGGCCGGAGGTGGGCTGGTGCGGAAATCTTTATGGCATTCGTAACACGCGCCGGAACGGAACGGGCTCTCGGAACCCAGCGCTTTGAACTGAGTCTGCACACGCGCTTCATCTTTTGCCGCCGCCGCTTTCGCCAAGCCCTCGGCGACATCTTTAACTTTTACCGGAATCTTCGTGAACTCATCCCACCGATCCCAAATTTCCGGCTTGGCGAGGGATTTTTCTGCGATGCTTCCCTTAGGGAAATATTCCACCACGTGATCCATATTGCCCATGACATCTTTCGCTTTGATCTCTATGGTCGGATAGTCTTTTTGCTCCACTGCCCGTTTGATAGCCTTAAGATCGTCGTAGTTCGACTGCATAAAAGCTTTTCTTTTTTTCACGATTTCCTCTTGAGCAAATACCTGAGTGGAAGCCATTAGAAATAAAAGGCCAAGCAATCCCAGACTGACGATCTTCATTTGAAACATGCTCTCTCCCTTCGCTCGCTGCAAAACAACCATTTTATTTCCCCACATAACGATCCTGGACGGAACTATCATTTGTGTGCGGTTACTAGCTATGGTTTGAGTTGTGCGCGTATTTCTCCGCCCTTGTTCGCCGCGCTATGCACATTGACGTAAAGATTGCCGGCCTTGTAGCTCTCGTACTGGGTGTCAGTCAATTTTGCTCCTGGCGCGACCGACCATGTATTGTTTGCCCCCTTTGTTAGCGGAACAATTACCGGCCCGTTTTTCCCCGCCGGTCCCTCGTGAATGTGCGCTGCCGTTCCCTCAACGCCAGTCGTAGTAATACTGCCGCTCACGGACTTATCTGATGAGATGTTAAAGCTACCAGCTCCCGATGCTGCGGTTTTAACGGGGGGAACCTCTTCGTCACCGGTCAGCTTGACTTTTACTCCGCCACCGCCACCGCTTTCGCTTGCTGTCGTCGAACATCCCCCAAAAATCAGCAATCCGATGGCAAAAGCCGTCGCGATCGTCGTGCAGAACGTGTGCGTTTTATTCATCTATCTGCCTCCTTGTACATGTTGCTATTGAACTAACCAACTCAACTACCTTTGTTGACTTTTTTAACTTCGTTAAGCAATTCTTCGGTCGATAAGAGATCCTTTTCCGAATTGCTGGGCCGAATACTGAGATATCGAACCACACCTTCTTTGTCGATAATCACATAAGACCGTTTCGCGACCCGCCGCGGCTCGTCGTAAACGCCGTATGCTTGCATCGCCTTGGCGTCACGGTCGCTTAACAATGGGTAATTAATCTTGGCGAAATCCGCGAAAGCCTTCTGCGAAAATGGCGCGTTGGCGCTAATGCCCAAGACTTCAGTATTTTCGGCCTGGAATTGCGCATAGTTGTCCGAACCGGACGCCTGGAGATCCTTGATTCAGGTCGGGCTGAAGTCGAGAACGTAGAAGTTGATCAGAACATTTTTGCCCTTGAGGCTGCTCAGCTGGAGCTTGCCACCTTTGCTGCTGTCGAGCTCAAAATCCGGGGCTTTTTCGCCCACCTGAAGCGCGAGAACCAAACGAGGCAGCGCGACAAACAAAATCACTAAAAACAGAACTAATAAACGTGACGGTTTACTTTGCTTCATATGCTTTTCCTTTTGACGAAAGCGCAGAGAAAATATTCTATGCGAGGTGATGCTTTATCTCGTATGGTGTCGGGTGTGTCAATACCCCGAAACGGGAGCAATATAGATACCCCGAACGGGTCACTCCAATCCTTCACGAACCGCAAGAACCGCGGCTTCAGTGCGGTTTTTTACATCGAGCTTGCGAAAAACGGATTTCAAATGGCCTTTGATAGTTTCGCGAGCGAGGCATGTGATATCGCTAATCTCCTCATTGCTCAGGCCCTCCGTCATTAGACGAAGGACTTTAACTTCCACTTCAGTCAAACCGAAGCGTTCGGCAAATCGAGCGATTCGGTGTTGATTCGAAGTCGACTCGCGGCCGGATAGTTGTTCCAAAGCGAGTTGCGCCAGATAGGGGGAAGAAGAGATCTTTCCTGCGTGAGTCCTGCGAATGATCTCGATAAAGTCGGTGCGATCTGTATCTTTCAGAATGTAGCCAATGGCTCCAGCTCTAATGGCGGACGCGATTTTATCATCCTCGTGATGTACCGAAAGCATAAGAATTTTGGTTCGGGGAGAAACGGCGCTGATCAGACGAGCTGCTTTGATACCGTTCATCTTTGGCATGTCGACGTCGAGCAGTGCCAAATCGGGTAACTTCTCTCGCGCTCCGGCTACCGCCTCTTGGCCGTCGGCAGCATCGGCGACGACGCGAATATCTGTCCCGGTTTCCAGAAGGATTTTGAGGCTCTGGCGGAAGAGCCGTTCGTCATCGGCAATGAGGAGCTTGATGGACATGAATACTGATACTGCGGCGCNTTGGTTTGTCAGTTGCGTTTTAACCTGGACTGGCGATCGGTGCAATATCCGCTGAAACCGGCTGGAAGACCAAGCGATTGTCGAAACGTATGCCGGTGAGCGAAATCCGTGCATTCTTGAGCCATAAACCTGTCTGATCTCCATAGTAGACCGAGGATGGGTGACCGGACTGACCTGAGGGCAACACGATTTCGGATCTGATCGGATCACCAAGCTCGACGGTGAATCGCAAGGACGATCCCACCGTATGCGCAAAAGGATTCGAGTGACGATAAAAACCGAGGTTGATCGTCATGCCATCACCGGCTGTCCGCAGCGGTCCGATTCCCAGTGGATGCTTGAAAACGCGTCTGCGACCAAACGCGTGCGTCATGTGGAGCTGATGAAGCTTGCCCCAGTGCCATGCTTCGATGTTGCTGCCGAATTTTTCCTGAAGTTCACCACAGGCTTCGCGCAGAGATGAGGTGACGATGTCTGAGCGCGATCGGCGCGAAAACCAGACGGAGCTCGGGTCCGCAAAAATTCGATCGGTGGGAACGATACATTGGTTTAAAATTTCCGTATAGGCAGAACAAAGTTCCTCACCGAGGGTCGGTATCAGAAGATTTTGCAATAGGCGGTAATGAAACAGATGAAAGATCGCAGCATCGATACTATCGGTATCACAGCGACCGTCCCAGGCGAGTAGTCGCTGCGTCGCGGCCTTGATGGTCTGGTTATCGTCGGCAATGTGCGACAGCTCGCCGGCAAGTTCATCGATCAATTGAAGCGCGTGAAGCGACAGACAGTCAAACTGCGCCTGGGCCATTTGTTGAAAGGTAAACTTTGAGCGTGAATCCAGCAGTTGCTCGATCCGACGAACCCGGTGAGGCGGCTCGAAGAAGTGTGAAAGATAGTACGGGTAAGCGCGATCGGTGATGCGGTTGTTGGCGTTCGCGACTACCCCTTCCGGTGGATTGTAGACTCGCGGAAGCTCTTCGAAATCAATATAACCCAGCCAGTCGTTACCTTCCTCCCAACCGGAGACAGGAAGCAATGAAGGTAATTGACGACGCTGCGGGATTTTACCGGCGAGAGCATAACCGATGTTTCCTCCACGATCGGCGTAGATGAAGTTCAGACTCGGGGCAGTGTGATAACGTAAACTGTCGAGAAACTCGTGCCAGTTCTGTGCGCAATTAATGGCGTAGATACTGTGCAGTTCCTGACTCGGCTCTTGAGCAGTCCAGCGCGCCGTCAGAACCTCTCCACGGCTCGGCAGTTCGGCAAAATCGCTGATCGCTGGGCCATGGCGTGTGCAGCGGACGATTTTTTCAACTGAGCGCTTGCCGCGAATCGCGATACGCTCCTTGCGAGTTTGAAATTTTTCCCAGCGCTCCCCGGTGAGGTAACGACTCGGCTCGATGGGGTGCAGCTTCTCGCAATAGATTTCAGCATCATCGCATAGAGCCGCGGTGATTCCCCACGCAACCTGCCGATTATGGCCGACTTGTATACATGGTACGCCGGGAATTGAGGCACCCCAGGTTTCGTAGGCATGTGGCTGCGGCGAATTCGTTTCGACCCTTAGATGCATCAAATACCAAACCGAAGGAAGTGTCAGCCGGAGGTGCGGGTCATTGCATAAAATGGCGGCAGCGCTCTCCGACCGATCCGGTGCAATGGCCCAAGAGTTACTCCCGCTCCCTGCGGGGTGCCAATCAGTCAGCGCCAAAACGCCGCTGCAAAATTGCCAGAAACCGCAAGCGGCATCCCAGGCGGTACGGGCACTCACCGGAGCATCATCGGGATAGCTTGGAAACAAGCTCCGAAGTTTGGCAGGTTCATCGGCAAGTCTTGTCGCGACGGCGATAAAATTAAGGCGTGTGTAAAGCGCGGTGGAGAGCAGAAACGCGAAACCCTTGCCAATGGTCAGTGTATCTTCCGGTTGCCACGGTTCCGGCTCATACCGAAGCAAGCGAAATTCCCAGGGCAAGCGCTTGCCACACTTTTCAATATACCGATTGACGCCAGCACAGTAAGAGCGAAGGCGCAACGCGTCTTCCTCTTGGAGAATAACAAGCGAAGCGCAGGCTGCAGCGCGGATACCGATGAGCCGCACGAAATAGTCAAAATCAACAGATGTTCGACCGCGAAAGTGGCTTGAGAGCTCACGCCACGGTAACTCAAAGTCACCAAAAACCTCCGCCATGCGACCGCTCAAAAAGCGCCGATTCATTTCCATTTGCCAAAGACGCTCCTGCGCGTGGAGATACCCCTGCGTGAAGAACAGGTCATGCTCATCGAAGGCGGAAACGTGGGGAACGGCGTAATGATCCCAAAGGACTTCGACCGGTCTGGTCAAACCGGCCAGGTGCAATTCTCCGTTATGAGCCGGCAGGGCGCGACGATCGAGAAAGTGGATGGGTGAGCGAAGGAGCGCCGCAAAGAGTTTGGTGAAAAACGCTCCCTTCGGCAACTCCATCGAGGCTAGTAGGATGATTTCGCGATCACGTCTTGCGGCGAAGCTGAATCAACGGGTCGAGGCTTATTGCTTGGACTCAGCATGACGATCGCGAAAGCTTTGATTTTGTGAAATTTGCGGCGATAACATGCCATCGCTGAAGTTCGCTGAATAAATGTCTTCTTGCCCCTTGCTTCAACTTATGCGCAGGACATGCTTTTTCAAAGAACGGTTAAAGATCTTTTTGATAACACTTCCCCTTTGAAAAACGCGATCCAGAGGAATTTCTCAGCGTCACGCTCTTTGGAATTTTTAATGAGCTTCAGAGACAAAGCGCTAGAGAATCGGCCGGACCGAGGGCCGCGCTTTTACTCGTTCGAGGTATTTTCCCAAGCGAGGCAGCGATGGATCCGGCAACACGCCGAAGCCTTCCAGGCGCGTAAAGCGCGGCAAGAGATCGGCATCGACCAGAGAGAAGTCGCCCAGCAAGAATTGCTGCTCGCCGATCTCATCTTCAAGGCGCTGCAAGAGTTTTTTCAATTCGGCTTTGGCGGTCGCAATCACTTGCTGATTCTGCTCTTCGGCATCCTTCATCAGCTCCATACGGAGCCGTTGATAGGGAGCATCGAAGTGCCCCATACCGTAATCGATGAGAATTCTCGCTTTGGCTCTTTTGGCCGGATCCTTTGGCATGAGCGGCGGGTTGGGATATTTTTCATCGAGATATTCGTTGATGATGAGAGATTCGTAAAGCACCGTCGCGTCATCGGTGAGCACCGGCACTTTCCCGTAGGGATTGAGCTTTAGATACTCAGGTGTCTTCTGTTCGTGGGCACGAAGATCGATGGGCGCAATATCATAGGGCAGGTTTTTTTCCGCCAAGACGATTTTAACGCGCTGGCAATTAGGTGATGATTTGAAATCGTAAAGTTTGATCACAGACGTGCTCCTTTCAGCAGTTTTCATGCGCAGCTTATACTAACATTCTATCTAAAGTAAAAGCGTGATCCCGGATGGAAACTTGATCTGATCGTTCTTTGATGTTAAGCGGGTAGCACCATTATGAATGGGTGTGAAAGTTGAACGCTTCGGAGGCAGCGCAAACTATTTTTCGCGGTCTGAAAGGCGCAGGTATCGATCTGTTCGCAACCCTTCCGGATGTGAACCTTTCTGATCTACTCGCGGAGGTGGAAAGCGACGCGGAGGTGACACACGTTCCGCTCTGCCGCGAAGAAGAGGGAATCGGAATTTGCGCCGGCGCATATTTGGTCGGCAAAAAGTGCGCCGCGATTATGCAAAATGGCGGGTTTTTCAATAGCTCTAACGCCATCGTGAGCACGCTATTGCAATATCAAATTCCAGCTCTGCTGCTGATCTACTACGCCGGAGATATCGGCGATCGCACATTCAGCACTTCGGGCGCCATGACCGAACCCGTTTTGCAAGCTTTGGGAATTCGCTACTACATTCTCCGCGACCCCATGGACTCTACCGAGCTGATCAAGCGCGCGCAAATTCTCGCTGAAGACTCCAAACGACCAGTGGCCATGCTCTTGACGAAGGAAGCGCTCGGGCGCCGCTCGGTGTTACCCTCATTGTGATTAAAGACTTGCGTCTCCAGTGGTATCAATGAAAAGATTTACTTGTTTACAAGCGCTGGCTGACGTTGTCGACGATGCGCTGGTCGTCAGCTCGGCGGGCGCCATGACTCTGGAATGGAATAGCTTACGCCCGAGCGACGGCAATTTCCGTGTGCGTACTTTGGGGCTGTGTTCGTCCATCGCCCTCGGGATGGCCCTTGGGTTACCCCAGCGCAAAGTAGTCGCTCTCGATGGCGATGGGTCCTTACTAATGAATTTGTGCTCGCTGCCGACGATTGCTCGGATGAGTCCGAACAATCTGCTTCATATCGTGTTCGACAATGAGGTGTACGAGGCTTCGGGGAGCAAAAAAACCGCGACCGGAGCTGGAACGGACCTTGTCGGCATGGCTCGCGCCGCGGGCATAAAGAACGCGCGCTGGGCGAATTCCCATGAAGAGTTCGCCAAGGCAGCCGCTGCCGCCCTCAGCGGCAAAGAATTGTGTTTCATCGGCGTAAAGGTTTCTACCGAAAGAGCCGAAGTGGCGCCATATCCGGTAGACGAAGTTGAAAACAAGTATCGGTTCATTCGCCACGTCGAGAGGACGGAAAAGATTGCCATCCTCAAAGGCAATCTACCGGCGAGTTATAGCTAAAGCGAAGTGAACTCCGCATCCGGATGAAGATCGATATTGAATTTAATTCTGGTGCGCAGTTGCCGATGGACGCAATTCCCGGGCTGGCGCGTCTGGCGGAGAGCCACGGTTTCGATTGCGCCTGGGGCGGCGAAGCCAACAATAAGGATCCCACGGTGATGCTGTCGGCGATCGCCGCGGTGACAACCCAACTAAAGATCGGCTCAGCGATTTACCATATTCTCGGCCGCACGCCGGCCACGCTGGCGCTCCAAGCAGTAGGATTGGACGAGCTCTCGGGTGGACGATTTCTACTCGGCATTGGTTCCTCCAATCCTACAATAGCCAAGTGGCACGGCCAAAATCTCGATCATCCTTTGGGCCGTGTGGAAGAGTATATCGAAATTGTCCGCGCAGCGATGCGCGGTGATAGACTCAGCTTCGAAGGAAAATTCTTCTCTGCGCAAAACTTCAAGATGGCGTTCAAGCCCTCGAGCAGGGTCATTCCGATCTATCTCGCTGCATTCGGCCCGAAAATGACCCAACTCGCGGGCCGTGTCACCGACGGTGTTCTCATCAATATGGCCAACCCGAGCGAGATTCGCCGCATCACCGAGGAGGTGAGAGCGAGTGCTGAGCAGGCCGGCAAAGATCCGGCGAAATTGGAAATCATCTGCAAAATCCGCTGTTCGATCGCGAATCAATACAATGTCGCGCGCGAAGCATTGAGCCATGCGCTGACCTACTACGCCCTGGCTGACTATTATCGCGATTTGCTAGGCCGTATGGGTTTTGGTCAAGAGGTCGAAGCGATGCGCGCCGCTTGGAAGGCGGGCGGCTTTCACGCGGCCCGGAAACTCATCACCGACCGAATGTTCAGTTCGTTGCCACTGATTGCGGCGACGAGCGCCAAAGAAGTGGTGGACCAAATCAACCCGTACATTCAAGCTGGAGCGACACGAGTGATTTTGCCCTATGTGGCGGCTTCGGGGGACGTTGTCGGTGAAATGCAGAATTTTATCGAGTACTGGAGTCCCGCAACGACGGGATACCTGAAATGAGGCCGTATGGGTTTCGAATTGATTAATCCGGTGGGGCTGGAAAAACCGATCGGGTATGCTCATGTGGCCAAGATCACGGGCGGCACCATCGTTCACGTGGCGGGGCAAGCTCCTTTCGATGAGCGCGGCCAAGTGGTCGGTAAAGATGATTTTGTTGCGCAGTTTCGGCAAGTCGTCCGGAACTTGAAAACGGCGATCGAAGCGGCCGGCGGCCGGCCCGATCAGTACGCCGCTTTGACAATTTATATTACGAATCTGGAGGCATATTGGAACAATACAAAAATCCTAGGCTCTGCGTACCGTGAAGTATTCGGGAAATATTTTCCGGCGATTACCCTCGTCGAGGTGAAGCGGCTTTACAATCAGGACTGTTTGATCGAGGTTTCCGGGATTGCGGTAATCGATTAAAAGGGCTTAGTGGAGGAGATTTCCGGAGGATTGCGCCATAAACAGTGTCTCACTAGACAATCTTTGCACAATTTACCCACATCCATTTCGCTCCAAAGCTCGTCTATATCAGTTATTCCAACCATTTGAGTTGCTGGCATCTCGTTTGCTGTTACGCCGTAATACCAAACAAGAGGCGGTTGGAATAGAAATCATGAATACTCTTGCAGCATTAGACCGGGAACGAGATCAGGATCTTTTTGAGACCGTAACTGAAGAAGAAATCATTTATCTGTGGCGGTCGATCAAAGGACGCGGTTTGTCGGAAGATGAAGCTTGGCAAGCAGTTGTGACGGGAATCGCCCTCGACATGGCCTTTGCTAAAACAAAGAGTTGCAAGCAAATTGAGCACTAAATTTTGAATCCGTTGATCCGCGTTGTTCTGTGCCGGTTTAAGTCCTCTTCGCATTGACTCCCCTGCCAAATTTTGATTGAATTGCCCCAGTTCTCTGGGGGAGTTCATGTCACGCATCACGGTAGAAGATTGCCTGCAGAAGGTTAATAACCGTTTTGAGCTGGTAATGTTGGCTTCAAAACGGGCGCGGCAGCTGTTCAAAGGCGCAAAGCCGTTAATTGAATCTGATAACCGCGAGGTCGTGGTCGCACTGCGAGAAATCGCCGACGGAAAGGTTAGAAAAGGCGTACATCCATCTTGAACGTTGTTGTTGGACGACTTTGCACGGCGACCGCGTGCTTTTCACCGATTCATTAACCAAACACACCGTCAAGTTCGCTTGAAAGGCCAATCCGCGCTCGCGGCGCCAATTTTCGGCAGCGAGGCGGTTCATGCCATCCATGGCCGACGACAAAAATACTGAAAGTTCTTTTCCGTTCCCTGAGATCAACCTTCCAGAGCTGGTGCGCGAGGACAATGCTGACACGGCTCCCAAGGGTAAAGCTCTCGTTCCATTTGATCCCCTTCAACGCTATCTCGCTGAAATTCGCCGCTTCAGGGTTCTGAGCCGGGAAGAGGAACATCAACTGGCAGTGCAATACAAGGAGTATGGCGATTTAGAGGCGGCGTATAAACTGGTCACCGCCAATCTGCGGCTTGTCGTGATGATTGCGCGAGAATATCAGAAAGCCTTCAAAAACCTTCTTGACCTGATTCAGGAGGGGAACATGGGATTGATGGAGGCAGTTAAAAATTTCGATCCCTATCGGGGTGTGCGCTTTCCGTCCTACGCGGTATGGTGGATTCGCGCGTACATGATCCGCTATATCATGAATGACTGGCGCATGGTCAAAATCGGGACGACGCAGGCGCAACGTAAACTGTTTTTCAATCTCCAGAAAGAAAAGGAAAAAATCGAAGCCGAGGGTCTCACGCCCGGCCCGAAACTCTTAGCTCAGCGCTTGCAGGTGAAGGAAGACGAGGTGGTGGAAATGGAACAACGGCTCGCGAGCCGCGATCTTTCCGTGGACGTGCCGATCGGCGATGATGACGAAGCGACGCTGCTAAACTTTCTGCAGGATACTAAACAGACGCCAGAAGAACAGATTGCTGAAACTGAATATCGCGAGCTACTACGCGACAAGATGGAGCAGTTCGCAGACACGTTAAAGGACAAAGAACTGGTGATTTATCGCGAGCGTCTCTTGAACGAAGATCCTGTGACTCTTCGGGAGATCGGAGAAAAATACGGCATCAGTCGCGAGCGGGTACGGCAAATCGAAGAGCGCGTGAAAAAAAAGCTCAAGACTTACCTCAAGGATNTCAGAGACGTCGACGACGCNTCTGGCGTCCGGTAGCTTTGCGCGTTGTTAACCTNGCGTCTCGCTCAGTATTCTTGCCAGCTCATAAGCCGGTGATGCTTGTCTTCGGCCTGGCCCTTCCTTGCGCGCTTGGAAGGCTTCTGATAGCAAAAAAGGAAATCGGATTCGGAGGATCACCCGTTGCAATTTCAAAAGGAAGTGGAAATTCGCGCGTCGCGGGAGAAAGTCTGGCGCTTTATCTGGGACGTCGATCGCTTCATCGCTTGTGTTCCCGGATGCAAGGAAGCAAAGACGCTCGAGGAGGGAAAGCGATACACCGCGACCATGGTCGAAAAGGTCGGACCGTTCAAAGTTGAATTTCCGACCAACATCGAAGTGCTCGAGCGCGAGGAGATGACGCACATCAAAGCGCAGGCGTCCGGTGCGGATAATAAGATAGGCAGCCGGATGAAGCTGGATCTCGACGTCAATCTTCGGGAAGACGACGATAAAACCGTTCTCGCATTTGTTGCCGGCGTAGATATCTTGGGAAAGCTGGCCGCCTTGGGACATGGAATTATCAAGCGCAAAGCGGATCAAGTTTTGGACGAGTTTGCCCAGGCGGTGAAGAAGCAGTTGGAAGGGGACTCGTAGAATGCTCAGAAGGTTTCGCTTGGAAGAGCCGGAAAGTGTGTCCGAAGTTTCCGAGCTGCTCGGCCGCTTCGGTGACAGTGCGAAAATTTACGCGGGCGGAACAGAGCTGCTGCTGGCGATGAAAGAAGGCCTGGTCGAGTACGAGCGCCTGATCAATGTGAAGAAACTCAGGTGCAAGGATGTCACGCTGGCAAACGGCGCACTCGCAATGGGCGCCTTATGTACGCATCGTGAACTGGAAACTTCGCGGGCGATAAATGAGAAGTTGCCCGCATTGGCGAAGCTCGAACACCACGTTGCCAATGTCAGGGTGCGACAAGTGGGGACGATCGGCGGGAATATTTGTTTTGCCGAACCTCATGCCGATCCGGGAACCCTGCTGATCGCCCTCGGCGCTAAAATGCTTGCCGAAAAGTCTTCCTCGCAACGAGAAATCGAAGCGGAGAAATTCTTCGTCGATGCGTTTGAAACAGCACTGGAACCGGACGAAGTGCTGACGAAGATTGTCGTGCCGGTTCCCAGTCCGACTGGGCGTAGTGCCTACCTCAAATTCGGCTATCTCGAGCGGCCGAGTGTCGGAGTCGGCTTGGCTTTCAATTTAAATGGCCAGGTCAACTCAATGCGGATTGCCGTCGGATGCGCCGGACCGGCGCCCCGCAGAGTCGAAGAGGCTGAAGCACTGCTCGAAGGCAAAAGCAGAGAGGAGGCGGAGCGCAATCTCGCCCAGGCGGGCGCCATTGCCGGCCGAGCGGCTCAGGCGATCACCGATTTGCACGGCTCGCAGGAATATAAAGAACATATTGTTGGAGTTCTTTTGAAGCGGGCTTTTCTGAGCGCCCTCAGCTGATGCGGCGGATTGAAGAGGAAAAATCATGGCCAAACCGATGACTAGGGTATCCGAAGCGCAGTTGATCCCAATCTCTTTCACTTTGAACGGCCGGTTGCAGGAAATTGAGGTGCAACCGCATGAACTCTTGCTTGATGTTGTGCGCGAACGGCTAGGGCTCACGGGTGCCAAGCGATCGTGTGATGTGCAAGTTTGCGGCGCCTGTACTTTGCTCGTCGATGGACGACCGGTAAGCGCGTGCACTACCTTGGCATTCGAAGTGCGCGGCCGCTCAGTTCTGACGATCGAAGGGCTAGCGGAAAATGGCAAACTTCATCCCTTGCAGCAAGCCTTCATCGAACATGGCGGGTTTCAATGTGGGTTCTGTACGCCGGGCATGATCCTGGCAGCGAAGGCCCTCTTGGATGAAAACCCGGATCCGAGCGAAGCGGAGCTCAAGCATTTTATGCACGGCAACATTTGCCGCTGTACCGGCTATAAAAAGATCATCGAATCGATCATGGCGGCGGCGAAGACGATGAGAGCAGGAAGATGACGTTCAAAAAGTTCAATCGTTCAAGCCGCTCAAAACGTGTTCGGAAACTCTGCTCAGACGGCTTGAACGGTAAAATCTAGCTTAGTCCTCGATCCCATATTCCTTCCAGCGGCTCGCCACTAGATCAAGATGCTCTTTGGGCGGTAGAGAAATCGCCGGATACTTATGTTTTCTGGTCGCGTCGATGCCGACTCGCGAGCCGACATAGCGGCTCGGATGATGCTGTAACACGTCCGCGGGAGCTTGCGACGGATCGAGACCAACAGCTTGAACATCGCGTTCGATATAAACATCCTTTTCCGGCCGAACGTGCCAGCTAAGCGCCCAATCGACGGCGAAATCATCCCATACATCGATATCATCATCGACGACCAGGGTGATTTTGCCGAAGCCGGTTCGCTGCGACCAAGCGCCGTACATGAGCTGTCGCACTTGACCCTCGAACTGTTTTTTCAGCGAGATAACCAGAAATGCGCCCGCTCCGCCCGCTTCCTTCAGGCGTAGATCTCGAATCGGGATACGCAAGGTGTCCTTTAAATGTTTGAATAGCGGCCATTCGCGGCCGACGCCGCGAATGCAGCTCGATTCCGAGGGCGGCATCTGGCTTATGAACGCTTGGTAGAGTGGTTTGTTTCGAAAGGTCATGCATTTAATATTGAAAAAAGGCTCGTTGCCCGCCGGTCCCATATAGCCGGTGTACTCCCCGAACGGCCCCTCCGGCTCAACCGCGTTAGGCGGAATTTCGCCTTCCAGAACAATCTCGGCGCTCGCTGGAACTTCCAACGGCACCGTTTCGCACGGCACCAGGTCTACGGGTTCGCCACGCAATGCGCCAGCCACGGCGAACTCATCCAAGGCCTCGGAGATTTTCGATACCGACACATAACCGATGGATGGATCGGCGCCAATCACCACAGCCAGCGGCGTCGGCTTGTTCTGCGCATTATTCTTGTAGAGATGCCAAGCCATATCCTGGCGTTTACCAATCAATAGTCCTGTCTTGTTCGGTCCCTTGACTTGCATCCGGTAGGTACCGACGTTGCGCACGCCGGTCTCCGGGTCTTTGGTAATCAGATAGGGCGAAGTGAAAAAAGGTGCAGGGTCCTCTCCGACCGTCCATACCGGAACGGGTAGCTTGGTAATGTCGACATCATTGCCGTGCAGAATGTTTTCTTTGCACGGAGCGGCTTTAACGATTCGCGGTGGAACTGGATTCTCCAACGCCTGATCCCATTTCCGGTTAATGCCTTCGACGGTTTCGGTTTGAAGCCCAAGGGCGTAAATTTTTCTCGATGCGCCAAGCACGCCGGCGACCACCGGAATATTGAATCCTTTTACGTTTTCAAAGATCAGCGCGGGGCGTTTCTGCGGCGGGATTTTTTTAAAGAGCTGACGACAAACCGCGGCAATTTCCCAGTCCTTATCCACCGCTTTGCTGACCCGCTTGAGTTTTCCATGTTTTTCCAGAGTCGAGACGTACTCTCTGAGATCGCGATAGGCCATGACTCCTCCTCAGGACCGAGCCGTCGATTAAAATGCTTCGTATCCTAGACGCAATTTGTTTATATATCAACTATCACGATGTTAAATACGACGAAAACACATGCTGAACAGGAGCAGCAATTGAAAAACTTGCGATGAGTGAGAGTCTTGAAGCGGCGGTCGCTGGGCGTTGTCAGGCTCTAATCTCGGCGCGCATGAATATGATGTAAGAAATGCCGAAACAGGCGGCGACCAGCGCGAACATCGTGGTGATGTGTGGCCAGATCAGATTCAAGCTCTGATCGAGCGCCAGCGGCGTCGGCAAGATCCCTTC
>Ga0065712_10000700_pt1 | contig 14365 bp, 17 predicted proteins | sample MisRhiReplicate1_FD_59099 | JGI IMG/M metagenome (GOLD analysis project Ga0065712, IMG submission 59099) | Miscanthus rhizosphere microbial communities from Kellogg Biological Station, MSU, sample Rhizosphere Soil Replicate 1: eDNA_1 v3... | ecosystem: Host-associated > Plants > Roots >...
AAGTTATACGTTCGGATTGTGAAGCTCAACAACAGCTGCAAGAGTTGTCGTTACTCCATCAGCATTGAGCAAGTTAATTGCTTGCGAACGAAATACCGCATTCGTTACAGCCACGCCAGTAGTATTGAATTTGCCAGTAACAGCATCAGCCTTACAAGCAGCGCCATCAATAACACCAGTGCCAGAATCAACAGCCGCCCAAACTCGGCCACGCGTCAATACTGATACTGCAGTCTTATCTGGATACTGACCAAAGACAGCATAGACATGATCATGAAGCGAAACGCCAACGCCAAGTGTAACTGAGGCGCCATTCTTGATTGTCATGGCGCCAGCGCCAGTCCGTTGAACAGCAACACCAATACCAACGCCTAGTGCCGGATCACTAGCAGCAAAAGTATCAACATTGTCGTCCATGCTGTCTTCTTTCATTCCAACAAAGGCAGGCGCCATATAGTTGGAATAAACATTATTGCTAATTGAGAACGACATTTATGCTGCCTCCTTTTCACCGCGAATACGAGCAATCATTTTTGCCCTTGCGTCCATAGATGAAAGCGAACCACCAGCCTTGCTATCTTGTTTCGCAGTGGTAGCGGCCTTTTGTTTTGAAGTCGTCTTTGACTTAGCATCGTCGTGACTGATTGCTAGATCGTATGCCGAATCAACATAGTCATCGGAACGTTCTGCAAAGTTAAGATCATTGCCAAGCTTCTTGACAATAGCCTCTTTCAATTCGCGATCAGAAAGACCATCAAACTTAATGCTGAGCTGATCAGCCTTAGATTCAAGAGCGAGACGCTGCTTGGCTGCGGAACGTTCCGCCTTCAGCGCAGCTTCATGGTCCTTAACCATCTTGGACAACTCAGCCTTAGCAGCATCACGCTCACCTTCAAACTTATCAGCGCGCGTCTGCAAATCTTTGAGCTTAGCAATAAGCTCATCAATCCTTACCACCACCTCAGGAGCGGCAGGATATTCAAGGCCGTTATCAAAACGAACCTTGCTCAATGTTACCTCAACCATATCAGTCTCCACAAGAAATGAACTAGCATCATCGGCGTCTAGTCGCAGCCTGGCATTCCCAGCACGACCCTTATGGACTACAGCGAGATGATTGTAGCGAATGTTACGCTGTATACAATCATATCGTTGTCCATTTAATTCTCCTGGCGTATCTTCAACACTACAAATATAACCTAGTGACAATTCTCTCCTGGCGCCGATGCGCTTCACATTATGTATTACTACATCAGCCACTACATTTATTTCATCTTGTTTCTCGCCAGGAGACATTACGCTCCCAACGATAACATTGTCCAGATCGTGGGTGGCATTGACCATACCACGATGGCCATCGGTGATTGGAATGGCGCGTAACGAACTCAGACTATCTGCACTGAATACTTCTTCTGCTGGCCGATACTCTCTGACAACCTTTCCTTGAGCGTTATGATACGAGAATATACCTGCCCGCGTAATGACTGGCTTATCTACAATCCAACCTTCCGCAGTGACATCCGCTTTGACGGTTATACTATCATAACGAATTGACATTATGCATCTTCCAGTAATGAAGCTTCAAAGGCAGCAAACTCAGGCAATACTGGTTCTGCCCAACAACGACATTGAATGTCCTCTCCTGGATGTCCAGTAGCAGGTGGGCTATCCCAAGAGAACAATTCGCCATCGTTATCTTCATGCGTGTCTCTTACGCGCTCATCTCCAACTGTTCTCCAGATATAACCAGACACACCCAGATCCGTTTGTCTCTCGCGCGTAAGGTTCCCATTCAACTTTGATACTTGATCACGCGCTATTAGTTTCGCTCTGCTATCGGACACATCAGTTCTATCAGACATTATATCATATATCTGATCAGTAACATCTTTTTGATTCGTGCCCTTAACCAAAGCCTCTCTTGTCAGCTCCGCTATTTGGTGACTCGTTTTGAATGGTATATCTTTAATGAGCAGGCTATTATTACGCGACCAATTCTTCATCAAAGACATATATTTCTCTGGATCCTCTTTGGTCGGATTAACTCCATACTGAGAACGTATCAACTTTTGCCATTCAGCTTTATTGTGTTCGTTTATTCTGGGTCCGAGCCGAATCATTTCTTTGATAGCTTTATTGGTAGGCTCTGTCATATCTTTTTGAATACGATTCATTATCCTACCAAGAGTTGTTCGCCATCCTTCATCCTGCCTTACTGCGTCTTGTTTGATTTCTCCAGTAACCAAATGGACCGCTGTCGCCTCTTCAGCCATCGCCTCTACATAAGGCGACATGTTCTTCTTCAGTATCATTTTATATTGTTTATTCATCGTAAGCAATATGCGACGGTAAGCCGCATCGTGACTTGTAGGATATTTCATAGGTGTAATCGGTTTGCGTTTCATGGCGTAACATATTTGATACGTTCATCCAATATATTCAAGTAACGAAAGATACAACGAGACTGGGCAAGTAACAAACGGCTGGTCTTGATCTTGTTATCTTTGTCGTCGCGAATTTGCATAGTTACTCTATCATAATAAGCTGAAATGATTTTACGTTCCTCAATCAAATCATCACGTAAGGACATTGGCTGGCTTTCGCGCTCCTGGCGCGACACCCTCATCATCAGGAACTTCTAGATCAGCCGGGTCAACTCCTTCTGCGTAGTTAACATCTCCCTCAAAGGATGGGAGTTCATCTACAAACTCATATTCACTATACTTGTTCACTACAATCCTGCGTAGTTCTTCTGGCGAAATAATACTGTTGTTCATTAGAGTCATCAATGTATTTACTTCGATGGAGTTAGCTTCCTGATTTGTTTTGTTTGTCGTAGCAATTTCTGTTTCGCTAGGAACCCACAACGGATTAAAAACAATCTTCCACTTATCAGGTATCGGATCAGAGTATGTGTTCTGTATGTATAACAAAGCCGTTAGCTTTTCCAAACAAGGCTTCGCTATCACTTGCTGGATATGTGATACCATGCCGTAATAAGATTCAAGGTCACCAGCGCCAGTAGCATTAAGGCCGGTTGTTGATTTTCCGAAAAGAATAACAACAGGGATATTACTGCTGGCCGCCAAAGCTGTTTGATACTCTTGAATAACAGATTGGACACCATCCAATCCTAGGTTCTCAATATTGTAGTCGTCATTCTTATCAACCACAACACTATTGAGATTGCCACGAACCAAGTCAACAAGATTGATACGGCGAGAAACAACATCATCCATGCCCTGGGCAAATAGATCACCCAATCCTTCCATGGAGTATATACCTTGTTGCTTTCTTTCAAGCAATCGTATAGTCCATTGCAGCGCCTGGTCATATCTTGATAGGTCATCGAGACAACCTTCCAATACTGAGCGCCCCACCCAATTGATACCTTGGCGAGACACTTGCTTGAGTGGAAGTGGTTCTCCTGACATAAAGATCATTCTTGTTTCGTGAACAAGAAACGTATTTACTCCTGGCGGAGTGAGATCGTAATATTCAACCTGACCAAACTTTACTAGATCGAAAGGATCATTGTAGGTTCGTTCAGTAGGCTTTATGCAAGTAATGTCATACACTTTTAGCTCAACCACTTCCTCCACAGAGTTATAGTTGAGTGGTTCCCAGAGTTCACCACCATCCTTTACTATGATCAGTATTACTGCGCCGCCATAGAGCCTAGTCCAACGGATGGCAGTAGACATTTGCGTATATACGGACAGTCTATCATACTCATCGTATATACTGCCCTCTTCATCTCCCTCAATTGTTACGCCGCGTTGCAAGCAATCATCAGCTGGGCGATCAATAATCTTTTGGGCTATACCACTACCAGCATAGATGTCTGCGTAATCGTAATAAGAATAGCGACTGGCCCAGAAACGTTCTAGGCCACGACGCCAAGATCCACCGTTATGGAATGTAGATGCAGTCCTATCAAGGCCAGCAGTATTCAGACCAGACAATACGTTCTGGAAACCATCTTGCCTGGGCCGAATACTAATGCTCATTCTACTGGCGCCGATACTTTACCATACCAAGTCCAAGAAGCCCAAGGCCCATAAGGCCAATGCTCATAGGCTCTGGGACCGCAACAGTCGATGCCGAAACATTGCCTGCGAAAGATGCAGTATAGGCACCAATGGTTGTTCCGTTGATATGCAATCCGGGTGGAGTTGCAATATCAGTAAAGCCAAGGTTAAACGAGGATGGAGCGGCCAGTTGACTAGCAGTAAGAATGTCACTAGTCAGCGTCAATAGATCAGGCGGATTGTTAGCATTCACAACCAATCCAGGACCACCAGCTCCACCGAAAGCAGCATCATCGAATACGCCAGAAAGGTAATTGGTTCCAGAACAATCCGTTCCGCTAGTAAAGCAGAATGTTCCAGCATAGTGCTGAATGATTGCCCCACCTACAGCCACAGCGGCGTCAGTGCTATTCGCATCGAGACTAAATTGGACATTTCCAATAGGGCCACTAGCAAATGTCGTTACTGCAGCGATAGCATCGTCCACTACGATATGAGTGGTTGTTCCGTTGTCAGTAGCAACTACAGTATTGGTTGAGCTAGTCTGACCAAAGGTAGCGATGAGAGCGGCTTGTGCTCCTGGCGCGAATGCCATTACGAAAGCAGATACAGTAGCAAGCAGAAACGTTTTCATTCTACACCTTTGGTTGTGGGGTGGGTGGTAGTTCGTTACTTGGCCGATTTGGACGGCCACCAGGAAGTGTATTGTCCATACCAGGCTGGTTGCCAGGCAATTCGTTACTTGGCCGATTGATTGATCCTGGAAGGCCCTGATCAGGCTTCAGGCTAGGATCAACGGCAACGTAACGATAGCCATATCCTGGAACCCAAACAATTACCCAATAGGTTTGAGAGGGCAAATCGTTATTGGGACGACCAGGTTGTCCTGGAAGCGTATTGTCTATTCCAGGCTGAGATCCAGGGAGCGTATTGTCGGGACGGCCACCCTGTCCTGGCAATTCGTTACTTGGACGATCTGGAGTTACTGGTGGCCAGATTGTTCCTGGAGGAACACTACACCCAGGCGGCACCGGAACAATTGGGTGAGCCGGAACGGGTGGCGGCCAAATGCCTGGGGGTGGGGTGGGCAGACTATTGTCAATGCCTGGTTGTTCTCCAGGCAAACTGTTATCTGGCCTTCCACCACCAGGACTCACTTCGACAAAGAAACCAAAGGGCATTTGTTACTCCATCAGTTCGCTAGTGCTAGGCGTCTATTCCAATCAGACACTTTACTGGTCAACTCGTGGAAGGCACCGCTACTGGCGTCCACATAGTCGTCATGTTTCGATTCAGGAAAGGAACTCATTTCCCTCAAGTAATCTTTATTCCAAGGCCCATCCACTAGGTCAACGTTGCCAGCTTGCCATTGAGCGGAAAATGGTTCTGCTCTCGTTTCTTTTGACCCTGTCTCCCTCACTCCCTTTACTTTATGGCCAGCCAAGTATGCAATAAAAGAGGCTGCTTGATCTTTGCCTGCTTGGCCAGGATCTTGGGGCAATACAGTAACAATTCCTCTATACATAGCTCTGTCTTGAGAGGCTACATTGGCAATTATTTCTCTGACGTAATTAGCGTTCTTGCGAACGTTTATTCCGTCAGCGATAACAATTCTACCATTGGATCGTTTACCCATCAATACAGAAGCAGTGGCGTCTGGCGATGGGTTTGTTTCGCTAGGTTCAGTCGCAGCCAAGTCCCACTTTCGGACCCANGCCGTAACATCTGTAGGTATAGTGGGCAATACTTGCACAGANGTAGCTGGGAAGTATGAACCTATACTGGGCTTGATTCGCCAATTGCCGCGTAACAATCTTTCTCGTTCAACGCGCCCAAGCATATTGAGGTTGGCCCTATACTCAGGGTCCACCTCATTCAGTATTACATTATCATCTAACGTAGCCGGAATGAACGTAAATGATTTGGCTGCGAGATGAGGATACTGTAGCTCCAGCTCCTGGCGCGAATCAGCCCACAACAACTTCTCATCGTGTCTAACAAAGTAACGAATTACACCAGATCGTTCTGGTATCGGATAGCCTGTGTTCTGGTCAATATACCAGGCAACAAGATCTGCGACCCAACTATCAGCGTCTGGATTACATGTGGCCCGTATATACGGTCTCACTCCGCAAGTAGAACGATTTCTGGATAGCATATACCAGAATTGGTTCTCTGTGAAGTGTGTTAACTCATCGTAACCAATCAAACATATCTGGCTTCCCTGCCAGTCGTTGACATCCTTTTCGTTATGGAGATGACTGAAGGTTATACTGGCGCCAGAAGGAAACATCCAAGTAATACGTGGGGACATCTTGGGTGCCCCGTCTATTCTCCCGTATATACTGAAGCTAGTATCAAACAACCCACCTTTGGATGTTATTTGAACAGCCTCCCTACGGAATATTACGGCACCAAACTCTTTATAGTTCTCAACGTAACGACATGGCTCTAGTAACAAAGCATATGTCTTGCCGCCTCCGGCTGCACCTCCATATATAGCAATGTCTGCTGCTGTCGTAAGGAACTTGAATTGTGGTCCTGGTTGCGGTCCTATATCAATATTGGGATCGAAACCATCAAGCATTATTTGTTACTTCCCCATCTATAGTTGCGGGGTGCATACTGTCTCTGCCATTGTCGGGCATGAATACTCTGACTCGTTTCTCGTCAGGTCCAATTCCTTCTATTGTTACGTCCACAGTCTGTTTGGGCTTTCCATATCCCCGATTTAGTAACATTTCCCAAAGCTTCATTCGTTCTCCTGGCGGAAGGAACGGATCATCAATGGGTGTGTTAAGTAACGTTTTTGCTTGGTCAAGTATTGTAGGCGCTAGTGCTCGACACCCAATCATTACGTCCCGTAATGTGGATATACGTTCTAGACTAGTATGGGGATCGAAACCATCAGGCATCGTATATACCTATACAGCGTTACTATAGCGGCGTAACGCCGGAAGCGCCTAAAGCTATATCGTCTGGGGCGGTAACGATCGCGTTACTAGGCCGACCTTGTTTGGCTTGAGGAACGAATGTATCCTTAAACCAATACAATACATCCATACGATCATCAAACAATCTGATTTGGCTGAGAGACAATTGCTGTCTAGGAACTTTCAGCCATAGACTCCAATGTCCGCATCTCACTATACCATACTTGACTAGGTTGCGACTATACTGGTCAACAAATCCAAGAAACAAAAAGCAGTGTCCACCTTTCATTTGCCATTTTGATAGCCACGCTGCTTGTTCCGCTGCCAGTGTATTGACCAGTATAGTAGGTGTGTGCAATCGTTCTGTTAGCAGTTTTAATTCAAACCAGACAATCTTACTGTTGTTGATTTGCACGCCTCTGTCTGGCCAGCCTGCGGTGCGATTGTTCGGCACCCATAATTGAAACTCCCTGAATATCTCAGTAAAGTCTCTTGCCAAGTCTCTTTCAAGCATTGTTATGCTCCATTGTTAGGTGCTCCTGGCCCCCCATCCACTAATCGTTACGATCCAGTAAGTTACTGGGTTACCGTCGTTACCGTCTTTTCTACTAGAGTTATATTCTAAAAAATAAATAGTGGGTTTTTCTATAGTCCTAGCCAGTTTCTTATAAGACGGTAACGACAGTAACCCAGTAACTTTCGAGCCTTTTCAGCTACTTACAAAGGTTACTGAAGAAAATCCCTACGGTAACGACAGTAACCTATTGTTTCGTATATACAACAACAGTTTTACCACTGATCTTTTTTCGTTCAGTTTCATATCCCATCTTCCTCAATACTTGCCCATAACGGTTTCTCATAGCTTGGTTTATCTGCATATCAGAAATTCCTTTTCCAACACAAACATAATTAATAACATCCTTGATTGTTACTTGATTCTCATATTGAGTATTCAGATCAATCATTTCTTCAATATGTTCCCATTCCAACCATTCATGGATCGCATCACGAACCTCGATTTGTTCCTGTTGTAGAGCATTTTCTTCAGAAGTCAGAAATGGCTTTATTCCTTTCAAGTAATATTGCTCTTTGATTTGCGCAAGGATCTGTGGATATTCAGCCCTAAAAGCCTTGTGGTCTATGAAATTGTTAGTGTCTAATAATGATCTGATAGGTATAGCTCTGGTTTCGCCAGTAGGATCACGCAAATATCTATGTTCGTTTGTAGTAACGATAGTAATGCTTCTACGAGGGTGATGATTGACAAATCGCCCATATGGCGAGCGAAATGATATTTCTGTATCTGTAATTAAACGTTTCCAATCATTGAGATTGAAACGGTTCATATCCAAATCTGAGAACTCAATAACAGCGCCAGGAGCAATGATCTGAAGGAAGTCCTTATCAATTGTTTTAAGAGTAGTGCTAATATACCAATAAGAAGTGTCATTATTGTGTGGATTTTGTGGAAGTAATGCTTTACAAAACGATGTCTTACCTATGTTCTGATTGCCTTCCAAAGCGAAATAGTAACGTTGCATACATCCGGGTTCAAAACATCTCCAGACTTGGGATAATGGTAACATTCGAGCCCAAGCCGCAGACCAAGCGCCAGGAGCAGCCTTCAAGTATTTGACAACCCAGTTCGTTTGCGGATCAGTTACTCTATCAATACCATCCCAAAGCGGTAGGCTAATCATCCATTCCTTATACATATCAATTTTGTCATGATACGCTACCGCTTCAACAACATCATCTAGTCCAGACCAATGTTTCTCAGAACGAAACACATAATCATTCAATGTCTTCTTTAGTAATGTTCTGTTAACATTATCGTATGGGTAGTAAATATGTGTATTTCCATTGGTCATTAGTGGTAAATTGAACTCGTTGGTTAACGAAACCCATGGCATCTTTACGAAATAGGATTGTTCGGTCATAGTATCAATGATAAGCTTTACAACAGTGGAGGCCAGGAGAATGTCAGTTGTGTGAGATGTAGTGTATAAAATGTTACCTTTCGCATCCATCATATTTGATACGTCAGCATTAGTAAATTCAGCAATCTTGCTTTTTGTTTCTTGTCTAGTATGACCATCAATTTGATTATCAATAGCCTTGCGTATCGTTCCTTTCAATCTTGTTCCGTCAAAGGCACTTGTTATTCTCTCAATATAATGTTCTCTTTCATTCTCATCCAAAGACAATATTTCTTCAATAATGTATTTGAAATGTTCATCAAAGTATAGTTTCTTAGCAACCACATCAGCGAATGTATTGAGTTCGTAAAGTATTTCTTGTATCGTCGCCATTATTGTTTCCCCTTATCCCTCAATTGGAATAATTTCTCACGATCTTTTTTAGACATTTTGAAATCCAAACTATTGATTGAATTTCGTTTCGCAACATTCGTTACTGCTTCTCTTAAATCATCAATTTTAATTGGTTCCGACCAATTAAAGTTAGCCTCCAACCATTCCTTCAATTTCAACAATTGTTCATCATCACACAATATGTATTCTTTATCACCCATTCTGAAACTGGTCATTGTTCTTCCTCCATCTTGAGTTTTCCGTTCTTGATCCCGTCTAATATCGTTTGCATATCTTTTTGTTTGTTACCTCCCCAAGCCCGAGTAGCCAAGTATAGTTCTTCAATCACATCCTCTTCATCCAACAGTTCTTGATAGATCCATTTTCCCAATGAAGTAGATGTTCCGATTAGCCATAGATGTCTACGGCCATCCTCAATTCCAACTGATTCTCGTAACATACTGTTGAAGAAACGTTGGGCTTGTTTCTTTGTGTATAGTTCCTCCCTGCGAGCGCCAGGAGCGTTTGTTTCCTTTATCATTGTAAATTGTTTCTCACCCGATACCCATGCAATAAGCTCTTTACAAGGATCGGTGCTCGAAATAAATATAGGACGCGCGGTATAGATAGGCTGAATAGGGTGGAATAAGGCCAGATCTACAACATGTTTTAGTGGTGTAAAATGTTTCTTGAGCGATGCACAAGTTACTTTGTTACTATTCCACAAGAAAAGCCTGATACGAATACCAGGCTTTCTCAAGTATCCAGCAGAAGGAATTGCGAATGCTTCCGTATCATTCAGCCCGAGCGCCAGGAGCACAGATCTTGTATCGTCTTTCAAACATCCTGAACTGTTACCATATCCATCTATATCAAGAGCAAACCAGTTCTGAGGTTGTTCGATTATCGTAGCATCATCACCGTGATATAATCTACGTTGTTTTGACACACTATCGTCTTTGCAAACGCCACGTATCAAACAACAGTTAGGGCGGGCCAGTAGCACTTTGGCCAATTCAAGTAGATCGCCCAAACTATGCACGTTTCGATTGAAGAACTTGTAGTAATAGGCATTGTCGTATGCCTTCTCACCACCAGGGTAGATTGTTTTGGTCAGTAACTTATTATATGCGAGCGCAATCGTAACGTTATTTGTGCTCTCGTAATAATTACTAGACTCAACGGGGCCAGTAGTATATATAGAGGAACTAGACATCGGCTATCCTCCCGAAAGGATTGATGTCCGCTGCTTGGTAACAAATATTGATACCGCGACAGTATCAAGTTATCAAGCAGCGTTTCTTTTCGAGCGCCTATCCTAGACCGCTCGCGCGCGGCCGTAAACCTTATTTATTACGCAATGATAAGATCACAAAGCCACAATGTTACTGCAGTAGATCGTGCATTATACTTGTGGATGCTGTGCACTGTTGATTGGATGAATGAGCGCCAGGAGCCACTGTCCAATAACAATATAGAAAGATTGTTTGGTGCCCAGATCAGACGCACATTCAATTTCTATCGCGAAATTGCTATAGCTTGGAAACATCTAATGCCAAGTGGCACGACCCTTACGCCAGCAGGACAAAGGATCGTTACCAATTGGCGCCGAATGGAAGCAGCTATATTTGACGTCTAGTGTATTGATACCCTATCAGTAGTGATCAATGTTTTGATCGCTTCAAATAACAGTTTCCGGCCAGAAGCGGGAAAGCTTTGATACGCTTGGGATAGGAAGAAACAACAAGTAAGTATCACTTCTTGTTGTTTACATTCCGAACTAAATATTTCATCTACCTTGCGTATTGTTTTGTCTAGTTTATCTTGGTCAATATCGTCACATAACGCATACATAACATCTCTTGCATCGATCATTTCTTTATCCATTCATTTCTGGTTTCAGGAACGTTCTGTAAGCACACAATAAATCTTCAACTTGGTCGGCGGGCAATACTTGCAATGCTCTTGGCCAGTAGATGCGGCGGATGCGAAACGGCCATTTTTCATTATACTTGTGTAACAACTTCCAACCATCCAATACTCCAGCGTGTAAATAGAGTTGTTCTGGCTCCAGTTTCAAATAGGCACCAATTCTTGTCGCCACATCGTAATGGGTAACAGGACCAATGCCCTTGATCAATAGCAATTCGAGATGATCGAATAGCTGATCAAACGAAACAATATTTCTTGGTTCTGTTCTCGCAACAATAACGTCACACCACTTCATCAATACTTCATTCTTGACTTTGGATTGGTGATTATGTTTCTTGTTCAATTCATTGCGAGAGTAGCAGGCTCGCCATACTGCCTCTTCAAAAGAGTCAGCTTTTACACAGTAATCAACAACAGTATCTCTGAACTTCTTGGCATCGCCTTCAATGAAGCGCATTTGCCAATCCTCGACAATGGCTTCCAAACTATCCAAGGGTCGTTTCGGAGGCACATTGCCAAACAAACGATCAGGACGCATCTCAATTCTCCACAGCTTCACAGCCATAGTCTAGTGGACCCCAGCATTTTCTACATTTGGCGAGTTTCCATCTATCCTCTTTGTATTCTTCTGGCCTTGGCATTATTTGTTTATTACCACATTTTTGACAAGTTCTAATCCACATTCGTTGTAAGTTACGCATCAGACACTCCATATACGTTCGTATATACGATAGTATAGATGTGCTACTGGCGCCCCCTATACAAGAGCGCCAGCAGCAGTTTCGTTACTTGGAAGGACTGTTCTTGATAGCCCAATAGTTCGGATTGGGGCTACCATCTTCCAATGTTTCGGGTTCGTTCTCATGATACAAAGCAATAAAGCCGTGCATCAAGTCCCAGTCCCAATGGTTACGTCCAGGACCGCGGAACCTTTCCTGAGTTCTTGTAGAGAACTGCTCAGGAAAATCCTTGCAAGCCATATACTCATTATAGGTCATTCCGTCTTGGTATAGTTGCCAAGAGAAATAACCCATTGTTCCTTCCGCGCGCGGATTGTCTACCATCTTGCGCATACGCAATCCGGCAAATTGTGTAGATGTCCGCCCGCCAGGAGCACGAGGCGAACCATCCGCTTTGGTGGTCCGCTTTTGTTTCGGCGCAAGCTTGTTCGATTGGGTATTGTAGATGTGGAACCCAATCTCAGTAATACTGAGCGAATCAATCTGTTTCGTCTCAGGATTAGTGTGAAGCTTAACAATTCCCCTCTGAGCAAGGTTTCGATTGTTACCTGGCTCAAAGAATGACTTGCGCAACTCCTCAGGAACGTTCTCCAAAGGTATTGGAGTATCAAGCGCAATATTGTCACCTTCCGGCAACAACTTCAGCAACAAAGCAACATTCAGTATTTCTTGCGAGGACAGCCGCTTTGGGCTCGAAACAGACTTGGCGCGTTCCACACGCGCCTCAGCAGCTGCTTCCTCAGTTGCTTTGTGCTCCGCTTCATCCACAATCGTTACTGCAGGATAATCAGTCACCTGAGTAGCATTGGGATCTGGCGCGCCAGGAGGCAAGAAGTTGTTATCTGGCGCTGTGCTCTGTGTAGTAGACATTTCAGTGTTATTCCTGTGTCTATTGCGTTTTGTGGACACTATTGACTCCCATCATTTTACTGTCAAAGAGCGCGCGACAAGATCGTTCTCCTATCGCACCATAAGTCTAGCCGATTTCGTGGGCCGGGTAAAGATGTGGAGTTCAACTATCCGTGATCGGAACAATTCTAGTTAGGCGACAACTCCTAGGCGCGCTATAATCTATCTGTAGGAGGAACAAATGAAATACTATGTATACATCATATTTGATTGGGATGGTCTTCCATTGTATATCGGACAAGGCCAAGGCGATAGATGGATAATGCATGAAAGATCAGCCGCTAACGGCAAGCCTGGATTCATGTATGACATCCTACGAGAGATGCAAGATGCTTGGATGGAAATTCCAAAGGTCAAAATCCATGAATGTTTAGATGGCGAAACAGCACTCAAATATGAACATGCCTTGATCAACGCCATCGGTGTCATGCCCAACGGTCCCCTGACCAACAAACAAGTCAGCCTCGTCTCTTTTCATAGATCCGTCTAAAAACTATGTAGAACGTATCCAGTCCGGATCATCTTACCATTCTGAAATCCAACCAATAAGTCATTGAAAAGACTTCAAAAATTGGATGCAGAACGTAACGCGAACACAAAGGGATCAAACGCGAACGTGGACAGGGCCGCTAGGGTAGTAGCGGCCCAACCCCTAGGCCCACTCTAGAGCCATCCTAGCACACCTAGCGTTGGTGCCCCGTTCCGCCCCTCCCCGTTGGAGCGCCAGGAGCCACCAATAAATTAACATTTGGTAATCTTTCCTGCTTCCTGGCGCCCAGACAGCCGCCAATCGTCCATAATTGATTGATATATCTAGCTGAAATCCAGTCTATTTTTTTAGACGGCCCCAAACCACGCCTATAGACGCGGGGCAAAATATGTGTATAATCGGGGACGTGGCCGGGGAGAACCGGCCGGACGGAAAGCGTAACGATCTTTGACAGGCGAATAGGATACCTCGGGGACCGCTAGGGCAAGGCTACGCTCGCGCGGTCCCCTAGGGTAGCCCTAGCGGCGGTCCCCTCGGGGACGCGCCCTAGCGGCCACCCTAGTTGGCCTAGGCTCATAATTCGTCCCCTCGGGGGCGGGTGCCTCGGGTGCAGAGCCGTAAGCCCCATTGTAGCGAAAGCGGGAATTTTGGGGATCGTAACGGACCACTCGCGTTGGGTGGCCTAGGTCAGTGAGGTATCTAGTTCGCCGCATTCTTTGAAGCGGTGCATACGGTAACAAGTAGATCACGGGAGTGGCTTGGATGGACAGCCCCCGTTGATATTTGTTACCGATGCATTAGTGAATCTGGTCTACTCGAAACGAAAATGGCGCTGAGCCTAGCGTTAGGCTCCATTCACCGTTTCGAGATGTCCGTTGTTCCTTTCTAGGAACGTGCCTGAGCCGAAAGGTTCAGGCACGGTAATGTGGCGCGTCTATGCATTCGTATATACGCACGGTGGCAAGCCCGAAAACACAGAGCCATTCCCTAGAAAGGTTATTTGTTATGTTGAACATCG
>Ga0065712_10068127_pt1 | contig 14360 bp, 29 predicted proteins | sample MisRhiReplicate1_FD_59099 | JGI IMG/M metagenome (GOLD analysis project Ga0065712, IMG submission 59099) | Miscanthus rhizosphere microbial communities from Kellogg Biological Station, MSU, sample Rhizosphere Soil Replicate 1: eDNA_1 v3... | ecosystem: Host-associated > Plants > Roots >...
GAAGGTCGTGGAGGGGTTCGTGACGCCAGTGGGCGTAGGTCAGGTGGTGGACCTGGGTGGCCTTGGCCCCGCACACTTCGCATTTGCCGTCCGCGCGGGCCAGCACTTTGGTTCGGCGGGCGCGCCACGGTTCCGATTCGAGGTAGACGGTGTGAAGGCGAAGCCACTGTCGGCGGGCGATGTAGGCCATGGCGGGCGGTTGTAGCACCAAGTGATCCGAATGGCAAAGACCTCCCACTTTCATTTTGGCAATGCATTTTTGCGAACGTCCTCGCCCCGTGAGGGGCGGGGGCCGACCGGCGAAAGCCGGGGCCGGGTGGGTGGGGCCCCCCTCAAGGATTTTATTCCTAGGCCCACCTGGGCCGGGCCTGCGGCCAGTGGCGCTGCGTCGCACGCTGGGCGAGTAAGGCCATCACAACATTGTGATAAGGTTATTGTTGACATGCGTCCAAGGCAAGCGTATGTGGTGGGGCGTAGCAATGGGAGAGAGCAATGGACAAACAGATCGCTCACGAAATTGACAAAGCCAGGCGCGCGCTTGAACTCGAACGCGAGATTGACAACGCCAGACATTCGCTGGATCGCGCGCTCGCGAGCGGCCGAAAACTGGGCGCGAAAGCTGTTCGGCGATACATTCGGCACCTGATGGATCAACGGCACACCGGATAGAGCATTCTCGATCCCCCACAGAATAGCGATTGGCGGGCCTCAGACGGCCCGCCATTCATTTTAAATTCGCGGCAGGCACAATCCACCGTCCGCCTCACAAATCGCGCCCACGGTCATCCTAGAGCCTCGGCGATGATTTTCCCCGATTGGCCATTTCGCAGGTCCGATTTCCCTTCGATTTTCCCCCCATTGGCCGAAATTTTCAAAATTGGCAGTGTGGGGGTGAGGCTCGCGTATATTTTCTAATTGTGTCTTTTTTTTGTTTTTTTTTAGCCATAAGTAAGAAAACGTGACAAATTTACCACACCCTCGCCCCGACCCTCACACTCCACATTCCCAAAAAATCGGCCAACCGGGGGTAAATCGGGGGGAAATCGGACCCTGCCAATCGGCCCAATCGGCCATCGCTCAATCGCACAATATACCATTGGACAATCGGCCAACACCCATGCTACGCAGTGGCCTTCGATCCATTCCAGAGGAGCCTGCCATGTCTCTCCCCACTGCGATTCACCGATACTCCGATATCGCGGCCGACCTTCACGAAATTCTCAACTCCAACGGCCGTCGAATGGACTTCGACACGCCGGCCGAAGCTAAATTGTGGCGCTTTCGCGTCTATCAGTATCGCAAACTCCTCCGCAAACAGGAAAATCCCACGCCCTTTGACCGCTTGGCCTTCAAAATCAACCACCCGCCCACCAGCGTTCACATATCCGAAGAATACCCCAAAAGCGGTCGCCTCCGCGCCGCCGATGGCAGCCCCGTCGAGTATGTCAGCGCAATCACCATGCCTATCGGCAACTACGATGAAAACCTGGTGCAACAGACCCGACAATCCGCATGGGCAACTGCCGACAATCCCCTTGCGCCAGTCCCCGCGCCCCACAATCCCCAACTGCTTGAAAGCGCTCGCGAAGCGGCGCGCGGGCTCGGTCTAGTCGATCCCGACAGCGACAGCGACGATGATCCCATTCCCCCGCCTGACATTTCGCCCCTATCCTGGGACGACATCAAGCCCAAGCCCAAACCCTAGGCAACTCAGGGCCCATTGCCCCCATCACGATTTGTTGATTGGACATTGGGCGCATTGGGAGCAATATACCCAACCAGAGCAACAGGATTGCTTCGCAACAGGAGATCACCATGAAATACCGCATCACATGCTGGCACGATGCCACGTTTACAGCCCACGAAACCACCACGCGCGCCACGCGCCAAGCTGCCTTTCAGCAAGCCTATCGCATGGCCTATGACCAGTTGGAGGCTTTCGGCAAACTCGACACCCAAAGCGCGTGGAACGTTCGCAGGGATATTGAAATGCGCAACGACATCATGCAGGTCGGTGAACAGCGTTCCGTCTCAATTAGCAATACAGGCTATAGCGTGACCGTTAACGCCATTGCCACATAAGACCGACATTGCTTCGCAATCAACACAACACAACGGGAGAACACACATGGCACAAGTCACAGAATGGCAAATAGGAGTGGCAAATCCCTCCGAATGGCCACTTGGCCAAACTCCAGGCTACGTTGGCCGCTACACCGACTATTTCTATTGTGGCGAAACGCCAGACGGATTGCACCTATTCACAAACAACGCCGGCGACCGTGAGCTATTTGCGCGCCGCCCCAGCGGCGCCGGCTGGCATCTTCGCCACAACAGGCACTCTTACGAATACGTTCGCGACACAACGGGAGAATGACCATGATCCAAGCAATCACCACCAAATACCTCGGTCCTACGGACCATCGTGGCTCCAGGGTTAAGGCCCAATGCGCCGCCGGCTCGATCACCCTCGAATGGGACGACAGCCTCAACAGCGACCACAACCACCAGTCGGCAGCCCTCTCGCTCGCCGTCCAGTTCGATTGGTCCGGCCGATGGATCGGCGGTGGCAATCACGACGGCACGTGCGTCTGGGTCTGCGACACCGCCGATCCCCGCGACAGCTTCACCCTCTAGCCCGGAGCAACCCCCATGCGCTTTTACCTCCATCGCCTCCGCATCAACTCAGGCGGCTATGACCGCAGCGGCTCCTATTGGGGCCTCGGCAACCCCCTCTACCAATACGAGAGCGAAGCGGACACTTCCGGCACCATTCGCGCCCGTAATAGGGCACACGCCAAACAGGTCGTGAGCGAGATGTACCCGTCCCTCTGTCCGACGTTCTTTCGGTAGGAGCATGACCAATGCCCACCACCTACATTGAGCTTGTGGTGACAGCTTGCCTCGCCACGGCGCCCCTACAATGCGAGGACTTGCGCCTCCCCACAGGCTTCCAGTCCGTTCACGAGTGCGCCACCCAGGGTGGCATGCTCCTCGCGGCGGGCGTCATGCTCGACCGCCCCACCCAGCGCCTCACACGCTTTGCCTGCCATCGCGTCCCCCTCACAAAGGACACCTAACCATGAGCCGCTATCTGCTTATCAACATACCCGACAATGCCGACCCCACCGTTTCAGAGTTCAGCACCCTTGACGCTGCTGCCAATCGCGGCGCGGTCATTATTGGTGACTACGACCCAATGTGGCCGGAGTCCGACATCATCCGTCGCCTAAAAGCCGGTGCGACCCTTACCTATCACGACCATTCGACCATTCGTGTTGACACAAAGGACACCTAAACCATGACCAATCGTATTCTGATCGAAGTTCTCGGCGGCACAGTCCAAGCCGTCTATGCCGACAACACCGACATTCAAGTCATAGTCTATGACCATGACAACATCGACGCGGGCGATCCCCCGCCGACATGGGACGACTACGAAGACGTTGAACCCATGCGCGACTGGCCGCTTCAACGTATTCGGGCACCCCTCACAGGATCGTGAATAGACAACCTCCCACAATGGGAGGACCATCCTCCCATCCTATCCGGCAACCTCCCACGGACAGGCACCTAGTCGGGCGCACAATGCGCCCGACCTTTCCACCCCCGCGCTTCGCGCCCCAACACACAACGGACCCCTCGCCCATGCCCCACACCTCCAAAGGCACAACCTACTGGCCGACCTATCAGTCTGCCCACGCCTACGCCACGGCGAACAACCTGCCCACCAATCGCATCATTGCCTACACCCTGGGCTGGGCAATTCAGCTGCGCATTTCTGGCCCCTACGTCAACGCCAGCCTTTAGGATCAATGACCATGCCCCACAATTTCAGCCAATACGATGCCTGGAAACTGGCCACCCCGCCAGAATACGACGATCCAGGTCCCGAGCCTCAGGATGAGCCTGAGCTGCCCGAGCCAGACATCGACGAGGTGTGGAACGGCACCGCCTACGATCACGTCGTGCGTTTCGCCGACGGCCGCACCTTCACCGTCCGCCTCGCCCGCGCCGGCCCCTTCGTCGGCGACTACGAAATCTGTGGCGACGGCTACTATTCCGATGGCTGGACCTCGCCCGACCTCGCCATCGACCACCTAATCGACATGGCCCGCAACCCATGACCAATGCCCACCTCGACCCGCGCCTGCGGCGCATCCTTGGCGGCATCGCCCGCCAGCACGCCCAGGCCCGCGAGGAGCTGGGCGACACAATCGCCATCCTCGAACGCCTCTCAGGAGATACCCCCGCCATGCCCACGCCCCGACGCACCACCTACGTCAAGAACATCCGCCTCATCTTCGAACAGCCCCCCATCCCCATGCGCGGCTGGGACTGGCGCGCCCTCCACGACGGCGACGACGAGGAGCCCCACAAGCACGGTTGGGGCCATACGGCCATTGAGGCCCTCCGTGACCTCGAACGCGTCGACCGCGAGTTCACCGAATCGCTCGAATCCGAGGACGAGCGCCTCCTGTCGGAGCAGCCATGACCCCCCTCGCCCAGTTGCGCGCGGCGCTGACCGCCCTCGATAGGCTGATTGACCTAATCGACTGCACCGACAAGCACAATTTGGCGCTGCTGCCCCTATTCCTGGCCGAGCAAAAGCGCGCCCTCGCCGCCCTCGCCCGGATGGAGCAGCCATGACCGACATCATCGAAGCTGCTATCAACACAGCAATGGAGTGGACGCCCAGTCCCTACGACATTGATACAAAAGACCGGGAAGCCTACGGCGTGCTCGTCGATGAAATCCTGAAAGTAGTCACCCCCCTGATCCGCGCCGCCGCGCTGGAGGAGGCCGCGAAGGTGGCGGAATACGAAATGACCGCCCCCATCATCGAAGCTGCGGCGCGGGCTCTGATGAACATTTGCGAGGCAGACTTAGTGGAAACGTTGGGCGGCCCGAACGATGTGCCGCTCACATGGGAAGAAGCCGACGAGAGATTACGCGATCACTATAGGCAGAGAGCCCCTGCCAACCTCGCCGCCTTCACCCCCCTGATCCGCGCCCAGGTGCTGGAGGAGGCCGCGAAGGTGGCAGAGGAGTTCGAGTCTGAAATCGACGGACCTTTAGCATCGGCTGATGGCACATACATTGCCGCCGCGCTTCGCGCCCTCAAGCAGGAGCCCCTCCCATGACCCTCCACCCCACCCAGTCCTTCGGCCCCCCTTGGGGCACCGAGCTTCCCTCCATCCTCCAATCGGTCGCCCGCGCGCTGGCGCGTGAGGGCTACGCCCCCGACGAAATCGGCCTCCAAATGACCCTTCTCGGCATCCAAATCCTCTACGACGGCGATTGCACCGACGCCCTCGACGCCCTCGAAACCGACATCACCCGCCTTCGCCGATCGACCCCCGAATAAGGACACTCCACCATGATCCCCGCCCTTGACCTCCCCCGCCTGATCGACTCCCTGCGCACCCAGGCCGACGACCTCGCCGACGCGGCCCTCGGGAACATCCAAGGCCTGTCCCCGTCGACCAACGACGAAGTGCCCATGATCATCATCAACGGCACCGCAAGCGTCGTCCTCTACAGCCTCGTCATCGCCCTTCAGGCCAGCCTCAAGGAGCATTCGTCGTGACCGACCATCGCTACACCGCAGTGGAAATCGACGAGATGCGCGAGCTGCTGCGCAGACTCATCTCCGCGCGCAATATGCGTGCCACAGGCCCCGCCTCGGCGTCGGGCGGCAGCAGCTCTTACCTGCCAACCGATCGCCTGTCGCAAATCGAACTGGAACTGCGTACCCACATGCTCAACGGCACCCCCTTGGGAGAAATTCGTATGAGACTGGACGAGGAGAATAAGCGCATTTACCGTGAAATGGCTCAGTGGGCCATTGACACCCCACCATCCACCCTATAAGGGTGGCAGATCCACCCACCCACAGGAGCCCCCTTTGCCCAAACAGATCACCATTGCCGGCCTCGACTTCGACCTGCCTTCGGCCGAGGAGGTCGGCATCGTCCAGGGCTACATCTGCGACGAGGCCGCGGCCCGCCACCTCTACCAGACGTGGTGCGACCGCATCCGCAACAACCTCACGCCCATCATCAAAAAGTTTCGCGCCCAGCAGGTCGGCGAGCAGGCAATCCGCGACCACGTCGCGGAATATGCTGCCCACTACAAGTTCTCCCTGTTGGGCCGCCAGGCCGCCTCCGGCAACGGCGCGGCCGACGCCCAGCTCCAGGCCGAGATCGGCGCCATCGCCCGCGACTACATCAAGCAATACCTGGCCGAGCAGGGTCGCACCCTCGCCGACATCTCCGACGGCCAGCTTATAGCCAACCTTGAGCGCGTCGCCTCCAACCCCGCCACCATCAAGATGGCCAAGCGCCGCCTCGCCGAGCGCCGCCGCACCGCAGCTTCGCTCCTCGAAGGCGTCAACCTCTAGCCCGCGCTATGGCCCCCGACCTCGACAACCTGTTGTGGGAAGCCATCCACCAGCCCCTGGGGCTGGTGGTCCAAACGGGCAATCCCGACCGCCTCCGGCAGCTCCTCTACCGGGCCCGCCGCGCCAACCTCGGTGACTTCCGCCCCCTCCGCCTGACCGTCCTCGACGGCCAACTCTGGATCCTGAACCGCGAGGGCCAACTGGAGCTACAACGTGATGCCTAGACGCTTCGAAAACCTCCAGCGCCACAACATCCAACTCGCCCGCGGCGACATGAAGTGGCTCCAGCGCACCTACCCCTCCATCAGCGCCGCCGCGATGATCCGCACCCTCATCGAACTCCACCGCCAACAGGTCAAAGCCCAACAACAAGGGAACCCGCGCCCATGACCGACCTCGACCTCATCCTCGCCCGCGACCCCAGGCAGCACACAAAGGACGACCGCGACCAGATCATCCGCATGTATCGGGAGCGGAGGCATCAGTATAACTCTGGGCCCCAGAAAGCCCCTGCCAAGCCCAAAAAGGCCCCCAAGGCGAAGCCGGACGAAGTCCTGTCCCTGCATGAGGCCCTCAAGGGGAGCCTAGACCTGTGACCGCAGCCATGATCGACACCGCCCCCAGCCCATTCGACTTGACCGGGGCCCAGTATGCTTTTGACAGTACGAGCCTCTCTTGGAGCGAGACATGCCCTCGACTATACCAATACATGATGATCGAAGGGTGGCAGCGCTTACATGGGAACGTCCACTTGGAATTTGGTGGTCTATACGCTTCGGCATTGGAGCACTTCCACAAACACCTGGCCCTGGGCGACAGCCGTGACGTGGCTTTGGACAAGGTCATCGAGGAAGTCCTGATTGCCACTTGGGACTACAACAATGACCGCCCAAAGGAGTGGGATCACCCATCGAAGACACGAAGCAACCTACTACGAACTATAGTTTGGTATTGTGATCAATTCGACCAAGACCCTCTGAAGACCGTCATCTTGAGTGATGGGAAGCCAGCGGTCGAATACAGCTTTCGCTTTGAGCTGTCCGACAATATCCTCTACAGTGGTCACCTAGACCGCCTGGTCGAATACAACGGCGATATGTTCATCACCGATAACAAGACTACCACAATGACTGTTGCCCCTTATTACTTCGAGAAGTTCAGCCCAAATACCCAAATGTCGGGCTACGCCTATGCGGGTAACGTTGTGTTCCACTTGCCGGTTAAAGGTGTCATTATAGATGCGGCTCAGATCGCTGTCCATTTTTCGCGCTTTGAACGGGGGTTTACTTTCAGGACACCCAGTCAGCTCGAAGAGTGGAGAGTTGACACCCTCAAGCACATAGACACCATTCGTCGGCACACCCACGAAGGCTACTACCCACAAAACAGGTCGTCGTGCGACAAATTCGGAGGGTGTGCCTTTCGAGATGTCTGCGCCCGCTCCCCAGAAGTTCGTCCTCAGTTCCTACGTGCGGACTTCGAGCAAGGGCGTAACTGGAACCCCATGATTTCCCGGTGATATATGTCAAGCTCAATCAACCCCGTCTCAATCGAAACCCTTCACACCCTGTTCTCATATGATCCTACCACCGGGACCGTTGATAAACTTCAGGGTCGATACATTGGACGAGTGCCGGGGACAAGGACCTGCATAGGAGATCATGCTGTCCGAACAAGCCGCGTTGCTTGGGCCCTCTATCATAACTACTGGCCATCTCTCTACATCGACCACAAGGACGGTAATCCCAGGAACAACCGCCTGACCAACTTACGAGAGGCCACCCCCGTTCAGAACCATTACAATACGATCAGTTGGGGAGCACACGGTAAGGGAGTATCGTTCTGCCCAGACCAACCGAAGCGTCCCTATCGCGCTAGAATTGGTGAGAGTGGAAAGCTCATCAGCTTAGGGAGTTTTGCTACAGCCGACGAGGGCCAAACCGCCTACCTCCGAGCCGCCGAACAAGTCCAAGGCGAGTTCGCCGCCCACAATTCACGTCATGGGAGGTGACCTATATGTCTGTTGATCCCCGCTATATTTACGGTGGTCGCCTCGACCGCGAACTCGCCGAGATCGACCTAAACCGGCGCGCCGCCGCCCTCAAGATCCACTTCCGCGACCGCTGGCCGACCACCAGCGACGCGCCCCGCCGACCCAACGACCCCCGTCCCCAAGCGGTCCACGACAAGGTCAACGCCCGCCTCGCCCTCCGCTCGTTCAAGGACGACGCCGACGACTAGTCGCCCCCCACGCCTCGACGCCTGGGCAATCATCTGGCTCGCCTCCCTCGCGTTCTGGCTCACCCTCACTTGGTGGCTCCTATGCTGATCAACGACACCTACCTGATGCTCTACCTCTCCATTGCTCGCGAACTTATCGACGAACTAAACGCCAACAGCGCCGCGGGCCTCATCACCCAACGCGCCCTCCCCCTCATCTCCGTGCTCGACCAACACACCCGCAAGATTGAAAGGATGATCCGCGATGCCCAGTCTCAGCCAGCATCACAGTAGCCAACTGGTCAAGACCCTCTACATCGGCGACTCGGGCACCGGCAAAACGGGCTCACTCGCCTCGCTCGTGGGGGCGGGCTACCAGCTCAAGATCATCGACCTCGACAACGGCCTCGACGCCCTGGTGCAGTATGTCCGCAAGGACTGGCCCGACCTTCAGGGCAACGTCGAGTTCGAGACCCTGCGCGACCTCTACACGGTGGACAACGCCGGCCCCAGGGTCAAATCGGCCAAAGCTTTCGTCGAGTCGGCCAAGCTCCTCACCAAGTGGACCGACGGCTCCACGCCCAGCGAATGGGGACCGAAGGTCATTTGCGTCCTCGACAGCCTGACCTCCCTTGGCAAAGCGGCCTACGAATGGGCCCGTGGTCAGAACCCCGGCGCCAAGGAACCCCGCCAGTGGTATTTCGTCGCCCAGCAAGCCCTCGAATCGACCATCGCCATGCTCACCTCGGAGGCCTTCGCCACCAACCTCATCGTCATCAGCCACGTAAACTTCCGCGAGATGCCCTCGGGCGAGATCCGGGGCTACGCCAACGCCATCGGCTCGGCCCTCGGCCCAACCCTCCCCAAGTATTTCAACTCAATGATCCTCGCCGAGACCACCGGCTTCGGCAAAACCCTGCGTCGCCAGATCCGCACCACCTCAACCGGCGTCATTGACCTCAAGTCACCCGCCCCCTTCAAACTGGAGTCAACCCTACCGCTCGAAACCGGGCTAGCAACCCTCTTCGCCACCCTCACACACCCGAACAAGGACACACAGTCATGAGCTTAAATTTCGTCGAATCCCTGGAGAAGACCGCCTCCGACATCAAGCGGCCGCCCGCCCTCCCCACTGGCACCTACGAGTGGCAGATCAAGCGCTACGACATCGAATCGTCGAACGATGGCCGTTGGGACATCTGCGCCTTCCACTGCGTCTGCACCGGCGTCGTGGAGGTCGACGACCCCGAGGCCCTGGCCGATTTCGGCTCCGCCCCCGGGACCTACATGCGCTACAGCTTCATGTTCGACACCGAGGACCGCGCCCGCTTCGACCAGACCCAGTTCAGGCTCAAGAAGTTCCTCACGGATCACGTCCAGTGCTGGTCCGAGGGCAACGGCTCGGGCGCCCTTAAGGAGGGCCTCGCCAACTCCATCGGCCACAAGTTCAACGGCCTCGTGCGGTGGCGTCAGGACAAGGCCGACCCCGACATCCAGTATGCCGAGATCGCCAAGACCCTTCCTCTCTAGCCCCAACCCTACCAGCGGTTTGAGCCGCCGCTGGTAGGTAGGGAGGCAGGCCCTCGCCTTCGGCTGACCGCGCGGCCTGCCTCCCGCCTCGCATCGCGAAAGGAACCTTCGATGTATGTCATATGGTCAATCGGAAAGGCCGGCTGGGTCTCCCGGCAGGGCAACTACACCAGTCAGCTCGCCGAGGCCAAGCAGTTCAGCCACCTCGCCGCCCTCGACGCCTGTGCCAAGCACCCCAACCACAAGTCCCTCGACTGGTTCGCCGTCCCCCTCACCGACCTCCTCGCCATCCAGGGCATGATCAAGTGACCAAGCTCGCTCTGGTCGGCGAGGCCTGGGGCAAAGACGAGGAGGCCTCCGGCCTTCCCTTCCAGGGCAACGCCGGCCGCATCCTCAACAGCCTGCTGGCGCAGGTGGGCATAGTTCGGGACGAATGTTTCGTTACCAACGTCCTGAACCTGCGGCCCAAGCCGTCCAACGACATCAAGAACTGCACGGGGCCAAAGACCGCAGGCATTCCTAGTATGCCCGCCCTCACGCCTGGAAAGTATATGCGCGCCGAGTTCCAACCCGAACTCGACCGCCTCTACGCCGAGCTGGATCAGGTGAAGCCCAACTTGATCGTGGCGCTCGGCGCCACCGCTGCGTGGGCTCTGCTCGGCACATCGGGCATTGCCAAAATTCGTGGCTCCGTCGCGGCTTCGCCGTGGGGTAAGGTGCTCCCAACATATCACCCCCAAGCCGTAGGCTATGACTGGAGCCTTCGGCCCGTCCTCTACGCCGACCTTTGCAAGGCCAAGCGCGAAGCGGAGTTCCCCGACCTCCGCCGCCCCCGGCGTGAGATCTGGGTCGAACCCTCCCTCCAGGACATGGACCAATTCGAGTATGAACACTTGGCCGGCGCAACCATGCTGTCGATCGACATCGAGACGATGGGCGACATGATCACCTGCGCGGGCTTCGCGCCCTCACCCCAAGTCGCCCTCGTGGTGCCCTTCTACAGCGCCGCGGCCCCCGGCAAGAACTACTGGTCCACCTTCGCCGAGGAACAACAGGCCTGGGCCCTCGTCGCCCGTTGGTGCAAGTCCCCGACGCCCAAAGTTTTCCAAAACGGAATGTATGATGTGAACTTCCTGTGGCGCACCGTGGGCATCCCGGTGGCGAACGCCCAGCACGACACCATGCTCCTCAGTCACGCCCTCCAGCCTGAGCTGCCCAAAGGCCTAGCTTTCCTCGGTTCGATCCACACCAACGAGGCGGCGTGGAAGCTGATGCGCCGCTCGTCAACCGCCAAACGGGAGGAATAGCCCCATGACCACCCTGACTAGCCAGATCAGCTTCACCCACACCGACGGAACAATACGCACGACTGAAATCATCAAAATAAACTACACCAGCGCAGAATTGATAGGTAAAGTCCGGTGGGTTACCGGCCCTAAGCTTCAACAATTATGGCTCATTACTGTTTGGAAAGACAGTGTTGCGATTGATGTATATGAGGAGTGGCGCGATGTCCCCGTAGAAGAGGTGTGGCGCACCACGGGCATCCCCACGGAGGAGGAATAGCCCTGTGCGCAAGATTCGCACCGACCAACTCGACGTCCAGGCCCTCGCCGGCCTGACGGCCCTCCAGCGCGAATCCATCTACTGCGGTCTCGACAACTGCGTCACCCACGAGGTCCTCGCGGCGATGCTCCCCCAACTCGACAACACCACCGCCTCGACCTACGCCTTCTCGCGTGCCCTCCAAGGCCCCATCCTCGAAATGACCATCCGAGGGCTCCGAGTCGACCTCGACCGCAGGGACAGAGTGCTGCGCACCATCCGTGAGGACATCGCCAACCTGTCCGAAGGCTTGGACCAGATCATCCGCGACGGCATCGGCTCGGACGCCAGCTGGCGCAGCCCCCAGCAGCTCATGAAGCTGTTCTACACCACCCTCAACCTCACGCCCATCAGGCACCGCACAGCGGCGGGGATGCGCCCAACGGTCGACCGCGAGGCCCTCGAAAAGCTCTCCGTATACTTCCTCGCCGAGCCCATCTGCCTCTACCTCCTCGCGCTGCGCGACCTCGACAAGAAGCGCCAGATCCTCGAAACGGGCATTGACCGTGACGGGCGCATGCGCACCAACTTCAACATCGCCGGCACCAACACAGGCCGACTGGCGTCGGCCATCAGTGACTTCGGCACCGGCACCAACCTCCAAAACATCGACCGCGAGCTGCGCTCGATCTTCGTCGCCGACCCCGGCCACAAGCTGGCCAACCTGGACCTGGAGCAAGCCGATGCCCGAAATGTCGGAGCGATATGCTGGAACACTTTTGTCGAGGCTCACGGAGAGTCCTTCGCCGGCTCTTATCTCGATGCTTGCGAGGGCGGCGACCTCCACACAACAGTTTGTCGAATGGCTTGGCAAGATCTCCCATGGCTGGCCACCGAACCACGAAGAGTGGCAGATCAAACTGCTTATCGATCTCTTAGCTACCGTGACCTTGCCAAGAAGCTCGGACACGGAACCAACTATTACGGCTCCCCTGCGACTATGGCACGCCATACTAAGGTCGACCGCCACACCATTGAAGACTTCCAAGCCCGCTACTTCGCCGCCTTCCCCACCATCGGCACAACTAGTCGATCAGACCACTTGGCCCCCAACTGGCACAATAGCGTCCGTCACCATCTCAAATCTGACGGATACATCACCACTCTACTCGGTCGTCGCCGTTATTTCTTTGGCAGATGGAACGACGATGCTACTCTCAGGGAGGCTATCGCCTACGAGCCTCAAAGCCTCACAGCGGACGAAATAGACCTGGGCCTGTTGGCCCTCTTCAGGGCCGATCGCGTCCAGCTCCTCGTTCAGGTCCACGACTCCATCCTCTTTCAATACCCAGAGCAGCAGGAATCTGACATCATACCCTGGGCCCTTCGGGCCCTGCGCATTCCCATCGCGCTCGCCCAGGGGCGCGAGTTCGTCGTCCCCGTCGAAGCCAAGGTGGGCTGGAACTGGGCCGACGCCGGAGACACCAACGTGGATGGACTGATCAAATGGCGCGGTTCGGACTCAAGGACGCGATCGGAATCACCCTTGGACCCGAAGCCTCCCAGCCTGCGCCAAAGACTCGCAGCGTAGGCCCCTGGCTCGACCACTTCCTCGACTACATGGCACCGTTCAAAGTGCCGCCCCTGTTCAGCCTGTGGGCGGGCCTTGCCGCCCTGTCGGGCGCCATCGAGCGCAAGCTCTGGCACACCAACAACAGGGGCCATCTTCATTCAGGCATCTACGTATTGCTCGCAGGCCCCGCCTCCTCGGGCAAGACCCTGCCCATCGCCGAGGCCCGCCGGCTGGTCGAGGCCATGCCCAACCGCTTCATCGCGCCATCCAACATCACCCGCGCCGCCTTCGTCGACGAACTCCACGACTCCCAACGGGTCATCGACACCCCCGGCGGCGCCATCCACTTCAACTCCCTCGCCGTCATGCTCGACGAGTTCGGGGTGTTCCTCTCCAAGTATGAGGGCGACTTCCTCTCGGCCCTCACGGCCATGTGGGATGGCAACGCCTTCGTCGAGCGCAAGCGCAAACTCGAACACAAGATCGTCCTCAAGAACGTCAGCCTCACCCTCATAGCAGGCTGCACCCCGGGGTTCCTCAACACCCTGATCCCCGTCGAGGCGTGGGAGCAGGGCTTCATGTCGCGCATGACCGTTGTCTACTCGGGCGCGGCCGAGCCCCAGGACCTATGGGAGCTGATCCCCGGCCAACAGGAGAAGTTCGACGCCCTCGCCCGCGACCTCCAAGTCATCGGCAACATGTATGGGGAGATGGACTTCGAACCCCACGCCCTTCAGGCCCTCCTCGCCTGGCACATGGCCGGCGGCCCGCCCGCGCCCATCCACCCCTCGCTCAAGGGCTACACCTCCAGACGGACCGCCCACCTCATCAAGCTCTGCATGCTCATCTCGGCCGCCTCCTCCTCCCGCATGGTGATCACCCTCGACGACTACCAACGCGCCCTGCACATCCTCAACCAGACCGAACGCACCATGGGCGACGTCTTCCTCGACATGAAGAAGGGCGGCGACACAGTGATCATGGAACAGGCCTGGTTCTTCGCCTACACCGAACACCAGCGCCACCAGCGGCCCATCCCCTCGCGCGACCTCGTGATGTTCGTCTCGGAGCGAACCCCGTCGCACAACG
>Ga0065712_10000298_pt1 | contig 14350 bp, 12 predicted proteins | sample MisRhiReplicate1_FD_59099 | JGI IMG/M metagenome (GOLD analysis project Ga0065712, IMG submission 59099) | Miscanthus rhizosphere microbial communities from Kellogg Biological Station, MSU, sample Rhizosphere Soil Replicate 1: eDNA_1 v3... | ecosystem: Host-associated > Plants > Roots >...
GACGTGATGAACAAGCAGCGTGAAAGCGTCTACACGCTGCGTCGCGAGATCCTCGACGGCCACGTCCACCTCACCGAGGACGAGGTCGTTGACACCAAGGAGTACCTCCTGGCGCTCGCCGAGGAGATTCTCGAAGAACAGGTCGATCGGTTTGCCGGCAAGGCGCTCGACGTTGACGAGCACGACATCCCTGCGCTCATTCGCGAGATCTCCCGCATATTCGGGGTGGACACTCAGACACTGGAGGCTCTCGAGCTCGAAGACAAGAGCGCCGAAGAGGTCGCCGATACAGTCTGGGCACTGATCAAGACGAGCTACACCGAAAAAGAGACGCTCGTCGGCGGCGATCTGCTTCGTCGGATCGAGCGCGACATCATGCTGCAGATCGTTGACGCGCAGTGGAAGGACCACCTCTACTCGCTCGACCATCTCAAGGAAGGCATCGGCCTCCGCGGGTACGGCCAGCGTGATCCGCTGGTCGAATACAAGAAGGAGAGCTACGGGCTCTTCCAGGACATGAAGGCGCGCATCGAAGAGGAGATGGTCCGCTATCTCTTCTGGCTGCGTCCCGTAATCAATGAAGGCGCCGAAGCCCCTGGTGGCCCTCCGCCATCTATGCCCACCCGGCCAGCGCCTCGCCGTCCGTCACCGTCCAGCATGACGATGAACAATCCGGCAGCGGAAGCGGTGCCGGCATTCGCCGGAGCGGCGAGGTCCTCTTCGTCCTCGGGAGGACGACAGGCGCCGACACCGGCGCGCACCGGCGGTGACGATGTCATCAAGACCGTCAAGCGCGATGAGCCGAAGGTCGGACGGAACGATCCCTGCCCATGCGGCAGCGGGAAGAAATACAAGAAGTGCCACGGAGCTGGATCTGGAGGCTGACACATGGAACTGAAAACCGCGTCACTGTCGCTGACCGAGACCGAAGTCGGCATCACCACGGCATTGACCTTCGATGACGTCCTGCTGGTGCCCCAGCATTCGACGCTGGTGCCGAGCCAGGTTGACGTCTCGACGCGGTTGACACGGAATATCAGGCTCAATGTGCCGCTGCTCAGCGCGGCCATGGATACCGTCACCGAATCCGGGCTGGCGATCGCCATGGCCCAACTCGGTGGAATCGGCGTCATCCACAAGAATCTCCAGATTCACGAACAGGCCGCCGAAGTCGATCGCGTCAAACGGTCTGAGAGCGGCATGATCGTCAACCCGATCACGCTGGCGCCAACCAATCGGATCTACGAAGCGCTCGATCTGATGAAGAACTATCGGATCTCGGGCGTGCCCATCACCGAGGACGGAAGCAAGGAAGGCCGCCTCGTCGGCATCCTGACGAATCGCGATCTGCGGTTCGAGACCAACGTGCACCGTGAGATCAGCGAGGTCATGACCAAGGACCCGCTCTTTACGGTACCCGTCGGCACAACCCTCGATGAGGCGCGATCATTCCTGCATCAGCACAAGGTCGAGAAGCTGCTCGTCGTTGACAAGGATTTCCGGCTGAAGGGCCTGATCACCGTCAAGGACATCCAGAAGGGGATCAAGTATCCGAACGCGTGCAAGGATGCGTTGGGGCGACTGCGCGTTGGCGCCGCCATCGGCATTGCCAAGGATTCGGTTGAACGCGCCGGAGCGTTGGTCGCGGCCGGTGTCGACGTGCTGGTGATCGACACCGCCCACGGTCATTCCCAGAACGTATTGGACATGGTCGCGCGTGTGCGCCGCGAGTTCCCCAATACCGATCTGGTTGCCGGTAACGTGGCCACGGCTGAAGCCACGCTCGCCTTGATCGATCAAGGCGTTGAGGCGGTGAAGGTGGGGATTGGCGCCGGTTCGATCTGCACCACTCGCGTCGTGGCGGGCATCGGCGTCCCGATGATCACCGCCATCCTCGACTGCTCCAAGGCCGCTGCGTCCCGCAACATTCCCATCATCGCCGACGGCGGCATCCGCTACTCGGGCGACATCGTCAAGGCGCTGGCCTGCGGCGCGAACTGCGTCATGACCGGCAACCTCTTCGCCGGGACCGACGAGAGCCCGGGCGAGCTGATCCTGTTCCAGGGTCGCAGCTACAAGGAATACCGCGGCATGGGATCGATCGGCGCGATGCGTCGCGGCAGCCGCGATCGCTATTTCCAGGACGAGTTCGATCTCGAGGGCGGCCGCGCCGCGGACAAGCTCGTGCCGGAGGGCATCGAGGGCCGCGTGGCCCATAAGGGCAGCGCGCAGGCGGTGATTCATCAATTGATGGGCGGTCTGCGCGCCGGCATGGGCTACTGCGGCAGCGGGACGATCCTGGACTTGCAGCGCAAAGCGAAGTTGATCCGCATTACACCGGCGGGCGTGCGTGAGAGCCACGTCCACGACGTGACCATCACCAAGGAAGCGCCGAATTACCGCATGGAGTAACGCGACATCGTGATCTGCCTCGTGTTCTCGTCCACGATTTCGATCTGAACCTCGCGCGCGCCGGGCATTGCGTGCGCGAGACGATCCGGCCACTCAATCGCCAGCACGCCATCACCGACACCCATTTCTTCGAGACCGATATCCTCAGTCGCGATCCGTTCCAGACGATACAGATCGGCGTGATAGAGAGTCAGGCGTCCGCCGCGATATTCGTGGACGAGGGTGAATGTTGGACTGCTGACGTCTTCGGGATCGAGCCCCAGCCCTGATGCCAGGCCGCGCACGAACGCCGTCTTACCAGCGCCCAGGTTTCCAGAGAGCAGGATCACATCACCGGCGTTCAGCGCCGCGGCGAGCTCGCGGGCAACGTCGGCGGTTTCGTCCTCTGAGCGCGTGACACGCGACTCGGCGGCGCTCACGACTCCTCAGACGCGCTCCCACGCACGAGCGTGAGCACCGCCTCGCCCAGGTGATCGAGCAGATCGGTGGCGGTCATCGCCGCCTGCCCTTCGCGCGCCTCGGCGAGGTCGCCGGCGGCGCCGTGGAGGAACACTGCAAGCCGGCACGCGGCTTCGGCGTCGAGCAATTGGGCCAACCACGCGGCGATCATTCCGGTCAGCACGTCGCCAGTCCCGCCCGTCGCCATTCCAGGATTGCCGGTCGGGTTGATGAACACGTGGCCTTCCGGCGTGGCGATAACCGTACGGTGCCCTTTCAACACGACGTGCACACGATGCGTCGTCGCAAAGTCCGTCGCGACCTCGAGTCGATTGTTCTGCACGTCGCTCACCGATGCGCCGATGAGCCGTGCCATCTCACCTGGATGCGGCGTGATGATGACGTTGCGCTCTTCGGTCCCGCTCAGTCGTCCCGGGTCATCGGCCAGGACAGTGATGGCATCAGCGTCGAGCACTAAGGGGCACGTTGCGCGATCGAGCAGCGCGCGGACGAATTCTGCGACGTTGGCCGAGCGTCCCAATCCGGGCCCGCACGCGATCACATCGTGTGTCTGTTCGAGCAGGCGGTCGACAGCCGCCGCAGTGACCATCCCGGCACCATCGTCTGGCAGGTCCACCGTCATGTATGCCGGTCCCATCGAGGCGACGACCGGCAAACAGGATGCGGGGGTTGCGACCGTGACCAGGCCGGCACCCGAACGCAGTGCACCCATCGCGGCGAGATAAGCGGCGCCGGTCTTTCCCATCGATCCGGCGGCCAGCGTCAGACGTCCGAAGTCGCCCTTGTGAGAATCAGCCGCTCGCGGTCCGACGAGTCCACGGAGTTGCTCCGGCGTCAGCAGTTCGACGCGCGGGCCTTCCACCGCATCGATCACTTCGAGCGGAATCCCGATGTCGGCGATCACGACGTCGCCAGCGTAGGCTTCACCTGGCGGCAGGACGAGCGGCAGCTTGGGAGCTGCAAGCGTCACCGTGAGTGACGCATCGATGCAATCGCCGATCAGATGCGGCGTGTCGGCCGACATCCCACTCGGCAGATCCACAGCGACAATGGGAATGTCGGCGGCATTGATGTCGGCGATGACCGTCTCGAGCATGCCGGCCAGCGCCGACCGTAGACCGGTGCCGAAGATCGCGTCCACGATCAGAGAGCAGCGGGCGATCTCGGAGAAATGCAGCTCCCACGTCTGTTCGTCATTGATCTCGACGACGGTGACACCGAGGCGGCCGAGGATGTCGAGGTTGGTGCGCGCATCGCCACGGATCTCCGCAACCGTGCCGATGACGAAGACCGAGGTATCGATGCCGCGCTGCAACAGCGTGCGCGCGACGACGAAGCCGTCGCCGCCGTTGTTGCCACGGCCGCACAGCACGGCGACACGGCCATCGAGTTGTGACTCGTAGGCAGCCTCAATCGCCGCCACCACCTGGCGGCCGGCGTTTTCCATCAGCACGAGCGAAGCGATACCGATCTCCTCGATGGTGTGACGGTCGGCATCGCGCATCTGGGCGGCGTTGAGAATTCTCATTGCTCAATCGGAGGACAGCTACAGAACAGGTTCCTGTCACCGTACGGATTGTCGATTCGCCCCACCGCTGGCCAGAACTTCCGGTCCTTCACCCACGGCAACGGATACACCGCCTGCTCGCGAGTGTAACGATGTGTCCATTCGCTGGCGGTTGCCGCAGCAGCGGCATGCGGTGAGTGCTTCAACGGGTTGTCCATGCCATCGGCGGTGCCGTTGACGATGGCTTCGATCTCGCCGCGAATGTGGATCATCGCATCGCAGAATCGATCGAGCTCGGCCTGATCCTCACTCTCCGTCGGCTCCACCATCAACGTACCGGCGACTGGAAACGACACGGTCGGTGCGTGAAAGCCGAAGTCGATCAGCCGCTTCGCGACATCCATTTCCTCGACGCCCGCCGCCTTGAATCCACGGAGGTCGAAGATCAGCTCGTGGGCCACGCGGCCGTTCTCGCGCGTATACAGGACCGGATAGTGCTTCTCGAGACGCGCCTTGATGTAGTTCGCGTTGAGAATCGCGTATCGCGTTGCGTCGGTCAGTCCCTCTGGCCCGAGCATGCGGATATACGCGTACGAGATCAACAGAATGCTCGCGCTTCCCCGCGGCGCCGCGGACACGCTGTGAATGCCCTTCTCGCCACCCACCGGCGCGAACGGATGACGCGGCAGATACGGCGCCAGATGCCGCGCGACGCCGATCGGTCCCATCCCCGGACCACCACCGCCGTGTGGGATTGCGAAGGTCTTGTGCAAGTTCAGATGACAGACGTCGGCGCCAATCGACGCTGGGCTGGTGAGTCCAACCTGCGCGTTCATGTTGGCCCCATCCATGTAGACCTGACCGCCGTGGTCGTGAACGATCTGGCAGATCTCCCGGATATCGTCCTCGAACACGCCATGCGTCGATGGATACGTGATCATCAGGCACGACAACCGGTCGCGATTGTCGGCCGCCTTCCTGCGCAGGTCGGCGAGATCGACGTTGCCATTGGCCGCGCTGGCGACGACAACCACTCGCATGCCCGCCATCGCCGCGCTCGCCGGATTCGTGCCGTGAGCAGACGAGGGAATCAGCACGACATCGCGCCCGGTGTCTCCGCGGTCGCGATGATACGCGCGGATCACCATCAAGCCAGTGAACTCGCCTTGCGCACCGGAGTTCGGTTGCAGCGACACTTCTGCGAATCCTGTGATCTCGCAGAGCGCGGATTCGAGTTCGCGGAACATCTGGAGATAGCCCTCGGCCTGCTCCTCTGGCGCGAAGGGATGCATACGGCTGAACCGATCCCACGTGATCGGGAGCATTGCGGTCGCTGGATTCAACTTCATCGTGCACGATCCCAACGGGATCATCGACGTATCCAGACCGAGATCCTTCCGCTCCAGCGTGCGGATGTAGCGCATCATCTCGGACTCGGATCGGTGCGTGCTGAATACCGGATGGGTCATGAACGCGCTCGTGCGCCTGAGCGGGGTTGGCAAGTCCTCTGCACCGTACAGTGCCAGAACACCCTTCGGCAGTTCGAAGAGGTCTAAGTGCGGCGATGGTTTGTTCAGCGCGGAGGCAAACACACCGAGAACGTCCAGCACATCATCGGTGGTGACGGTCTCATTCAATGCGATGTCGATCGTGCCCTCATCCGGATATCGGAAGTTGATTCCAGAAGCGAGGGCTCGCCGCTGGATCTCTTCCACACCGCCGGGGACCTGAAGGCGCAGCGTATCGAAGTAGTAGGCGTTGCGTTGCTCGACGCCCATCAGCTTCAGTCCGCCTTCGAGCATCTGCGCCACCAGATGGACGCGCGACGCGATGGCCCGCAGTCCGTCAGGACCGTGATAGACGCCGTACATCGCGGCCATATTGGCCAGCAACGCCTGCGCCGTACAGATGTTCGACGTGGCCTTTTCACGACGAATGTGCTGCTCGCGAGTCGCCAACGCCATGCGGTAGGCGGTCTTGCCGTGCGCGTCCACCGACACACCGATGATGCGGCCAGGCATCTGGCGTACGAAGGACTGACGCGCGGCAAAGAACCCGGCGTGCGGTCCGCCGAAGCCAAGCGGCACGCCGAACCGCTGCGAGTTCCCGAAGACGACGTCCGCGCCCATCTCTCCAGGCGGCGTAACGATCGCCAGTGCCAGGAGGTCTGCGCCAACGGCGACGAGAACGCCGTTCTCATGCGCGTTCTTGATGAACGGCGAAAGGTCCTGGAGCAGCCCGCCTTCGTCGGGGTATTGCAGCAATGCACCGTATGCCCGGCCATCGAGTGGCAGTTGATCGACCGGCCCGACGTGCAGATCGATACCGAGCGGCTCAGCGCGCGTTCGAAGCACGTCGATGGTCTGCGGGAAGCACCCATCGCTGACCAGAAACAGACTGCGCTCCCCCGCTTTCGTCTTCTTCGTCGAGACGCGGTGCAGCAGCGTCATCGCCTCGGCCGCCGCTGTCGCTTCATCAAGCAGCGATGCGTTCGCCACCTCCATCCCCGTCAACTCCGACACCATCGTCTGGAAGTTGAGGAGCGACTCGAGGCGACCCTGGGCAATCTCGGCCTGATACGGCGTGTATGGCGTATACCAGCCGGGGTTCTCCATCACCATCCGCTGGACGACGCTTGGCGTGATGGTGTCGTGATAACCAAGCCCGATGTAGGAGCGGAATGGCGTGTTGCGCTGTGCCAGACGCGCCAGACGCCGCAGATATTGATGTTCGCTCTCCGGCGGTGGCAGGTTGAGTGGCGTTGTGAGCCTGATGGAACGAGGGATCGCCTCGTCGATCAGCGCGTCGAGTGACGAAGCGCCGACCGTCTTGAGCATCCGGTCGCGTTCATCCGGCGAAGGTCCGATGTGTCGGGGAGCAAACCAGTCGGTCGCTTCGAGCGTGTGCATTCAGAGAGGTCAAAGGTCAAAAGGCAAAGGTCAAAGGCAAGGTCGAAGGCAAGGTCACGAAGCGGAGATCAATTTCTCGTAAGCGGCGCTGTCGAGGAGCGAACCGGCCGCGTTCGAATCCGACAGACGCAATCGCACCATCCATGTCTCGTGCGGCTTGCTGTTGACGGTCTCCGGATGATCCTTCAATGCCGGATTGACCTCGACGACCTCACCCGCCGCCGGCGCAAAAAGCTCCGAGACCGCTTTGACCGACTCAATCGATCCGAACGCTTCGCCGGCGTTCACCTTGCGACCGACGTCGGGCAGTTCGACAAAGACCACGTCACCGAGCTGTTCTTGTGCGTAATCGGTGATCCCGACCTCGGCGACATCGCCCGACACGCGCATCCACTCGTGGTCCTTCGTGTACTTCAAGTCACCTGGGTACGCCATCTCAGCTCCTAGGGGTCTGACCCCGGGTCAGACCCCTGTCCGGGAATAGAACGGCAGCCGCACAATGCGCGCTTTCGAGACACGACCTCGGACGTCGATGTCGATCTCGGTGCCCACGGCATGCAGCTCCGTCGGCACGTAGGCCATGCCAATCGCCTTTTTCAGGAATGGCGTCTGGGTTCCGCTCGTGACGACACCGACCTGACGACCGCCGCTCATCACCGCGTAACCCTGACGCGCGATCGCGCGATCGATCATCTCAAAGCCAGCCAGCTTGCGCGAGGTCCCGCGCTCCTTCTGCTCCAGAAGGCGATCGTGCCCGATGAAATTCCCCTTCTTCCAGCCGATCGTCCACCCGAGCCCGGCCTCGAGCACGGTCGTCGTCTCGTCGATGTCGTTGCCGTAGAGACGCATCGCGGCTTCGAGGCGCAACGTGTCGCGCGCTCCAAGACCGCAGGGAATCAGGTCGGCCGACCGACCCGAGTCGAGGACGGCTTGCCATACGCGGTCGGCGACGTTGGGCGGCACAAAGATCTCGAACCCGTCTTCGCCGGTGTAGCCCGTACGCGAGATCGTCGCTCGCGCGGCTGCTACCTCGCCGTACCCAAACCGGTAGTAGCCGATATCGGCGAGTTCGACGCCCGTCAATGGCTGCAGGACTTCGCGCGCGGCAGGACCTTGTACCGCGATCAATGCATAGCGATTGCTCGAATCGATCGCTGCAACGTCGCCGACGGTCTTGACCTGTTCACTGATCCAGGCGAAGGCCTTCGCCGTATTCGCCGCGTTGACGACCACCATGAAGTGGCTGGGCGCCATGCGATAGACGAGCATGTCGTCCACGAACGTTCCGTCTGGCGTGGTGAGCGCGGCGTACTGCGCCTGCCCGGTCTGCAGCAAGGCGGCGTCGTTGCTCGAGATCAGTTGGACGGCAGCAAGGGCGTTCTTACCGGCGATTTCGATCTCGCCCATGTGGCTGACGTCGAACACGCCCGCGCGTGTGCGAACTGCCAGATGCTCATTGCTGATGCCGGAGTACTCGACGGGCATGTCCCACCCGGCGTAAGGGACCATTCGGGCGTTGGAAGCACGATGCCGCGCGTGCAGCGGGGTCTTACGAAGCTCGGATGCGACCGTGTCGGACAAACCCTTCGAATGTACTTCATTCCCCCGATCAATGTCTTCACGAGGGCCAACTCTGTAGTCGTGACCGCATCCAAGCTGCGCATCAACTGCACGGGAATCGGCAGCCCGACCGCAGATCGTGTCCGACCTTCACGGCCATCGATAACCGTTACAGCAGCTTGTCGAGCGTGATCGGCAACTCCCTGATGCGCTTTCCGGTCGCGTTGTAGACAGCGTTGGCAATCGCGGCGGCGACGCCAAGAAGGCCAATCTCGCCACCTCGAGATCGCGCACGTGGGCATTGACGGGAACTCCTGCTTGGTGCGACCGCGACGCGTGCAACGATCGTGCTATCAGGCGATGCGCGTTGATACAACGACACGCAGTTTCTCTATCCCTGTCGCGTTGGCCACTCGCCCCCACAAATACGGTGCTGACAATCCACTTCAAGCCCGCTTCACGTCGCGGGACTGCTATGACACTGCGCGGAGTGACATCGCGCCACCGCGGAGCTTGTCGAACACTTCGGCTAGTTGCCCTGCCGTCACGGGGCTCGTTGGCGAGATGTCGTGCGCGTGAACGACCTTGGCGTGATGCGGCAACAGGAACAGATACGAATCGCAGAACCCAGCGAGATCGTGCAGACGATGGCTCGAGAGCACGAGCGCGGCTCCGCGATCGCGCTTGGTCTCGAGCGTGGTCGTGAGCCATCGCGCGGCATCAGGATCGAGCGCTTCCCAGGGCTCATCGAGAAGGACGAGGCCGAGTGGCTGACGTCCAAGGACCGTGCGCAGCCCGAGCAGTTGGCGTGTACCACGCGAAAGCGCTCTTATCGGACGACGATCCGGTGTGACGACGTCGCCGTTGCCGAGGCTTCCCCACCGCGATGCCCGCACGGAACCGGGCAGCGTCGCATCACCTGCGAAGTAGGCGACACCGGCCCGAGTCAATGCATCACGAGGCATGAGACCGCCGATACGGATGTCTCCAGAGCGAGGTACCAGACATCCAGCCAACGTGCGAAGCAGAGTCGTCTTGCCCGAGCCGTTCGGACCCAGCACGCCAAGCGACTGACCCGCGGCGATGTCGAATGACACCTCTTGAAACACCAGCCGTCGGCCGTATTGAACGGTCAAGTCGCGTACCGATACGGCGGCAGGCGTCATTGCGCGGCCTCCAATGGAACGCTGGCGCCGGATACCCAGCGGCACGCGGCCAGCATCGCGGCCAAAGCGAGCATCAGCGCCGGTGCCGCGATCAGTCCCTCACCAAGGTCCAGTTCGCAACCGACGAACACAACCGGGTAGACGAGAAAGTCCCACGCCGGCCGGATCCACTCGCCAATATCACTCGCGGAAGGACCGGGCACGTTCACTGGTGAGAGCACGCTCGTCGAAAGCGTCAGGACGAGCAGCCACCCGATCCCGCCGGAGAATCGTGGCAGCCTCACAGTAATCGCCCACGGCATAGTCGACACGAGAGCCATGGCGGCACATGTTCCCGACGCGAGCAGTCTCCTATCTGCGCCCCTGGTGGCGGCTGCTTCAACCACGGCGAGCACCAGCCAGGCCACCACCCCAGGTGCGATCGATGTTGCCCAATGAACCAGGCCTATCGAGACGCGGCGATGTCCACTGGTGAGCAGCAGATCGTAGTGCCCTCGTCGGGCTGGCACTTCAAAGCCGGACGAGGCGGCAAACAGTTGCAGCAGGAGTACTGGCACCATCATGTCGGCGCTGCGCGAGGGCTCCCGCACGATGGTAATGATTCCGATGGCAACCACGACCACGAACGTCCACACGATCAGCGTGGGCTGAGTGGGGACCACGCGGAAGAATCGAAGTGGAGATACCGAATGCGGCACAAGTCACACTCCACTTTCCACATCGGGCACATCGCTTGCCGATCGCACCCAAGCCGGCAGTTGCTTCGCCTGTTCGCGCGCACGTCGATCCGAGTAGCGCAGGTATGCCTGCAGCGTGTGATAACTAATATCGAGCACGCGGCACGCCCGTCTCTTGTTTCTCCCACACCGTTCGAAGACCAAGCGGGCATAACGGCTGCCCCACCGCCGGAAGGACTCGTTTCCGGCGAGTGCCGGGCCGAGCGTCTCTTCGTATTCACCGCGCACGACTGGCGGCAGATCGTCGAGCTCGATCCGATCGCCGGCCGCCAATGCGACGGCTCGCTCCATCAGACGCTCGAGCTCACGAACGTTGCCAGGCCAGGCGTGCAGATTGAGGGCTTCCTCCGCTTGAGGCGACAGCGTCAGCTCGCGCGCATGGCGATGCCGATCGAGAAAGTACCGCGCCAGTTCCGCAATATCCTCGCGACGGGTGCGCAGCGGCGGGACGTGAATTTCAACGCCGCTCAACCGGTAGTACAAGTCCGTCCGGAATAGTCCTCGAACCGTGAGTTCGGACAGCGGCCGGTTCGTCGCCGCGATGATGCGTGTGTTGACGCGACGAACACCTTGACCGCCGACACGCTCGACGGCGAGATCCTGAATGACGCGAAGCAGCTTGGCTTGTGCCGACATCGATAGATCCGAGACTTCGTCGAGAAAGAGGGTACCGCCATCCGCGTGCTCGAACTTTCCGCGCCTGCCTCGCACGCCCGTGGCGGTCCGCTCCTCGATGCCGAAGAGCTCCGCCTCGAGCAAGGTCTCGACGACAGCCGCACAGTTCACGGCGACAAACGGTCCATTCCGTCGGCGGCTCAACTCGTGAACTTGCCGGGCGACGAGCTCCTTGCCAGTACCACTCTCGCCTTCGACGAGGACGGTGAAGTCCGTGGCTGCCACACGCTCCACACGTTCGCGCAGCGCGTGCATCGCTACCGTCGAACCAATCAGCGGTGCCACGCTGACCGGTGGTCTAGCTCGAGCCGGCGCGCGGCAACGCCCGATTTCCATGACGAGTCCACCAATCTGCGCGACAGCGTTGAGTACGTCGAGATCGTGTTCATCGAAGCGACGGCCGGGGTCACATGACGCCTCCAATACCGCCTGGACGCGAGGATCGGAGCCTGGCACACCCAGGACAATCGAATCATTCGTTCGCGTGGGCGTCACCAGCCTGGCCTGATAGCGCGCACGCACTTCGCGAAGCCGCACCGATTTGAGGTCCAGCATCTGACGAACCTGCTGCTCGAACTGAGCCTCGAGGTCATCCTCCGGGAACCGATTCGCGAGCGCGTTCCCGAGGGCAACGAGGAGTCTGCGAACGCCGTTCAGACGCGCATCCGCGCTCGACGTCGCTTGCTCCGGTTCGTCCACGACACATCCAGGGGCAACCGTCACGTCACTCACCGCCGCCTCCACGCGATACAACGCCGCTGGCTGAATACCAAAGTCGGTGCCACGAGAGCGCGGGCTGCGACTCGACGAATACGCGGCGTTTTGAGCCGAGAGGCGGACTCGGATCTCGGGATTCGGGTAACGATTGCCCGTCGCGTCGATATTCCGAGAGTTTTCGGCGGGAACCGGTTACCCGGTTCGCAGACGATTGGAGGATGCGTGGGGTGAAAGGGAAATGTGAACGAACACAACGGCGGCGGAGCGGGTGATCGGCGACGTATCAGCGCCGACGCGCCACCCCGCCTGGATCAGCGCATCACGTCAATTCCTGGACTCCGGCGGTCGGACTTGCGCTTCGTGTCTTCTGCTCTGACGCGCTGATCAAGGTCATCTCGAGCGCGTTCAGATGCTGCGCGTAGGCGTCGATCAGCCTGGTCCGATACGCGACCTTCGTTTGAGCGCGCTTCACCATCTTGAGCGCGCGCTTTACCCAGGCCATTCTGCGCGCCGCCTGCTGCGGGCTTGTCGACGGTTCAGCGAGCGCCTGCTCAAGCCATTTCTGTTTCGCCAGCGCTCGAGCCTTCCAGATACCTGCGGTTGCATCCAGTGAGCGGATTTCGATCGACGACGCCATGTGATCTCCTTGTTTCGCGGATCGCGGAGCCCGACGCTGACGCGACAACGGTGCACGTGCAGCGCCGGTGCTACGGCTCTTTCGACGAGCCGCCTGCGAGTGACTTCGGCTCCGACGATTCATTTACGCCGATTGACGGAGTTCTGCGCCCGCGGTTGCTCGTTTCAGCATCCGCAGTCGCCGTCTGGACCGGACTGCTGCGACCGCGAGCAGACGAGCGCGTTTTCGTGCTTTGAGTGCAGCGAGCGCAAGCAGGCGTGAACGCTTTCGAGCCCGTACCGCCAGGAGGAGCGCCAGCTTGGCTCGTCGTCGTCTCTTCAACGACGCGATGGCGAGGAGCCGTGCGCGTTTGCGCGCGCGAATGGCGGCAACGGCGATCACACGCGCGCGACGCCTGGCACGAACGCCTGCCACCACACGCAAGCCAGGCGCGCGTTGACGGCTGGGTTCGGGAGCCTCGCCTGCCTCATCCTGTTCTTCTTCTTCGTCGTCCAGGCCAAGCATCCCGATCGAGTCTTCATCCTCCGACTCGCCAAACTCATACGAGTCCTCGTCCTCGTCGCCCTCGTCCTCCCCCAGGCCCATCAGCTCTCTCGGCTCATCCTCTTCTTCCTCGTCGTCGAANCCCATCATTTCAGTGGGATCGTTGTCTTCTTCGAGCCCGAGCAGNTCGGTGGGTTCTTCTTCCAAGAGGCCCTTCATGTGGTGTTCTCCTTTGTCGGTCGTGGTGACNGACTAGACTGCCTCGATGCGGTCCGTGGCGCGAGGNTGCANGATCNGCGCCCCATGAAAAGCGCTCGTTCGCTTTGGAATTCTTGCGAGCTNCTACCGCATCTCGCTGCAGGGAACGGGAAGCACGATATCCGGAGCGCCCACGTGACGAGCTCATCGACGATCCGCAACAGATCGCAGGCGACACTCACTGCTGTGCCCGTGTGCACACCGTTAGCGCGGAGTCGCCTCGACTTCTGTGTCCACTGCCGTGTCGAACGCCAGTGCTGTTCGGTAGCACACCCTGTCGCGCTCGAGATGCCAGACGAGTGCACGGATCACACGAGCACGAACCAGCACGCGGCCGTTTCTCGTGACGATATGGATGTCAGTGTGCGTGTTGGGGAGGAGACGCGTAAGACCTTCGAGGAAGACACCTGATGAAGAAATGTTTATGACGATGAGCTCACGGCCCAGGCGAAGTCGGACTCGCGACAGAGCTTCTTCGGGTTGTGGAATCCGGCGCACTGCAAGCCGGCGTTCCGAGTCGTCAGGACGCATAGACCCACTCACTCGATGCGGGCACGTATCTCAGCACGCGCGTTCGACCGGTCGCACCGAGGACGCGGACCACCCACTGTGTGCCGTCGCGGCCTCGGACATAGACAGACCCAGACGAGGCCGTTCCGTGCGCTGTGAATGACAGGAGGTTGCTGCCGCCAAGTTGTACCGGGTCACTACCTGGCGTCTGCGGTGTCAGGTCGATGTCAACCCCTGGGAACAGCTGCGACAGCACGATCGGGGCCTCAATCAGGCGATCGATCTGCAGATCGATTTCGCGCGCCCGCACGCCATTGCGG
>Ga0065712_10002445_pt1 | contig 14340 bp, 17 predicted proteins | sample MisRhiReplicate1_FD_59099 | JGI IMG/M metagenome (GOLD analysis project Ga0065712, IMG submission 59099) | Miscanthus rhizosphere microbial communities from Kellogg Biological Station, MSU, sample Rhizosphere Soil Replicate 1: eDNA_1 v3... | ecosystem: Host-associated > Plants > Roots >...
AAGAAAACTCAGGAGACACGATGAACATTCACGAGTATCAAGCCAAGGAAATCTTCGCGCGCTTCGGCATTCCGGTGCCGCCCGGCACCGTCGTGACCACGCCCGCGGAAGCGGAGAGTGTGGCCGCGAAGATCGGAAAACCGGTCGTGGTCAAAGCCCAGGTGCTGGTGGGCGGGCGCGGTAAGGCGGGCGGCGTCAAGATTGCGCAGACGCCGGCCGAAGCGAAGGAGAAGGCGGCGCAGATCCTCGGCATGGACATCAAGGGTGAGAAAGTGCAGAAGGTGCTCATCACCGAGGCCGTCGACATTGCGCGCGAGATTTACGTCGGCGTGGTGATGGACCGCCGCGCGCAGAAGCCGCTCATCATGGCGAGCGCCGAGGGCGGCGTCGAGATCGAGATCACCGCGGTGGAAAAGCCGCAGGCCATCAAGCGCGTGCACGTGGATCCGCTCTACGGCGTCCACTCGTTCGCGGCGCGCAACCTTGCCGCGGAGCTGGCGGACAACGCCGAGCAGGCGAAGCCGATGACTGACATCATCGAGAAGCTCTACCGCGTGTTCATGGAGACTGACGCCAGCCTCGCGGAAATCAATCCGCTCGTGGTGACGAAGGACGGACGCGTGCTTGCCATCGACGCCAAGCTCAACTTCGATGACAACGCGCTGTATCGTCACGCCGATATCGAAGCCATGCGCGACACGGATGCCGAGGACGCGGGCGAAACCACCGCGCGCGCCGAAGGGTTGTCGTTCGTTCGACTCTCCGGCAACGTCGGCTGCATCGTCAACGGCGCCGGCCTGGCCATGGCCACCATGGACCTGGTGAAGGAGTACGGCGGTCAGCCCGCCAACTTCCTCGACATCGGCGGCAGCTCGCGTCCCGAAAAAGTGGTGACGGCGCTCACCATCATTACGTCGGACAAGAGCGTGCGCTCGATCCTGTTCAACATCTTCGGCGGCATCACGCGCTGCGACGACGTCGCGCGCGGTCTCGTCACCGCATTCAATCAGATGGATCTCAAGCTGCCGGTGGTGGTGCGCCTGACCGGCACCAATGAAAAGGAAGCGCGCGAGATCCTGAAACAACTGCCTTCACTGCACACGGCCGAGACCATGGACGAAGCGGTGAAGAAAGCCATCCAGCTCGCGGCATAAAGGAACAATGACATGAGCATACTCATCGACAAGAATACGCGGCTCGTGGTGCAGGGCATCACCGGGCGCGACGGATCCTTTCACGCCTCGCAGATGGCGGCGTACGGCACCAACCTCGTGGCCGGTGTCACGCCCGGAAAGGGCGGCACGCGGTTCGAGGACAAGGTGCCCGTGTTCGACAGCGTGCACGCAGCGGTGGACGCCACCGGCGCCAATACGTCGGTGATCTACGTGCGTGCGCCGTTCGCGGCCGATGCCATCTGCGAAGCGGCCGAAGCCGGCATTCGTTTTGTGGTGTGTATCACCGAAGGCGTTCCGGTGCGCGACATGTTGCGCGTGGTTCCGTTTCTCAAGGAACGCTCGACGCGATTGCTCGGCCCCAACTGTCCGGGTCTCATCGCGCCCAACTCGAAAGTGAAAGTCGGCATTCTGCCCGCGAGCATCGTGCTGCCGGGTTCGGTCGGCGTGGTGTCGCGCAGCGGTACCCTCACATACGAAGTGGTTTACCAGCTCACGCGCGCCGGCATGGGGCAGTCGACCTGCATCGGCATCGGCGGCGATCCGGTCATCGGCACCAACTTCATCGACTGCCTGCGCATGTTCCAGGGTGACGATGAAACCGAAGCCATCGTCATGATCGGCGAGATCGGCGGCTCCGACGAAGAAGAGGCGGCCGCCTTCATCAAGGAAAAGGTGACCAAGCCCGTCGTGTCGTTCATTGCGGGCCAGACCGCGCCGCCGGGAAAACGCATGGGGCATGCCGGTGCCATCGTCACCGGCGGCAGCGGGACCGCGGCCGACAAGATCAAGGCACTGACCGCGGCCGGCGTTCCGGTGGCGCGGGTGCCGTCCGAGATAACCCGGCTCGTCGCGCAGTCGGCTCCAGCACTCAAGCGCGCATAAGAAGCGCGACGAAAGGAAATTTTCGATGAAGACCCTGCTCATGGTGAAGCCGGACACGGTTGCGTCCGGCAACGTCGGCGATATTCTCGCCCTGGTGGAGCGTAACAAGTTCAAGATTCGCCGCCTGACGCTCACGCAATTCTCGAAGGAACGGGCGGAACGCTTTTATGACATGCACCGTGCGCGTCCTTTCTTCGGCGAACTGGTGTCGTACATTACCTCCGGCCCGGTGGTCGCGGTGGAAGTGGAAGGGGACCAGGCGGTCACGCGCATCCGTGAGCTGATCGGGGCCACCAACCCGGCCGAGGCGCGCCCGGGAACGGTCCGGGCCATGTACGGTAAAAGCTTGCAGAATAATGCGGTACACGGTTCCGACTCACCCGAGTCGGCGGAAAAAGAGCTTGAAATTGCCTTCGCGGGAACCTAATCTCCAGTCCACCTGGCTCAAATCGGCCCTCCCGCCGGTCAGGCAACCTGGTGGGATCGCGCGATGAAAGTCGATCTGCGCGAATTCGAGCGCTCGTCGGGAACTGTGGCGGGCGAAGAGACGGTTCAGGTCGAGGATCCGCAGGCCGGTGAGGTCCAGGTCCCGTGCCGGATCGAGCTGGACTACCGCCAGACGAGCGGCACGTTCCATTTTCACGGCCGGATAGCGGGCGAGTTTTCTTCGGAATGTGCCCGGTGCCTGGATCCGGTGAAGGTGCGGGTTCGCGGCGACTTCCAGTTCATGGTTCGTCGCGGCGAGCACGGCGGCGAAACCGCCGACGATTTGTTGGTGCTCTCGCCGAGCGAGCATGAGATCGACCTCTCGCCCATGATTCGCGAGACGGTTGTTCTCAACGATCCGATGATTGTGCTGTGTTCCGAGTCGTGCCGCGGATTGTGTCCGGTCTGCGGCGCCAACTGGAACCGCGAAGCGTGCAATCACGGCGAAGCGGGCGATCCGCGCTGGGACGCGCTTCGCAACAAGACTGACTGATATCAATATGTCGCGCGCCCGTTTGCGCGCGAGTTCGTTAGCAAAGCAGGAGAGAAGTCATCATGGGTCTGCCAAAGAGAAAACATTCCAAGACACGTAAACGCAAACGTAGAGCCAACTGGAAGCTGGCGCCGGCCGGTCTCACCAAGTGCTCCCATTGCGGCCAGGCCAAAACACCGCACAGCGTATGCCCGAACTGCGGGTTCTACGCCGGCCGCGAAGTGGTTCGCATCGAAGAAGAGCTTTAGAGGTGCTGATTGCGGATCGCCGTTGACGCGATGGGTGGCGACACAGGCCCGAAAGTCGTCGTACCCGGCGCGATCGACGCCGTCCGGGCGCGTCCCGGCGAGCTGAAGCTGTTGCTCGTCGGACGCGAAGAAGAGATTCGCCCGTTGCTCGGTGATGTCGACCCGTCGTGGGTGGAGATCGTTCATGCCTCGGAGAACATCGAGATGAACGAAGCGCCCGCGCAGGCGATACGCACCAAGGGAGACGCCTCCATCCCCGTCGCGCTGCGCTTGATCCGCGAAGGCCGCGCCGACGCCATGGTCAGCGCCGGCAACACCGGCGCGGTGGTCGCAGGGTCGCTCCTCACCATCGGACGTCTGCACGGGGTTTCGCGTCCCGCCATTTCCACGCTCTGGCCCAACAAGCGCAGCGGCGCCGTGGTGCTCGACGTGGGCGCCAATCACGAGTGCACGCCGAAGAATCTGGTCCAGTTCGCCATCATGGGCTCGGTGTTCGCGCAGGTGCACATCGGCGCGGACAAGCCGCGCGTCGGACTGCTCAACATCGGCGAAGAGAAGAGCAAGGGCAACGACCTGGTGCGCGACTCATACGCGCTTCTGGAAGCGGATCCGCGCATCAACTTCGTCGGCAATGTCGAAGGCCGCGATGTATTTGACGGCGCCGCCGACGTGGTGGTGTGCGACGGATTCGTCGGCAACGTGATTCTCAAGTTTTCCGAGAGCATCTATTCGTTTCTCGCGCACCTGGTGCGTGACGAGATCAAGCGCGGATTTCTTGCCAAGGCGGGAGCACTGCTCATGAAGGGCGCGTTTCGCTCGGTGCGCTCGCAGCTCGATTACGCCGAGTACGGTGGGGCGCCGTTGCTCGGCGTCAAAGGCGTCGTCATCATTTCGCACGGAAAGAGCTCGCGGCGCGCCATTCGCAACGCCGTTCTGGTCGCGGCCAAATCCGTCGACGCNGACATCAACCGCAAGATCGAAACNCANTTCAGCACGGTGACGCCCCATGCCGTCGAAGTCCATTAGGTCCTCCCGNATCACCGGCACGGGGCACTACGTCCCCGATCGCGTGCTTTCCAACTTCGATCTCGAGAAGATGGTCGAGACGTCGGATGAATGGATCACCACCCGCACCGGCATCAAGGAGCGCCGCATTGCGTCGCCCGATCAGGCGTGCTCCGATCTGGCCACCATTGCCTCGGTTCGCGCGCTCGAGATGGCGGGCATGAAGGCGGAAGAGCTCGACGGGATCTTCATGGGGACGATCAGCGGCGACATGCAGTTTCCCGCGACCGCGACGCTGGTGCAGGACCGCATCGGCGCCACCAATGCAGTGGCCATGGACGTGAGCGCGGCGTGCAGCGGGTTCATCTATGCCACCACGGTCGCGCACGGCATGATTGCGTCGGGTGCGATGAATCGCGTGCTTGTCATCGGCGCCGAGCTGCTGACCAAGTTCGTCGACTGGGAAGACCGCTCCACATGCGTGCTCTTCGGCGACGGCGGCGGCGCCGCGGTGATGGAAGCGTGCGATGCCGGCGACGGAATTCTGGCCACGTACATGAAGAGCGACGGCTCGCTGGCCGAGCTCCTGTGCATTCCGGGCGGCGGATCACGCCGGCCCTACGACGACCGCACCCGTCCCGACCGGCTGCAGTTCATCAAGATGAAGGGCGACGGTGTGTTCAAGTTCGCGGTGCGCGCCATGGCGGAGGCGGCGCGCCATGTTCTGGATGAGGCGGGCTACCACATCAACGACGTGAAATTCGTGATTCCGCACCAGGCCAACATTCGCATCATCGACGCGGTGGCGGAACGGCTCGAAGTGCCGCATGAAAAAATGGTCGTCAACCTGGACCGTTTTGGAAACACATCGTCGGCCACCATTCCCATTGCGTACGACGAGCTCGTGCGCTCGGGCAAAGTGCACACGGGCGATCTCGTCCTGTTCACGGGATTCGGCGGCGGTTTCACCTGGGGTTCGATCCTGTTCCGTAACGCCACTCGTTCCTGATTGGAAAGGCAACCATGACCGCGGTCGGCATGCTGTTTCCGGGACAGGGTTCCCAGTTCGTCGGAATGGGGAAGGACTACTACGATGCCTTCCCGGCGGCGCGCGACCTGTACGCGCAGGCCAACGCCGCGCTCGGTTTCGACATCACCGCGCTCTCGTTTTCCGGCGACATGGAGGAGCTCACGCGCACGCGCAATGCGCAGCCCGCGATTCTCCTGCACAGTCTGGTGGTGCTCGCCGTGCTGCGCGAGCGCGGCATCGAGCCCGGTGTGGTTGCCGGCCACAGCCTCGGCGAATTCTCCGCGCTGGTGGCGGCGGGTGTGTTCAAGCCCATGGATGCGCTGCGCATCGTGCGCCGCCGCGGCGAGCTCATGTACGATGTGGGAGTGCAGCGTCCGGGGACCATGGCGGCAATCATCGGTCTCGATGAGGCCGCCGTGGAGACGTGTCTCGCCGAAGCGGGCGGCACGGTGGTGGTGGCGAACTACAATTCGCCCTCACAGCTCGCCATCTCCGGCGATGTCGACGCGGTGAAAAAAGCCTGCGAGCTGTGCAAGGCGAAGGGAGCGAAGCGCGCGCTTCTGCTTCCTGTGAGCGGCGCGTTCCATTCGCCGCTGATGGAGCCCGCGGTGGAAGAATTCCGGGCGTTCCTTTCCGCATTCGAGTTGGGAGCCCTGCGCATCGAATGGGTTGCCAATGTCACCGGGGATGTCGTGCGCGAATCGTCGGTGGTGGTGGACCTGCTCTCGCGGCAGCTCTCGTCACCCGTGCTGTGGACGAAAAGCATGCGCCGTTTTGCGGAGCGCGGGCCCTCTGCGGTGTACGAGGTCGGACCGGGCAATGTACTGGCCGGTCTGATGAAGCGCATTGTCGACGGCGTGGACGTGGCGGCATTGTCGGCGAGCGACGCGCTGCCGGCGGCGTCGTAACTTTTTCTGTTTGGTGGCATTGGCGGCCTTTGCTATAAGGAAGTAACTTCGCTCCCGCCCGGCGGGGGCCAGGTCAAAAACGCATGGAACTGTCGGGACGAGTTGCCCTGGTGACCGGNGCCGCGCGCGGCATCGGACGTGAGATCGCNCAGCGACTTGCGTCTGCGGGTGCATCCGTGGCCGTCGTCGATGTGGCCGANGATGCGGTGCAGCAGGCGGCCGCGGAGTTGTCGCGACCCGATCAGGTGGCGCGCGGATATCGCTGCGACGTATCGTCGCTGGAAGCGTCCCTGGAGCTCGGTGAGCACGTGCTGGCCGATTTCGGCCGTGTCGACATGCTTGTGAACAACGCCGGCATCACCAAAGATCGATTGTTCGTGCGCATGACGGCGGAAGATTGGGCCGCCGTGCTCAATGTCAACCTGACCGGTGCGTTCAACGTCACCAAGGGGGTTGCGCCCGCGATGCTCAAAGCGCGCGCGGGGTCGATCGTCAACATCGCGTCGGTGGTCGGACAGATGGGAAACCCGGGACAGGCCAACTACGCGGCGAGCAAAGCGGGCCTCATCGGGCTCACCAAATCGCTCGCCAAAGAATTTGCGCCGCGCGGTGTGCGCGTCAACGCGGTGGCGCCGGGATTCATCCGCACACACATGACGGATGCGCTTCCTGAAGATGTGCAGGCTCAGATGAAACAGATTATTCCGCTGGGCCGTTTCGGAGAGCCCGTGGACGTGGCCAATGTGGTGATGTTCCTGGTTTCGGATACATCGGCCTACGTTACGGGGCAGGTCATCAACTGTGATGGCGGTATGATTACGGCGCGCTGAACGCGGCGACCGTCCAACGAGGAGGAGAACCTCATGTCGGAGATCGAAGCCAAGGTAAAGAAGATCATCGAAGAGAAGCTGTCCGTGAATGCGGACCAGATCACCAACGGCGCCCGATTCGCCGAGGATCTGAAGGCGGACTCGCTCGACACCGTCGAGCTCGTCATGGCGCTCGAAGACGAATTCGGTCTGGATATTCCGGACGAGGAAGCCGAGAAGATCAAGACCGTGCAGAACGCGATCGATTACATCACCGCCAAGGCAGGTTAGGACCGCCGCGTTCATGGCATGACGCTGTGGGCCCCGGGGCACACGGCGCGCGGCAGCATTTATGGCGAATTCAAACCGACGAGTCGTGATCACGGGCGTGGGCCTGGTGACGGCGCTTGGCAACAGCAACGCCGACACCTGGAACGGTATTGTCGCCGGGAAAAGCGGTGCCGCCAACATCACCGCCTTCGACATCAGCGCATATCCCACGCGCTTCGGCTGCGAGGTTCGTAACTTCGAGGCCTCGGAGTTCATGGATCTCAAGGACAGCAAGCGCACCGACCGGACCGTGCACCTGGCCATGTGCGCTGCGCGCCAGGCCCTGGCGGGCATCGACCTCGAAAAGCTCGACCGCAACCGCATCGGCGTGGTGATCGGCTCGGGCATCGGCGGCATCTACACCTTCGAGAGACAGCACACCATTCTGATGGAGCGCGGGCCCGACAAGGTGAGCCCGTTCTTCATTCCGATGATGATCGCCGACATGCCCTCGGGCTATGTGTCGATCGCCTTCGGTCTGAAGGGTCCGAACTATGCCACCGTGTCGGCGTGCGCGTCGGGCGGCAACGCCATCGCGGATGCGTTCATGCTGATTCGTCTCGGCTACGCCGACGCCGTGGTTTCGGGCGGCACGGAAGCGGCCATCTCTCCCATCTCGCTCGCGGGCTTTTCCAACCTGCGTGCACTGTCGCGCCGCAACGACGCTCCCGAGAAGGCGTCGCGCCCGTTCGATGCGGAGCGCGACGGCTTCGTGATCGGCGAGGGCGCCGGCATCGTGTTCGTGGAAGAGCTCGAGCACGCGAAAAAGCGCGGTGCCAACATTCTCGCGGAAATCATCGGCATCGGCGTCACCGGCGACGCGTATCACCAGACCTCTCCCGCGCCGGACGGCGAGGGAGCCGTGCGCGCGATGCAGATGGCAATCGACGACGCCGGCATCAAACCGTCCGACGTGCAATACGTCAATGCGCACGGGACCAGCACCGAGCTCAACGACGCCAGCGAGACGGCGGCCATCAAGAAGGTGTTCGGCGATCACGCCTACAAGCTCGCGGTGAGCTCGACCAAGTCCATGGTCGGTCACCTGCTGGGTGCCGCTGCCGGCGTCGAGGCCATCTTCTGCGCGCTTGCCATCCAGAACGACATCATTCCGCCGACCATCAACCAGGAGCACCCGGATCCCGCGTGCGACCTGGACTACGTGCCCAACACCGCGCGCAAGCAGCGCATCGACGTGGCGCTCTCCAACACGTTCGGGTTCGGCGGGCACAACGCTACCATGATCATGCGCCGCTACTCGGACGGGTAGGCGGCGCGCATGCAGGGCCTGCTCCGAAAACTGCGCGCCCGCCTCAAGACGAAGCCCGTTCCCACGCTGCCGGGAGGTGCCGGCCGTCTCGAGCAGCTCGAGCGCATCCTCGACTACCGCTTCCGCGACCGCAATCTGTTGATCGCGTCACTCGTGCACCGCTCCTACTACGCAGGAACCGAGGCCAGCAACGCGCTCAATTCGAACGAACGCATGGAGTTTCTCGGCGATTCGGTGTTGTCGCTGGTGGTGAACGACTATCTCTACGAGCATTATCCGGAGCGCACCGAAGGCGAGCTCACCAAGATGAAATCGGTGGTGGTCAGCAAGCAGGTGCTGGCGCATCTGGCCAAGAAGATCGATCTGGGATCATTCGTGCTTGTCAGTGACAACGCGCAGAAGGCGGGCGTGAGCGAGATGCACAGCGTGCTGTCCGACACGCTGGAAGCGGTATTCGGCGCGGTGTTCATCGACGGCGGATTCGAGGCCGCGCGCAAAACCATCCTCAAGGTGCTTCCCGACAATCTTGGCGACGTCGTGTACCAGGCCGACGCCATCAACTACAAGAGTCTCTTGCAGGAATACATCCAGGCGCTGCACAAGGTCCCGCCGCGTTACCGCGTGCACTCCACCACGGGTCCCGATCACGACAAGCAATTCTCCGTGGAAGTGGTCGTGAAGGGAAATATCCTGGGGCAGGGAAACGGAAAGACGAAAAAACACGCCGAACAGGAGGCCGCGCGCGAGGCATATCGCCGTCTCACCAACGCCTCACTCGATGGCTGATCCCGCCTCGTGATGCCGCGGACTTCCCGAAAGTCCGGGCATGTTTCCTGCAGAATGCTCCGCCGTGGGCCGTCCCGAAATCAAGATTCCTCCCGCACCCTACGTCTACGGCGGCGACAACCCGCAGCTCTGTCACGATTGCCAGCTTCCGTGCAAGCTCGACGAGACCAGCCCGGATTGTTTTCGCCGCTTCGTGCTGCAGGGAATGCTGCAGTGCACATACTTCGTGTACGGCTACTGCTTTCTCGACGCGCCGGGTTGCGTGTTCGACAACGGGGGCGTGCACGACTCGTACTGGGTGCAGGTCCTGCGCGACTACTTCCACAATGTGGCATCGCGTGAAATCGACCAGTCCGATTTCGCAGCCCGGCGCGCGCAGCTCTTGAACCTCGTCAACGAGCGCATCGACGATCGCCAGGTCTCGCTGTGCCGCTACCTGGAAGAGATCTATCACCGCGCGCTCCAGGACGGCGGCGGGTTGTCGGAAGACGTCATGGGCCGTCTCGACGACGCCTACCTGTCACTGCTCGCCGGAACTTCTCGTAAGCGCTAGGTTCCGCAGACGCATATCGGTCCAGCGCGCCGGATTCTCGCCTGTCTCGCTATTGCAAAATATGTCTCAAGAAGTACGGCGCTTTGGACCGATATGCGTCCGCGGTCACGTGGTGTCTTCGCGGCGAGTTGCGCAGCGCGCGAAACAGTAGTTCATGCTCGCGCGCGAGCACTGTCTGAGCAAGCGAAGACACCGCGCGCCCGCGAGCGAAGCCGCTAAAACCAGTAGGAGCCTTCGATGAGGAATTGTGAGCCGTTGCGTTCTTCGGAGAAGCTGGTGGTGTTGCGATCGCCGCGCGTGTGCATGAACGATGCATCGATGACGATGCTCTCGCGCAGAATCACCCCGGCACCGAACGAATAGCGCATCGGCGCCGACTCGGCCGAGACTTTTTCCATCTGGTCGTTGTCGATGCGATCCGCCTGCAGGTAGTCGGGCGCAAAGGGAAGCCGGGCCGCGCCGGCGCGCAGGCGCACCGGCCACGACGGCGCCGTCCATTCGACGCCGGCGCGATAATCGATGGTTCGTCCCAGCACCGCGCTCCCGTTCTGCAGGCGCAATCGCTGCCCGTCGATGGCACTCGCGGCCCAGTCACACGTACCCGCCTGCACCGCCACCAGCCATGCCCCCCACGGCATCGCGATGCCGCCGTCGAGGCGATAGGGGACCACATATTCGGCGGATGACGACGTGCTCTCGCGCACGGTGAATCCGGTTCCATTCTCGATCTGCTGTGTGTTCTCGCTCGACTGGGTGACGGACGCGTTGATTTCGGACGGTGTCGTCACATTGAATGCGATATGCGCGTGACGATGCGCGTACAGAATGAATCCCACGTGCGCGACCACGCCGTCGAGGTCGCCGTCGATGTCGTCGATCACGTACTCGTCGACGGCATTGGGAGACGTTTCCGTTCGCGTGTGCGTCTGGCGCAGCGCCTGGTAGCCGCCCTCCATGAGACTCACCGATACGCCCGCCGACAGCACACTGGCCAGATCGATTCCGAATCCCGCCGCGAAGGCGTATGTCGTTCCCGACTGCTGCAGGCGGAACGAATCCGTGCGCAGCTCGGCGGGGCGCGTGGTCTGGTAGGCTATATCGAGGTCGCTGACGACGGCGCGGTAGACCGCGACGGCGGGAACGAGACTTCCCTGGAACACCGGAATGGCGGCGGCCGCGCCCACGAATTGGAGTCCGTTCCGGTCCGAGGACAATCCCATCGATGACCCCGGATACGACGTCACGACCTCGGATGATTCGTGCGAGAAGCCAAGCATCGGCGTGCGCTGCTTGATGCGGCAGAGAAGTCCTGGGTTCGTCACCAAAGCCGTGACGTCGGTGGCGGTGGCGACGTAGCCGCCGAGTCCTGCGGCGCGCGCGGATATCTCCGGCGGGCGCGTGTATCCCAGATCTTCGAATTCGAGGGCGCGATTCGCACCCGGCACCTGCGCGTCGGCCGCGTGCGAGAGCGCCGCACCGAGCACCAACGCGCACGCAACCATGCACCGCGGGCCGCGACGGCGCGGCTCAGCGCTTTTTCGCATCGCTGCTCCCGGTACTGTCGGCACCGGCATTGGCGTCAAACCACCACGGGTGCGCGAGCGTTCCCCATGGTCCGCGCGCGCGATCGAGCCGCTGCGATGACACGTAAGCGAGCCGCTGTTCGGTGGAATGACACTGAATGCACGGGCTGTCGGAGGGCGGGCGCACGTAATTGAGCTCGGGGATCCCCGGGTGCCGCACGAGCGTGTAGCAGCCCTGGATGGCGGCAACCAGCGCGCAAGCCGCCAGCAGCCGCCCCAGATACAAAATGAAATGCGAAGACGGTCCGGTTCGTCTCGTTGTCATCGGGATTGCGCACCTGTTAGACTGGTTTGTAACTTACAGTCGGAACTCATGAACGGGCAATCACGGTTTTTTTGCATGAAGCACAAGATACATACGGCGCTGGCGTGGGGATTTGCGGTGGTTCTTGCAGCCGCACCGTCATTGTCACGCGCGCAGGAGCCCTCCGACGAGGCCAGGGCGCGCGCCATGACGCTTTTCAGCCAGGGCGTCATGCTCCTCGAGCAGGGCCACGCCGACGACGCGGTCCCTCCGCTGCACCAGGCGTGGCAACTTTCCAATCATAGTCCGGCGGTGGGCGAGCGCCTGGCCGAAGCGTACTACTCGTCACGCGATTTGACACACGCGGACCAGATTGCCGGCGAAGTGCTCAAGGCGACGCCCGGCTCGCTTCCCATGCTTCACATGAAGGCGCGTCTTGCACTCGCGCGTGGCGACGTCAAAGGCTCCATCGGTTTTCTCGAGACGGCGCGCAAGGCGGCGCCGGGGTCGATTGAAACCGAGCGCATGCTGGCCTCGCTCTACGCCGAGAACGGCGACACCGACAAGGCACTGGCATCGCTGGAACGCTGCATACGCATGGAGCCGGATGTGTCCGACCTGCAGACTGCGTACGGCGAAATGCTGCTCTCCGCCGGCCGCGCCGACGATGCCGAGGCGGCGTTCAAGGCCGCCCTCGCCATCGACGCCTCCGATGTGAGCGCCGTCGAAGACCTGGTCGAGCTCTACCAGTCCCAGCAGCGCAAGAACGACGCGATCGCGGTGCTGGAATCCTATGTCAAAGTACCCGGCGCCGCGCTCGCGGCGCGACTTCGCCTGGCGCAGGCGTACGCCGATGCAGGACGCGACAAGGATGCCATTGCGCTGCTCGAAAGTGCGCGCAAGGAAGGCGAGAGCTCCGACGAGACCGAGCTTCTCCTCGGGCGCGTGTACTTCGAAGCGGGCCGGTATGCGGATGCCAAGAAGACCTTTCTCGTGCTGTACAAGAAGAGCGGCACCAGTCCCGAGCTGGCGCGCATTCTGGGTGACCTGAGTCTCAAGACCAACGACGTCGCCGGTGCGCGCACGTACTTCGACAAGGCCATCACGCTCAATCCCGAGGACTACCGCAGCCATCTCGCTCTGTTTTTCGCGCAGTCCGACAAATTCGCGGCCAAAGACGGCGCACGCATCAAGATGACCGCGCGTGAAGCGGCCGATGTCCTGGCGCACGCCGCGTCGAAAGCGCCGCGCGACGATGTCGATGCACAGTTCTCGGTCGGCATGGCGTATTCGTCGATCGATTCGCTGGACACGGCGCGCGAGCACCTCGCCCGCGCCGCCGAGCTCGAGCCCGAGCGCCAGGATATTCTGTTCAATCTCGCCGCCTCGTACGAAAAGCTGCATCGCTACGACGACGCCGAGCGCACGCTGGTGGATCTCTACCGNCTGGCGCCGGATGACCCGGCCGTGTGCAACTTCTACGGATATCTGCTCGCGGTGATGAACAAGGATCTGGAGCGCGCNGAAAAACTCGTCAAGCACGCGCTGGANAAAGACCCCGANAATGCGTACTACATCGACTCGCTGGGNTGGGTGTACTATCAGCGCGGCGACTATGCACGCGCCGTGAGCGAGCTCGAGCGTGCGGTGAAGATCATCAAGGAAGATCCGACCATGCTGGAGCATCTCGGTGATGCCTACAGCGGTCTCTCGCGCTACAAGGACGCACTCGCCGTTTATCGCCACTCGAGTCGTCTGCAATCGAACCCGGGCTTGCGTGAAAAGATTGAGTCGACCCAGCGCCGTTTGCAGTAGCCTCCTCGCCGTGCTGGCCATCGCCGCCACGCTCGCGACGGCGTGTGGTCCGCGTCACATCACGAGTGGCTCACTCCACGGCGAGGCAGCCTGCGCTCGCGCCGACAGCTTCCTCGCGTCCGCATTCCCCCGTCCCATTCACATGACAGGGCACGCCACCTTCGATGTCGACTCCTACCGCGTGCGCGGCCGGTTCACACTGGAGCTCGAGCCCAGCGGCGACGCGGTGCTCGAATTCTCGGGCGCAACGCTCCTCGGCGGACATCGCGAGGATGCGGTGGTCTCGCTCTCCGGCGATACGCTGCGCGTGCTCGACCGCGAGCGCGGCCGCTACTACGAGGGCGAGGAGGTGACCCGGCTCGTCGCGTCCGGCACCGGCAAGGAGGGGGAATGGACGCTGGCGTTACGACGGGTGCTTGCGTCCGGGTGCCCGGGAGTGGAAACTGTGGGGAACGGCGAGAGCGGCCTTTCGGGGACCGGGCCGGACGGGCCCTTCACGCTGAAGGTCGAAGACGGCCGCCTGGCCCAGGCCACCTGGCCCAACCCGGCTCCCGAAGAAACCTTCCGCGACCGGCTGGAAGTCCGCTACGAGTGGAAAGAAGGCCGGTTGGAGCTCCTGGAGGCCCTGCTGCCCACGCGCGGCTGGCGCGTCCGCCTGGAGGCGGACTGAGGGCCGGGAAAAAGCGGGAACCCGCCCGGCGGGGCCCGGTATAAACAAACGAC
>Ga0065712_10000306_pt1 | contig 14313 bp, 11 predicted proteins | sample MisRhiReplicate1_FD_59099 | JGI IMG/M metagenome (GOLD analysis project Ga0065712, IMG submission 59099) | Miscanthus rhizosphere microbial communities from Kellogg Biological Station, MSU, sample Rhizosphere Soil Replicate 1: eDNA_1 v3... | ecosystem: Host-associated > Plants > Roots >...
TGTAGCGCGCCCATTTGGCGATCCAAATATTTTGGGTCGCGAACGAAGGGCGGATACGTCGCTTCGTGAATTACACCGACGATGCCCTGACGTTTCATTGTGACGAAGTCGGGACGCATCATGTCGTAGTGGGACAGGTTCACTACGTTCGTTGCTGAGAAGGCGCCNGCCGGAATCAGAAATAGCAAAGCAGCGCTACGGAATATGGACGATTTCATGAGAGGGTGAATCGCGCCGAACATATCGAACAGATGTAATTGATTTTCAAGTGCAGTTTGCATTAGCAACGAATTTTTGCGCTGACAACCGAACTCAACCACGCCCTATCGTAGCGTCCACATCGGAAGCGTTATTCAAGTTTCGGAAAAGTGGCCTCTCCTGTTTCGTCACAGATATCTCCAGCAGTTTTCCAGACGTAACCAGCTGACGAACGACGTTTTGCAATGAAAAATCAGTTCCTGCGAGCGCCGCGCGAAAATCAATCTCTGCTTCACGGGGATATATGGCCGCAAGCGGCTCGGCACGATTGTCGATCTTCGCGACAACACCCCGGCTGGGCTCGATCGCGTCACAGATCGAGCAAAGATAATTTTCGGTCATGAAAGGCATGTCGATCGCAAGCGCAAGAAGATGGGCGGTGTGAATCTTTCCCAGTGAAGCGGCAATCCCGCTGAGCGGTCCGCACGATGGCGGAGTGTCCGCGATGAACTGCATGTCGTTAGGCCGCCATGATGGATCCGTTCTTGCGGAAAGGAAGATTTCTGCCGGTCGCAGTCTGCGCAGTGTTTCGAGTTGAACTTGCCAGAGCGGTTTTCCGCGAAAAAGAAATGTCGCTTTGTCTGTACCCATGCGGCGTGATTCACCGCCGGCCAGCAACACGGCGCTAAGGCTCAGTGGCCGACTCGGATAAATCCGCCTCTCCCCTTCGCGAAGGGGAGAGGATTGCTTGCCGCGCCGTAGCGGAGCAAAGGCGGGAGGTGAGGAGTTATTCACCGCGTCACTCGACGTGCGACGAAAACCCTCACCCTGCCCTCTCCCTTGCCAAGGGAGAGGCGACTGCGACATGCGGCACGGTTTTCGCTTTAAACAGAGTCGAACGCATCTGGCCACTTGTTAAGATCTTTGCTCGCAGACCACCGCGTCCCTTCAGAAATTCCTGTGCGCCCGGACCGAATGCGCGGTCCATCCAGTAGCAAGGCCGGCATTCCTCGGTTCCGAGAAAACGAACGCCTTGCACCTCAAATTCCTGTCCAATTAATTCGTTCAGATCAACGCCGCGCGTAATCACGTTACGACGTGCCAAGGAAGATGAGCAGGGCTGAACTTGCATCACACTGCACAGTTCGTCGAAAACTTCCGCCGAGAAGAAAGTGATCTGACCTTTGTAATCATCTTTAAAATCGAAGTATCGATCACCGCGAATACCATGCCCGGCCACGCATTCGATTTGGGATGTTTCAGTCATCGGGTGCGTGTCCGGTTCGCGCCCGTGATGACCAACAAAATTGTGTCCCTGGGAAATGAACAGGTGACAAATTTCCATCTCAGCCATGCTACCATTGGGACGTTTCAATTCACATGAAAGAAAGCGGCATCGGATCACAAAAGATCATTCGCCGAAAAGGCGACGGTGAGTTCGTCTACTTGCCGGACGAACTGACGATCGAGGAGCCGTTGGAAATCCGTGTCGGACGCAAGCCCATCGCCACCACGATGCGCACGCCCGGTCATGATGAAGAACTCGCAGCCGGGTTTTTACTTTCGGAAGGAATCGTGCGCGGTCGCGATCAGATCGCGAGTGTTTCAATAAGCGGCGACAACAGAGTCGGTGCGGAGCTTACGGACGGTGTGAAGTTAAAACTGAATTCGACGAAACGTTTCGGAACGATCTCCAGCAGTTGTGGTCTATGCGGCAAAACAAGCATTGACGCAATCCGGCAAAATTTCCCGGCGGTACGATCGAATGATATCCGAATCGATATTGAAACGCTGCTGTCGCTTCCGGAGACTTTGCGCAAGGCGCAAAGCGATTTCGCGCGCACCGGCGGCATTCATGCCGCCGGAATTTTCGGCATGGATGGCCAACTGAAAATTGCGCGCGAGGATATCGGCCGGCACAACGCAGTGGATAAGGCGATCGGGCGCGCGTTCCTCGACGAACTGGTGCCATTGAAGAGGCATCTTCTTCTAGTCAGTGGCCGCGCATCGTTTGAGATCCTACAAAAGGCACTCGCCGCCGGAATTCCGATCGTGGCCGCTGTGTCAGCCCCTTCAAGCCTTGCGGTCGAGCTCGCGCGCGACAGCAACCAGACGCTCATAGGTTTTTTGCGCCCGCCCTCCTTTAACATTTACACGCACATCGAGCGGGTGATCTTGGGTGCGCTGTAGCCGAGAGCGTTGACCTCGGCAATCTGAAGCGCAGCCGCCACCGCGATTACCGCCCGCGGCTACAACATCAGTGTTTCGATCTCGCCTGCGTATGGCCAATCGTCTGCTGACTTAACGAAGCCAGCTCTAACAGGATTCTTCCGAACATAGTTCCACTTTTCCGCATAGCTTTCATTGGAACGCAGGATGTGATCAAAAAATTCGCGTTGCCACAGCGTTGTAGCCGCGGGCGTCGACCGCGGCTGTCTCAACGCGCTTATCGCGCGACTAGTCCAACTCTTCCAATTACCAACAAAGTCGGACAAAGTCTTTGCGCCTATTTCCGCTCTGCAAAAGAAGTGAACATGATCGGGCATGATGACATATCGCCCAACAGCCCATCCATGACGTTTATGAGCCGCCCGCCACTCTTCCTCGAGAATTCGGGCTGCTTCGTCTCGAGCGAGAACAGCTTTTCGAGCATCGACGCACGTGGTGATGTAATAGATCGGAAAATCGATCCAAACGCGTTCAAGCCGTCGCAGATGTTTATGCACTCTCGCATGTTTGTAGCCGAGGGCGTTGACCTCGGCGAGCCCAAGGATCTGCCACGCGCACAGTCACCGCGGTCAGCGCCCGCGGCTACAGCTTCTGCGAGGCAAAAACGGCTTCCGGATCCCGCCCTGAAATTCTTCCTACCGCAAGCCAGCCGAAGCGGCTAAGGAGCGCGCCCAGTAAGAATGAAATCGCCGCCAATGGGATTGCGCCAAAGAATCGCAGCACAAGCGGCAAGGGGCCGGTAAATACTCCGCCGATCCGAATGAGCCAGCCGGAACGATGCTCGTGGATCGCCCGATCAGCGGGGCCATGTTTATCCATGCTCAACCAAACTAGGAGCACGGTTTCAATCGCGGCTGTGAATAAGCCGATCGCGTTCAGTGGCGCGATTCGGTGACCGAGCAATTCCAGCAGCGCAGCCGCAGATCCCAATCCTGCGATCCCGAAATGAATCGGCAGCAGTTTGTGATGCAAGAACCACGCAGGTATCGACGTCGCGCCAATCAATACACCTGTATACGTCGCCAATAACATTCCAAAGATCGCCGAGCTAAAGATTAAGGTTCCTGCAGCGACGTTGAGGATTTGATCAATCGCGCCAACGAACGGGTGCAATGTCTGAAGCTCCAGCACAATCAAACCTGGAACAGCACATATTCCGAAAGCTGCGAGAATCCACGCACCCATCGACATGGCTGACTGCGGTTTGAATACTCGCAGCATGTTGATGAAAAGATGCGGACGACCCAAATCCAAAATCAACAGAATCGGCGAAAGCACCGCTGCAATCGCCGCAACCCACATTGCCGTGCGCGCAACATCGAAGTGATGAAACAGCAGCGCGCCAAGCGCGATCACCGCTGACATCCCGCCGAGGCCGCCGACGAAGAAGTAGATTGGAATCTCCCACGTCCACACCGGCGGCCTAACAACTGGCTGACCGTAATAACCCGGCTTCCGCGGGATCGGGCCGCCGGCAACGTCCACACCGCGGCTACTGACCATGCCTTTTTGCCAAGCTTCATCCCGCAACTCATCAATTCGTGATTCGTTCATATTGGTTGGGGGGAGCGCACGCTTGTAGCGTGCTGGTCGCCGCATTCTGCGGCGACGAATTTTTACTGCACCTATTCGAAGCTCCAGTACTATTCGCGCTCTGCGGGAAAGTTCGTGACTCGCGAAAGCTTTCGGAGTCACCAGCACGCAGAATGCGTGCGCTCCCCGGAATTGTCGACCGCCTCATAAAAATGCAAATGCGCAGAGAGTCGCGAAGATTGCACCGATGGCAGTAACAAATGCAGCCGTCCACGCGGCCTTCAGATGAATTGTTGGAATCTGCGGCTTTGACGGAAGGCCATATGCTTCGGGTTCGCCGAGAATAAGGAAAAAGGCGTGTGTGCCGCGCACGGACGTTTCGGTGGGATCGTAAAGTTGCGCGTCGGCGTAACCGTGTTCTCGCAGTTGCTGCACGCGTTGCGTCGCGCGCGCGCGCAAATCATCGAGCCGCCCGAACACGATCGATTCAGTCGGACAAACCTTGGCGCACGCAGGTGTGAGGCCGCTTTTTTGCCGGTCGTAGCAAAAAGTGCATTTGAATGCGCCGCCGGCGTCAGGCAAAGGTTGTGGGCGCCGATCAATCACGCCAAAAGGACACGAGACAACGCAATACCCGCAGCCGTTGCAAACGTCGTTCTGCACGAGCACTGAGCCGACTTCGGTGCGAACGATCGCTCCGGTGGGACACGCTTCGAGACAACCAGCTTCTTCGCAATGCTTGCAGACATCAGAAAGAAAGATCCAGCGAAACGGATCTTCTCCGTCGCCACCCACCAACGAATGCGAGCCGACAATCTGACCCCCTTTTTGCCGGTCTTGCTCGACAAACATGACATGACGCCACGTGGACGCGCCAAGATGGCCGGTGTTGTCGTAAGAATTACCCGACCAAACGAAGCCGTCATCGGGCACCTGGTTCCATTCTTTGCACGCGACTTCGCATGCCTTGCAACCGATGCAAACAGTTGGATCGGTGAAGAAGCCAACCTCGACACGATCGCGCACGTAGGTATGCTGGCGCTGATTCGTGCTATGCGTGCCTTCACCAATCATACGATTCGGTAGGGCGGACAGAACAAGTCCGCAACGCATGTCTTAGAATTCCGGCGCGCCCGGCGGCCGCGCTCTACCATTGCTTGCATTCTCATTCTTTTCCTTCGATCGCGTGGCCCCCGCCGCTCTGTCCTTTTCGGAAAGAACGCTCTTCTGGATGCAAGATCGTTGGCCCAGTTTGCGTTGCATATTTGTTCAGAAATTCAGCGAACGCTGGTCCACGCGGCAGACGTCCAGGCACGATGTTGCAGGTAAGCGCCTTGGCTTCCATGATTGTGACGTTCGGCTCACCGGAAATCGTTAAAAGATCGTTGGCAGCCCCTCCCCGCACGAGGCCAGCTGTCCCAAAATGATAAGGCAACGCAATCTGGTGCACTGTTTTCCCGTTCAGCGCCAATGGCCGAATTCGGCGACTAACAAGTGCGCGCGTTTCGATGGCGCCGCGCAAAGTGACGACGCAAATGTAATCGCCATTATCGATCTTGAGCTGCGTCGCTAGTTCCGGCGAAATCTCAGCGAACATCTCCGGTTGCAATTCCGCGAGATGACTCAGGAAACGCGACATGCCACCGGCTGTGTGGTGTTCCGTCAAGCGGTAGGTCGTTAGAACGTAAGGAAATCGTGGGTCACCCGGTGGAGCGAAGCGATTCTCTTGGCGCGCAAACCATTGCTCAGCGGGATTGGTGTCGTGAGAATAAAGCTCATTCGAGACGGGCGACTCGAGCGGCTCGTAATGAGTCGGGAACGGGCCGTCCTTCAATCCCTTTGGCACGTAAATCCAACCCAAACCGTCCTCGTGCAGAACAAATGGAGCATCGCCCGGAATGGCATCGAGTCCTTCCGCACCTACCTCTGGTTCATAGTCCGGAGCTTTTCCTTGTACAAATCCCGCAACATCGATGCCGGTCCATTTTTCCGAGTCCCACCAAACCAATTTCTTTCGCTCGCTCCAAGGACGGCCGTCCGGCCGCGCGCTTGCGCGATTATAAATGATTCGGCGATCGCTCGGCCACGCGAAGCCCCAGCCATGCCCCAGATAGTCTCGGGACTTTCTTGAGTTCGCTCGGTTCACGCCATCGCGACGAAAGACACCCGAGTAAATCCAAGCGCCGCAGGCAGTGGATCCGTCAGCTTTGAGTTCCGCAAAACCGTTGACTTGTGGTCCGTGATGCGGATTGCCGTCGCGATCGAGACCGAACACGACGCCGTCAGCCTCGTGTGATGCAGACAATCCTGTCTGCACCCCGGCTGAGTCTCCCACTTTCGCAGGCAGGATTGCCTGCGTCACCGTGTGCCAGCCGTTGATCTCAGCGAGCACGGCTTCCATTTGAGGGTCGCCGAGTTGATCCTCGGGATACCACCAATCCAGCGCGCGCAGCGGTTCGTCGAGGGGATCGTTTGTTGCCTTTGCTTTTGCAATTAGACGCAAAGCCAGTTGATGCATGAACCATGCATCCGAGCGCGCGTCATCCGGCGGGTCCACAGCTTTCTCGCGCCATTGCAAAAGTCGCTGTGTATTTGTGAACGCGCCTGCCTTTTCCGCGTGCCCGGCAGCTGGAAAAAAGAAAACTTCCGTTTCAATGTCCTCGGGCTTCAGCTCGCCGCGCTCAACCTCAGGTGATTCGCGCCAGAAGTTCGCGGATTCAATCTCGACCAGTTCACGGACGACGAGCCATTTCAATTTCGAAAGTGCTTTTCGTTGCAGCCGCGAATTGGGCGCGCCGACGGCTGGGTTTTGGCCCATCAAAAACATGCCTTCCATTTTTCCGTCGAGCATTTCGTAGAGGTACTCAAAGAAGGAATGATTGCCGGTGAGTTTGGGAAGGAAGCCGTAGCCGAAATCATTTTCAGCCGTTGCCTGTTTCCCGTAGTACGCCTTCAGTGTGCTCACCAGGTACTTTGGGTAATTCGACCAAAGCCCGGTTTTTTTCGTGTAGTGATCGAGATATTGTTGAAGAGTCTCGTCGCCCTTATGCGGCATGGTCAGATACCCTGGAAGGATGTCGTAGAGGGTCGGAATGTCAGTGGAGCCTTGGATTGAAGCGTGACCGCGCAACGCCAGAATCCCGCCTCCCGGCCTGCCAATATTTCCAAGCAACAATTGGAGAATCGCGGCTGTGCGAATAATCTGCACGCCCTTGGAATGCTGAGTCCACCCAACTGCGTAGCAAACCGCGGCAGTCCGCTCGGGTCCGGACGCGGCAGCGAGCGCATGCGCGACTTTGTGAAAAAGATCTGGTGGAATCCCGCAGATTTTCTCCACCATCTCAGGTGTGTAGCGAGAAAAATGCCGCTTCAATTTTTGAAACACGCATTGCGAATGTTGCAATGTGAGATCGCGCTCCGGGCGACTCAGATCGCCGCCTCTGTAAAGCCAACTGTCGCCTTCGTAAGCGCGCTTTTCTTCATTCCAGCCTGAGAAATAGCCGTCCCCATTGTCCTCAGGGTCGCGATAATCATCGCTCAAAATGCAGGAAGCATTCGTGTAATGAACGACGTACTCGCGAAAATACAGGTCGTACTCAATCAAGTGATTGATGAGTCCGCCAAGAAATACGATGTCAGTCCCGGCGCGAATCGGCACCCAAATATCCGCCAGCGCGCTCGTGCGCGAGAAGCGTGGATCGACATGAATAATCGTAGCGCCCTTCTCTTTCGCCTTCATTACCCAGCGAAAACCGACCGGGTGTGCTTCGGCCATCGAGGAACCTTCGATCAGAATGCAATCTGCATTCGCCAGGTCTTGTTGCGCGGTTGTAGCTCCGCCCCGGCCGAAGGAGGTGCCCAGACCGGGCACCGTACTGCTATGTCATATCCGGGCCTGGTTGGACACACAGACCATGCCCAGGCCTCCGGTGAATAGCTTTTTGATGAGATAATTCTCTTCGTTATCCAGTGTTGCGCCGCCCAGATGACATATCGCAGTCGTGTGATTAATCGAAACGCCGTCTTGCTCGTGCACAAACGTGCGCTTGCGCGATTCCCACACGCGCTCTGCGACTATGTCCATGGCGCGCTCGAGTGAAATCTCGGTCCACCGGTCAGAGCGTGGTGCGCGATATTTCATTTTCGTTTCACGCCGCGAATGCGTCAGCAGTTGGTAGGAGGCGGCGCCTTTCGGACAAAGATTCCCCTGGCTGATGGGCGATTCCGGGTCGCCTTCGATAGAAACCAATTTCCCATCCTTGTGAAAAATCAGCTGGCCACAGCCGACGCCGCAATACGGACAAATCGAGCGCGCTACCTCAGCATCATCGATGCGCGCATGCATCGCGCGCGTCTTCTCCGACATCGCCTCGAGACCCGTCCCGTCCCTTCGTTCGCGGATTTGGCGAACCAGCGGCCATTTTGAGAGAAGCGAAAACATCCTCGAAGCCATCGCAGAAATAATGCGAGTTGGACGCGTCAAAGTCGAGTCATCTCATGCCGAAAACAGAGACATCCCTCGCCGCCAATAAGCGCCGCGGCCTCATCCAGATGGCCACCGGGCGAATTGGGAACGCCGAAGTACGAACTTCGAACGCTCCGCCGGTTACTTCGACATTTGAAAATCGACGATCAAACTTCGTATGAGCGAACAATTGAAGAATCGAACGAAGAAATTCGCGCTGGATATTGTCCTATTGTGCGCCGGATTTCCGTATGTGATTGAAACTCGCCACGCCCTCGGCCAAGTCATTCGTTCGAAATTTTCGGGCGCTGCGCGCCGACTTTGCGTTCCCGCGGCTTGGCGTGGGGATCCACTCAACAATTTTGAACCGTCGGCGGGCCTACGCAATTATTTACACGGTCCGGGCACTGGGATCACAAACTTGCCGTCCTTCTCGGCGATGAAATTTCCCATCGTGCTCGACGTGCCTTTGGCGCCTTTCTTATCGATCGTGATCATTAGTCTTTTGCTCGGCTGGAGCGGGAAGCACACCTTGCCGCCCGTGGGTGAATCCTTTGGCAGTGCCACCTTTTGCATCTCTTCCGCAGTAAAATCGATAAGTTCGATCTTGGAAATTTTTTCGCCGGCGTCGGACGATTGCATCGTTTTGTAAATCTCGAGGATGCCTGGGTCGGAACCTTCCGTGTAGAGAAACGATTGCAGCGCGGCAGTATCTTTGGCTTCAAACGCTTTCTTGTAACTATCGACGAACGCTTTTTCCTTGGGCGAATCTCCCGCATAAACTGAGAGACAAGCAACGGCCACTGTCAGACTGAAGATCACCCCGGTGATCGATAGAGTTTTCATTTTGCGAGGTTATTCAGCAGGGCCTTGAACGCCAACGCGAAGTTTCAAAATGAGCTCGCCAATCCAGGTTGCGTAAACTTCTGTGGGAAGTAGTTCGTCTCGGCGCGTGGTGCTTCCGGTCGAGCGTTCTACGCCTCATAAGCGCCATCCGGCAGAGCCAGCATGTGCGATAAAATACAAAATTCCACGCCTACGGTTGCGTTATGGACGATACGCTCCAACTCGGATTTCCGTTGTGGGTCCGATTAACCCATTTCTTCAACTTTCTCTTCATCACGTTACTCATTCGCAGCGGAATCGAGATCATCGGTGCGCATCCGAAGTTTTATTGGCGCGACGACTCTTTGCCCGGAAGCGAATGGTTCCGCTGCACGAAGAAACGACTACTAAAGGATCAGCTCTGGACGTCAGAAGATGAAATCGAGCCGATGTCTCGATGGACCGCTTTGCCGGGAGAGAACAACCTCGGCCTGGGTCGTCATTGGCATTTCTGGGCTGTGAACGGCTGGCTGCTGGGTGGTTTGATTTATGTCATCCTGCTATTCGCCACACCTCAGTGGCGACGCCTTTTGCCAACGTCGTGGGACATCTTTCCGGCGGCGTGGCAGGCGGTCGTGGACTACTTCCATTTTCGACTGCCTCCCGAGGGAAATCCGTTCAATGCGATTCAACAACTCACCTACTGTTTCATTATTTTCATCTTGTCGCCGCTTCAAATTATTACCGGAATAATGATGTCGCCGGCGCTGGGTGCGCGGTTCCCCTGGTTTCCCAGAATGTTAGGCGGCCGTCAGGCGGCACGAAGTCTCCACTTCATCGGGCTGATCGTCTTTAGTGGTTTCATCGTCGTTCATATCGGTTTGGTGTTTGCACATGGTCTTGGCCGTGAAATGACGAAAATCGTTCTCGGAGACGAAGCCTCGTCTGCTGCGCTCGCCACGATCATCGGGCTATTGGCAATCGCTGCCGTGATCGTCTTCCATGCTTGGGGAACGTGGTATTCGTTAGTCTCGCCGTCGCAAGCCAAGCGCGTGCTGGAAATCGGCATTGATCCATTGCGACGGCTTCTTTTTCGTCATTGGCATTCGCGGCAAGAGTATCTGCGTGTTTCTGCGTATGCGCGTATCAATGGAAAACCGCCGCGCAACGAAATCTATGAGCGCCTGGCCGCGGCCAATTTCACAGAATGGCGGCTCGAAGTAGGCGGCTTGGTAGAAAGAAATTTAAGTCTCTCGCTCAATGATCTGCATCAAATGCCGCGCCAGACACAAACCACGTTGCACTGCTGCATCCAAGGCTGGAGCTACTTCGCGCAGTGGGCGGGCGTCTCAGTTTCCTCGATTATGAACATGTGCGGGCCGCTGCCGAATGGGCGGTTTCTCGTTTTCCACTCTTTGGATGAGAAATGGGAGAGACCATGTCACGGCTATTACTACGAAGTAATCGACTTGGAACTCGGCATGCAGCCGCAGACCATTCTGGCATATGAAATGAACGGCCGACCGCTACCAATTCCTCACGGAGCGCCGCTGCGATTGCGTGTGGAGAATCAACTGGGATACAAAATGGCCAAATGGATCAACCATATCGAGGTTGTGAACAGCTTTAAGCACATCGGCAAGGGACAGGGCGGTTGGCGCGATGATTTGCTGCATTATTATCCGTTGGATGCCGGGCTTTGAGCAACGCAACTTGTCAGTCTAATACAAGAGGAGAACTGCGGTTTCGGCGCTGTCGAATTTCTAAAGTCTGGCGCAAGAAAAGCGCTCGGGGTGTTCTTGCGTCGTCGGCGCCATGCAGATAGGCCGGGACGCCTGCAACGCTTTGCGGGCCGCGGCGCTGTCGCGATCTCTTACTCAACCGAAGCCGTGAGTCTTAGGGAAGGGCGCGGTCCGACCACGAATTTGAAACCGGCCAGCGGATTCGTCTCGCGAGCGACATTTCTTTCAAGCGCCAGCACCTGAAAAGCACGACCCAGCATTTCCGGATGAAGCAGCGTTTGCAATTCGCGCTTCGCCTTCCGCGAATAAGTCAGAACCGATTGACTCCGGTCGCCCGCGGGCGGTTCGGGTGAACCGCCCCTACCAAATCCGGAAATAATTCCCGTCAAAAAATGGTGTTGATCGGTAAAGCCGGTGACACGCAACCCGTTTGATTGCGCGCGTTCGATAATGCTCTTCCAATCTACGCTCATCGTGATATCCGCGTATCCGATTTGTTCGAACGGTGAATCCAGATTTCGATGCTGGGCGCGAACCTGCACGTTTCTCTCAAACTCCTCGTCCAAAAATCCGTAATCGATGGCAATCACGTAACCGCGTTGCAAGTTCGCCGCGATTTGGTCGATGGACTCGAGCGCAGCTTGGTTGAAAATCGTTTTATCAACAGGTCGCTCGACGAATACAAACTTATCACCGTCGAGACCCACCAATTTCTCCGTTCCATTACTGATCAAGCGTACCGGCATTGCGTCGAATAGTTCGTTGGAAAAATGGATGCCGGTGAATGGTTCCAGCGAGTCTGGCCACTCAATCTTATCGCCAAATGCCTTGAGCTTCCGGCGTTGCTGCTGTTCCAAAATTGGAAATGGCTCGAATATCCGATAGCGCAACGCGCCGAAGAATTCCGGCAAGCGCTTTTGCACGAAGTCGAGAACATCCAACGCGAATTGCCCGTCGTGCGCTCCCTGCTCGACGATGACAAAATCATTGGTCTTGCCCAGGCGCTCCCAGATTTCGGAGAACTGCGGGCCCAATAATTGCCCAAAGAGCGGTCCCACGCTCACGTTCGTGAAATAATCTCCTTTGCGGCCTATGACGCACTGGCCTGACGAGTAGTAGCCATGCCCGGGATGGTAGAGAGCCTGCTGCATGAACCAAGCGAACGATTGGGGACCTTGTTCGCGGATCGTTTCACGGATCAACTCAGCCAATGACGTGTTCAATAAGAAAACGTCCAACGCCCAACGCTCAACGTCCAATCACGAAACGCAAAGATGCCGATCAAGCCTGGGGGTCATTAGACGTTGAGCGTTGGGTATTTTGCTTTTAAGTTGCCGCCGCGTCGCTTTTTTGGGTGAGATCGAGCAGCACATACCTTAGACCGCCGCCGGGCTATCGCTTCCGGCGGCCATGGTATTTAAGGCCGTGGTTCTATGTTCCCGTCGCGATTCTGGTAGTGGTCGCGCTTTTTATGACGGTCTTCATTTCCAGCGTCGTCTTCGATCTAAAAGCGCAGGCTAACGCGTTCGACCTGAACAAGCTCGATCAAATGGAATCGGCCAGCGTGATTCTCGATCGCAACGGGAAGATCTTTGGCCAAATCTACGTCGAGAACCGCGAGACGGTTCCATACGAGAAGTTAGCGCCGGATCTGATCAACGCCGTCATTGCAGTCGAGGACGCAAAATTCTACGAGCACCATGGCTACGATCTGATGGGGATCATTCGTTCAGCGCTCAAGAATTTGACGGCGGGCCATGTGCGCCAGGGAGGCAGCACCATCACACAACAACTGGCACGCAACAGTTTCTCGCTCAAAGAAAGAACGTACCGCCGGAAGCTGTTGGAGATTTTTCTGGCCACGCGCATCGAAAACAATTTCAGCAAACAGAAAATCCTCGAGCTGTATCTGAACCGGATTTATTTCGGCGGCGGCATGTACGGAGCCGAAGCGGCGGCGCGCGGGTACTTTGGCAAGTCTGCGCGCGACATGACGTTGGCGGAGTGCGCCACACTCGCAGGCCTGATCAAAAGTCCAAACCGCTTATCCCCATGGTCTGATCGGACTAGTTCGCGCGAGACACGCGACTTCGCCCTTGATCGAATGCGGGACAATGGATTCATCACCCATGAACAATGCGTCGCGGCGCGCGCCGAAAAGATCGCCGTCGGCAGCCGGCAAAATGCTCAAGGCCAGACTTACGCCGTCGATTACATCCGCCAGCAAGTGATTGCAGCCGTGGGATGGGATCGCGCAATCAACGAAGGCTATCGCATTCACACCACGATTGATGTCGATCTTCAGCGCGTCGCCGAGGACTCATTAAAGGCCCACTTGGAGCAGGTCGAGAAACACCCGGATTACAAACATCAGACGTACGCCGATTACGCAGCCTCATTTCGCAAGGCTAAATCAAGCGGTAAAATGGCTGAGCAACCTGCGCCCGAATACTTGCAAGGCGCGGCCATCGGCCTGGATAATGCAAGCGGCGACATCCTGGTGCTGGTGGGTGGACGTGATTTCGAGCACAACCAGTTTAATCGCGCGTTGCAGGCTCGCCGGCCCGCGGGTACGGCAATGTTACCGTTTGTTTACGCGACGGCTTTCGAACGAGGAATGTATCCGGGTTCAATAGTTGAAGATTCGCCGCTCGATAATCGCGCGGTGATGATCGGAGGCACCACCGGAATTCTCGGGGAATGGGGACCCGAGAACGCCGACAACCAGTATGAGGGTCGAATGACCGCCAGGCAGGCCCTGGTGAAATCGAAAAATGGCGCAACGGTCCGCATCGGCATGGATGCCGGAATCGATGCGGTGCTACAACTTTGTTCCTCGGCGGGTATTCGTTCTCAGCTCCGCCCTTATCCTGCGACATTTCTAGGCAGTAGCGAAGTTACGCTGGCCGAGCTGGCGATGGGATATACGATCTTTCCTAATGGCGGCTGGCGACCGAGCACGCCACATATTCTGGAGCGCATCGAGGAAAAAGACGGAACAGTGGTGTGGAATGGGAAGCAGCAAAGTATCCGCAAGATCGTGACCAAACCCGAAACCGCGTACGAAGTGCATTCGTGTCTGGTAGATGCTCTTCAATCGGGAACAGGAAAATCCGCTTACACGCAATTTGGTTTAAAAAAATTCGCGGCGGCCGGAAAAACCGGAACGGCCTACGATTTTACGGATGCGCTCTTTGCCGGATACGATTCCAGTTTCACCTGCGCCGTGTGGGCCGGCTTCGATAAGCCGCAGAAAATTTATCGCGGAGCGTTCGGACGCGAGCTGGCGCTGCCGATCTGGGTCGACATCATGAATGCGGC
>Ga0065712_10068128_pt1 | contig 14285 bp, 11 predicted proteins | sample MisRhiReplicate1_FD_59099 | JGI IMG/M metagenome (GOLD analysis project Ga0065712, IMG submission 59099) | Miscanthus rhizosphere microbial communities from Kellogg Biological Station, MSU, sample Rhizosphere Soil Replicate 1: eDNA_1 v3... | ecosystem: Host-associated > Plants > Roots >...
AGCCAGCCAGCGTGTGCACGCATTGCCACTGGTGACGATGGCCGACAGCGGCTGATTGATTTCATGGGCGATGGACGCAGTCAGCTCACCCAGCATGTTGACCCGGGCGATCTGCGCCAGTTGTGAGCGCGCCTCGTGAACGGAGCGGATCGCCACCGCCATGCGCAGCGCCAGATAGGTCACCATCGCAATCGCCGCCAGACTGATAATGCAGTTGATCAGCGCCGCCTCGCTGCCTCGGGAAATCGTCAACTCGTAGCTGAGCACCGTCAGCGCCATACAGGTCAGCGCGATGGCGATCACACCGGCAACCGGCAGAAACCGGACCGCCATGAGCACCACGGCGATCTGGAACACACCGACGGCAATTTCCAGATCGGTCAGGGTGTCGGCAATCGCGATCACCACGGCCAGCCCCAGCAAGGCGGCCAGCCGGATCGCCATCGCAGCCTTGCCAAAGGATTCAGGCTCGCGCATCTGCAACCTCTCGCTCGTTCAAAGGGCCAGCGCAGTATGCGCCGACACGCCTCAGGATGGGTTATCCAGACTGAACTGATCCGCCAGTTCATCGTAGGCAAACAGCTCGGCGTAACGTCCCCACTGCGTCACCGCATCCAGCGTCTGGCGGGCATCGCTTTCGGACATGAAGTCTTCCAGTTGGTCCCGAAAACGACGTGCCGGAGCGGTGTGCGTCGAGCGATCATCCAGCACCCGGCGAATATGTGCCACCAGCGGCACAAAGCTCAGCAGATGCTGGGCGAAGATGTGTTTGCGCTCATCCACATCGGCCAGCGCATAACGGTTGGCCGCAGGCAGCAAACGAATGTCGCCGCCCTTGAGTTCGGCAAAACGCAGCAGTTGCAGGACCTCGGCAATCGGAAACAGCTCGTCCGCGTTGTAATGCAGCGCACCGGCCAGCTCCGGCAGGTCGGCCTTCATGCCATAGGGCGGCGCATGAATCGCCTCGATCAGACCAGCCAGCGCGTTGGTAGACACATGCGGCAGCACCATGCCCAGCCCGGTTCCCGGAAACACGCCCTGACGGGTTTCGCCTGCGTTGCTGTCCTGGGTCATCAGCACGTAAATTTCTTCGACAAGCGCCTGAAAGACCGGGTCCTGACGGTTGCGCGGCTGTGGCAGATCCACCTTGATCTCACTGATCACCCGCCCCGGATTGGACGAGAACAGCAGGATGCGATCACACATCAGCACCGCTTCGGCGATGTTGTGCGTCACCATCAGGATCGACTTGATGGGCATGCGGCCTTCGCTCCACATGTCCAGCAGATCGGTGCGCAGGGTTTCGGCGGTCAGCACGTCGAGCGCCGAGAACGGTTCGTCCATCAGCAGCACATCCGGGTCGATCACCAGCGCACGCGCCATGCCGACCCGCTGGCGCATGCCGCCCGACAGCTCCTTGGGATAGGCACTCTCGAAACCGTCCAGACCGATCAGGTCAATGGCCGCCAGCGCCCGCTTGCGGCGCTGTTGAGCCGGAACGCCTTGGGCCTCGAGCCCGACCTCGACGTTTTCCAGCACCGTCAGCCACGGAAACAATGCAAAGCTCTGGAACACCATGCCCACCGACATGGCCTTGCCTTGCGTGCGGTTAGGAAACGTCACTTGCCCATCGGTCGGCACCACCAGCCCTGCAATGGAGCGCAGCAGCGTGGATTTGCCCGAGCCGGAGCGGCCCAGCAGGCCGATGATTTCGTTTTCGTTGAGTTGCAGCGTCACATCGTCCAGCACCAGCCGCTCTTTGCTGGCCTTGCCGTACACATGACGAACCTTCTGCACATCCACCAGGCAACGCTTTTCGACAGCCATCATCGTGGCATCCTCCACACACAATCACACAAGACTCAGACGTCGCTCGGCGAACCCGTACAGCGGGCGCCACAGCAACCGGTTGAACGCGATCACGAAGATCGACATGACGGCAATGCCCAGCGCGACCCGTGCGTAATCACCCGCCTGAGTGGCGTTGGCGATGTACGAACCCAGGCCGGCAGCCTCCAGATGCTTGTCGCCCCAGGACACGGCCTCGGCGACGATGCTGGCGTTCCACGAACCGCCAGACGCTGTCAGCGCGCCGGTAACGTAGTAGGGAAATACGCCCGGCAACGCCACCCGACGCCACCACTGCCAACCGCGCATGTTGAACAGGGTGGCCGCTTCGCGCAGGTCGGTCGGCAACGCGCTGGCCCCGGCGATGACGTTGAACAGGATGTACCACTGGGTGCCGAGCACCATCAGCGGCGACAGCCAGATATCGGGGTTAAGGTGCAGACCGACAATGGCGATCACGGCAAACGGAAACAGCACGTTCGCCGGAAAGGCCGCCAGAAACTGCGCGACGGGTTGCAGCCGCTCGGCCCACACCGGGCGCAGACCGATCCACACGCCAATCGGCACCCAGATGACGCTGGCCACGATGATCAGCACGATCACCCGCAGCATGGTGGTCAGCCCCAGCCCGAGCGCGGTGGCCAGATCGCCGAACCCGAGCGATGCTTCGATGAACCGGAACAGGCAGACGCTGGCTGCCAGGCAACCGGCAATCACCAGCCCAAGCCAGGCAGTATCGAGGAACCGGCTGACACCCGGCGCAGGCTTGACGTTCCAGAAGCGCGTCAAACCGCGCCCATTGATCAGCATCAGGCCTTTCCAGGGCGCGACCAGCACAGTGCCCAGCAGCGGCGCGAGTCGGGAGCGGCCCAGCAGGCTGTACATCCAAGAGCGTGGGCGCTTTTGCGACGCGGTCTGCTCGAAGCGAAACTTGTCCGCCCAGGCCACGACCGGCCGGAACAGCAGCTGGTCATAGGCCAGGATCACCAGTGCCATGGCCGCAACGGCCCAGGCAATCGCCGTCAGGTCTTTCTGCTCGATCGCCAGCGCCAGCCATGAACCGATGCCGGGCAGATTGACGGTGGTGTCGCCGACCGAAATCGCCTCGCAGGCCACCACAAAGAACCAGCCGCCGGACATCGACATCATCATGTTCCAGACCAGCCCCGGAATGGCGAACGGCAGTTCCAGACGGGTGAACCTGAGTACCGGCGACAGGCCGAACTGACGACTGACTTCACTCAGGTCATTGGGCACCGTGCGCAGCGACTGATAAAAGCTGAACGCCATGTTCCAGGCCTGGCTGGTAAAAATGGCAAAGATCGCCGCGCATTCGACGCCCAGCTGCCGCCCCGGAAACAGGCCGATGAAGAAGGTCACGGTAAAGGTCAGAAAGCCGAGCACCGGGACCGATTGCAGAATATCCAGCGCCGGAATGATCACCTGTTCGGCCTTGCGGCTTTTGGCGGCCAGTGTGGCCACGACCAGGGTGAAGACCAGCGAGGCCGCGAGGGCGATGAACATGCGCAGCGTGGTGCGCAGTGCGTATTCCGGCAGGTTCGCCGGGTCCAGGGTCATCGGGCTTGAGGTCAGCAGCGACAGCGGCTGGAACATCTGTCCGACACCGTGCAGCAGCAACGCAACGACCATTGCCAGCAGGCCCAGGCAGACGATATCGACCCCATAAGGTGCGCGTGTTCTGGCGTCGCCATATCGGGAGACTCGCAGACGCTTGCCGGACTCGAAAATAGACTGCATGGGCTCACCTCGACGCGGCTGCACGGGTACGCGCCGGCAGCGTTTCAGAAAACGGGACTGTCAGCGGATACATAAAAAAGGGCAGTGAGTGTTTAACCACTCGTTGTATAAAAGCTTATAGACTTTTGACCGGTGTTTAAAACCTGCAAACGTAGACGCTGCAGACCCGAAAGTATGAGTGTCATATACGAAGGTATATAAAGGCTTAGCGGCCAACGGCGTATGAATAAACCACGAAAGGATAGTGAATGAAGGTAGTTCGTTTTCTCGTCCTGACGTGCGCCTGGGCCTGTTTTCAACCCACCGCACTGGCTCAGCCGTACGTGGCGGCCAGCACAGAGTGGCGCCCCTTCATTTATACCGACGAATACAACACGCTGCGAGGCGTCTCGACCGATATCGCTCGTCAGGTCTTCAAACAGGCGGCCATTGATGTGCAGTTTGTGTCCTATCCGGCCAACCGCATGCAAGTGATGCTGGACAAAGAACAGATCGATATCAGTTATGCCGAGTCACCCAGCTGGACCAGCGAAAACGACGCGAGCAAGTATGTATTCTCGGTGCCTTATCTGGCGGTACGCGAACACTTGTACTTTGCCGCAGATGATCCGCTTTCAAATGAGCCCGTGAGTAAACTGCGCAATGTAACGATCGGCATGATCCGGGGATATACCTACCGCGCGCTGGACACCGCCTTTGAGGAAAAGCGCATCACCAGGCTTGAAACTTCGGAGGACTCGGCGCTGCTGGAGTTGCTCGCCAACAAACGCGTGAATGCCGTCGCCATGGTCGATGACCTGTACGACTACCTCGCCACTACCCATCAGATAGATCCCGACCGATTCCGGCGAGGCGCTCTGCTGAATGAGTCGAGTCTGTCGATCATGCTGTTGAACAGGCACGCCTCGCTGCTGCCGAAGATCAATGCCGCGATCCTCGACATGCAGCGCCGCGGCGAACTGCAGCGCATCCGCGACGCTTACCTGCCCAACGCATCGACGAAGGCATGCGTCAGCGGCGGCAAGTCCTGCTGAACGCGATTTTGTGGGAGATGCCCCTGTGTATCTGGCACAGCGCTGTCTTGCAGCAAAGACGGGACCGTGGGAGGCGGCTTGCCGGCGATGAACGATGATGCGATTTTCCTGAAATACCGCGTCGACTGCATCGCCGGCAAGCCGCCTCCCACCATCCGGTGTTCGATGCGCGACAGCGCTACGTCGAAGACGCGGTGGCGCCTCCCACAGCAAGGGTGTTTCCTGCGAGGCAGCGCGCCTCACAGGTTCCTCTTACGTTCAACCATCACACCCGAAAGTGGCTGACCAGCATTTGCAACTGCCCACCCAGGCGCGCCAGTTCGACGCTGGAGGCGGCGGTTTCTTCGCTGGCTTCTGCGGTCTGCTCGGACACGTCACGCACATTGACGATGCTGCGGCTGATCTCGTCGGCCACTGAACTTTGCTGCTCGGCGGCGGCAGCGATCTGCTGGTTCATGGCCTGAATGTTGGACACGGTCCGAGTGATGCTTTCCAGCGACACACCGGCCTTGCGGGTCAGCTCGACGCTGCTATCGGTCAGCGTGCGGCTACCGAGCATGATTTCCGACACCTGACGGGTGCCGTTCTGCAGACCGGCGACCAAGCTTTCGATTTCCTCGGTCGATTGCTGAGTACGCTGCGCAAGGCCTCGCACTTCGTCAGCCACAACGGCAAACCCACGGCCTGCCTCGCCAGCGCGTGCTGCCTCGATGGCGGCATTGAGCGCCAGCAGGTTGGTCTGTTCGGCCACGGCCTTGATCACGTCCATGACCTTGCCGATCTTGTCGCTTTCCTGCTCGAGTACGGTCATCGCGTCGGATGAGCGCACGACCTCGGCCGCCAGTCGTTCGATCTGGCCGATGGCCTCACCCACCACCTTGTCACCGGCGCGCGCCTCCTTGTCGGCATCGGCGGCAGCAACGGACGCCTGCTCGGCGTTGCGTGCAACCTCGTGCACCGTGGCCGACATTTCATGCATGGCGGTGGCAACCTGATCGGTCTCGACCTTCTGGCTGTTCACGCCAGCGCTGGTCTGTTCAGTGACCGCCGAGAGTTCTTCAGCCGCGCTGGCAATCTGCGTTACGCCATCGCGAATCCCGGAGATCAGATCCCGCAGGGTTGCACCCATGCGCTGAATGCCTTGTTGCAACACGCCCAGTTCATCGCGACGAGTAACGACTTCGTTGTGCGTCAGGTCGCCAGAGGCAATGCGGTCGACAATCGCCAGGGTTTCCTGCAACGGACGCGTAATCTGACGCGTGATGATCACCGCAGCCAGAATGCCAAGGACCAGCACCAGCAGGATGCAACCGATCTGCAGGCTACGCGCCTGAGCGGTATCGTCATCGCCAAGCTTCATTTGCAGGTCGTACAGCTCATCGCCCAGCTTGACGATGGTTGCGCCCTGCGTGGTCAGGTCCTTGCGCACGGTTGCAGCTTCGACGGTTGTGGCCTTGAAGGCTTCGACCGAACTGCGATAGCTGCGCAGTCCGTTCTCCAGCTGCGCGACTCTGGCCGCGCCAAAAGTGGATTTGAGGCCGTCCAGATGCTGGATGGCGGTGTCCAGTTGCTGTAAGGCGGCCCTTTCTGATTTGTCGTCGGGCTTGCCGGTGTAACCGCGCACTTCATAAAGCACCAGCGTCAGGTCCTGCCGAGCGGTGTTCACCCACTGGACCTGATCGAAGCGCGCCTGGTCCGATGGGTCCATCTGCAAAACGGCACTGTTGAGCGCATCGATCGACTGTGTGGCCGTCGTGGCATTGGCCGTCATCTCGGCACGCACTCTGGCGCTGGTCTGGTAGGCCGCCCGCATCTGGTTCAACGATGCTTCATAAGCGCGAATGACGTCGGTGAGCTGACTGAGAGGCTTGACGTTGACCGGGTTGGTGAACGTGCTGAGCAGCGATTGCTGGTGCTTCTTGAAGGTATCCAGCTTGCCCTGCATGTTCTGCGCTGCAGTTTCGTCGCCATCGGTCAGCATGTACTGCAGACGGGCAATGCGCAGGTCGGTCAGTTTGTTACCGAGTTGGGTGATGTCACCGATTCTGTCGGTGCGGTAGATGAGTTTGTCGAGGCTGGTCCAGCCGACGAGCGCGAGTATGGCAGTGAAGAAAAGGACTGCCCCAAATCCCAGAGCCAACTTCATGTTGACGCTGATGTTCGCAAAGCTGCTGTTCATGCAATCTCCTGAATATGCTTTTTATGCGCAACGAAAGAGCTGAAGATTTGTTTTTATGAACAGCAAACCTGCGCGCCAGAGCTATCGGCCGACATCAGGCATAACTTGACCAAAAAGACAGAATCAGCGGCAAGAGCGCTGATTCAGGGAGATTCGCTGTGCGTGGACACAGCGATTTGACGTGGCAAATGGGGAAGCGCGAGAGCGTCGCCTCCCACACAAACGTGTTCGTTCAGCAGAGAACGTTTATTCAGCCAAAATCACGCCCCAAGCTTGAAGCGCGACACCACCGAGCGCATTTCGCTGGCGACGCGGCCCAGTTCGCTGGCCGTGGTTGCGTTGTTTTCGATGCCCTGCATCAGCGTGCCCGAACTGGTGCGGATGCCCATCACGTTGCGGTTGATGTCTTCGGACACGGCATGCTGTTGCACGGTGGCGCTGGCGATCTGGGTGTTCATTTCCACGATCCGCTCCACGCCCTGACTGATGCTCGACAGACTGCCCGAGGCTTCGCCAGCGGCACTGATGCACGCCTGTGCTTTTTGCTGACCGGCCTGCATCTGCTGCACGGCAGCCTCGGTCGCACCCTGCAACTGCTGGATGATGTTGCGGATTTCTTCGGTCGACGACTGGGTACGCGACGCCAGTGTGCGCACTTCATCCGCCACCACCGCAAAGCCACGGCCCTGCTCACCGGCACGCGCCGCTTCGATGGCCGCGTTCAGCGCCAACAGGTTGGTCTGGTCGGCGATGGTGCTGATCACCTGGATCACGCCACCAATCGACTGGCTGTGCAGCGCCAGCGCCTGGACTTTCTGAGCGCTGAGTTCCACTTCTTCGGCCAGAGCCTGGATGGTCGAATGCGCCTGATGCATGACCCGCAGACCGGTGCGCGAAGCCGCGTTGGCTTCGTCAGCGGCCAGCGCAGCACCTTCTGTGTTTTGCGCGACGTCGGCGACACTGGCAGTCATTTCATTGATGGCGGTCGCCACCTGTTCGGTTTCGGCCTGCTGCGCGTTCATCGACTCCTTGGCCAGACTGATGGAGTTGCCCAGACGCGCAGCCACTTCGGACAGCTCGTAAGAGGTGCGATCCATGTGCGAGATGGAGCCGGAGAAGGCTTCGGCCATGAGATTCAACCCTGTGCCGATATCGGCCACCTCGTCCTGGCTGGTCACATTGACACGTGCGCTCAGGTCACCGTCAGCCAGACGGCGTGTGACGTCAAGCAAACCGTCGATGGCCAGACGCAAGGCCTTGTAGATGCTGCAGAACGCATAGAGCAGCAAAAGGCCCATGATCACGCACATGCCGATGACGATTTCGCGTTGCAGCAGCAGTGCGTCGTAACGTGTGTCCAGTTCGCCTTGCAGCGATGTCTGGATTTCGTCCTGTGCCTTGTAGAACCCCGCAACCACTGCGTTGCCACGAGCACTGAACGATAGCCCTTGTTGAGCCGACAGGGAGGTGCCCGATACATAAGCCTTGAGGTCATCGCGATAGCTGTCCATCGCGGCAATGGCGGCTACGACCGGCGCGTTGACGCGTTCAGTCAGCTCAGGCGCACGACGCTTGAGCAAGCGGATGCTCTGTTCCAGTTCAAGCCGGGTTTGCGCTTCCTGTTTGAACAGGCTGTCGAGCGAACTTCGCATGCCGGGGCTCAGATTCTGGCCGGTGCTCAGGGCGGCAGATATTCCGCGGATCTGCCCGGCCATATTGATCTGGCGCGGCATGCGGATGGTGCTCAGGTCGATCAGAAACAGCGACGCATAGTCTTCATCCAGCACCAGCCCGGACGTGGCCGACAGGTAATAAATGAAGTTGAGCGTCTGGGTCAGTTGCTCATTCCACTGAGCGAACGCTTCATCCGGCGATGCACCAGGCTTTACGCCATCCATGATGGTACGAGCGCTGTCACGCAGGCGTTGCACGCGGTTTTCAGTCTCCAGCGTGCGGCCCTGGCGAGCGTCCATGTCGGCCAGATTGGCGAACGCCGTTTCCAGTTGAGCGCGATTGGCAACAAAGTCTTGAGTGGCCGAAGTATCGCCCGTAAACACGCGGTTGGTCATTGCGCGCTGCAGCATGGAAAGGCGCAATACCGGTGTCACAACGTGCAAGTATTCACGACCCACACGCTCTTGCGCGACGGTGTCGATACTTGCGTTCAGGCTGTTGAACACACGCATTCCAAGCACAAGCAGCGGAATGACGATGATGATGGCAAGGACAGTGAACTTGGCAGGAAAACGCAGGCGGTTGGTCAGGTAGACACCGGGCGACAGGATATTCATATCGTTCTCTTTATAGTAAGGGGGCCTGATCCGGCTGAAAGAACTCCCTTCTTTACGTCGCGACGGGTGGCAGTAGTCACGTTTACAAATGGGAGGGTGTACCGACCAAGTGAAGGCATTGTGACATCACGTCAGAGCATGCCCTGATTGGTTAGTTCAATGGGGGTCATGCAATCTGATACCGGCCTATCGGCGTGCCGGCGATAAACGTGAGGAGGGAAACCGGGCATAACCGAGCATCTGTCAACGAACTCAACAGGCGCTTTATGTAACACCTTGTTTCCAATAGGAATCGGCGGGAACCTGCTGAAAAGCAGTCGTGAGGGATTATTCGGAATCGCCTCTGGCGCCGTCCCGATTCTTTTTAAAGCCCCTGAGATTGATGACGCACAGACCCGCCTGCAGCACGATCAGCGCATAGGCATGGGCGTGAAGACCCCAGATGATCCAGAGGAAGTTGCTGAAGATGAAGCACCAGAAGGCAAGCATGCGCCTGGCAGGTCGTTGCGACCCGATGAACCAGGCTGCCAGTAAAGTCACGGCCATTGCGGGCCACTGAATCAGATCAATCACATTACCTCCATCCACCATCGTGCGACATCGAACCTGCACGCTGGTGAACGTCTATCACCTACTCAGCCATCTAACCTTACGCCCGTTTCCACTCCACATTCGAAAGCCCCAGTTTCTCGGCCTGAGGTTTGCTCAGCTTGGGCACCCTGTCGGAACGGTATTTGGGAATCGAACCAAACCCTGCATCGACCGTCGCCCAATGCCAGGCTTCCTGATTGTCCATGTCGACGGCCCTGATGTAGAAGGTCTTATAGCTACCGTGCAATAGATAATCGATCCGGTAGTGTTTTTCATCAGCCATTTTGTTACTCCTGCTTTGTCCACTCGCAAAACAGATCGTGCTCATTTCAAAAAATTCCCAGTATTTTAGAACCTGTTTTAAGCGATATCACATAGCCATGACTCGAGTGCGCTCATCTGGATTAAAACGAATCAAGTTGATTCATAGTTATGGTTAATAAGTGCAAAAAAGTCGGTGTCCCGGGAGGGTTCCGGTCAACAGGATGCACTCCCCGTCATCCGGGGCTATCCGCCGTTTCTTCAAACTTTCTCACCGACAGGTAGGAAATAACGAAATTCTATTGAACTCGGTTTTTTCAACCATTCATCCCGTCACTGCATAGTTTTGAGCAACGTTCTTCGCCTCGCTCTTTCATAACCCATGACTGCACCGCATCGTGTTCAACCCGTGGACACATGCTTACCGAAAGAGTCAGCCTGAGGAAATGATATGTTCATACATAACAAGCGCCTTCAGTACACCGTACGTGTAGCCCGTCCGAACCCGGGGCTTGCCAACCTTCTATTGGAACAATTCGGCGGCGCGCAGGGCGAGCTTGCCGCAGCAGGCCGCTACTTCACCCAGGGCCTGAGTGAGGACGATCCCGGTCGCAAGGATCTGTTGATGGACATCGCGACAGAGGAGCTGAGCCATCTGGAAATCGTCGGCTCCATTATCGTCATGCTCAACAAAGGCGCCAAGGGCCAGTTGGCGGAAGGTATCGAGGAAGAAGGCGAGTTGTACCGGTCCCTGAACGGCGCTGGCAATGACTCCCATATCACCAGTCTGCTGTATGGCGCCGGGGCGCCGCTGGTCAATTCCGCAGGTGTGCCATGGACAGCTGCCTACATCGACACGATTGGCGAGCCGACCGCAGACTTCCGCTCCAACATCGCTGCCGAGGCACGGGCCAAGATCGTCTACGAGCGCCTGATGAACGTGACGGATGATCCAGGCGTAAAAGAGGCGCTGGGCTTTTTGATGACGCGCGAGATCGCTCACCAACTGTCCTTCGAAAAAGCCCTGCACGCCATCCAGCCCAACTTCCCGCAAGGCAAGCTGCCTGGCATGCCCGAATTCACCAACAAGTACTTCAACATGTCGGGCGAGCCCAATGTACGCGGTGCCTGGAACCAGGGCGGCGAGTGGGAATACGTCGAGTCGCCACAACCGGCAGTGGATGGAGGCGACGGTTCGGCTTCGGTGACGTTGAGCGCCGACGACGCCCAGGTTCTGGAAGCGATGAAAACCCGGACGATGTCCGATCCTGAGGCCAATCCCATTACCGGCGCGGACCTGGGATCAGGATTTGTGCAGGGTAAGGAACTTTGATAGCAGCGGGTTCACTGATTATTAAGGATGAACATCATGAGAACGAACCGTACACGTGTCACAACGAAGATAGAGATCGGCAACGCCGTCTTTGATAAAGGACTTCAATCTTTTGATGCAGAGGCACGTTTGGCCCGTCGAGGTTTTCAAGTCGTGATGGCCACCAAAGTATTCGGTGTTGCGTCGCTGCTGGATAATAACTTACCGAGTCGATAACGCTGCCATCACCATGAACGGCCTCGTTTAACGGCGAGGCATGTTCAAGTCAATAAAATAACCGGCCTTGCGCCGGTTTTTTATGGATCAAAAGAAAAGTTATTAATGGCTGATCAGGAACCGTATCAAATAACCGCATGACGCAGTTCCTCAACAGAGGTCCCGGTCATGCGGCATCACTGCAAACGTTACTGTTTGGCAGCGTCACCGCCGTGAGCGGCGGCCAGTTTTTTGGCTTCTGTCAGATGCTTTTCCAACGTCGGCAGTGTCTTTTCTGCAAACGCTTTCACATCAGGGTCGGTCCCTTCAGCCGCCTGTTCCTTGAACAGTTTGATGGTTTGCTCGTGCGCCATGACCTGATTGTTTGCGTAGGACCTATCAAACGACTCGTCGCGCAAATCGAGAATCATCGCCTTCGCCTTGTCCATCAGCATGGCGTCGTCCGCCACTTCAAGCTTTTTGGTTTGAGCGATTTTCTTCAGCTGCTCATTGGCTTCTGTGTGTTCTTTTATCATGTGCTCGGCGAATGTTTTCACATCCGCTGAGGCGCTTTTCTGTTGGGCCATTTTGCCCGCTTCAACCTCTGCAATGCCTTTGGCAGCAGCGTTATCTACAAAGTCTGCGGAGTCATCAGCGGCCAAGGCCACCTGCGAACCCAGCGACAGCATCACAGCAAGAGCGCTCATACGAAAATAGTTGGTCATTTTCGGTCATCCTTTTTTATGGGCCAGATACGTCGTCGATGACGACACGACTTTTACGACCCCTCTCGAAAATCTGCGTTCAGCCTTTTTGACCGTCGGCCTGCGCGCCGTCAATCAAGTTGCAACTGGTCGGGTGACATGTCGGTTTTTCGGAACGGGACTACGCCTGCTCTGTCCACAGGCAAGTCACCGGGCGGCAAGCAGCGCGTCCCGAGAGAACAATAAGGACGGCAGGTTCAAGCATGAAGATCGTCAATGATGTGGTGTCGTATCTGCACGATGAAGAGTTGTTACTCGCCACCGCTGAATCCTGCACAGCAGGCGAGATCGTCACGCTGCTGGCGCAGGTTCCCGGCAGCGGCTCGCTGATCGAATGCGGATACGTGGTGTATTCCCCTGAAGCCAAACAGCGAGTACTCGGCGTCAAACCCGAGACCATCGAGCAGTTCAATCTGACCAGTTGCGAGGTCGCTCGGGAGATGGTGAAGGGTGCGCTGCATGAAAGCCCTGCAAATGTGGCTGTCGCGACCACGGGCATCTGCGGTCCTGACGATGTGGACGGCATACCCGCCGGAACCGTCTGCTTCGCCTGGGGTTTTGTGAAGGATGGACAGCAACACATCGTCAGTCGTCAGCATCGCTTTCAGGGAGACAGGGAATCGGTCCAGCATCAGGCCGCGTTATATGCGCTTGAGCACATTCCGACGTTTCATCGGCAATGCAATTGATTCGACCAGCAAAACGCCACCCATCGGCCACACGCAAAAAACGCTGAATTTTCCAAACGGCCCGGCACTCTTTTTTCAATAGAACAACAGAAAGTCTCGTGCGACCGCTTCTCTCGTGACTCTCAACTGCCGAGGTACGATTTTTATGACGTCTCTTCAGCTGATGACAGGTAACACTGTCGTCAAACCGACTGTAGTGGAAGAAGAATCAAAGGCTGTCTATCAGTCCTTGTTGAGTGAGAGCACTGACGAGTCGCGGCACGAGGCAGTCGCTTTTCTTGAACACTGCCTTGCGATGGCAGACCGGGAAAATTGCGAGTTGCCACCGCAACCGGAAGCGCTCGAACACTGGATCGAGCAGAACGTCGGCGAGGTCGCCGAGCAATACGCGACTTATCTGGAGCAGCGCCGCTCAGGTCAGCCGCGCCGTTTCTTCAAGAACAAAGCCCATGCGATGTATTTCATCCAGCAGGTCGCGCCCACCAAGCTGGTCGATGGCGCTTGGCTGTATGGTCTGCTGCCGCACTGGGCGGACTACCGTTTTCACGGGCTGATTCGCACCTACCTCGAAGAGCTGGGCGATGGCGAGCAGGCGCAGAATCATGTGTCGCTGTACCGCAAGCTGCTGGCCGATCTGGACTGCGACACCAACGTACCGCTGCAAGACGAAGCCTACCTGCAAGGCGCCATCCAGCTGGCGTTGGGGCAGTCGGGCGATGAGTTTCTTCCAGAGGTGATTGGCTACAACCTGGGTTATGAACAACTGCCGTTGCACTTGCTCATTACCTCGTTCGAATTGAACGAGTTGGGCATCGATCCTTACTACTTTACCCTGCACGTGACGATCGACAACGCCAGCACCGGCCATGCCCGTAAAGCTGCGCAGAGCGTCATGGCGCTGTTGCCGATGGGCCAGGAGCGTGACGCGTTCTACCGTCGGGTCGCCAGCGGTTACAAGCTCAACGAGCTGGGCATCGGTTCATCGGCCGTCATCCAGTCGTTCGATCTGGAGCAGGAAGTGATCGCCATGCTCGAGCGCAAACGCACTTTCGGCCAGCACATGCATTCCGACTACTGCCGCCTGGATGGCAAGACCGTCAACGAATGGCTCGCCAGCCCTGATCAGATTCCAGAGTTCCTCAGCGTTCTGGAAAACCGTGGCTGGATCAAGCGCCACGAAGACCCGATCCATAGCCGTTTCTGGCAACTGTTTGAAGGTGTCGGTGCACCGATGTTCGGCGTGTTCAACGGCTACGAAAAACAACTGGTGCACGATTGGATCGCCGGTGACTGGCTGCCGGACGGCAGCGCCCAGCCCAGCACAGGCAAGCGTCTGCCCGAA
>Ga0065712_10068129_pt1 | contig 14274 bp, 10 predicted proteins | sample MisRhiReplicate1_FD_59099 | JGI IMG/M metagenome (GOLD analysis project Ga0065712, IMG submission 59099) | Miscanthus rhizosphere microbial communities from Kellogg Biological Station, MSU, sample Rhizosphere Soil Replicate 1: eDNA_1 v3... | ecosystem: Host-associated > Plants > Roots >...
CAAGACTCACTTGCATCGCCGGCAGAACGGCGGGAACACCGCCGTGGACCTTGGCGCCGTGATCGAGAAAATCACCCCGCTTATGCACGAACGTCTCGCGCTCTTTCTCCCGCTCCTTCATGATCATCGTCGTGGGTATTTTTGGTTCGTCCTGCTTGAGTTGGTAGATCTCCTGTAGCAGAGGGAACGCCTTGCGGGCCTCATCGATTTCCCGGAAGTGGTCCTCGATCAGCTTCTTGTTGGCCGCGTCCCGCTTCTCGAACGCCATGTCGTAGGCGACTTGCACGGGGCCGGGGAGCCGTCCGCGCTGCTGCGGCGTCAGGGTCTTTTCCCAAGCTTTTTGGGCCTCTTCGAGCTGTGGGCGCTGCTTTTCCATCTCCGCGTCGAGCTCTTTGACCTTGGCCCGCATCTGGGCTCGCTTCTCGAGCTCTCCCTTGGCGATTTGCAGGTTGGAGGGGACTTCGATCGTCGGCTCGTCGCAGTTGTTGAGCAGGGCAAAGAATTCGTAGTACTCGATTTGCGAGATCGGGTCATACTTGTGGCTGTGGCAGCGGGCGCAGCCGAGGGTCAGACCTAGAAACACAGAGCCGGTGGTGGCCACGCGGTCGGCGACCGCTTCGATGCGGAACTGCTCCTGGTCCGTCCCCCCTTCTTCGTTGATCAACGTATTCCGGTGAAAGCCGGTCGCCGTGAGCTGTTCCGGCGTGGGCTTATCGAGCATGTCGCCAGCAATTTGCTCGATGGTGAACTGGGCGAAAGGCATGTCGGCGTTGATTGCCCCGATCACCCACTCGCGGTACTTCCAAATCTGCCGCCCGAAGTCCCGCGTGTAGCCGTTGCTGTCGGCGTAGCGGGCCAGGTCGAGCCAGTGGCGGCCCCACCGCTCGCCGTAATTGGGAGACGATAACAAGCGGTCAACGATCCGCTCGTAAGCATCCGGAGCCACATCTTGCTCGAAAGTGGCGACTTCCGCTGGCGTCGGCAGCAGGCCGATCAAATCAAGGTAAACGCGTCGCAGGAGCGTTGCCTTACCAGCAGCTGGAGACGGCGAGATGCCCTCTTTCTCCAGGCGAGCGAGCAGAAAGGTGTCGATCGCGCCGCGCGGCCAGGCGGCATCACGCACGCTCGGGAGGGGGGCGCGAACGACCGACTGAAAGGCCCAGTGCTTGTTCACCGGCGCGGGAAGCGGCTGCTCGTCGGCAGGCGCTTTCGCCCCTTCATCTATCCATTTGGAGAGCAGGGCGATTTGTGCCTCTGTCAGCCCCGAACCTTCAGGGGGCATCTTGGATATCGTGTCGCTCTTGCCGGTGACCGCTTTGATAAGCAGGCTCTCGGAGGATTTCCCGGGGGTAATGGCTGCTCCCGCATCGCCACCACGCAGCCCGCTCGCCGTGGTATCGAGCCTCAAGCCGTTTTCCTGCTTCGTCGGCCCGTGGCATTTGCCGCATTGCTGCGTGAGCAGAGGTTTGATGTCCCTGACGTAGTCAACATCATCGGCGCAGGCATACTGCCCAATTGGCGAGATGCCAAGCGCCAGGATCAAGCGACGCCAATTCCAAGCCGTCATGGAGACTGCTCCCCGCAAGCCCGCAAGAAGGAACTAAACCATCAGTATCAATAGATGCGTTGCCCGGGGCAAGCGGTTTGGCCAAATTCCACGAACGAAGGGTTACTTCTTGAGCTTCTTGGCAGCACCGTTTCCGCCCGCCCCATTGGAACTCGCCTTAGAGGGACGTGAATCTTTGTCGGAGTCGGACTTGCCGTCCGATTTTCCGCCCCCCGCCGCGGCCACTGGCTTTTGCTTGATGATCCACTTCCGCTCCACAATGCTCCAGAGGCTGGAGGTGATGAAGTAGATGCAGAGACCGGCGGGGACCTTGAAGAACATCACGCCCATGAAGACGGTCATGTACTTCATCATGTTCTGCTGCATGGCGGTGGTCTCATCGGTCGCCGGTGGTGTGAAGAGCTTTTGCTGCACCAGGAACAGGGCACAAGTGACGATGGGAAGCACATTCAAAAACGGTCCGAGCCATGCGGTCTCGTCCGCCAGGAAGCCGGGCATCCAGTCCTTCCAGTAAAGCAGCTTGTCCGGTCCCGCCAGGTTGCTGGCCCAGAAAAAGCCGGGGATGAGGTCCGCGTCACGCAGGGCGATATCGACCGAAAGGCAGCGATAGAGACCGACGAAAATCGGCAGTTGCAGAAACACAGGTCCGCAGCCGCCGAGGGGGTTGAAGTTGTGCTTGGCGTAGAGCTCGCGGAGGGCGACGCTCTGCTTCTCCATGTCGTCCTTGTATTTCTCCTTGATTTTGGTCATCTCCGGGGCAAGCTCCTGCATTTTGGCGGCGCTCTTGGCCTGCCTGAGGCTGAGCGGAAGCATGCACGAGCGGACGAGCACGGTCAGGAGAATGATCGAAATCCCGTAATTGCCGGTGAGCCGGAAGAAGCCGTACAGAATCCATTGCAATATGGACGCGGGAATGGAAGCGTACCACCAGCCTCGTTCGATCAAGTTTTCCAGTTGATATTCCTGCAAAACCGCGCGGTCCTTGGGACCGAGAAAAATTTGAAACCTTGTGCTCAGTGACTTGCCAGGCTCCAGCACCTTGGCCGGCGAAACCAAGACGCTGGTGTTGTCCATCGTCTTGATTTTCTTCTTGTCGACTCCCGTAATATCTTGCACCGGCCTGGCAAAGGCCCGGGCGAAGGTGACCGGCGTTTCTCCATCAGGTTGCGGCAAAAGCATGACCGCAAAGAACTGGGTATCGCCGCCGACGTAGTCGAGCGACTGGTGATTGTCGCCGACCAGAAGGGACTGTTCGGAAGGTTCTTCTTTATCGAGTGCGGCTTTGGCTTCGCTATAGATTTTGGGGCACCCAAGCAACTGGTGAGGACGGTCATGGATTTTCCAGGCGATGTCCCGAGCGCCGGCGGCAGCCCACATCTCTCTATGCAGCTTGTTGGAATACCACCAGCCTTCCAGTGGCATGCCCGTGGGGCCGCTGAAGCGATAGGCAAGCTCCTTGTTTTCCTTCCCGACGTTTTGAATCTCAATTTCCAGGTCGAGATGATATGGCTTGCCCGGTGATGACTTGGAACTCGCCAGCTTGAAACGCTTGATGAGTTTGAGGGTTCCCGTCTGGCCAATCCCCTTCAGGTCGCCGTCGTCGAGTGTCAGGCTGAATTCGGCGCTGTCGGCGGTTTGCTTGTCCAGGGTCCAATTACGATTGATAAGAGATGGGAGGCCGCGGATTTCTTCATCCCCAAGCCCAATCCGCTTGGTGCCGAGCATTTCAAGCGTGAGCAGAAACGAGAGCGGGTCGTGCTCCGTCTTGCCGTCTTTATGCTCGTGCGCTTCCGGGCGAATGATTTGCACTGGACGGCGAGTGAGGACTGCCGTGAAGGTCAGCGGCGTGCTCTTGTCGCCGATCATCCGGTTGACCTTGATTTCCAAGTCGTCGCCAGGCTTGGTCTTCTTGGTAAGGTAGGTTTCCACCCCTGCCGCGTCCCGAACCGCCGCACCGCCGATGGAGGAGATAATGTCTCCGGCCTCCAGGCCTCCAGGTACCTTACCGGACGACTCCTTGGCAAGTGCCGCCGGAGTTCCCGGACCAACGACGCTGATTTGGATTCCTTCTTTGGTATCAATGAGGTCCATGTGCGCCAGATATCCGCTGGCGTCATCAATATCACGATCGGCCGGACTGGCGAGCTCGGCCCGTTCGACTGCTGCGCCCTTGTTATTCAGGGTTACTAGGAGCTCGTAACCGCTGGCAGAATCCGCGGAGCCCAACGTAATGAGCTTGTTGGGAGGTCCCGAAGCAGGTTTAGCAACAGCCGGCTTCTCACCGCCGGCATCGACGGCAGGTTTTTCCCCTTTGGGCTCCTTTTCTTCACCGGGAGCAGGTCCGCCGGCTTTGGCCTTGGCTTCCTTATCCTTTTTGACCTTGTCTGCGTCCTTTTGAGCAACGGCTTTATCATTCGCCTTCTTGGCCGCGGGCTGTGGCGGCGGGAACAGTGTCCGAAGTCCCATCCAAGTGCCCAAAATGAGCACCACGGAGATCATGAAATAGATGTAACGACGGTCCAAGGGAGGGGGCTTTCTGCGAAATCGGCTGGGTTCGGTCGCCGGGCGACCTGGAAAAGAAGGAGGTCCTATTCAGTGTCCACTAGGGAAGCTATTCGCCCCTTAGCGTCCCTCCTTGAGCCGTTCCGCCAGGAAGGGGTCAAGTTCGGGGGTAGAAAGGATTTTCTCCATTGTCCGCTCTAGCGGATAGGGGACGCGACGGAATTCCACAAGCTGTTCCGTCAGAAGGATATAGCACGAGCGGGGGTCCATGTCGCGCGGCTGGCCGACTGAGCCGACGTTAATCATGGCCTTGCTTTGGGGGAGGACGTATTTCCCGCCGATTTCGTCAGGGCTGTAGAACCGCCCTTCCTCCGTGAAGACGCCCGGAACGTGGGTATGCCCCTGGAAACAGTAGCGTTCGATGAGGGCGAAAATGCGCTCCAGCTTGCGGGCGTTGTAAACGTCCTCGGGGAAGACATATTCGTTGAGTGGATTGCGGACCGAGCCGTGCACGAAGGTAAAGGGACCTACGCTGAAAGTACGCGGCAGCTCGCTGAGGAATTCCCACCGCTTGCGGGTTTTGTCGGCATCGCCGTTGGGCATCTCCAACTGGTCGCGGGTCCAGAAGATGGCCTTCTCGGCTCCGCTGCTGAAGCCTTCGGGGTCGTAGAGTGCCCCTTGGTCGTGGTTGCCGAGGACGCAGCGGTTGAACTGCATGACCCGGTCAACGCACTCTCGGGGATTGGGCCCATAGCCAACCACGTCCCCCAGGCAAAAGATTTCGTCCACCCCTTGCGCACGGACATCTTCCAGCACTGCTTCGAGCGCTTCCAGATTGCCGTGGATGTCACTGAGGATGGCGCGTTTCACTAGATTCCTAAAAGCGGATTGCCTCTATCGTCCCGACAGCAGCCGATCCCCCAGCATGTCCGCCAATTCCGGTGTGGCGTGTATCTTTTGGCGGGTCGTTTCGACGGGATATTCCAGCCGCTTGAAATAGACCACGCCATCGTCAATCCAAGCATAGCAGGCTCGGGGGTCACCGTCCCGCGGCTGGCCGACCGAGCCGACGTTGACCATGACCTTCTGCTCGCCCAGAGGATATTTGTAGCCGCACTCTTCTGGCGTGATGAAGCGGTAGTCGTCCGTGAAAATCCCTGGCAGATGTGTGTGCCCCTGAAAGCAGTATTTCTGAATGCGGCTGAACAGGGCGTCCATCTTTCGCTGGTTGTAGATGTCCTCAGGGAATACGTATTCGTTAGTCGGTTCGCGTGGCGAGCCATGGACGAAGAGGTAGTCCCCTTCATTGAAGGTTCTAGGCAAGGCTCCGACAAAATCCCAGCGCCCGTTCCGTTTCGTCGGGCCGCCGGGCCCGCGGTCGAGTTGATCGCGAGTCCAGTAGACAGCCTGCAAGGCAACCGGATTGAAGCCGTCCGGATCAATAATGGCGGCCTGGTCGTGATTCCCTTGAATGGTGACCTTGCACTTGTTCATCACCTCGTCGAGGCATTCGCAAGGGTTAGGTCCATAGCCGATGATGTCGCCGAGGCAGAAGATCTCTTTGAGCCCCTGCTTTTGCAGGTCCGCCATGACAACGCGAAGCGCCTCGAGATTGGCGTGGATGTCGCTAATCAGGGCACGCTTCACGCCACAACACCTTCTGGACTACGATAAAGGGACAAGCGTGCGACTTCGTAGAGGGTCGAGCTGCCGGTAACGAAGAGGGTCTCAGGCATTACAAATCTAGAACTGGCCTGTAGTTTGGTCAAGTCGAACCCGCGTTTCAATGCCGTAATCCGACCGATTTTGGTTGAGCCTTGAAGGAAAGCCCGCGTGCTCATTTTGGCCTTTGATTGCTCATCGCCAGCGGGTTCCGTAGCCCTCTTGGAGGGCTCGCACGTGCTTGCGCGGGAAGCTCTTGACTCCACGAAACGGTCGGCCGTGACCCTGGCGCCAGCAATTGCGGAGGTTTTGCGTCTGGCGGGGAAAGCTTCTGGAGAGCTAGACCTTGTGGCAACGACGATTGGCCCAGGGTCGTTTACCGGGCTGCGCGTGGGGGTGACGATGGCTAAAACGCTGGCGTATGCCCTCAAGTGCGATCTGGTCGGTGTGAACACGCTGGATGTGCTCGCGGCTCAGGTTCTTGAAGCGGGGCTAGTTGGAGCGAGGGGCATCATTCATGCCGTGCTGGATGCTCAGCGGAAGGAACTGTTCGTGGGACGCTATCAGGTTAGCGCGGACAAACCTGAACGGCTTTGCCGGATTAGCGATGGGGATACAATTCTCTCTGCCGATGCCTGGCTAAAATCCTTGGCAGCCGGCGACGTTGTTACGGGGAGCGGGCTGATACGCTGGAAGAACCAACTGCCGCCCGGTGTGGTCATTGCTCCAAGCGAGTGTTTTGAGGCCGATGCCGTCACCATCGGCCGCCTCGCACTTCGGGAGCACGAAGCTGGCCGACGGGATAACCTGTGGACTTTGTCGCCGCTCTACATCCGTCCCAGTTATGCGGACGAAAAGCGGCAGCCAACCTAACCTCTCCTTTTTCCGCAATGCTTACTTCCTACCTCGGCCGCATCTCTACCGGCGAAAACCTGACGATGAAGGAAATGGCCTTGGTCATGTCTGAAGTCATGGCCGGTCGCTGCCGGGAGAATGAAATCGCCTTGCTCCTGACGGCGCTCAAAGCCAAAGGGGAGACGGCCGATGAAATCGCCGGAGCGGCACAAGTCATGCGAAGGAACATGACTCCGATTCGCACGACGCGCCGGGGAATTGTCGATACCTGTGGGACCGGCGGGGTTGGCTCCAACATCTTCAACGTTAGCACTGCCGCGGCCATTGTGACGGCAGCGGCTGGAGTGCCGGTGGCGAAACATGGGAACCGGAGCGCGACGAGCAAGAGTGGCTCGGCGGACGTTTTACAGGCGCTCGGCGTGAACATCTCCGCGCCGGTGGCGACGGTGGAGCGCTGCCTGGAAGAGCTCGGCATCTGCTTCTGTTTCGCCCCCTCCCTTCATCCAGCCATGAAGCATGTAGCCGCGGTTCGCAAACAGCTCGGGATGGCGACGATTTTCAATCTGCTTGGTCCGCTCTGCAATCCAGCTGGGGCTCGTTTTCAGGTTCTTGGCGTGGGGAGGCCAGAAATTCAGCCGTTGATGGCGAACGTGCTATTGCGGCTGGGGACGGAACGAGCGGTCGTGGTTGGCTGCGACGGCATGGGAGAGGTGACCATCACGGGGCCGACAGAGGTCCACGAAGTGACTCCCGTGGGCATTCGAACTTTCACCTGGCAGCCCGCCGACTTCGGCCTCGCGGTCGCGGGCAAGGAATCACTCGTTGTTGACGGCCCCCAGGCCAGCGCCGCCATCATTCGAGACGTGCTCAGCGGCAAACAAGGTCCTCCCCGCGACATAGTCCTCATTAACGCCGCCGCGGCGCTGTGGGTGGCGGGAGCAGCTTCTTCTACTCAGGCCTGCGCCCGGCGAGCAGCGGAGGCCATTGATTCGCAATCTGCGACATTACTGCTCGATCGGCTGGTTGACGTCAGCCACTCGTAGCACCATCGTGCCGAGCCCTTATTGCGCCATCAGTGAGCCAACGATCACGGCATACCCCGCCAAAGCAGCCGCAAAGATCAACGGGACGACAATCAGTCTCCAGTCAAACTTTTTCATTTTGGTTTCTCTCCTTGAAGTTAATGAACCTGTCGCCAGGAAACACCAAGAAACAACCCCGGCTTGAGCAACAGACCGAAGCCTCCTGCTCAAGCCGTAGGGGTGTGCCGGTCAGGCGGAGACCGGCGACACTGCGACATGTTTCAACCGTTGTTACTTCTGAACAAAGTCTGGATATCCCAGGGCACCCATCTCCGGACCGTCCAGACCTTGGACTTCCACATCCTCTGGAACTCGGATCGGGGCAATGAAGTTGCTGAGCTTGAACCAAACATAAGCCATCGAGAACCCAAACGCCCAGACGGTTACGCAGGCCAAGGCCTGAGCGCCAAGCTGCCCTGCGTCACCGTAGAGGATCCCCGTTACATTGCCTTCTACGCCGTTCCAGTACCCGCCGTATTTGCCGTTGGCAAAGATTCCGACGCAGAGGGTTCCAAATGTCCCGCCAACGCCATGAACTGAAATTGCGCCGACAGGGTCGTCGACCCCAACTCTGTCCCAAAAGAAGACGCTGATGACGACCAAGACTCCGGCAATTGCTCCAATCAGCGCCGCGGCCCAGCTGTCGATAAATGCACAGGGGGCAGTGACAGCTACCAATCCGGCGAGCATGCCGTTGCACATCATGGATGGGTCAGGCTTCATCCCCGTCGCCATCATATACACCATGCACGACAGAGCTCCCGTGACGCTCGCCAGCATCGTATTGACCACAACGGTCGAAATCCGCAGATCGGTGCCACTCAGGGAAGAGCCGGCGTTGAATCCAAACCAGCCAAAGGCCAGGATGAAGGTGCCGAGAATCACGAAGGGAATGTTATGCCCCGGAATCGCTTGAGGCTTCTTGTCGATGTATTTTCCGATGCGCGGCCCGATGACGATGCCCCCCGCGAGAGCGATAGCACCTCCCATCGCATGCACGACACTTGAGCCGGCAAAGTCAACCGTGCCGTGGCCGAGCCCCCATTTCTGGCCCGCTTGGGCTAGCCAGCCGCCGCCCCAGACCCAGTTCGCATACAAGCAGTATGGCAAAGCGACCCAGAGGCCGAATAGGCAAAAGTTTTTCCAACCCCAACGTTCCGCCATGGTTCCTGTAGGAATGGTGGCAGTCGTGTCCATGAAGACCATCATGAAGAAGAACAGCGTCATCACGCTGACGTCGTCAACTCCCATCAGAAAAAAACCTTTGGTTCCGCAAATTCCGTAACCGCCAATCGAGAATCCCTCGTTCATGACGACGGTGCCGGGACCCATCGGCGAATACCAAGCGGGACCGACCGGCGCGTTCCACCAGTTTCCCCAACCGATCGCATACCCGTATGCCCAAAAGGCGAGGCAGCCGAGTGGATAAATCATCATGTTCATTGCAAAGGTGTGGGCCGAGTTTTTCGCCCGGCACAACCCACCTTCCACCAGCGCGAAGCCGGCCTGCATGAACATGACGAGAAAACCGCAGACCAAGACCCAGACGGTGTTGATTGAGAACAAGTTGTGCGCGATACGGTCGTAGAGGTCCTCATTAGAGAGTGCTTTGGGATTGTCTCCTCCCTTGGTTGGATCACCTGAGGGTGTCGCCCAGACACCAGCGTTTCCACCCGCCGGATCAGGCCACTTGGCATCGGTGCCTCCAGCGACCGGGCTCATATAGGGCGGAACCGCGGGAGCCTCAGGCTTCTTCTCTTCGGCTTTCGCTTCGTCGGGCTTTGCATCCGGAGCACTCTTTTCAGAAGCGGGCGATGTCTCCGCCGGCTTGGCGTCTTCCTTCTTCTCTTGAGCCGTGGAGGGTTGCCAGTTCACCCCGAAGGTCACGACCAACACCAAAAATGTCAGGGCGCAACACCACTTTGCCGGTCGACTGATTTTCATCTCACTTCCGCCTTGTTGAGGAACTACGGGGACGCGAACCGGCGAAAGCAAAGCTCCGCCGGCTGACCAGCGATTGGGCAGTCCAGCCCAAGCGCAGGTCAGTTCTCGGGCCAGCGTTAAGCAACGAGTGTGCCGGTTGCGGGAAGCAGGCCTGTAAAGTGCCAGAATTGGCGTTAGGGGCGGTAATTCCGCCGAAAACAACATCCCTGCGGATGGAAACGGCCATCGCTTAGCGCAAGTCACCTCTCCAATGTGCCTGGATTTTCCGCACGATTGGTGAGAGATGCGGCAGCTTCAGGCGGCGGCAATAGGAGCTCCATGGCGAGCGGCGTGCCGAACAGTTCGTCCCGGATTCTCTCGCGCTGCCGGTCGATCTGCTCTTCCGTCGCGCCCAGGTGCCGCAGCAGGAATTCGGTCATCGTCAGGGCGATTTCACCTTCGCCGGAGAAGACAACGTCCGCCCCGGCTCGGCGGAGCGCCGGAATCTCCTTGAGGTAGCCGGAGCGAACTACCACTTTCACTCCGGGGTGGAGCTCGCGGGCCACCCGAATCGCTTCCTCGCTCCCCTGCATGCCGGCGGAGGTCAAAATGAAAGCCACGGCATCCTTGATACCCGCCTCCTCGAGCGTCGCGCGGTGGGTGGAGTCGCCGTAGACGGCTCGAATCCCCTCGTCCCGCAACCGACGCACCGTGTCCAGGTTCAGCTCGATGACAGTCGGCTGGATGCGGTTCTCCTGGAGCATGCGAACCAGCGACCGGCCAACCGGCCCGTAGCCGACGACGACGGCACGACTATCGAATGACTCGGCGGAATCTGCATCCTTTGCCGGCTCCGCGGAGACGGGTCTGCCGAACCAGGCCGCCAATCGGGGCCAATTCTTGAGGCGCGACTCGGCGAAGCCGACGAGGCGGAAAAGCAGCGGATTGACGCTAATCGACACCAGAGCCGCCGCGACGACGGCATTGCCGGCGCTCTCGGAGAGGATTCCCAGGTTGCGTCCCTGCGTTATGAGGATAAACGAGAACTCGCCGATTTGGCCGACTGCGATGGCCAGAGTTAAGGCGGCGCGGAGCGGGTAGCGAAGCGCGAGGACAATTCCAAACGCGGTCAGGGGACTGCCGACCATGATGATGGCCAGCGTTGCCAGCACGAGCAGCGGGGATTGCAAAAGATAGAACGGGTCGAACAGCATGCCAACCGAGACGAAAAAGAGGACTGCAAACGCGTCCCGCATCGGGAGAGCCTCCGAGGCAGCGCGGGAGCTGAACTCCGATTGGCCAACCACCATTCCCGCGAGAAAGGCTCCCAAAGCCGGCGATACGCCAAACAGCCTCGTCGCCCCCACGGCGATCCCCAGTGCCACCACTAGCACGCTCAGCGTGAATAGTTCCCGCGACCTTGTTCGCGCGGCCTTCGTGAGGAACCAGGGGATCACCCGACCCCCGACCACAAAGACAAACATCACGAGCAGGACGATCTTGGCCAGCGACGAGGCCAGGGCCATGCTCATCTCCGCCGGTGTAGTTTCCTTGCCTTGAAAGAGGACGGGAAGGAGCACCAGGACGAGCACGGCAAACAAGTCTTCGACGACCAGCCAGCCGACCGCGATCCGCCCGGTCGGGGTGTGCAGCTCGTTGTTGTCGGCCAGCACTCGGAGCATGACGACAGTGCTGGCGACGGAGATGGAGAGTCCAAAGACAATCCCCACCTGCCAGGGCCATCCGAAGCACAGTCCGACGAGGCAGCCCAGAATTGTCGCCAAAAATGCCTGCCCCAATGCTCCAGGGATGGCCACCTTCCGCACGGCGAGAAGGTCCTTCACGTGGAAATGGAGGCCGACGCCAAACATCAGCAGGATCACTCCAATCTCAGCCATCTGATCGGCCAAATGTTTGTTGGCGATGAAACCGGGCGTGGCCGGTCCCACTGCGATCCCCGCCAGCAGATAGCCCACGATCGGCGACAGTGAGAGCCGGTGCGTGATGTAGCCCAGCACCAGTGCGGCGGTCAGACCAGCGGTCAACGTCAAAATGAGATCAAGGTCATGCATGTCAGCGCAATCCAAAACGGCCGTAGCGGAAGTGGGCAATGCAGGTGCCACCAAAGAGTAACCGCAAGACCCGAGTTGGGGGCGGGGGTTCGCCCCGCCGGCAACTTTCTGGCGGGCTATTTGCTTATTTAAGCGCGGCTACTTCAGCGTCGTGACCCACACGAACGGCTTGTCGGCTTCATCGAGCCGGACTTCGATTTTGCATTTGACCTGGGAAAGAAGCTTGTCGAGGATGCGGGCGTAGCTGAGGTTCGCCTTGGGGAGGCTGAGCTTCTTCTTGAGGTCCACGCGCTGGCGGGCCAGCGAGTTCTGGTCGAGGAGAAACGGCGCATTGACCCGCTTTTGAATGGCGGCCATCGATTCCTCGAGCGGCGTATCCGCGATTTCCACGTTCAAGGTTTTGAACAAGTCCGGCAGCAGTTGACCCTTCCCCTTGTCCGACGACCACCCGACCGGCCATGATTTTTCCACGCTGCGGCTGTCGGTGATTTTGAGCTCGATGGAATCCCCCTTCCCTTTGACCGGCACAAAGACCAGGCCGGACGGGCGCAGGATCGCAGCCAGCGAAGTGCCGCTGGATACTCCGAGAAGCTCATCGGGGAAGGGCTCGGCGGAACGGAGCGCGGCATCCGCACCGGAGTCGAGCGTCACCTTGAGTGAGAGCTTGCTGGTGAGCTTGTCGATCATGTCTTTGGGTGCGCCCCCGGCAGTCGAAAAAACGACCGGCCCAGCCAATGCCGCATGGACAGCCGCAAGTTGCTTGGGAAGCAGGCCGAACGCGCCGGGTTTGGCAGTGAGCCCCTCCTCCCCCCCCTGCTTGAGCTTATCCATCCAACTGCCGATGGCCGCGCGGTCCCCCAGCTTGAACTTGGCTCCCTTGAGAATCAGGTTGCCGCCGGGCGTCAGCAATCCCTTCACCCGGTAGGTCGGCGATTTCTCGCTCCCTTCGGTGGCAATTTCGGGAACGTCGTCTTCCGTCCCCGCGCGAATTTTCACACCATCCAGATTGAGCTTCTGCAGCATCGTCACCCAGTCGCGAGTCTGCTCGAAGGGAAAGTCTCCGACCGTGACGAGCTCCAGGTCGATGCGGCCGTCGGCGGCGAAGGTTGGCGACGCCAACAGGAGGGGGATTAAGGCAGCGTACGCAAAAATGAGAATCCGATTCATGGCGACCGACCTTTCCTCGTGTAAACTCGGAGGCCTTTGACCTCCGACTGCCTTGCGAGCCTTGCCTGCCCAATTATAGCCCGGTTTTCCCATCCCAACCCGCGGACTAGGCTGATGGGATGGAACTTTCCGCCACAACGTTCGGCTATTGCACCAACGTCCACGCCAACGCCAGCCTGGAAAAAACGCGGGCGAATCTGGAAAAACATGCCTTGGGAGTGAAGCGGCGGATTAGCCCGAACGAGCCGATGGGAATTGGCCTGTGGCTCTCCGCCAACGCGGCCCAGGAGCTTGTTTCGTCCGGTCAGGTCACGGATTTTGCCGGCTGGCTGCGGGAGATTGGCCTGGTCCCGTTCACGATGAACGGATTTCCCTACGGCGATTTCCATGAGCCGGTGGTGAAGCACAAAGTCTATCAGCCGACCTGGTACGAGCCGGCCCGGCTGGAGTATACGCTGCAGCTCGCGGAGATTCTGGACCAGCTGCTGCCGCAGGGTGTGGAAGGAAGTATTTCTACACTGCCGATTGCCTGGCCGTCGAAGCTCCGCGCGCCGTTGGAGGAAGCTCTGTCGCAAGCGGCGGCGACGAACTTGCGAAAGGCAGCCCAGGGGCTCGCCAAACTGGAAGTTCGTAGCGGCCGATTGATTTCTTTGTGCATCGAGCCCGAGCCAGGATGTGTGCTGGATACGGCCGAAGACATCTTGGCACTCTTTCACGAATACGTGCTTCCCGGTGGCAACGAGCGAATCATCCGCCGGCATCTGCGGGTCTGCCACGACATCTGTCACTCGGCGGTGATGTTCGAAGACCAGGCCGGTGCAATTCGAAAATATCAGACAGCCGGCATTGAAATCGGCAAGGTCCAAGTATCCTCGGCAGTCGGCGTCGATTTTGATGCCTTGCCCGCGAGCGAGCGGCAAGCCGCGCTAGAACTGCTGCGGGACAAATTCGTTGAGCCGCGGTATCTGCACCAGACCAGCGTCCGCGACGACGGCAAAACGACGCTCTACGAAGACCTGCCGCTGGCCGTGGCTCAGGCAAAGCCCTCTGGTCAGTGGCGGACCCACTTTCACGTTCCCATTTACTGGCAAGGGAGCCCCCCCTTTCTGACCTTCCGCGATCAGATTCAGCCTTGCATCCAGGCTGTTCTCGCCCATTCCAACTGCCGCCACTTTGAGGTCGAAACCTACGCCTGGGGGGTGCTGCCGCCCGAATTGCAGCACGCGGAATTGGCGGAGGGGATTGCGCAGGAAATGGAGTGGTTTAAGAAACTTGGGGTTTCTATGCCTTTGTGAGCCGCGGTATTACTCTGATTTTTTCTTCCGCCCCTTTTTCGCCGGCTCCGCAGGAGCCGTGACCCCGTGGGCGGCGACTTCGGGAGGCGTTGCCGGGGCTGCGTCGGCGGCAGCGTCGGTCGCTTTGGCGTTCTTCTTCTTGGCTGGTT
>Ga0065712_10001004_pt1 | contig 14263 bp, 7 predicted proteins | sample MisRhiReplicate1_FD_59099 | JGI IMG/M metagenome (GOLD analysis project Ga0065712, IMG submission 59099) | Miscanthus rhizosphere microbial communities from Kellogg Biological Station, MSU, sample Rhizosphere Soil Replicate 1: eDNA_1 v3... | ecosystem: Host-associated > Plants > Roots >...
TGATCGCCCGCGCGCACGAGGCCGGCGTCCTCGTCGCCGTTGCGACCGACCTGCTGGCGCTGACGCTGCTCACGCCGCCCGGAGAATCGGGTGCCGACGTGGTCTTCGGCAACTCACAGCGCTTCGGCGTGCCGCTCGGCTACGGAGGCCCGCACGCGGCGTTCTTCGCGACGCGTGAGGCTCACGTCCGGCACATGCCGGGCCGCATCATTGGCGTCTCGGTGGATTCCAGCGGCCGGCGCGCCTACCGCATGGCGCTGCAGACGCGCGAGCAGCACATCCGCCGCGAGAAGGCGACGTCGAACATCTGCACGGCACAGGCGCTGCTGGCGAACATGGCTGCGATGTACGCCGTGTTCCACGGCCCGAAGGGCCTTCGAGCGATCGCCGAGCGCGTGCGCGACCATGCCGCGTCGCTGGCCGCGGCGCTCGAGGGTCTGGGCTACCGGCAGGTCAACGACGTGTTCTTCGACACGCTCCGCGTGAAGCTTGGCAGCGTGTTGCGAGCGACGGTCGAAGAGGACGCCCTCGACGCCGGCCTGAACTTCCGGTACCTCGACGACCAGCACGTGGCGATCGCTCTCGACGAGACGGTGCGTGCGTCAGATCTGACGGCAATTGCCGGCGTGTTCGCCCGCGCGGCGGGGAAGCCGGTGCCCGTGGTCTCCTCCGTCGAGGCGTCCGCGCTGCCGGCAGGTCTCTCGCGCACGACCGCGTTCCTGGAGCACCCGGTCTTCAACCGCCACCACTCCGAGACGGAGATGATGCGCTACATCCGCAGCCTCGAGCGGAAGGACATCGGCCTGGACACGTCGATGATCCCGCTCGGCTCCTGCACGATGAAGCTGAATGCCGCGGCCGAGATGATCCCCGTGACGTGGCCGGAGTTCTCCCGCCTGCACCCATTCGTTCCGATCAAGCAGGCGGCCGGCTACGCCGAAGTGTTCACGTCGCTCGAGGCCGCGCTGTGCGAGGTCACCGGCTTCGCGGCCGTTTCTCTTCAGCCGAATTCCGGCGCCCAGGGCGAACTGGCCGGCCTGCTCGTCATCCGCGCCTGGCATCAGAGCCGCGGCCAGGGCCACCGCAACGTCGTCTTGATTCCCGCCTCGGCGCACGGCACCAACCCGGCGAGCGGGGTGATGGCCGGGATGAAAGTGGTCGTGACCGCCAGCGACTCCCGCGGCTACATCGACCTGGCGGATCTCAAGAAGAAGGCCGACGAGCACGCCGGCGATCTCGCGGCGTTGATGGTCACGTACCCGTCCACGCACGGCGTCTACGAGGAATCGATTCGCGAGATCTGCGCCATCGTCCACGAGCACGGCGGCCAGGTCTACATGGACGGCGCGAACATGAACGCGCAGGTCGGGCTCACCAGCCCGGCAGCGATCGGCGCCGACGTGTGCCACCTGAACCTGCACAAGACGTTCGCGATTCCACACGGCGGGGGAGGCCCTGGCATGGGGCCCATCGGCGTTGCGGCGCACCTCGCGCCGTTTCTTCCCGGTCATCCGCTGGCAGCGACCGGCGGGAAGCAGGCGATCCTGCCGGTCTCGGGCGCGCCGTGGGGAAGCGCGAGCATCCTGCTGATCTCGTACGGCTACATCCAAATGCTGGGGGCCGAGGGGCTAGCCAACGCGACACGCTTCGCGATCCTCAACGCCAACTACCTGAAGTCGCGGCTCGAGCGCCACTACGACGTGCTCTACACGAACTCACGCGGCCGCGTGGCCCACGAGATGATTTTCGACCTGCGCGGGTTCAAGCCGGCCGGCGTGGACGAAACGGACGTTGCGAAGCGGCTGATGGACTACGGCTTCCACGCGCCCACGGTCTCGTTCCCCGTGCCCGGCACGCTGATGATCGAGCCCACCGAGAGCGAGCCGAAGGAAGAACTGGATCGGTTCTGCGACGCGATGATCGCTATCCGCGCGGAGATCGACAACGTGGTGTCCGGGAAGGTCGATCCGAAGGACAACGTCCTCAAGAACGCGCCGCACACCGCCGCGATGGTCACCGACGATGGGTGGAGTCACCCGTATTCGCGGCGAGAGGCCGCCTTCCCGCTGCCGTGGCTGACCGAGCACAAGGTGTGGCCGGCCGTCGGGCGCATCGACAACCCGTTCGGCGACCGCAACCTGATGTGCATCTGCCCGCCTGTCGAGGACTACATCGAACAGACTTAGGAACTGACGATGTCGGGTCCTCACGGAGCTGACGCGGTCGGGTCCTGGAGTAGGATCGACGCATGCCGGGAGCGGTTTACGTCAACGGTCGCATCACGCCTGAAGATCAGGCGGTGGTGCCGGTGTTCGACCACGGGTTTCTGTACGGCGAAGGCGTGTACGAGGTGTGCCGCACGTATCGCGGGCGGCCATTCCTGCTCGACCGGCACCTGCACAGGCTGCGGACATCGGCCGGTCTCATTGCTCTGACGGTTCCACACTCCGACGGCGAGTTCGAGACGCGCATCAGCGACACGATGGCGGCCGCGGGGCTGTTCCCCTGGCGGACCGGCGGGGCCGACGCGTACATCCGGTTGCTGCTCACGCGCGGCGTCGGCGAGCTGACCTACGACCCTGCGGCGACGCCCACCCCGACGCTGGTAATCATCGCGCGGCCGCACAAGACGCCCGATCCGCGCATTTACGAGGACGGCGTCGGCGTCTCGATCGTATCAATCCAGCGCAACGCCCCGGCGGCGCTGAACCCGCTCATCAAGTCGAACAACCTGCTGAACAACGCGCTGGCGATGCAGGGCGCGCTCGCGCGCGGCGGCTTTGAAGCCGTCATGCGCAATGCGCGAGGCGAGCTGGCCGAGTGCAGCCAGTCGAACCTCTTCGTGGTGTCGGGCGGCGTCGTCCGGACGCCGCCGCTCGAGTCGGGCCTGCTGGCCGGAATCACGCGCCAGTTCGTGCTCGAGCTGTGCCGCGACGAAGGTGTCGTCGCCGAGGAAGTCACCCTGCACGACGCCGACCTGCTGGAGGCAGACGAGGCGTTCATCACGAGCAGCACCAGGGAGATCGTGCCGGTGGCGCGTGTGGATCACACCACGATCGGCGGCGGCAAGCCCGGATCGCTGACGAAGCAGCTCATCGCGGCGTTCCGCGCCGGAGTTGAGCGACTGTGCTCCGCTCCCACCCTGCAATCGTAGCGTCCCGTTTCAGCTGGGCCGTACGGCCGAACTGAAGTTCGGCCCTACGTACAACTGTTGTCCCTTTCAGGACCGACTGCGTCAGTTCCGAAGGACCCCACATCGTCAGTTCAACAAGACCCGACTGCGTCAGTTCCAAAGGACCCGACATCGTCAGTTCCCAACTCTGATGTATGCTCGACCGCCTGAGCATGCGAATCCTCAACAGCAGCCAGATGCGGGAAGCCGATCGCCGCACGATCGACGAGATCGGCATTCCCGCGATCGTCCTGATGGAGAACGCCGGGCGCCAGGTCGTGGCGGCCATCGAGGCGATGTTCGCCGACCTCACCGACCTGAGCGTCGCGGTGCTGTGCGGCCGCGGCAACAACGGCGGCGACGGCTTCGTCGTCGCGCGCACGCTGCTGCAGCGGGGCGTCGAGGTCTCGACCTTCCTTGTGGGCGAAGTGGGCGAAGTGCGTGGCGAGGCTCGTGTGAATCTCGAGATCCTCGGCCATCTCGGCCATACGATCGTCGAGATCAACGATTCGCAGGCCTGGGAGCTGCACTTCTCGGAGATTCGCGGCTGCGACATGCTCGTCGACGCGCTCTTCGGCACCGGGCTGAAGACTCCGCTCGCGGGCCTCTTCGAGACCGTGGCGGCCGACATCAACGCGAGCGATCTCGCGGTCGTGTCGGTGGACATTCCGTCTGGGCTGTCGGCCGACACGCCGGAGCCGATCGGCCCGCACATCGACGCGACGATGACCGTCACGCTGGCGGTCCCGAAGCTGCCGCTGGTGCTGCCGCCAGGCGAGCGGCATTGCGGCGACGTGGTGATTGCCGACATCGGGATCCCGGAGGCGGCGATCGAATCCGTCGAGGGACCGTATCTCGAACTGCTCACGCGCGACGTGGTCCGTCCGCTCGTCGAGCCCCGGCCCGCCGATTCACACAAGGGGGACTACGGCCACGTGCTCGTGGTCGCCGGCGGGCGGGGCAAGATTGGTGCGGCGCACCTGTCGGCCATGGGCGCGCTGAAGTCTGGCGCCGGGCTGGTCACCGTCGCCACGCCTGCGTCGTGTCAGCCGCTGGTGGCCGTGATGGCGCCGGAATACATGACCGACCCGCTGGTCGAAGGGCCCGAGGGCGGCGTGGCGCTGGAGTCGCTCGAGCACGTGCTCACGCGTCAGGCCGATGTCATCGCCGCGGGCCCCGGACTGGGAACTGCCCATGGCACCGTGGCGTTCGTGCGCGGCCTGCTGCAGCGGGCAGGCGTGCCGCTGGTCCTCGACGCCGACGCGCTCAATGCGTTCGCGGACGCGCCAGAGCTGCTGGTCGGCCCGGAAGGGCGCGACGTCATAATCACGCCGCATCCGGGTGAGCTGGCCCGGCTGGTGGGCGTGACCACCGCCGACGTGCAGGCGAACCGAATCGAGGTCGCGCAGGGATTCGCCGAGACTCACCAGCTCTACGTCGTCCTGAAGGGCCACCGCACTATCGTTGCGACCCCGGAAGGACGCGTGTTCGTCAATCCGACGGGGAATCCGGGCATGGCCACCGGCGGCATGGGCGATCTGCTGACCGGGATGATCGCCGCGTGGCTCGCGCAACTGCTCGACGCGGAAGCTGCCTGCAAGCTGGCCGTCTACCTGCACGGGCTCGCCGGCGATCTCGCGGAAGCCGCCGAAGGGGAAGTGGCGCTCACGCCGAGCGACGTCGTCGCGCAGCTCGGCGACGCCGTGCTGGAGCTGACGGCGCGAAGGAAGGTCGAGAAGAAGGACTGAAGACGTCTACGTGATTGCGATCCGGCGTCCGCTGTCGGCGTGTTCCAGACGCACCTCGATCACCGGCCCGATCGGACGTTCCGGCAGGCGGTCCGCCCACTCAATCGCCATCACCGTCGCCGGCGTCATGAGATCTTCCAGGGCGAGATCCGTGATCTCACGCGGCGTGAGGCGATAGAGATCCACGTGCTGCAGCGTCACCTGCGGCCCGCGATACTCCTGGACGATGGTGAACGTGGGGCTGCTGACCTCGGCGGGGTCGATGCCAAAGCCCTCGGCAAGGCCTCTGACGAATGCGGTCTTCCCGGCGCCGAGCTCGCCGTAGAGCAGGATGGTGGTGCCGGACGCCGCGCGCGCCGCGAGTGCCCGGCCCGCGGCTCCCGTGTCGGCTTCTGACGCCGCGACGAACGCTTCCGCGCGCTCGCCCTTCGTTCTTGTCCCTTCGTCGTTCGACAAGCTACTCAGATCGGTAGTTCGGCGCTTCCTTCGTGATCGCGACGTCGTGCACGTGGCTTTCGCGCACGCCGGCCGGAGTGATCCGCACCAGCTTCGCGTCGCGCTGAAGCGCCGGGATGTTCGCCGCTCCGCAATAGCCCATGCCGGCGCGCAGGCCGCCGACGAGCTGATGAATCATCGCGGCGACCGAGCCCTTGTGCTGCACGCGGCCCTCGATCCCCTCCGGCACCAGCTTGTCGCTGCCGCCGGCGTCGAGATCGAACTCGTCCTGGAAGTAGCGGTCGCGGCTGCCGCGGCGCATCGCGCCGATCGAGCCCATCCCGCGATACTCCTTGAAGCTGCGGCCCTGGTAGATGATCATCTCGCCCGGGCTCTCGTCGGTGCCGGCGAAGAGGTTGCCGATCATGGTGCAGCTGGCGCCGACGGCGATGGCTTTCGTGATGTCGCCGGAGAACCGGATGCCGCCGTCGGCGATCACCGGCACGCCGTGCGGCGCCGCGACCCGGGCGCATTCCATCACGGAGGTGATCATCGGCACGCCGACGCCGGCGATGATGCGCGTCGTGCAGATCGAGCCGGCGCCAATCCCTACCTTCACCGCATCCACTCCCAGCTCGATCAGCGCCTCGGTCGCCTCCGCCGTCGCCACGTTCCCGGCGACGATGTCCACGTCGCGCCACTGACGGCGGATGCGCTTGACGATGTCGAGCACGTTCTGGGAGTGACCGTGCGCCGTGTCCACGACGATGGCGTCCACATGAGCCGCCACCAGCGCTTCGACGCGATCCATCGTGTCCTTCGCGATCCCCACCGCGGCCGCCACGCGCAGGCGGCCGAGCGAGTCCTTGCAGGCGTTGGGGTACTTCACCATCTTCTGGATGTCTTTGACGGTGATGAGGCCCTTCAACCGGAAGTCCGCGTCCACGACGAGCAGCTTCTCGACCTTGTGCTGGTGCAGGATCTCGCGCGCGTCCTCGAGCGTCGTCCCCACCGGAACGGTGAAGAGCGGATCCTTCGTCATCACGTCGGCGATCAGCCGGGTCACGTTGGTCTCGAACCGCAGGTCCCTGTTCGTGAGGATGCCGAGCAGCCGGCCCTCCTTGCGTCCCCCTTCGGTGATGGGCACGCCGGAGATCCGGTATTTCTTCATCAGCTCCTGGGCTTCGTGAATCCGGTTTTCCGGGGCGAGCGTGATCGGGTTCACGATCATGCCGCTCTCCGACCGCTTCACGCGATCCACTTCCGTCGCCTGCTCCTCGATGGAGAGATTCTTGTGGATGACGCCGATCGCGCCGTGCTGCGCCATCGCGATCGCCAAAAGCGACTCGGTGACCGTATCCATCGCCGCGCTCGCCAGAGGCACGTTGAGGGCGATGTTGCGTGTGAACCGGGTGGTGACGTCCACCTGTGTCGGCACGACTTGCGAGTGCCGTGGAACCAGCAGGACGTCGTCGAACGTGAGGGCAGTGGCGATGGCGGTGCCGAGGTCGATGGCGGAAGGGGCGGTCTTGAGGTCCATGTCTCCCATCACTGGTTGGCGCCGTGACACTTCTTGTACTTCTTGCCGCTCCCGCAAGGACACGGGTCGTTCCGGCCGACCTTGGGCTCCTCGCGCTTCACCGTCTTGATCGTGTCGTCGCCGCCGACGCGCGCCGGTTTCGGCCGCGATGGCGCGAACGGGGATGCGGAATCGACCCCGGGCTCAGCAACCGCCGCCGCCGATCCCTTCCCGGCCTGACCACCGGCGCCGAACACACTGTTCGGCGACGCACTCGGGTCGTTCAGGATGAGCGGCGTCGGACGGCGTGGCGCCGGCCTGCGAACGGCCACGCCCGGGCCTTCCTCCGAGATCATCGGACGGAGCCACCACATCGCGCGGACCATCTCCTCTTCCACGCGCGCCTTCATGTCCTGGAACAGCGTGAAACTCTCGCGCTTGTACTCGACGAGCGGATCGCGCTGGCCGTAGCCGCGCAGGCCGATGCCTTCCTTGAGATGGTCGAGGCTGTAGAGGTGGTCCTTCCACTGCGCATCGACGATCTGGAGCATGATGTCGCGCTCGATCTTGCGCAGCAGTTCCGCTCCAAGAAGTTTCTCCTTCTCGTCGTAGCTGCGCTGGATGCGTTCCCAGAGCGCGTCGCGAATCTCCCCGGTCGACATCCGATCGAAGTCGATGCCGGCGTAGTCGTCGCCCTCGAGCGCGAACAGGCGGGACACTTCCTGACGCAGGGCCCCGAGATCCCACTCCTCGACGTCCATCTCCTGACCGGCGAAGCGGTCGATGGTGTCGTCGAGCAGGTCCTCGGCCACCTGCAGCAGGTACCCATGGGAGTCGATGGTTTCTTCGCCCTCGTCCACCCGAATCCGGCCTTCGAGCAACTGGCGGCGCAGCGTGTAGATGTTCTCCCGCTGCTTGTTCATCACGTCGTCGTATTCGAGCAGGTGCTTGCGGACTCCGAAGTTCTGCGCCTCCACCTGCTTCTGCGCGCGCTCGATGGCCCGTGTGACCATGCCGTGCTCGATGGGAACGCCTTCTTCCATGCCGAGCTTCTGCATCAGGCCCGAGATGCGATCCGACCCGAAGATGCGCATCAGGTCGTCTTCGAGCGAGAGGTAGAAGCGCGAGGAGCCGGGGTCGCCCTGGCGGCCCGCGCGGCCGCGCAGCTGGTTGTCGATGCGCCGCGCCTCGTGCCGCTCGGTACCGACGATGTGGAGGCCGCCCATGTTGACGACCTCTTCGTGATCCGTCTCGCACTGCTGGCGGAAGAACGTGAAGATGCGCTCCCAGTCGGCGCGCGGGACCCGATAGAAGCTGTCGATGTGGAAGAAGTAGACGAACTCCTCATCGTCCACGAAGCGCGCCTGATCGCGTGGGATCTTCTCGGCCACTTCCTCGGCAAGCGTCTGCTGGCGGGCCATGTACTCGGGGTTGCCCCCGAGCAGGATGTCGGTGCCGCGGCCGGCCATGTTCGTGGCGATGGTGACCGTGCCCTTGCGCCCGGCCTGCGCGACGATCTCGGCTTCCTGCGCGTGGTATTTCGCGTTCAGCACGACGTGCTTGATGCCGCGCTTCTTGAGCATCGATGAGAGCCGCTCGGACTTCTCGATCGACACCGTGCCGACCAGCGCCGGCCGACCGGTGTTCTGCTTCTCGAGGATGTCGGTGACGATCGAGTCGTACTTCTCGCGCTCGGTGCGGTAAACCGTGTCGGGCTCTTCGATGCGAACCAGATCGCGGTTCGTCGGGATGACGTTGACGTCGAGCTTGTAGATCTTCGCGAACTCCTCGGCCTCGGTGTCGGCCGTGCCGGTCATGCCCGACAGCTTGCCGTACTTGCGGAAGTAGTTCTGGAAGGTGATGGTGGCGAGCGTCTGGTTCTCGCGCTCGATCTTCACCTTCTCCTTGGCCTCGACGGCCTGGTGCAGCCCGTCGCTCCACCGGCGGCCGGGCATCAGACGGCCGGTGAACTCGTCGACGATGACCACCTGACCGTCCTTGATCATGTAGTCGACGTCGAGCTTGAAGATGGTGTGCGCGCGCAGCCCCTGGTTCACATGGTGGAGCAGCGGCATGTTGGCGGGGTCGTAGAGCCCACCCGGTTGCAACCGGTGTGCGAGGAGCTCTTCGGCTTTCGCCATCCCGCTCTCGGTGAGCGTGACGGTCTTGTGCTTCTCGTCGAGGATGAAATCGCCGGTCGCTTCGAGACGATCGCGGTCCTCGCCCTTCGTCTCGCCGCGCGTGACGGCGCCCGGCGTCAGGCGCGGGATGATGCGATCGACCTCGTAGTAGAGATCCGTCGACTCTTCCGCCGGGCCCGAGATGATGAGCGGCGTCCTCGCCTCGTCGATCAGGATCGAGTCCACTTCGTCGACGATGGCGAAATGATGACCGCGCTGCACGAAGTGCGCGAGGTCGAACTTCATGTTGTCGCGCAGGTAGTCGAAGCCGTATTCGTTGTTGGTTCCGTACGTGATGTCCGACCCGTAGGCGACCTGCCGCTCTTGATCGTTCAGCTCGTGCTGGATCACGCCGACCGACATCCCGAGGAACCGGTAGATCTTGCCCATCCACTCCGAGTCGCGGCGGGCGAGGTAGTCGTTCACCGTGACGACGTGGACGCCCTTGCCTTCGAGCGCGTTCAGGTAGGCGGGCAGCGTCGCGACGAGCGTCTTGCCTTCGCCCGTCTTCATTTCCGCGATCCGGCCCTGGTGCAGGACGACGCCGCCAATGAGCTGGACGTCGAAATGCCGCATGTTCAGAGCGCGGCGCCCGGCCTCGCGAACGACCGCGAACGCTTCCGGGAGGACGTCGTCGAGCGCGGCGCCGTTGGCCACGCGCTGGCGCAGTTCCGGCGTCTTCTCGCGCAGCATCACGTCGCTCAGGGCCTGGATGGACGGCTCGAGCGCGTTGATGGCTTCGACGATCGGGCGGATCTTCTTCAGCTCACGTTCGTTCTGTGTGCCGAAGACTTTCGCGAGCAGGCTATCGATCATGAAGGCGGTGCAGGCTCCGCAACCCTAGGAATATCAAATGATTGTACCAGCCGGTCGGGGGAGGGTCAAACGGGGGCACAGCACTGCAGCACCGCAGCACTGCGTCCTACGGGTGGGCGCGGTTGAGCAGGAAATTCAGCGGGTTCAGCTGCCGGCCGTAGACGAGCACTTCGTAGTGCAGGTGGTCGCCCGTGGCGCGGCCCGTGGAGCCGGCGAACCCGACGACCTCGCCACGGCGCACAGCCTGGCCGGCAGCCACGCGGAAGCTGTCGAGATGCGCGTAGCGCGTGGTGATGCCGAAGCCGTGACTGACTACGACCATGTTGCCGTACGACCCTGAGCGTTCCGCGCTCTCGACGGTGCCGTTCGCCGTCGCGTAGACCGGCTCGCCCTTGTCGGCGGAGATGTCGAGGCCCGTGTGGTACTCGGCCTCACCGGTGAAGGGNTCCCGNCGGCGGCCGAACGAGTCCGTCAGCCATCCGTGCGTGGTCGGCCAGATGGANGGCGTCGCAGCCGCCAGNGCCTGGCGCCGGTCGATGTCGGTCTGCACCAGTTGCAGCCGGCCNTCGAGGTCGAAGAGCAAGTCGCGCAGCGCGCCGAACGTGTCCTCAGGCGTCCGCAGCGCGGGCGTGAAGAGGCTCGTCGGTCCGCCAACCGCTCGCGACTTCACGATCGCGGGCAGGCGATCCATCGCCTTCGCCGTGTCCCCGTCGACGGCCGCCTTGTCGCCGAGCGTCGTGATGGCCGACTGGAGTGACTGGATCTCGTTGGTGAGCGTGCCGGTGACCGTGCGGAAGTTGCGGTTCTCGAGTTCGAGGCGCTCGGCGGTCTGCCGGAGATCGGTGATTTCGACCGTCGCGCTCCAGCGGAGACCGAGGCCCACCAGGATGGGGAAGAGGAACAGCGCCGACAGTCCCAGCAGGACTGGCAGTGGACGGATGCCGACCCGGCGATACACGCCGGTACGACGATCCGCGATCACGACGGTGTAACGCCGGTTCTTCTTCACCAAATGAGGGGGCTCGGTTGGGCGTGCCAGCCCAGCCGCGACACGCGACTTTAGCACAGGGATCGTCTCGACCGGAACCCGGAAGTTCAGCAGGCGAACATCGGACGAAAGCTCAAATAGTCTCGTCTCCGCGAAACTGCAGCGCTTCGGATACGTGCTGTGGAGTGACGAGATCGCTGGCGTCGAGGTCCGCGACCGTGCGCGATACGCGCAGCAGCCTGTGATACGAGCGGGCGCTCAGGTGCAGCGTCTCCGCGGCCGCGAGCGCCTGGGATCGGGCGGCATTCGTCACGCCGAAACCGGCGCCGCGGAGTTGGCCCGCGGCAAGCCGCGCGTTCAGCCTGTCCCGCTGGCGCTCGGCCTGACGGTTTCGCGCGGCGAGCACGCGGCGCCGGACCTCGGCGCTCGTTTCGCCGGACGCGAGACGAGCGAGATCGGATGCAGGCACCGCGGCGACGGGCACGATCAGATCGATTCGGTCCCTGAGCGGGCCTGACAGCCGGCTGCCGTAGCGATGCACCACTGACGGCGCGCAGCGGCACGCGCGCCGCGGATCGCCGAAGTGCCCGCAGGGACACGGGTTCATCGCCGCCACCAGCATGAACGCCGATGGAAAGACCACCGTCCGCGCCGCCCTCGCGATGGTCACGGTCCCGTGCTCGATCGGCTGTCGCAGGACCTCGAGAGCGCGCCGCGAGAATTCCGGCATCTCGTCCAGGAACAGCACGCCATGGTGCGCGAGGCTGATCTCGCCGGGCCGAGGCAGCGAGCCGCCGCCGACCAGCGCCGCTTCCGACACCGTGTGGTGCGGTGCGCGAAACGGCCGCGTGGCGACAAGGCCGCCCCCGGCCGGCAGCAGACCCGCCACCGAGTGCACGGTCGTCACCTCGAGTGACTCGTCGAACGTGAGTGGCGGCAGCAGTCCCGGCAGGCGCCTCGCGAGCATCGTCTTGCCGGCGCCGGGCGGGCCCACCAGCAGCAGGTTGTGACCGCCGCTGGCGGCCACTTCGAGCGCTCGACGTCCGAGCGCCTGTCCCTGCACGTCCGCCAGATCAGGTTCGTCGGCCAGTTCCGTCTCGCGGTGCGGCCGCGCGACGGCCCGCGGCTCGACGGCGTGGTTCAACACGTCAACGGCTTCCTGCAGGGAGTTGACCGGCAGCACTCGCAGCCCCTCGACAATCGACGCCTCCGCGGCGTTCGCCGATGGCACCACCAGCCGGTGGCAGCCGTTACGTCGCGCGCTGGCTGCAATCGGGAGGACACCGCGCGTCGGCTGCATCGATCCGTCGAGCGAGAGCTCGCCGACCAGCAGCGCATCAGTGATGGCGCGCGTCGTGACGATGCCCGTGGCGGCCAGGACGCCGAGGGCGATAGGGAGGTCGAAGGCGGCGCCGGCCTTTCGGACGTCGGCCGGCGCCAGGTTGACGGTGACGCGGTGCTGCGGAAAGGCGAACCCCGAATTGCGAATCGCCGACCGCACGCGGTCGCGGCTCTCGCGAACCGCGGCATCCGGCAGCCCCACCATCACAAGACCAGGCAGGCCGAAGCTGACGTCCACTTCCACGGATACGGCAACGGCCTCGATTCCGAAGACCGCGGCCGTCCGCACGCTGGCGAGCATGCGGACGTGAGAGCAAGAAGCGGGGCAGGGCGCAATTGCGCTGATTTCGGCCGAGCTGAAGTTGGCCCTGCGACTGGATGACTATGGCTGCCACCCGCAACGATGCCGCGGTTGGCAGAAACTGCGCTTAGTTGTCGCGGTGGATATAAACGGTGAGGCGCTGGCCGGCGCTGATGCGGTTCGTGTGCAGCCGGTTCCAGGTCTTGATTGACGAGACGCTCGTGTCGAAGCGCTGTGCGATGGAGGCGAGCGTGTCACCGCGCTTCACCTTGTAGACACGGCGGACCACTTCGGGCTCGTTGCTGGTGTCCGGCGCCGAGACCAGCGACGCGCGCTCGACGGTGGGTCTAGGCTCGAGCGGCGGCGTTGGTCGATCGGGCTGCGCGGCCATCAGTGTCGCAGGTTCTCGCGGGATGATCAGCTTCTGCCCGGGGCGGACGCGCGCCTTGACCGACAGGTAATTGGCCTCGGCCAGGTCGCCGCGGCTGACGCGCAGCTTGCGTGCGATGGTGAGCAGCGTCTCGCCGGACTTCACCGTGTGCCAGTTGAGCGCGACGCGGTCGGATTCCGGCGTCTCGTTGAGCCGCTTCTCCAGCGTGTCGGCCGTCCCCTCCGGCACCTTGAGCGTATACGCCGCGCCGCGCACTGGCGTCGTCCAGCGGCGCAGTTCCGGGTTCAGCTGCTCGATCGTGTCCACCGGAGTGCCCGTCCACTCGGCCACGCGGCGCAGGTCGAGCGGCCCCGACACGTTCACGGTTTCGCGCGGCATCGGCGAGGACGGCGTGAAGCTGAAGCCGTACTGCGCGGGGTTCCTCGCGATGACCATCGCCGCGAGGATCATCGGGACGTACTCGCGCGTCTCGCGCGGCAGCCAGCGCTTGTTGGAGCTGAGCTCCCAGAAGTCGTCCCTGCCCGTGCGCTTCATCGCGCGCTGCACGCGGCCCGGCCCGCCGTTGTACGACGCCAGCGCGAGGTGCCAGTCGCCGTCGAAGATGCGGCTCAGCGTCTTCAAGTACTTCGCGGCGGCCTTCGTGGCCTTCTCCGGGTCCGACCGCTCGTCGATGTACCAGTCGTGCCTGAGGCCGTTCTCGAGCGCCGTGGCGTGCACGAACTGCCAGACGCCCCGCGCGCTCTTCACCGACAGCGCGTTGGTCTTGAATGCGCTTTCGATCAGCGGCACGTACGCGAGATCGAGCGGCAGGCCTTCGGCTCGGAAGACGTTCTGGATCATCGGCAGGTACTGGCCGCCGCGGTCGAGGCCGTCCTGGATGAACGGGCGGAGCCTTCCCTGGAACAACTCGACGTAGGCGAGCACCTTCTCGTTCTGCGGGATCGGAATGTCGTGCTTGGTCTCGGCCAGGTCGGTCTCGACGGTGGCCGCGACGGCGCGCGTCGGCACGGTTTCCGTCATCGAGTCCGACATTGCGAGCAGCTGATCNAGCGAGGCGGGCTCGGTCGGCTTTTCNGCGAAGCCGTCGCCCGTGGCGAGCGCGGCCACTTCGAGNGCGCTGATGCGGTCGACGAGCCGATCGAACTGCGCGCGCAGCCGTGGTTCGGTGCGGGCGCCGCCGGGCGCGCTCAGCAGGACATCGATGGCGCGGTTGAACGCCGCGCGCGCCTGCTCGAGGTGCCCGAGATCGAGATCGCGCTTGCCTTGCTCGTAGAGCCGCTGGGAATCGTCGATGAGGGCCTGAACGGGGTCGACCGGCGGGGGAGCTGGCGCCTGGACCGGCTTGACCTCAGCCGTAATCGGGGGGGGCGGC